>Ga0315280_10003670_pt1 | contig 23331 bp, 14 predicted proteins | sample YL17G06_40_MG_FD_203697 | JGI IMG/M metagenome (GOLD analysis project Ga0315280, IMG submission 203697) | Sediment microbial communities from Yellowstone Lake, YNP, Wyoming, USA - YL17G06_40 | ecosystem: Environmental > Aquatic > Freshwater > Lake > Sediment | place: USA: Wyoming | collected... | reverse complement strand
TTCGGCGGGGTGGCGAGGTTTTCGCCGGTTGCCAGAAACTGTTTGGGCTTGGTTCGGCCCTCTTGCGTGGTCCGAGGGATGCCCGGACTGCCCCCAAAGCGACCGCTCGCTTGCGTCATCCGCTGATTCCAACGATCTGTCCCCTAAACCGCCTGTTCTCGAGGCGCCTCGGGAAACGCAAGTCCGAAGTGACGCCTTGTGTTTGACAAGGCGTCGCACCAGCCGATCGAGGCGCATCGCGATCAGCACGCTGCGGATCTTCTCGTAGACAAAGTTGAGCACCCGCTGGGCATGTAACAGCAGTAGGTACCGGCTGGGTCGCAAGACGTAGGCCGGGCAGGCTTCATAGCTCCGATTTCCAAACCTGCGCTTGTAGTCCAGGTCGCCGATGCCGAGGGCCAGTATTTGGGGGTTGTTGTTCTTGAACAGGTCCTCTAGCGCGAGAAAGTGGAGCACCGTTCCCGGGGAGTACTCGGCGTACGAGCTGGCAAAGCCGGCTTCCACGGCATGGCAGACGCCGTCGTACTGGTAGGCGAACTCGAACGCCAGCGGCTGGCGTTCACAGACCAAAAGGTACGACCGCAGCCAGCCTCGCCGCGCGAGCCATTCCAGCATCGCGCATGGCTCCGCGGTATTCCTCGGCCGGTAGCCGAACGTCTTCGCGTGCCACGTGTCGCGATACACGGTGTCAACCTGGTCAAGAAACGTCTTCACGTCCTCGGGGGCCGTGATCCTCAGGAGGCGGGCGCCCGGTAGCTCGCGGAACAGCCTGCGGCATTCTTGGCCCAGTTTTCTCCGCGTGCTCCCAGTCATCGAACCAAGGTACTGTTCGCAGGTGCCATCGAGACGGACCAAGTGAACTCTTTCCATCCGCGCCAGCGGCGTCATACAGCGGTACCCTGCCCGGCGCAGGCTAACCGAACGACAGTAAGCCCAGAACGGCGACGACGTGTCGACCGTGTCCAGGAACATCACGTCAAAGGCAGGCCCCCCGTCGCGCAATTCGCGGAAGACCCGCGAGAGACACTGCGGGATATCGGCGTCGTGGGCGAAGACGAACGCGTCACCGAACGCGCGGAGCATCCGAATCGGGAACGAGATGAGCTTCCACACACTGACGGATAAGCCCAGCCGTTGGGGAAACACGAATAGCGGCGCAATGCACTGAATCCGGCCCGCTCGGCGCACGAGGACGATGTTCAGCGCCGCGTCCGGCATGTCTTCCAGGATGCGATCGATCCGTTCGGGGTCGTTGAACATCGAGTGACCGGGCGGCCGCGTGTCCAGGAAGAGTTTCCACTCGGGCGTGATGTCGCGCAGTTGCTCCCGCGTCCGAAACGTGCTGACCTCCCAGTCCGAGGACGAGTCCGGCACCAGCGGGTTAATCCTGCCTCAAACGAGCGCGCTCTGCGGCGGGTTCGCATCGCGCCGGCGTGAGTTGGTTAGAGTGTTACCGATCGGGGACCCCGACTCTTGCTCAGAAGGAGTCACAGTGAAAGCTCACAACTTAGAACCTGCGCGTGGATACCTGAACTTCCATCGCCAAACCGACACGACGAGTCCCGTCCGTTCACCCCAAGGTGCCGGCGAGGCCAAGCGTCCGTGGAACACAGGTGGTCCCACCCAACCGGCGACTGATACTGCGCGTTGATCCTGTTGGCCGTTTCGACGAGGCTCTCCCACGTCCGGCGTATCTCCGTTCACCCGGAAACGCCGCCGGGTGCGAGAAAGGAGACTACCCAGGCGTCCGACGTCGCTTGAGAATGCGCCGAACCCAAGGCTCCACCCTGAAGTACCGTAGCAAGTGCCGGGTGGCCATCTCTAGTTTTTCCAGACTTTTTTCGATGGCCAGAAGGCAGTTCCCGTAGAGGGACCCCGATGTCGCCAAATAGACGTGCTCGAACTTGGTCCGCGACCTATTGCCGAGAATCCTCTTGTATTCTGCATCCCCGAACCCGAAGTCGGCAAAGTCCGGCTTGTCCGCGGCAAAAAGGTCCTCGATAGTGAGGTACTCTAAGACAGTGCCCGGACCGTAGTCCGCCCACTGCAAGTCGTACCCAGTCTCGACGAATTGATATGTGCCCCGGTATTGGACGCCAACCTGAAATGCCACAGCAGAGCCTCGGCAGATCAGGAGGTACGACCGAAGCAATCCCATGTCTGCGAGGGCTCGAAAGTATGCGACGTCTTCTAGTGCGTTACGTTTGCGTTGTCCGAACGCCTTGGCCTGCCACGTGAGCTGGTGAATTCGGTGAACGCAATCCAAGAAAGCGGGGACCTGCTCCGGCGATGTGATCTTGTCAAGTCGCGCGTCGCCGTTCACAGCCGCCCACAACTTCTTCTTCCGTCGCTTCAGATTTGTCCTATCGCGGGATTTCAGGCCGTCGAGGTATCCGCCAAGAGTCGGACCGATGGCAATGCCATGCGACGTTTGAGGGTGTGATACCCATGCCACGCGCAAGGCCGATCCTCTTAGCGCCGTGCCGCTAAGCTGTTTCCAAATGCCATCGACCGGAGAAACGTCCTGTAGATCGATCAGGTCATACTCGCGCCGTAACTTGGCAACGTGCGTGAACACGCATCGATAGCACGCGGCCGCGTCCGCGTCCGTCGCGCGGAGAAGATCGCCGCCGCGCAAGCCGAGAATCCGCGTCGGGGCGGACGCCAACCTGAGCACGCTCAGACGAATCGGCATACGGGCTCGCCGTATGAAGAATGGGGCGATACACTGAATCTCTCCATCCCTTCGCAGCACGATGATGCGCGGAGACACAGTCTCAGCGTGCCGCAGCAGAAAGTGGCGCATAACCGAAGGCTCTTGGTGGTATGCCCGAGCCACGGCCCGAGCCGACACAAACGTTTGCCACTCGGGCACCAGGGCTTCAAACTCCGCCAAGGAGCGCGCCATCAAGACCTGCATTCAACGAATCGCGTTCTTTGCGTGGCTCAATTGAGACTCGGTTATCTCGGCTGGCGACAGTTGAATCGCGACCTCTCCGCACCCGACCGATCGCGCGCATACTCCCACACTCGCTTCCATCGCCAAATGCGGGCAACAGTTGCCTTTCTCTGGAAACCTGCTCTCTCGATTGCGCGGACGGAGGCCGAATTGAAGACGGATGCCTCGATCAGGATCCTGCGCGCTCCGGCGGGCGCACACGCCGCCAAGTGTTCGCACGCGAGTCGCAGCGTCTCGGGGTACAGGCCGCGGCCTCGCCACGCCGGAAGAGTGAAGCAGCGTTGAATCACGGTACACTGCTGAGCCGCGATCGGCGCGTGGCTTTGAGCCGGGACAAGCCAGCAGACACAGCCCGGCACGTGGTTGGCATCCTTCGGGCGACCGATCGCACAGCGCTGGCCGCGCCCGAAAGCACGGACGAAATCGGCCACGAGACGGGGACCGCCGTACTCGGCGAAAACCGCGAGGTCCTCTCGACCAAGCTCGGTGAGAGAGCTGACGATGGACACGTCCACGCCACCTTTGTGGCGGTCAACGGGAGTGGTGGACTGGGGCACATATTCGTACACGCGGTACACACGGATTCCCAGGCGCTGCAACAATCCGACCCCTAGAAGGTACAGGAGGAACCTGCCTATGCCCTCTGCTCGAAGCCGGCGGAAGTGTCTGTGAATACCCAATTGCACGAGAAGCCTTCCGTGGTCAAACGCGCTCAATCGCGGACCGGAGGTCGTATCCCTTGCCCTTCAACGACGGCAAAGCTCTGTCGAGCACGCGCAGGACGCAGGGATTGTCGTCGTGAAAGAGAACAATATCACGCGCCCGAATCTCACCGGCGGTACGCCGGGCAGCCTCCTCCGCGTCTGCGCAGCTCCGGCAGCGCCAGTCTTCAGAGTCGAACGTCCAAAGGATCATCTTGAGTCGCACAAGCTGTGACGCGAGGACAGTCGTCGGGGAGATTCTTCCCAAAGGCGGGCGAAACAGCCGAGGTCTTCGCCGCGTGAGCCCTGCAATGGCCTCTTGGCATCGCAGCAGGTCGGCTCGATACTCTCTGAACCCGGGTTGGGCGCCGTTCGCGTGGAGGTAAGAATGATTGCCAATAAGGTGGCCCTGCTCCAAGATCTCCAGGAGCAGGCCCGGTGCGCGCTCGATCCTTCGGCCGACAATGAAGAACACTGCCCGTGCACCGTATTCCCGAAGCAGGTTCAGAACGGCCGGCGTGACGATCGGGTCGGGGCCATCGTCGAACGTGAGCAACACGGAATTGCGGTAGCGCGCTCCCAGACGGCAAGTGACCAGCCGGCTCGGGATCAGGTGCTTGACCGCGTCTCCCAGCCTTCCAAGCACACCGAGAGCCATGGAGTAACAAGTCTTCATCGAGCGACGACGCTCATCGGACGCTACTGGCGGTGACGGAGTCGAACGCGAGGCGTGCGATTCCAGCCCGACGGTCCAGAGCCAACGGCTGCGCGAAGAGCCATCCACAAGTACCGACCTACCAGCACGGGAGCCGTGAGCAGGAACGAGAGCTTCTTGGGGCTGATGGCCAGCAGCCACACGGCCAAGGCGCCATAGGCCAGGTACGCTCCTCCGATGCACAAGGACGAGAGGAGGAGCGTCTGGGACCAGGGGCCGGCCGCCCAGTAAGCGCAGCACCATGCGGCCGCCAGCGTCAGCAGAAGCTGCCCGACCACGAGGGAGCGATTGACCATGAGACTGGTCAGCCCGGCGTCGATGAGGATCAATCGCCGCCTGCGAAGTCCTTCCCAAATCGATCGGAAAGCCGAATCCCACAGGCGGACTCCCCCGCGAATCCACCGCCCCCTCTGGATCTTGAGCTGATCCTGGCGGACCGGAAGATCCGAAAGAACTCGCACCTCTCGCACAAATCGGACCCGGATCCCACGGCTCAAGAGACGGTACGTGTACTCGGCATCCTCCGCCAGGGAGCGGGCCTCCCACGGATGGCCCGCCAGGACGTCGCGGTGAAACACCATGCCGGTCCCGCGCAGGAAAACGGCGAGCCCCAAGGCCGACTTTGGCGCGTAGAACAGGTCGTTCTCCAGGAAGTTGGCCAGTCCCAGCACGTACGTCAGCGAGTTCTCGTCCACATTGGCTACGGCGTCATTGGCCTGGAGCACCCGATGACCGGCGATCAAGTGTCGGTCGAAGCTGCGCAGCGCGTCGGCATCCACGGAGCAATCGGCGTCCAAGACGACCAGGGCGTCCCAGCCGTCCGACAGGACGCCAGGGAAAGCCCACTCCAAGGCATACCCCTTCCCTCGCCGCTGCGGATCCTGACGCACCAGACACGTGACTCCCTCCCGCTCCGCCACCCGGGCGGTCCCGTCCGTACAGTTGTCGGCGATCACGTAGACGTGATACTTCTCTCTCGGATAATCGAGCGACGAAAGACAGTCGAGCGTCGCTCCAAGGGTGGCCTCCTCGTTGTGGGCGGGCACCACGATGGCGAAGCGATGACGGCTGCTCTGGCCGGCCTCGGCCCCCCTTCGGCGGATCCATAGTCCCACGACAGCCAGGATCCAGTGATAAAGACAGACCACGGCCGCAAGCGTCACGAGCGCCGTACACAGGACTTGAAGCGTCAGCATGGAAGCACCGTCGCCGGGCGCTCGCGGCGTTCGCCGCCGGCATGGCGGGCGGTCACGTCTCGCAGCGGGCCGAATCGAAACGCCCGCAGCAGCCGCTGGAGTTTCCGCTCGGTCTTCGCAAGGTTCACGTAATGCCGGAACCGCGATACCCGGGAGGCGGCGCGGAGACGAGGCTGCCCCGGGTCGAGCTCCCAAGGGTGGACGTAGAAAATGAAAGGCTCTCCGGCGGTACGGTTGATTCGCGACAGGGCCCGAACCGTCCAGCGCAGCGGCAGGAGGCGAAAGTACCCGCCTCCGCCCACGGGGAGGTTCACTCCCGCAATCCGGATCGTCGCAGGAGGAAACTCCCAAATCGGCCCGGCGGGAGTGATGGTCTGGTGGAGCCTCCGCTTAGCCCCGGGAATCCCGTAGCGGTCGTGGACGATAGGAAACACGCTCGTGTCCGTCAGAAAACCCTCTTCCACAAGGATCTCAAGCGCCCACAAAGAGCGCCTCGTAATGGAGAAACTCGGGGCGCGATAGGCGGTCACGGGCCGCCCGATGATCTCTTGAAGCACGTCGCGCGAAAGTTGCACGTCGGCTCGGAACTGCCCGGGCGATTGAGTGTAGACAAGCCGGTGCCAAAAACCATGGGACGCGATCTCATGACCAAGCCCGTGAATCTCGCGAACCAGACCCGGATGCCGTTGGGCCACCCATCCCAAGACGAAGAAGGTCGCCTTGACCTGCGAGGAGTCGAGCAAGGCGAGGATGCGGCGGGTGTTTGCCACCACGCGGCTGGGGAACTCGGGCCACCGGGCTCGGGGAATGTCCTTCTCGAAGGCGGAAACGTGATAGTAATCCTCGACATCGACGGAGAGGGCGTTCAGAGGCCCCCTGAAAAGGCAATCGGCCGATCGCCTTCCGGAGTGACCGTGCGCGCCGGTCTCCCCGTCGGTGGACTGACGACGCGAGGAGGGAACCATGGAGATGACTGGCGAGGGCCTTAGCGCGGCTTGGGATGAGGCTTGAACTCGCTGGCGTGATCGCCGTTGCCGTTGCCGTTGCCGCCCCAGGCGAGCGGTGAGTCTTTCCCACGCAAGGCCAGTTGTCGAACGACGTGATCGAGCGTGGCCTTGCCGTTCCCGTTTCCAGAGGCCACTTTGCCCGGTTGCCCGGCCTCTTCAGCGTGGAAGCGAGGAACGGTCCGGCAAAGCCCGAGGATCTTGAGCACCGGAAGTTTGAGGAATCGCGCGAAGGTGCAGAGAAGGATGCGGAGGTCCAGCACCAATCCGGCCTGCCGGACGTACTCCAGATCGAGAAAGAGCTTGCGCCGAACGCTGCTGACATCTGAATCGGGAGGGAGATTGAGCTGCGCAAGTCCGGTGATGCCCGGCCGGACCGCCAGACGGTCGCAGTAGCCGGGGATCATCTCCGCGAGGACCCGGATGAATTCCGGACGCTCCGGACGTGGACCAACCAGGGACATGTTTCCCTTCAGGACGTTGATCAGTTGCGGGAGTTCGTCAAGGTGGAATCTGCGGAGCAGTCGCCCTACGCGGGTCACCCGGTCGTCATGGGGCTGACTCCAGGTGGGGCCGGTATCGGCCTCGGCATCGATCCGCATGGTCCGAATCTTGTACAGGGTGAACAGGCGATTGCCCTTGCCGACGCGGCTTTGGCGGAAGATGCCGGGACCGCGGGAGGTCAGGCGAACGAGCAAGATGAGGAGCACGATCGCGGGCAGGCCGGGCACGAGCAGGATCGCGGCCAGCAGCCGGTCGATCATGCCCTTCCAGCGGAAGTAGGGCGGGGCCGCGAGGCCGATCGAATCGTCCCAGCCTATCCGCGAGGCAATGCTGCGACGTTCTTGGTCGGGATCAAAGACCGCTTCACCTGGGCGGACCATGAGGAGACTCCCTGGGGTAATGACTCAGGCGTTTGATGAATGTCACTTCGATGAACTATCAATCAGGCACATTTGGGCCGCGGGGATAAAGTCCCGCAGGAACTGTTGGCCAGCGTCCCGTTGCGTGGAAGCCGCTTGGAGCGGACCTTGCGCGGAGACCTGCACCTTGTAAAGGTATTGCTTTCCCACGAAGTACAAGCGGGGATTTTCGGGGGCCATCCAAGGGCCCCCGGCGGTCCAGCCGTAGCAGATGCGGAGCGTGCTGGCTTCGAGCCCTCGGGAGCGGAACGCCACGGACCAGAAGCGATGGCTGGCGGCGTCCGGCGTTTCGACGGTCACCTGACGCCTTTCCCCGGCGATGGTGTAATCTCGGCCGCCGACGCAGACCTCCGGAGTGTGTACGGAGATCGCCCCCGTGGGCCCCACGACTAACATGACGTCGACTCTTTCCCCGGTGTTTTGATTGACATAGGTGCGGTCGACGTAGCCGGTACACTCCAATTCGGTCTTGGTGATCTCGGAGAATTCGTGGGACGCGGCGAGCTTCCAGGGCCCGAACTGAGCCGGCAGTTGAGCGAGCTTCTCGCCTGCGGCGATCATGGCCAACGGGGGCCCCCAGCGGCCACTCAAGCGGCCGTGGATCACGCCGCCGCAGAGCGTCAGGGCGGCGATCGCCGCGAACCCGAGAAGTCCCGTGATTCGTTTCATGTGTTGTGTGGAACCTTTGGACGACGTGGTTGTCCGTGTCCCGCCAAGCCGCGCAGGGGCGGCTCGGCTAGAGTCTCTTGGACAAATCGGCCAGGAGTTTCTTGTCCATTTCCGTGAGCAACTGCGACGTCAGATCGGCGGCCTGGGCACGGCTGAACGCCTCACTTGCCTTCTTCTTCTCGCCAAGGCGATCGTAAGCGGCAGCGAGATGGAAGAAGTACCTCGCATCGGCCCGTGGCGTGGAAACGGCCGTTTCCAGCAACTCGGCAGCCTCCTTAGCTCGGCCGCTGTAGAAGAGGATCATGCCCTTCGTGTCGAGGAGGCCGGGCTGCTGGCCCACGATGGCGATGGCCTGGTCCACGTACCGGAGGGCCTCGTCCGACATTCCCGGCTGCTCCCCCAGGATCGACGCCAGGTTGTTCAGTGCCAGCACGTCCTTTGGCTGGCTTTGGATCACGCGCTTCAGGAGCCGGACGGCCTCGTCCATCCGGTTCTGCACGATCCGAACGTTGGCCACGGCATTGAGCAGTGTCATGTCGTCCTTTTGCGCCTGAATCGCCTTTGAGAAAAGCGGCTCGGCCTTCTCGAACTGGCGATCGGTCGGCCGTCCGGCCGTGAGCACCATGGCGAGCGTGACGGCCGGCCTTGCCGAGGTGTCCGACTTTGCGGCCTCTAAGCACAAACTCATCGCCTCGTCCAGGCGGCCCTGGTGGGCCAGCGCGGCGGCCAGCGGCTCATACCGTTCCGGGAGCAGATCCTTCAGTTGGCGGCACCACCGCTGCTCGCCGTCGTAGTCCTTCACCGAGCGATACAACGCACCGACCGCGAGGCACAGTTGGGCTTGGCGTTGTTTGTCGTCGCCGATCTTCTGTTTGAGGGCCTCAGCCGCTGTTTTCACCAGCGGCCCGATTTCGGATTTCCGACCCTCCAAATCGAGCCACCGGGCGCGGAGTCCTACCGTGGTGATGTCGTTGGGGGCCAGCTTGTCAAGCTTGTCCATCCACGGGGGCGCATTCTTGCGCATCCCCTCCTGTCGAAGGAGGAAATCCACGTAGGCCGCCAAGTGCGCCGCCGCCACCTCGCTGCGGTTCACCACTGTAAGATAGTGCTGGTTCGCTGCGCCGATGCTTCCGCTGAGTTCACAGACCTGCGCCAAGCGCAGGCGATCCCCGGGCCCGGCCTTCTGCGGGTCAGCGACGATCTGTTCCAAGATTTCCCTGGCCTTGGCGGTGTTTTCCTTGCCGCCACGGCCGACCAAGAGGAGCGCCTGCAAGCGGCGATCCAAGTCCGCGACGTTGCCCGGTCCACCCGCGCCCTCCAGCAGTCGCATCGCCTCTTGCCATTGCGGCTCTCCGCCTCGCGCGGCCAGGTGCGCGGCGAGCTTTTGGCGTAACCTCGGCGACTGGGGCTCCAACTCCACAGCACGGCGGAGGGCCTTTTCCGCAGCGTCCGGATCCGTTCCCGACAAGAAGCCGGCCAGCCGCTCCTGAACCGCCGCGCTCTTGGGCGCCAAGCGCTCCGCCTCCCGGAACTTGGCTTCCGCAGCTTTCCTGTCGTTCAGGGCCTCGTAGGCCTCGGCCAGCAAGAGCGCCCTGTCCGCGTCCGCAAGCTTCGCGCGGCCTGCAAGCTCCTGGAGCGTCTGGCGGGCCTTCTCGGGCTGACGCGTCTGCAGATAGAAGCCAAACAGCGCCTTGTATCCCCGGCCTTCCTCCGGCGCCAGCTCTACGGCCTTGCGAAACGCGGCTTCTGCCTCGGGCTGCTTGCGATTGGCCAGCAGCATCTGGCCGAGCATAATCTGGGCCACCGGATCGTTCGGCCGACTCTGGGCACCGAGCCGCGCAGTCTCCAGGGCTCGGTCGAGTTGCCCCAGTTGCAGTTCGCTATAGACCTCCAGCGATGAGAGGCGGGAAGAGCCTGGCACCTGGTCCTGAAGCGGCGCGAGGTACCGCTCGACATCGGCCGGCCGTCCCAACTGGGTCAGCAGGTACCCCAGTCTCTCCACGACGGTGACCCGCTGTTCGCCGAGGCGCAAGGCCTCCTGGTAGGCGTCCGCCGCGCCCTGCAGATTGCGTTGCCCCCAGGCGATTTCCGCCCGGAGCAAATGGGCAGGCGGCCAGGCGGCCCTTCGCTGTTGCACCGCCGCCTGCAGGTCGGCTGCTTCGGACAGCAGCGGGTCTTTCTCGTCTTTTGCCTGCTGGGCCAGCCTTCGCGCCCGCGAATACCGCCAGCACGTGCCGTCGTCCCCTTCCATCTCCTTGAGTTTAGCCTCCCACCGCTCCGCCGCGGGGAAGTCCTTGCCGTCGATGGCGAGGTCTGCCAGTCGACGAATGATGTTTGGGTTGCCTGGGTCGAGTTCTTGGGCTTTCAGAAGCTCTTGGCGCGCCTGGTCCAACTTCCCTTCGCCGAGACTCATCTGGGCCATGGCCAGCACCAACGGCAAGATCGCCTTCCGAGGAAGCGACTTCACTCCGGCCTCCAAAGCCTGTCGCGCAGGGCCAGGCTGCTTTCGCGCGGCATAGAGTCTCGCCCGAAGCAAGTATCCTTCCCACGATGTTTTCGACAGGCGCTCGAACGTCGCTAGGGCTCGGTCGGCGTCGCTGGCCTGTGCAAGGCTCTCGTAGGCGAAAACCAAATCACGATACAGGTTTGCCGAATCAGGGTGCTGCTTCTCCGCCGCGCGGAGGCCCTCCGCGGCCTTCTTCTGGGCGTCCGAGTTCCCCGAGTCCAGCGCGGCGCGGCGAGCGTTCAATACGTCGAGCAACCACGCGTCGCCCGTCGCACCGGCTTCGGCCAGCTTGGTGGCGTTGGCCATCGCCTGGCTGAACGGCCGCCAGTCGCGACTCGCCGCCGGCAACGCAGCCTGCACTTGCAGCCTCGCCTCGGCCAGCAACAGCGACGTGCTGAGCGAGTTTTGGATCGCCAGCGCTTGCTCGCAGCGCTGTCCGGCCACCTCGGGCCGGCCCAAGGCGAGCCAAGCTCTAGCCGCCAGCTCGCGAGGAATCGCCCATCGCGGCCGAAGACTCGAAAGCTGGTCGTATGCGATGGCCGCCTGGTCCCATTCCCCCAGCCCGCTGTGAGTATCCCCCAGCAACAGCCACGCCTTCAGGGCCTGCGTCGTTTCGTCAGGCGACGCCGGAGGATTGGCCACCAGCCCCTTGGCCAGGGCGACGGCCGGATATCGGTCGCCCTTTCGAGCCAGCAACTCGGCGCGAAGCAACGTCGCTTGTCGTTTCAGGAACCTGTATGCGCCGGGCGACAACGAGCCGGTCCCGGCTGTCCTCTCAAGCACGGCCTCAAGCCGTTTGATGGGCTCTTCGGCGCCGGGAAGATCCGCTTTTGCGATCAGTGCCTCGCCGATGCGCGAATTCAATTCGGGGCTGTCCGTGCTGGACTTCTCCAGCCCGAGACGCCACATCTTGAGGGCCTCGTCCGTGTTGTTCTGGGCTGCCAATACGTCGCCCAGACCGATGTAACCGCGCTCGTCGGTCGGCGCGGCGTCGATCGCCTGCTGGTAGTACTTCTGGGCCTCGGCAAGGAACCTTGCTGACTCGGAGGCCGGCTTGCCGGCCTGTCTGCTCCGCTCCGCTTGGTGGCGGGCATAACCGGCCGCCCGCAGGATCACGTTTGCCTTTTCGTCCTTTGTGGCACACTTCAGTGCACTGGCCAGGTCGTCCTCCGCGCGAGGCAACTCGTACTTGGCCCGGTAGACAAACCGCGCCTCGTATGCCTCGGAGCTCTTCGAATTGGCGGAGACCATTTGATCCATCACCGCGTCGGCCAGTTGAACGCGCTGGGCCTCGGTCAAGTCGGTGGTCTGCCCAACCGCAGACTTGCCCAAGAGCCTTTCCTGGAAGTCGGTCAGCTTCCTCTCGGCCTTTTCCGGCTTCTCGGGCTTCGCAGCGGCGGGAGCCGGCCGGGGATCGCTCGGGCCCGCGAACCGGGCGATGAGACGCGTCTGGCGGCGGTAGATGTCTGCGAGGATCGAGGCGATTTCCGGGTCGGCGGGGTTGGCCGCGCATGCCTCCTCGAAGGCCCGGCCGACCTCGGCGAGGGCTTTCGGGTTGTTGTCCAAGGCCCCGGTCACCGACAGCCCGTACCGGGCCAAGGCAAGGACGCGGCGGGCGCGGGGGTCCTTCGCCGGCTCGGCCTCGAGTTTCCCTACTTCGTCCACCGCGAGGGCGAACTGCCCGACCTTCAGTTGAAGTTCCGCCACGCGGAGCCGAAGCGGGGGTCGTTCCGCCTCGTCGGCAGTGGCCAACGCCTGGTAGTAGAACTCGATCGCGCGGGGCATGCGCCTGCGGCTGGCGGCGGACTTGCTGGTGACGGACTCGTCAAACACTTGGGCGCGGCGGATGCGCGCGGTGGAATCGTCCGGCCGGAGTTCCAGGTATAAGTGATAGCAGTCGGCCGCACTCGGCCAATCGCGATCCGCAGCGAAGCTCTCGGCCCGCTCCAGAAGAACCCCCGCCTCACGGCGCACCTGGTACCAGCGCCACGCGTAGAATGCCGGCCCGATGACCGCGATCGCCAGCAGCGTCGCGAAGAGCACGCGCAGGCTCAGGACCCTTTTCATGATGCGGCGTTGCGGGGAAGGAATCGGTCGTTTCATGGTTTGTGCCCGGCGGCCCTAGGTCAAGACAATCCCTATCGCGGCTGCGGACAAGGATAGCTGCCGTACCTGTACGCGTATTCCCTTGTGGGCACGCCGTTGAACACGGCGCCGACGAGATAGGCTCCGGCCGAAGACAGCCGCTCGCTGGCCTTCCTGACTTGCTCGGCGCGGCTCACGTCCCGCATGGCGCAGAGAACCGAGGCGTCGGCACTCCTCGCCAGGATCAGCGCCTCGCTGGCTGCCAGCACCGGCGGCGTGTCAATAACGACGTGTTGATACTCTGCCGGGACAGCGGCCAGCATCGACTCAAGCCCGCCGTTGGCAAGCAGACGATGGGGGCTGCCTCGCAGCTTTCCGGCGGGCAGCACGTGAACGCGGCCTTGCGCGATGGGCACGATAGCCTGCTCCAACGCGATCTTGCCCGACAAGACGGCGGCGAGGCCCGGCTCGAGCGGCACGTCAAACACGTTGTGAACGTCGGGCGAGCGGACGTCGGCATCCACCAGCAAGGTCAAGTGGCCGGTTGCCCTGGCGATGCTCACCGCAAGCTGCACGGCGACGCTCGTCTTGCCTTCGTCGTTGACCGCGCTGGTGACGGCCAGAACCCTGAGTTGCCTGCCGTGATCCGTCAACGCAAGGGCCGTCCAAAGGCTGTCGATACTCTCCTCGAACATGCGCAGGTCCCGGTGCACGCGGCCCTGACCGCGCCGCCGTCCCCGAGCCATGCCCACCGGCAACCTCGCCACTTCCGCAACGATCCTGAGGTGACACTGCTTCTCGAACGTCCCCGGGTCGCCAATCCGCGGCAGGAGCCTCTCGCGGAGCACGGCAAACCCCATCGGCAGACAGAGGCCGACCAGCACCGCCGGGATTACCGTCGTGAACGGAAACACTTGTTCGGGAACCCGAGGGACCTCGGCCACCCAGGCCGGGTCCTGCCGCACGCGCTCCGGGGCCCCTCTCTCGATCTGCAGCTCGATCGACCGCTGCTCGATCAGCTCCAGCGCCTTTTCCTCGCGGGCCAGTTCGACTTGCTTGCGCCTCAAGTTCAGCGACTCTCCGCTGTACTGCTGCCGGAGCGCGCTATCCGACTTCTGGCGGAGAAACTCCTTCGTGATCCGTCGGTTCTCCAGCTCGGTGCGGAGCGCCGCAAGCTCCTGTTGACGCTTGACATCCGCCTCCCTTCGCAACTGAGCCGCGGCCTGCTCGCGCAATTCGTCGCGGAGTCTCTTGAGGCTCTCCTCATCACGGGCGATGTCCGCCAGCATCTCCCGGTACTTCGGGTCGTTTACGTTCTTCTCGCTCAGCGCCGATCGGTGCTTCGCCGCCAGGGCTTTTCTCCTTTCGATGAGATCGATCTGCCTCTGAACCTCGCGGTCCATCTGCACCAGCCGACCGATCGCTCCCTCGTCCACCGGGACGTCCTGCCGCGCAGTGAGCGGCCAGAGGATCTGCGAAGGAAGAACCGTCTGGAAAGAAACGGCAGGCTGGAGCAAGAACGGGCCAAGCCCCGCACCCAACCCGGTCACAACACGTTCCGGAGTCAATCCGGTGGCTTCCAACTGCTTCGCACCGAGCTTCCTCCGGGCAATCTCCTCGTCGAGGTCCGCCGCGGCAAGCTTTTCGTCGAGCTCGCTGAGCGGGCTTCTCTTCCCCGATTCGCCCTCGCCCTTGCCCATAAACAAGTCTTTGCCGGTAACGTCCTTGCCCAGCTTTTGCACGTCCATCTGCAGCCCAGAGACCACCGGCCCACGCCGATCCTTGGCCTTGACGAGAAGTTCGAGCGCCCGGGCTTTGGGGTCTTGCTGCTCGTAGAAGAGCTTGTAGGTGCGCATCACCGCGTTCACGACCTGCGCGGCCCCCTGCGGACTGCTGCAAGTGAACGAGACCGTGTACAGCTCGGACTGGCCGACTTGTTTGACGATGATACGCCGGCTGAGCCAGCGGACCGGATCATCCTGCGCGGCGATCTCCGGAATCTGCGCCACGGCGGGCTCCGCCAAAACGGGCCCGATCAGACTGGGGTGACGGAGAAGCTCGATCTGCGTCTGCACGTATGCCTTCGACTGCGCAGCATCCGTCTTGGATTCGTAGGCCACGCGGGCCGGCACCTCGTCAATGCGAATCCACGCGACCGCCTGGTACTGAGGCGTGTAGAGGAGATACGCGGCGATGCCGGCGACAGCCCCCAACACGATCCCCGCCGGGATGGCCACCTTCCACCAGCGACGCAACGCGTCCCAGATCAATCGCCCGGACGCTGAGCTCTCCGCTTCAGCCGCGCGGCTCAGCGAGGTGCGCAGGTGCAACGGGGCCGAAAGCGGCGCCGCCGGAACCGGACCCTGCTGCTTGTCGGTCCGTGCGGGCACGGCCCGCTCAGGATTGCCGCCACTATGGTTTGCTTCGGACATCGCTCAGTCCTCCCACCAATCGCCGCTTGGCAATGCGACGATTTGGCTGTCTCAAGAATCCACTGTCATTCGGCGCAAATCGCAGCGCCGGCTAGCCCATGCTTACAAATCGTCTACGAAGTTTCGTGCAATCGCTCCCTGACAACCGCCTTAATGTCCACAGGCTCCAAGGCCGGAAAAAGCCTTCGCAGGTACCACACGACCACCGCGAACATCGCCGCAGCAAGCGCGACCATGGCCAGCCCCGCGGCATCGTGCGAGAATTTCTTCCCCGCCTCCTCGGAAACGTATCGATACAGAAGCCCGGTCGCTACAATCCGCGTTACGTTGGCCGCAATCGCGATCGGGAAGACGCTAACCAGCAGGATGACTTTCTCCCACCACGTCTGACGAACGAGCACGAGATACGCAAACGCTAAAGCCAATATCCCCACGAAGATCCGCAGCCCCGAGCAAGCGCGCTCCACCTCCAAAGGGACCGAAACCTTGTCGAGATAGATGGTGTGGCCTACAGGCAGGGCCGCCTGACCCAAGAACTGAAGGGTCCAGGCGCTCAGCTTCGTAGCCACGGTCTGCAGCGGCAGGCTCACCCACCGCTCGACCCGGAACGGCAACGGCACCATGAACAAAAGGAAGACGACCGCCGGAAGGGTCCACCACAACATGCGCCGGCCGCCAAAGGCCCACACCAGTCCGGCTGCCCAGAGAGGAATCGACCAACCGTCAATCTGCTCCAGATAATAGTGAGCTGATACGAAGCGCAGCCCGAGACTCAGCAACACCAGCACCAGCCCCGGCCAGGCAAACCGCCCCGCCGCGCCGGGAAAACGATCTCGCCTCGCCCACAAGAAGTACGCCGCAAAGGGGACCACCAGAAAGCCGTGCGAATAATCGGGCTGGTTATGCCAGGAGGATGCAAGCTTGCACCATGTCGGCCAGTATGCCCAAACCATCGCGGCCGCGAGAGCCGCGCTCGCCGCCAGCATCTGCCAGTTCCAGCCTCGCCGCGGGCTCGTCGTACCCACCGGCGGCGAGATGCGCGGCGTTGCGCGAGCGGCGGCACGCGAGCTTCGTCTTGTTTTCACCATCGTCCCTTACGAGGCTCGCGGCGCCGCTTAGGTGCCATCGCCGAAGAACCGCAAGAATCGCTTGTATATCCGCCGCGTTTTATGCCAGAAGCTAGCGCGGGATAGCACGCCGTCCTGGTCCCCGTTGCTCTGGGCGACCGGATTGAGCAGATGCTCTTCGCAAAACTGCCGATCGTCGGTGCCAAGGCTTCCCAAAAACTCGTTGAGCGAGTTGTCGACGCGGTCGACGTCTGCTGCATGGTGCTTTGGCCGATCCCGCGTCGCCTTCGTCTCCCACTTCAATCGGCGCCGCTCGGACCGGACGTGGCGGCGCAAGATGTCCTGGGCGATCGCTCGCATGAACGTGACCAGCCGTGCACCGCGTCTCGGGTCGTAACGAGTCAGCAACTTTCCGTCATCGGCCACGAGCGCGTACCACACCCGCGCGGTGATCTCATCGACCAGATTGGCATCGTCGCTCCGCCCGCTCAGCAGCATCTTGACGCTGGCCGTCAGTCCGTCATGGCACTGGTTGTACAGTTCCTCCCAGGCAGCGACCTCGCCCGCCACGCACCGCCGCGCCAATTCTGAATCGGCTTGCAGTTTCTCGGCGCTGGCTTCTTCGAGGTCTGGGGGCACCAGTGTCAGGCCCGGCTCCTGAAGGCCGTCTGCTTCCGGAGGCCTGGCTTGGTGTGGGTACACCGGCTTCACAGGCGACATGGCCCTGAAAGAACTGGAAAACGCCTCGGCCAATAAACCAACACTTGCCGTCTTGCACGCCAAGCGAAAGCCAGCCCGCCCGCGGCGACCTCGGCTGTGCCCGCGCAGACTCCGTTCCCGTGGGTGGCTGAGCACTGCCTACCAACTGCTGCTGGCCGGTCCATGCCTTCGTTGACTCCTGTCGGCAAACACGTTCGCCTGGGGTTCCCTCTCCTAGAGCGTTCCGAAAAAACAAGCGAGGAGAGCAACACGGCGCGACAACCCACCCGCCGCCGAGCGCTGCTCGGACCAGTTCTCTATGGCACGAAGCCACCACGATTGCGGGCACGCTATCACGGGGTGGCTATAGAACCCCCCCAGAAGGGCTTTGCCCTCCGCGGGTCAGGGGCTAGGATTAGACGGAGGATGCCGTGGGTACAGGCGATCTGCGCCTGCGATATGCCCGGCCGGTGAGTCTTCTCGTTCCTAGCGGGCTCTCACCGGCCCCTTCTGTTCACCCACCCAACGTAGCCCTGCCTATCGTGCGTGGTAACCTCAGTGTTCCTAAGCTGGCCGTTGCCCTCCCATAGCTGAGTCGTATCGATCGCGGTCCAAACCCCTGGGCTTTCAGTGCCTCTGCACACTTAGCCCGCTCTACCGACGAACTCATCTCGCTGTTACCGAGCCCGCCGATGGCCGGTTGCCCTTGCCAAAACGGAAGATGGAAATCGGGTGTGAGTCTTCGGGTTCTGAGCGTCTTCGGAAGTAATGCTGCTCGATCAAAGTACTCGCAAACATCACTACTGCCACGACCGCCGGTCATCTGGCGAGTCCGAAGCCGCTCAGCATCTGGCGGATATGAACGAAACAAATCGAGCATAACCTCCCGACAGTCGTCCGTCACACCCATCTGTGCGGTGGGTACTTCTTCTTCCTACGATTGTCAATCGCGGATCGTGGCCGCGCGGTGTCCCCTCGGAAACTGCCTACACCAGACGCGGCAAGTCAGCCGGTCTAATCACCTATTGTACAGGGAAACGACCCTGGAAACCCAAGTCGGCTATCGGGAGCGATCATCCGAAGACGTGTTGCTAGTCTCAGATGTCTGTACGAAGACACTCCGAAAAGGAAGGGCTGCACGAGGCCTTCAATTCTGCTCCTCCACAGTACCCGTTGCTGTTCCGAAACTCTTACGGTATCAGACAATCTCAACCTCATTGGGATTGTTGAAACCTATGGTAGTCTGGTAGCCCGTTTCGTCAAGTCCCTGACCACGAATTCCGCGTTTTCTTCAGAACTTCTTGCCGCCGCGGCCCGTAGGTCCGGCCTTGGTGGCGCTGGCGCCCGAACAGCCAGAGACAAACCAACGGCTTTCCCCGGACGACCGTTAACGGGCTGGTCGCCAAATACGGTCGTCAGGCGTGGAGCGCCATCCACGAGCCACCTGCAGAGGGACTACCGGACCCGCCAGGTTTCGCGAATCAACGCCCGGCGTCATCGATTGGGATTCTTTCGGCAGGACCCGACTGAAGGCTCGCATCATGGCGTGCAAAGGTGGGGGGTGTTGCGCTGCCCGCAACCCTGTTCGCTTCCGGCCGCCGAAGCGACCCCCGGGTTGCGTCCAGCCGTCAAGAATCAAGAGCGAAGCAAGAGCACCTTGCGTCGTGGGGTTTTCCCACCGCCGATGAATTCCGGTTTTTTTGCCGCCCGAATTCCAGCCAGCCGGCCCGGACAGACCCCCCTACCACGAGCGCGCAAGTGGCACGGTAGTCGTACCAGGACCGCCGGGTCAGTTCCCCGCTGTCCACCAGCCGTTGCTTGCTCGCCAAGAAGAGGTTTGCGAGCCCGCCCCACAGTCCGTTCGTCGCCGATCTTCGGCTCCCGTCCGGTGAGAAGATCATCTTTTGCTTCAGCCAGTTGGCCAGCGCGCCGTCAGGATCGGACCAGAGGCCGAAGCAGTGGACTTTGTTCCGCACCCGCTTGGCTCATTGCCCACTCGCGTGAGCGTAAAGCGGATAGTCTCCGTGGGGTTTGGGCGGCTTGGCTGACTTGGCTCGCGATGTTATCCTTTTAAGGTTGGACATTCGCCCCGGGTAGCGGGCCAGCGCGGTGTCAGGATCGGACCACGGGCCGAAGTAGTGCACCCGTTCGTCGATCTTCTTCGCCCACTGGCCACTGGCGTGAGAAAACAATGGAAAATCGGGAGTGGGTTTCGATGGTCTACTCAGGGTGGTGTACTGCTGGGGGCAGAGGCGTAGTCTCAGGCGTAGTCAGCCCACACCACTCTCAAGTACACCGCGAAGAATCGAGTATTTCCTGAAAAAAACGCACTTGCGCCCGTAGCTCAAGGGATAGAGCAGCGGATTTCTAATCCGCTGGTTGCAGGTTCGAATCCTGCCGGGCGTGCTGTGGTCGTTTCCCGAAACTTCAACGCGGGCCGCCTGGCGTTGTTGCCAGGAGCGGAAGAACACCTGACGAAACCAGGAGGAGACTGATGCGCCGCCTTCATTTGAGTTCCCCGTGTCCATGGCTTGTCGTGGCCGTCGTCGTTGCCGCCCGATCAGTCCCTGCGGCCGATTCGGCCGCGGTCAAGAAGACATTTGCCGACCCGCCGCGAATCTACGCTTCGGCACCGCTGTGGGTCTGGAATGACATGCTCACCGAGGACCAGCTCCGCGGCACGCTCCGCGACCTGGCCGGCCAGAAGGTCAAGCAGGCCTTTGTCCATCCCCGACCGGGCCTGATGACGCCCTATCTCAGCGACGACTGGTTCCGCCTCTGGAAGATCGCGCTGGATGAGGCAGAGAAGCTCGACATGAAGATCTGGATCTACGATGAGAACTCCTACCCTTCGGGTTTTGCCGGCGGGAACGTCCCCGAGGCAATGCCCGAGTCCCGCGGCCGCGGCCTGGTCTTCCGCGAGGCAAAGCGGGCGCCCAAGCCCGGGCCCGAGGTCGTTGCCGTCTACCGGATCACCGCCGACGGGTTTGAGAACGTGACCGATAAGGCCCGGACCAGCGAGGCGCTCCCCGACGGGCGTTACACGATCGCTTCCGTCGAGCGCGCCGGCAACGATCCCTGGCACGGCAACCGCTGCTACGTCGATCTGATGTATCCCGGCGTGACCGAGAAGTTCTTGGAGATCACGCTGGGGGCGTACCAGCGGGAGATCGGCGGCCAGTTCGGCAAACGTGTGCTGGGGTCCTTCACCGACGAGCCGAATATCCGGCCCGCCGGCGGACTCCCCTGGACCGACCACCTCCCCGCCGCGTTCCAAAAGCGATGGGGCTACTCGCTCTTGGACCACCTCCCCAGCCTCATCCGCCCGGTGGGAAAGTGGAAACAGGTGCGGCACGACTACTTCCAAGTCCTCCTCGAACAATTCATCGAGCACTGGGGCAAACCGTACTACAACTACTGCGAGAAGCTCGGAATCGCATTCACCGGGCACTACTGGGACCACGAATGGCCCAATTGCCTCGGCGTGCCGGACAACATGGCGATGAGCGCGTGGCAGCAGCTTCCGGGCATCGACTGCCTGATGAACCAGTACGCCGAGCACACCCATGCGCAGTTCGGCAACGTGCGCATGGTCAAGGAGTTGTCGAGCGTGGCCAATCAGCTCGGCCGCCAGCGCACGCTCTGCGAAATCTACGGGGCGGGCGGCTGGGACCTGCGGTTCGAGGACATGAAGCGGATCGGCGACTGGCTGGAGGTGCTGGGCGTCAACCTCCTCGATGAGCACCTTTCCTACGTCACCCTCCGCGGGGCCCGCAAGGCCGACCACCCGCAGTCGTTCTCCTATCACGAGCCGTGGTGGGACTCGTACCACGTGATGGCCGGGTACTTCACGCGCCTCACCGCGGCGATGTGCCAGGGCGAGCAGGTCAACAAGATCCTGGTGATCGAGCCGACCACGACGGCTTGGATGTACCAGGCCGACTCCACCAAGGCGACCCAACTGGCCCAAATCGGCAAGAGCTTCTTCGACCTCCTCATGTCGCTGGAGCGGGCCCAGGTGGAATACGACGTCGGTTGCGAGAACATCCTCGCGGACCACGGATCGGTCGACGGAAAGCTGTTTCAGGTCGGGCGCCGTAAGTACGAGGTGGTGGTACTGCCGCCGGAGACGGAGACGGTCAACGCCAAGACGATGGAGTTGCTGGAGGGATACGTTAAGGCGGGCGGCCGCGTGATCTCCTGCGGCCCAGCGCCGGCCCTCGTGGATGGCCGGCCCTCGGATCGAGTCAAGACGATCGCCCAAAGCGCGTCTTGGAGGATCGTGGACCCCAGCGCACTATGGGCAATCCTCCAGGCTGCGGGCAGCGATGGATTTTCCATCCAGCGCGCGGCCGACGACAAGGGAATTCTCTTCCATTACCGCCGCCGGCTCGACGATGGAGAGTTCCTCTTCTTGGTCAATGCGAGCATCGAGCATTCCACGTCCGGTGAGGTACTAGTGAAAGGACCGAGGACGGTCGAGCGATGGGATTGCCGGACCGGAGCGATCGCCCCGTATCCCTCGGTGCAGGAGATAGACGGCGACCTTATCAGCGAGGCCTCCTTCGAGCTTCCCCCGTGCGGCAGCCTGCTGCTGTTCATCTCGAACAACCTGCCGGGCTCGCAGCCGCAGCCCGCACCTGCCAAGGGGCAGAACATCACCATCCCTCCCGCCGGCCCCATCCAGATCCGCCGCGTCGAGCCCAACGTGCTGACGCTCGACTACATGGACGTGACCGCCGGCGGCGAGACCCGCAAGAACGCATACTTCTACCAGGCCAATCAGTTCGCCTTCCAGAAGAACGGCATGGAGCGCAACCCGTGGGACAGCGCGGTGCAGTACAAGGATGAGCTGATCCGCAAGACGTTTCCGCCGGAGAGCGGCGTCGAGGCGACGTACCACTTTACGATCGAAGGCGAGGCGCCCAAGCCGCTCTGGATCGTCATCGAAAGGCCCGACCTATACAAGATCACCTGCAACGGCAAGCCGGTCGGCGCGGGTGTTCCCAAGCCGGAGCTTGGGAACAAGGGTTCCTGGTGGCTCGACCGGGCGTTCGGCAAGATCGACATTACGGCCGCCGCCAAGAGCGGTGAAAACGCGGTGACGATCAAGGCCCGGCCGTTCACGATTTTTCACGAGCTGGAGCCGGCGTACGTGCTCGGGGATTTCTCGCTTAAGGCGGCGGGGTCGGGCTTCACGATCGTGCCGCCGCAGGCGCTACGCGTGGAACAGAAACTTGGCTGGAACCAGCAGGGGCTGCCGTTCTACGCCGTCGGCGTGGCGTATAGCCAGACCTTTGAGGTCGCGCAGCCGTCGGGCAAGTACCGCGTCACGGTGCCCAACTGGTATGGCAGCGTGGCCAAGGTTTCGGTCAACGGCAAGCTCTGCGGCCACCTGGCGTGGCAGCCCTGGGAGTGCGACGTGACCGAGGCGATCCGCCCGGGCAAGAACACCGTCGAGGTGCTGGTGATCGGCACGCTCAAGAACACGCTCGGTCCGCACCACGCCGGAGCGGGCGTCGGCAGCGCCTGGCCGGCGATGTTTCACCAGGGCCCCAAAGAAGGCCCGCCGCCGGGCGCCGCGTACCACACGCTGAGCTACGGGCTGTATGAGCCGTTTGCACTCCAGCGCGTGGCGCCTGAGTAGTCAATGATCGGCTATCCGCTTTCAGCTATCAGCTATCAGCTATCAGCTATCAGCACGTTGTGGCAGAGTCTCCCACCTTGACACCCGCCACCAGCGGCCGCAGCACTGCCAAGGTGTCCGGCTGGCGGGCCTTCGCGCCAGGACCGGCAAATTATGCAAGAAACCGTGCGGATTCCGGAAGGCCGTTGGATAGGCGTGCGGTCGCCGATAGCATTCCGCAGGCGTTTACGCAATCCAGGCAAACGCGGAGTGGGAGCAATTGGAGGGCTTTGGAGCGGATCGGGGATTACGACGCGATTGCGGCCAGCGACCAGGAGTGGGCGGACTCGTGCCACTTCGACTTTCCCGACGGTTTCTCGGATGCCGGCGCCTCCTCTCTTCCCGTGGAGAGTGCGTAGGCTCTGGACTGCGTGATCGGGGGAGTGAAACCTTGCCGTGACCGGCTCGGCGCGATGCCGCCCATCAGGTTGCCGATCCGGCGACTTCGAGAGTCACCGGCGCGCCGGCCCTGAATCCCCCGAGCCCATTGAAGATCTCGGACATGGCGTCCCGGGATCCTCTTACGCCGTCGTTGGTTTCCGTGGTCCCCGGGGCGATGCAGCCTGCCAATTGGGCGGCCGGTTTGCCGGGTGGATGTAGATGCGGCCCTGGCTGTAATCCCCGAGGACGCGGATGGCCGTCAGACGTGTTTCCATGGGGCGAACACGAAAAGCGCCCCCAGGCAAATC
>Ga0315280_10003669_pt1 | contig 23332 bp, 19 predicted proteins | sample YL17G06_40_MG_FD_203697 | JGI IMG/M metagenome (GOLD analysis project Ga0315280, IMG submission 203697) | Sediment microbial communities from Yellowstone Lake, YNP, Wyoming, USA - YL17G06_40 | ecosystem: Environmental > Aquatic > Freshwater > Lake > Sediment | place: USA: Wyoming | collected... | reverse complement strand
CGGGCGATCCGCGACCTGTGCGTCGCGCACGGGATCAAGGCGGCGGTGAGCCACCAGCAGAAGTACCTGACCTCGATGCAGCACCTGAAGGCGATCGTCGACGCCGGGGACCTGGGCGAGGTGCAGACAGTGCAGGCGACCACCCTCGCATGGCTCTCCCAGCTCGGGACGCACTTCGTCGACTACGCGCTCTGGATCAACGGCGGGCACCACGCGATGTGGGTGTGCGGCCACGTGCACGGTCGCAGCGGGCTATACGACTCGCACCCGTCGTGCGACTACGTGGCCGGCACGATGGAGTTCGCGAACGGCGTCCACGGGTACGTGGAGTTCGGCTATCTCTGCCCCCGGCACATGCCCGACAGTCTGCCGGATGGGAAGCCCGGCCCGCGGTACTGGCTGGACAACCGGCTGACGGTCCACGGCACGCATGGTTGCGCCTGGGCCGACACCGACGGCCGGTGGGGAGCCTTCACGCGCGCCACGAAGGGCGAGGCGATCGGGGAGGAGGGCGAGCCGTGGGGCGTGCAGGAGGCGACGCAATTGCAGCCGTCGTACTTCCGCGACCTCGCAGACTGGCTGGACGACGCGCGCGTACACCCGTGCAACCTGGAGATCAGCGTTCACGGATACGAGATCATGGAGGGTCTGTGCGTCTCGGCGCTGGAGAATCGGCGGGTCGATCTGCCTTTCGACGATCCCGGCACGTACGAGGACGTGATCGAGCGGATGCGGCGGGAGCTGCAGGAGGTGCCGGCGCGGCCGGCCGGGAGCTGATGCGCCGGAGAGTACGAGGCGCGGCTTCCCACAGGAGGGGCATGTACGTGTCACACGCCACGAATCGATTCGGGTCAGCTCGCGGTTGGTGCATGTCGGTGATGCTCGGCCTCTTGGGACTGGTTGGCGCCATGACATCGGCCTCGGCCGCGGGCCCGGTGCAGGTCGGCGACGTCACGCTGTCGCCACTAGGGAAGCCTGGCGCGTACACCGGCTTCGCGGTGACCGTGCAACATGAGGGCCAACAGGTCCAGGCCGCCACCGCCCTGCTCCAGGCGGGCGGACGATGGAAGGCGGGCGAGGTGGCCGACTACGCCGAGGGCGCGCGACGCGGCCTGGAACTGCGCGGCATCGACACGTCGGGCTCGGGGGCTACGCCGACCCTTGGCTCAGGCAGCTTCGTGCGGGTCTCGCTGGCGTCCGGTGAGGTATACCCGCGGGTGGACTTCCGCCTCGACGTGCGCGCCTTTGACCAGAAGGCGTGGGAGGCGGCGATGGGGCAGAAGGCCCCGCTGCACTTCCTGGCGCTGCCGCTGGCGACGGCGCGGGTGTGGTACGTACATGGCTTGCTGTGCCCGACACCGAAGTGGGATCCGTACCCGCTGACGCGAGCGACGATTCGGGGACTGTGGGCCGACGGATGGAGTTACGGCGCGGCGCTCGGCGCGCTGACCGTGCCCGCGATGGCGCTGTGGGACGATCAAGGCGCGCGAATGGTCGGCTATGAATGGGCCGAGGCGCGGTTCACTGACAAGACGGACAAGGACCTCGGGATCGCCTACTGCGCCGGCGTGCCCGGGTTCGAGGAGCAGTTCATTACGCTGCTCTCCAGCTATCAGCGCCACTGGAACGAGCTCACCTACCCGGCGACGCCCATGGTCCTAGAGTCGCACGTGCGCGTCATGTACTCGCTCAACCTGCCGGCGACGGCGGATGTGAACCGACTCGTCATGAGGCACGTGTTCTCGGACTACGCGCCGATCCTGCCGCAGGTGCCGGCGATGAATGACCTGTCGTGGATGGTCGATCGCCGCCTCGACGAACTGGGTGGCTACGGGCCTAGCGGCGGCGGTTTTCTGCAGACGGTCGAGGGCGGCACCTGGGGCTGGAACCAGTTCTTCTACGACCCCGGCACTGTGTTGTTCTGGGGCGGCTATCGCGACGTGGACCTGATGTTCAAGCAGCGCAAGACGGAAGCCATAGAGCGCTTCAACACCGACCTGGCGGAGTTCCTCAAGCATGTGCAGTGGCAGGACCTTGGCGGCGACCGCTGCTGCTTCTGGCGCTTCCCGCTGACGGGGTCGTGGAACAAGGCCATGGGCGGGGAGGCCGCGGACACCACCCACGGCGTCCAGCAGTTCGGCGTCGGCGCAGCGATGCTGGCCGGCTACGCCAACACCGGGCGGGCGGACCTGCTGCCCTACATCGACGGCCTCTTGAACTACACGCGACACTACGTCTTCACGCGCGGCGACATCGCCGACATCCCCGAGTCCATGTTCACGCTCCAGACCGGGATGCTGGCGCTCAACTTCCTCATGAACTACCACAGCTTCTTCGCCGCGGCGCCGGACGAGGAACACCGGCGGCGTGCGGAGGAGGCACTCAACCTGGCGTGCATGGTCGTCTGCCGCAACGCGAACGTCACCCTCGGCGACAGCGATGAGCGCGACAACCTGTCGGGCGCATTCATGATGCCCGGCAACTATGCGAAGTACTGGCTGGGCATCGTCGGCCCGGCGGAGCTGTGCGAGCCCTTCCGCGCCATGATCATGATGTACACGGAGACGGGCGACCCGGTCTACAAGTGGCTGGTGCGCGGCGCCCTCGACAAGTGGTGGATCGGCTTCAAAGAAGACTGCTGGCACACGACCGAGAACATCGACATCTGGGGCGAGAGCGAGGGCCACAAGGGTGCACACAGCGGCATCCACGGGCCGTGCGACGACTTCTGGGAATGGGCCGAGCCGGTGGGCGACGCGACCATGCGCGTGACGGTCGGCGCGAAGGGCGCCATCGCGTTCTGCAAAGGGACGCGGGCGCTCGATGTGGACCAGTTCTCCTATGCCCCGCCGAAGAGCTTCCGGTTCCGCGTTGCGCGCATTGCCGAGGACCCGGTGGCGGAGCCCTTCGCGATCATCGTGTCGTCGCCGTGGCGCGACCTGAGCGGGCTGCGGGTCAAGGTGGATGGAAAGGAGGTCACGGGCGATGACCTGCGGGTGCTAGGGACGTACAAGGAGCACCTGTACGTGCGGGGAGTGAAGGTCGGCAGCATCGTAGAGGTTGGCGACGTGGGCGGGACGAAGCCCGTGGCGATGGCGGAGGTTCCGGTGGCCGGCGGCGTGAGGAACATACCGCCGGGGGCGCTGCATCTGGGCGATCGCAGCTTCAGGGTTGTCGATCTCGGCGCGCAGGCGTCGGTGCGGCTGGCGACCGACTGGGACAGCCCCGATCACTGGGGCGGGCTGCCGTCGGGGCTGGCGTATGCGGACAGCGTGCCGTACTGGGTGCGCGGAAGGGCCGTCGGGCCGGGCGGGAAGGTGGCCCTCGAGGGGAAGGAGGCCTACCTCTTCGGGGTCGCGCCCGTGCCAGGCGCGCTGACGGTATCCACGGGCGGTGTGGTCGACCTCGGTGCGGCGCCCGGGTCGCCGGCGGCTGAAGGCTGGCCGCTGTGCTCGTGGAAGCTGCGGCTGTACCCGGTGAAGCTCCAGGGCGGCAGGGGAGAGGTGCGGGTCGGCGAGAGCGGGCTGCTGCTCGGCGCGACGGTGCTGGAGAGCGGCCCGGGTCTTGTCGAAGGCCTGCAGGAGAAGATCAAGGCCGGCGAGGCGGAGGTGGCGACGCCCGAGACAGACGAGGCCGTCATCGCCGAGGCCAGGGAGCGGCTGGCCGCGCCCGGTGCGTCCGAGCGCAAGCCGGTGGCGTTCATACCGCCGTGCGCGGCGACCTACGGCGCGCTGGCCGACTGCGCCGAGAAGCTTGGTCTCGAGGCTTACACGCTCACCCCACAGGACTTCGTGGACGAGGACCTCTTCACGGCGGCGCGTTTCCCGGTCGCGATCTACACGGGAGGCGAGAACTACTACCGCACGGTCAAGCAGCCCGGCGACGGTGAGCGGGCGCTGCTGCGGTACCTCGGGGAGGGCGGGATGCTGCTGGTAGCGGGGATATGCCACCCGTTCACCTACCCCATCGATGTGCAGGCCGACGGGACCGAGAAGCAGCTCACTGACTGGATCCTCTTCAACAAGCAGTTCGAGCTGTCCCTCATGGGGCCGGGGGAGCAGACGAGGGACGCCATCGGCTTCGAGGCCCCTCCCGCGGGCGTGACGTTGACGATGCGCCTCAACCCGGACCAGCCGGTGCTGTGGGACTTCCCGAAGACGAAGCCGTTCCCGGAGCAGGGCGACCTCCGCTACCGGCCACTGTCGGCAGAAGGTGTCGCACCGGAAGACCAGGTTGTGCCGATCCTGACCACAGAGGGGTCGGACGGGCGCGACTACGGCGCGGCAGCGGCGCTTGTGAATCACGGGTGCACGGCGTTCAAGGGGGCGCAGGTCCTGTGGGTATGGGGCACGCTCCTGCAGACGGACGCGAACCGCGGCGACCTGGTCGCGGCGCAGATGCTCACGTATGCCGTCGTGAATGCGCGTCCCGCGACGACGCCATTGCCCGAGTCCATGGCGGCGAAGCTACCGCCCGGAGGCTTCCGGGTCGCCGTGTTGCCGCCCGACTGCAACGGGCGCGAGGACACGATCCGCGCGGCGTGCGAGGCGGTCGGAGCCGAGACGATGTTCCTCACGATCCCGCAGCTCGTGAGCCACGCGGTCTTCAACGCGCGGAACTTCCCGGTCGCGATCCAGGCGCCGTCGAACGAGCAGTGGGTCTGCTCATACCTGGCGCCGAACGACGGCGAGCAGGCGTACAAGCGGTATCTCCGCGAGGGCGGCACGCTCATCGTCTGCCAGCCCGCGACGCCGTTCTGGTTCGAGATGGTCTACGAGGGCGGCAAGTGGAAGACCCGCCCGCCGCAGCGGTTCTGGTCGATGGCGTTCGACCTCGGCTTCGAGACCACCTATGGCTTCGAGCGACCCGAGGCGACGATGAACCTCGAACTGAGCGACGACGGCCGGAGGCTCTGGCCCGACCTTCCGCAGCCGCTGACCCTTGACTACCTGCGCGACCAGCGGTGGCGGTCACTCATCCAGTACCGCTCGTCGGCGGCGCGGAGGTTCACCCCGCTGGCGTACGCGACGAAGCCCGATGGCAGCCGCTATCCCGGCCTTGCCGCGGCGATGATTGACTTCCTCGACAGCGAGTATGGTGGCGCACGGGTGATCTACATGTGGGGCAACATGGTCGAGGGCGCGGCGGGGGAGAGGATGCTGGCGGGCTGCTTGCGGCATGTGCAGGCAAGCCCGGTCGAGAACGCCCATCACCGTCCGCCGCCGTAACCGGGAAGTAGAGGCCGACGAGACCCATGGTGACGCCGTGTGCGATGGCCTGCGTGGCGATGTTCGTGCTCGCCGCGCGCGTGCAGGGCGATGGGCGCGTCGCTGTGCCAGGTGATGTAGGAGATGCCCACGACCCTGCGCTGGTCTTCCTTGACGCGTCCGACGAGCGAGAACTCCGGCATGGATCTGCCGAGGGCGTCCGTCGCCACCCAAGTGGCGGGGTAGACGTCGCGGTAAGCGGGTTCGTCAGACCGCGCGACGCCGGAGGCGATGGCAAGCAAGAGCGGTAGCACGGAGGCGGCTCTCCACATGGGCGGCTCCAATCACGCATTGGCGCTCGCGGGCGGAACGAGCCGCCGTCCGACGCCGGCTGGTTCTGCCCGGAGGCGTGGCGTTCCTGTGTGGCGGTCGCCGTCCGCAGGGCGCCGCTCGCCGTGCGGCGAACCGCGACCGGCGCATCGGGAGGAGACGCCATGTCCACGCTCTCGCTCCGTGTGGGCCTGTTGCTCGCGTTCGTGATGACGAGCGCCGCTCGCGCCGGCGAGCTCCGCGTATCCCCGGCGGGCTTGGACGCCAACCCTGGGAGCAAGCGGGAGCCCCTGCGCACCATACAGGCCGGTGTGGACCGGGCAGGGCCGGGAGACACGGTAGTCGTGGGGGAGGGCGTGTATCGTGAGACAGTCTCGTTCCCGCGCTCAGGTGAGTCCGGGAGGCCTATCACCGTCAGCGCCGAAGCGGGCGCGCGCGTCGTCGTGTCAGGGTGCGATTCGATAGGCGACTGGACGCGCCACACCGACACCGTCTGGGAAGCGCCGATCCCGTGGACGCTGGGTCCGGGTCGGAACCAGGTTTTCGCCGGGGATCGAGTCCTGGTCGAGGCCCGGTACCCTGATGAGCCGTCCCCCGGCCTCGAGATGTACGTCTCCGATCTCTGCCCCCTGTGGCCCACATTCGGCGAGTTCTCGATCCCGAACGCCGCCGAGCAACCGGGTCGCATCACCAGCCCTCTCCTGGTCGGCCAGCCCGACGACTACTGGAAGGGGGCCCTCTACTACGGCGTCCACTACGAGGGGTGGGCGGCGCAGACGGGGGTCGTGGAGAGCTCGAAGTCCGGCGAGATCACCGTCGGCGATCGTACGGACACCTGGTGGTTCGGGTCGGCCTACGGCGGCGGCTACAGCCCCGAGGAGGGCCGGGGGATGCTTGTCGGGCACATGAACGCCCTTAACCGGCCGGGCGAATGGGTGTGGCAGGACGGCCGACTGTACCTGATCCCCCCGGACGCGAAAGAGCCGGACGGCATCGAAGCGAAGCGGCGCCAACTCGCGTTCGACCTGAGCGGACGCGAGCACATCCGCATCGTAGGGATCGACGTGCATGCGGCGTCGATGCTGCTCGCAGACTCCGCGTTCTGCTCCGTCGAGCGCTGCGCACTTCGCTACGTCTCACACTTCACGCGCCAGTACAGCATCGGTCAGGTGGAGCGCGATCGCGACACGATTCGCTCCGGCGAGACCGGGATCTTGGTCAGCGGACACGACAACGCGTTCCGGAGCTGTACGGTGCAGTACAGCGCCGGCGCCGGGTTCCACCTCCGTGGCTACCACCACACCATCTTCAACTGCCTCATCGACGAGGTGGACTACACGAGCCACTACCTCAATGCGATCACGGATGCGGTGTCCGACTTCGGCGACTACGAGGGCCAGCTCGTGGGAGGCCACGTCATCGCCTACAACACGATGCGCAACGCGGGCCGGCACCTGTTCAACTTCCACGGCAACGGCACGAGCCTCGCGTCGCGCGATCGCGGCCCGATGGACTACATGGCCACCCTGTTCGCGCATAACCACCTCTACAACGGGATGCTCGAAACGAAGGACGCCGGGCTGATGACGGGCTACTACTGCAGCGGCGGTACGCTTGACGGGCTGAACTCACAGGTCGTCTGCAATGTGATCCATGACTCCTACGACATCTTCGCGATGCGCATCGGAGCCCTTGGCCTCATCTACCTAGACGCCGGCACCTGCAACGTTGACCTGCGCGACAACCTGCTCTGGGCGGCGCCCGGGTCGCTGCAACGCGGGCTCTGGTACAACACGATGTGCGTCGGCATCCGCGAGAGCGACAACGTGTTCTACCCTCAGTTCGGGCGAACGTGCGCGGAGCTGACCGCCGCGGACTTCCCAAACAGCAGGCCCTTCCGGTTCGGGCACGACTCTGCCGATCCGCCCCCGGAGCCCGACTGGCCGCCGGTGGTCCGCGCCGAGGTAAGGCTCCCCACCGACGCGCGGGGCGAGGGCCTGCGCGATGGCGACGCTATCGACCTCGGTGAGGTGGACCTCGAGCAGGGATGGCAGTCTGTGGTCGCCGGCTTCTCGTCGGACGTGGAGAACTCGAATGCGGACCATTCGGCCCGCCAGGCGCCCCGTCACAGGAAGGCCACCGACCCGCTTGTGCTCGAAGCCGTCACCAACGACGGCGCAGAGCAGGGCATCGGGACTCAATGGACCTTCATCCGGAACGTGCGCGAGGGCTCGTGGTTGCGGTTCGCGCAGGTACCGCTCGGCGAGGGCTATCGGCGTTTCCGGGTGATCTACGGCAATGCGGGCGACTCCGCGAGCCGACTGGAGGTCCATCTCGACGCGGTGGACGGCCCTCTGGTCGCGGAGGCGGACCTTCCGCCGACAGACATCAGCCGTGGCGGCAGCGTCCAGGTCTATAGGCAAGCGGCCTGTGAGGTGTCGCCTGAGGCCACCGGCGTGCGGGACGTGTTCCTCGTGTTCCGCGCCCCTGGCGCAGGTCCGGTAGCGGAGTTCGAGTACTTCCGGTTTGAGCGGTACCGTGGCGCGCTCCCGCTGCAGCCGGACGAGGTTCGATTGGAGCTCCGCGTCGGGGCCCCGGACGGGGACATCATTGGGGTGCTGTACCCGCGTCGCACCGGCGGCACCGACCGCGTGGCCGCGTTCGTAGCTTCGCTCGAGCCGACGGCGGGACGGCAGACGCTCTACCTGGTAGCCCGGTCGGCGGTCGAAGGCCCGATCGGGCGTCTGCGCTGGGTCCGTCTCGAGCGCGCGGACCCCGATGCGACTCCGGTGGGTCCAGGCGACCCGCCGCAGGTGCGTGACGGCCGAATGGTTCTGCCGCAGGCGACTCACCTCCCGCGCGCCAGGCCGAACGACAGGTACCCCCATGCGGTGAGCACGACCCGCCCGCGGGCGCGGCTGGGGGGCTCCCTAGCGGAACTGGCCGCCCAGGGCCCGCCCACGGACGATCTTCTCCTCTGGCTCGATGCGAGTGAGGGGGGCGCCCTCGAACGTGACGACCGGGGCGGCGTCGCGCTGTGGCGCGAGAGGAGCGGATCGGGGCGAGACGCGGCGCAACCGGACCCGGAGCTGCGCCCGACCTACCTCGCGGACGGGCTCAACGGGAGGCCGGCTGTTCTATTCGACGGGAAGCGCAAGACAAGGCTTGAGCTGCCCGACCTTTCGGCCGACAAGCTCACGGCGACCATCCTCGCCGTGTTCAGCAACCCGGCCCCACCCTCCGAGGTGAACCACGATCAGCGGATCCTCACGGCGAGCGACGGCGAGGGCTTCGACTACCTTGTCGGCATCGCGGCGACGGTGCCGGGCCTGGAGACGGGCGGCCCCCGGCTGGGCGCTTGGGTGTTCGCCGACCGATGGGGCCGCCATGTGCGCATTGGGTGTTTCTCGCCCAACCACCAGACCTACTTCACGGGATCGGTCTCGGAGGTGCTCGTCTGGACCCGCGCTCTCTCGGAGCTGGAGCAGGACCGGGCAATCGCCTACCTCGTAACGAAATGGGATCTCCGGGACTAGGGCGAGAGGGAAGGAGGATGGGTTGCGGCCACTGCGTGAACTCGCCCTAGCCTGCCCGCTGGGCCTCGCAGCCGTCCGCGCCCAGGCGGCGGACGAGACCGCAACCGGGAACCAGGTCTTTCGCATCTCGGTCACCTCTCACTACAACACTCAAGACCGGCAGCCGCAGATCATCCGTGAGTTCCTTGCCGCTCATCCGGAGGCGCGCCTCGTGCAGTGGGATGGCATCCGCATGCTGGCCGAGGGCGCGTGCGCCAGCCTGGCCATGGCGATGGCGGCCAACATCGGACCGGCCCACCTGTTGCCTGGGACGGCGACCGCGCGCAGCTTGTCGGTCTCGTCGAGTTCGGGTACCAAGGGTCTAGTGCACGCCCCCGTTACTTTTGTGTAATGTAAAGCCCTCTCATCAGTTGAGAGAGGGCTTTGTGCGTACTCTACGTGCACTATGATGTGTGTTCGTTGGCTCCTTCGTGTCTTGGTGCCGCCGCTGTGGCCGCTACTGTGGGGTGGTCCGGCACGCGCAGGTCCTGGCCCCTGAAGCCGGGCGACCAGCCGTCCAGGTCTCCGCCGCTGAAGAGGCCGATAGAGCATCGTTCGGTCTTGCCTTCGTCGGGAGCTTGTGCTCGGGCCGCGTTCGCCGCCAGTACCACACTCAGCGCGATCGGGCAGCCAGATACCCTCGTCCGCGTAGGGTTCATCGTGGTAAGCAGCTCCTTACTCGCGGCGGCGCGCTCCGAACGCATCGGAGCACCGCGAACGCTATCGCTCCGCGTCGCGGAGCCATGCCTGGAAGTCCTCATCGAACCACCGCTCAGGCTCCGCCTCCAGGATCGCGAGGATGCTGCGCACCATGTCTGTGGTGCGTACGCATCGGAGCGTGGCTGACCCCACCCGAGCTAGGCGCACCAGCCCCATCGACGTCAGCCGATCGCCCATCGCCTGGAAGCTGTGGCGAGGGTAGACACCGGGCTTCTGCCAGCGGGCCACGCGCTCCTCGAGCGCAACGCGGCCCCCCGGGAGGCTGCGCTCGAGCGCCCGCTCGACGAACAACGACTCGCAAAAGTGCCCCATGGTATTGACGGTGAAGTCCACGCCGACGAAGCAGTACGCCGCGTTCCAGTCGTAGAGCCTCTGCCAGGGGCTGACCGCGGCGAAGGCGGTTTCACCGAAGACGCACGGGCGCAAGCCGCCCGCCCCGTGGTCGGCGGTCAGCTCGACTGCGCGGGCACCGATCGCGGATATGGAGTGCGTGGGGTTGTTGCTGCGAACGCTGTCCGGCCGTTGGCGGAATGCCTCGGTGATGGCGCCGGGGTACGACGGCGACGTGTCGATGTCCCAGTCCTCCAATAGCATCGGCGGGTCGGCAACGAACCACCACAAGGTGGGCACGCAGACCGTTCCGGTCGGACCGACGGCCTCGAGGAAGCCGTCGATGACGGTGTTCGGCCCACCTACGACATCTCCCATGCTGCTGAGTGAGCTGTGGAACATCACCACATCGCTAGCGTCGATCCCCGCAGCCTTGCAGGCGGCTGCGACGTCGCCGCTGTAGACCTTCGTGCGTCGATCGCCGGGCTCTGGCCTCACGCCCAGCTCCCCTCCCTTCCGGCCGCTGCGATGCGGGGCTCTACTCGAGTCCGAGGAGCCGTACAGCGTTCTCCCTGGCCACCTTGCGGAAGACCTCCTCGGTGATCGCCCCTGTGTCGCGCCACCCCAGTAGGAGGTCGACCATCGGGAAAGGCATGTCGAAGAAGCATATGTCCGTGCCGAAGAGCAGCCGGTCCTGGAACTCGGTCAGGAACTTGGGACCGTAGTCCGGATCGCGGGACAGCGCATTCCAGGGGGACGGGTCGGAGAGGTCGCCATAGAGGTTCGGGTGGCGGCGGAGGAGCTTGGGCACCACTCCCTCCTCCCTCACCGGCCCCGTCGGGTGCCGACCGACCTGAGCCCCGCCGGGGGCGAAGACGAAGCTCCTCTCGCCCGGGGTCTCCAGCCGAGCGATCTCCGACCAGAAGACGGGTCCGTGCCCGAGTAGGATGAGGCCCGGGAGCCGCTGCAGCGTGTGCTCCAGTTGGGGCAGGCCGGGGTCGTCATACAGACCGAAGTCGCCCCCAACCTGGTCCGAGCCATCGAAGATGACCGGCAGCCCCACGTCCTGGGCGTGCTTGAACAGGTTCTGGACCATAGGATCCATGACAGGGACGTTGAGCATCACCTCGCCGAGGCCCTTGCAGCCCTGGTCTCGGTAGTAGCGAAGCAGGTCGCCCAGCGGAGCATCGGCCGAGTTCGTGAGGGCGCGCGGGTCTACGTTGCAGAACGGGATGAAGCGGTCGGGGTACTGCGCGGCCATGTCGAGGATGTCCTCATTTGCCTGGGGGAGGTAAATCTCCGGGCTCACGATCGGGAGCAGCGCTCCCCTCTCGATACCGGCTGCATCGTAACGCTCCACGACCTGCTCCGCGGTGCAGAACTGCACCAGGAAGGGCGGGTGCTTCCGATAGGCGTGGGCATGGATGTCGATGAACAGGTCGACCCTCTCCCCTCGCTCCGGCTTCACGGCGTGGGGCCTCGGTGCAGTCCCCTCTACCCCGAACGCCCGCGGAACTCCTCCGCGTGCTGGTCCCTTGCGGCCACCTCTCGCGCAGTACGCGCTTGGTCCGTTCTAGCTGCTCGATGGCGCGAAGCGCGGTCGTCACAAGGCCAGTGATCGACTTGTCGGGCTCCGCTTCCCACCGAGCCACGGAGGGCCGGCTGGTCCCCAGGCCGTGCGCGAAGTGTTCGCGGAAGCGGGGCTGGAGGCACGGTGCTCCTACTCGCATTCCGAGGTCCCGAGCAAGACCGGTGCCTTCGCCAAGGCGCGCGTGAAGGCCCAGCAGACCTCGTGGCTCTCAGACTAGCGGCAACTGATGACCGCCGTTCTGTCCTACAGCCAAGACCACGGTGAGTACGTGCCGCCCGCGGGCACATGGTCCACGAGCCTCACGACACACGCTGGTGGGGCGGGAGCTTCGCCCATGCGCGGCTACGTGTCGAGCGAGGGCCTGTTCGTCTGCCCCGTCGCTCCGGAACTGCGGTGCGGGTACGGGATGAACGCCTCCGTCCGTGGGATGGGGCTCGAGGCCCTGCACACCCCGAATGAGATGGCTATGCTCTTCGATGCCACAGGAGGCTGGGCCTCGTCGGGCTCGACCCTCGAGCCCCGGGACGAACGTGGGCTTCGTCGACAGCCACGCCAAATGGATACAGGCCACGAACCAGGCCGCGCTGACGTGGTCGCCATAGCACGCGGCCCCGCAACGAGCTCTCACTCGGTGGGCTTCAGGAATCGCAGGAAGACCTGGTAGTGGAGGTAGTGGAATTCGGCATCGAGCACGAGTCCTGCCTCCTCGGCCATCCGCTGGAGCTCGTCGCGGGGCACGAGTATGTCGTACGGGTCAAACGGCACATCGTGCGACTTGCGGTAGTCGATCACGTAGAGGAGTCCGCCGGGCCTTATCGTCCGCGCCACATCCGCGACCAGCGGACGACGGCCCTCTTCCGGCACCTCGTGCAGCACGTCGCAGATGAATGCAGCATCAATGGACTCCGACGGCAGCGTGGTGCTGTCAGGCTCCGAGCGGACGACCTCGACGTTGCCGATGCCCTCGGCCTCAGCCCGCTCGCGCACCACCGCGAGAGCGTCCTTGTCGATGTCCACTGCCAGCACGCGGCCGCCCTTCCCGGCGGCCTCGGCCAAGCGGAACGTGAAGTAGCCGCTCCCGCAACCCACGTCCGCGATCGTGATTCCAGGCTGCAAATGCAGGTCGGCCATCACGCGCTCCGGCTGCTGCCATTCGTCGCGGTCCCCCTGGGCGAGGCCCCGGACTGACATGAGGGTGACTGCCGAGAGCGTCGCGAGTGCGAGGGCCACCTGATGGAGCCGTCGCCGCGCGCGGTCTGGGAGAGCGCAATGAGCATGATGTGTCACTGGACTGCCAACCTCTCTCGGTCGCATCGGCCGCCGTGCCGTGTCGCGGTGGCTTGTGCTACGTTGCCGTACACCTGAACAGGCGGCTCGGTTGTGCGGGCGCAAGCTCCGAATGCGGGTGCATCCCTGCCGCCTGCCTCTGCGGCAATGTCTCGTAGAGCACCATGGCCGCCGCGGCGCTCACGTTCAGGCTCTGGACCATCCCCATCATGGGCACCATGATACACGGGTCGGCGAGCTCAACCCACGTGCGCGACGGCCCGAACAGCTCGTTGCCGAAGGCTACGGCACAGGGGCGGGTGTAGCCCGCATCGCGGTAGTCGACTGACCGGTCCTCGAGGGCTGCGCAGCAGACCGCCAGTTCCGCCTCGGTGACCCGCGCCAGGCACGTGCCCGGCTCAGCGTGGTACTCGGTCTCGACCCACGCGTCCGCTCCGCGTGTGTGGCGCAGGCTCAGCTCGTGTTCGCCACAGCCGTCGGCGGCGACCCCGTGCACGCGCCCCACGCTGGTGAAGGTCAGCTTGCGCATCTCTCCGACAGCCTTGCCGCAACCCCATCCGGCACTCCCCCGCGCGAGCCGCGGCACGAGTTGGTCTGCCTGCGGTGCTGGCCTGGGCCTCCCTGGTCGACGCATCGAACGGCAGACCCAGTGGCGGCAGACGATCTGCCGATGCCGGGCCACGATGGTGGCACGCTTGACGACCATGAGGCATTTGAGCGGTGGTCGCTGCCCCATCCGGATGCCGAGGAGCAGCATCGCCGGCCTCTCCGCTCGGCTCAGCCGCGAACGGTTCCTCGACTGAGGCTGGAGGATGAGCCCCTGCTGGCGCGGGGCTCCAGCCGACGGAGGATCGAGGCTCACTCACGGCCTCATCCGGCGCAGCAGATCCTCGGCCCGCCGCACGTACTCCTCCGCCCCGAAGAGCCACACGTGCACTAGGAGGCCGCTGAGCCAGTAGACCTCCCGTCGGCGCTCGTAGCCCCCGCGGCATGGGTGGCGCTCGTGGTAGCGATCCATGAACCGCTGATCGACCGTTCCCCACGACTCGAGATCCGCCAGGTCCCTTTCCGCCGGAGCGAGGAGCCCGCCGGGGTCGAGGAACCGCTCGAGTCGCCCCTGGTGGACCATGATGTTGTTGGCCCACAGGTCGGCATGGACGAGACACGGCGGCCCTGGGTCCTCCAGCAGGCGGGGCATCGCGTCGATCACCCCCCGGAGGCGCTCGAGACCCTTGGGCGACAGCGTGGCCTTCACGTCGTCGTAGGACTCCTCGAGCGAGAGCGCCGTTCGCTCGATCCAGCAGCCCCACGTCTCGTCGGCGGCCACCACGCCGTAGTGCTCCTCGCGGTGTGAGTGCAGCTCGGCGACGGCCTCCGCCATGTCCTCCTGGAGGCGTCGGCGCTGCGGTCCGTCTAGTCCGGGCGCGGCCTCGCCGAGGTGGCGACCGGGAACGCGCTCCATGATGGCGTAGGAGTACGGCACGAGCGTACGGGATAGGTCGCACCGGAACAGCTCAGGCAGCGGGAAGCGTGTGTGTCTCCGGATGTAGCGGGCGACACGGGCCTGATGCCCGAGCGAGCTATGGTCGGGCTGGCCTGAGAGCTTGAGCACTACCGGCCTCGGACCGTCGAACGATACCTCGAGGACAGTGCACAGGAGCCCGCCGGTCAGTGGCCGCACGCCGTGGCAGCGTGTGCCTGGACCGACCCAGTCGTCGAGGATCGCTTCGATCTCGTCGCGCGAGGGATGCACAGGCGGGTAGTGCGGAGCGTTCCCCGCCACAGCCCCCTCCGGAGGCTGCCCCGTGGGCTGCTCCGATGCCATGTCCCACTGCTGCATGACGCTATCCTACCCCAGCGGCAGGCAGGATGGGCAGGGGGCATCGCAGGGCCTGCACACGCCCCTCCTCACCTTGACACCCCCCTCCGGCCCTGACTGGACTCGCACCATGATGATCCCCAGTGACCGTCCCGGCCGTCGGTGGTGGCGCGGACTCCCATGAGTTCCGCGGAGATGGTCACTGTACGCACGGCGAAGCGAGATGACACGCCCGCGGAGGCACCCCTGCGGGCGTTTTGCGTGTCACCGCGGTGGGCTCCCTCCGGGGCTCCAAGGAGGCGACCCAGATGAAGCGCATCCTGTCCGGCGTCCAGCCCTCGGGCAAGCTCCACATCGGCAACTACTTCGGCGCCGTCCGCCAGTACGTCGAGCTGCAGGAGGGCAACGACGCCTCCTACTTCATCGCTGACTACCACGCGCTCACGAGTGTGCAGGAGCCGGCCGCGCCCTGTGCCCGTACCGCGAGCTTGCGGTCGCATGGCTGGCGCCACGGGTGGTCGCTGGCGGGCTTGACGGCCGTCGAGCCGCGTGGGCGCGCGCAACTGGCCGCCTGGGGGAGTCGCGGGGCGGCCGGACGGAGTCGCGCGTCCCCTCGGTCTTCGAACGCCAGGTAGCGATCACGCCAGCGCAGATGAACGCTGCCGCTCTCCGGTGCGCCAGACCCAGGCGCCGGGCGTGGCAGGCTACTGCCCGTAGCCCATCGTCGTGTAGTAGGCCAGGTTCACCTGTCGAGCATCCGCCCGGCCCAGATGCACCACGATCGGCACGTCCGACCGCAGTCGCGGGGCGTACTGGCCGAAGGGTACCTGGAACTGCCGTTCGCCGACGGGCTTGTCCATGCGAAAGCAGGTCACTCGCCTCGCCGGGGCAAGCAGCTTCAGGCCCGACTCAGGCTGGCGATCAGAGAAGAACACGTCCATCTCGATGTGAGCGTCCTGGTCGCCGGTGTTCAGCACTATCAGCGACTCATGCCCCTCCAGCGGCAGGCCCGCCTCGCCGGCCGGAGGCAGGTCGCCGTCCGGGAAGATCCAGGTTCGCTTGCCGTCAGCAATGCTGCTGGCCCAATCAGGAAGCGTCAGTGGACAAGTCAGGTCACCGTGACCGAAGCGGCGGACAGGCGGTCCGTCTCGCCCACGTATGGCAACGTGAGTCGTGTGACGTCCGTGTTGTCGATGCCCACGTGCGGGATGACGTCTGCGCCCAGGAAGTACGCCAGTAGCTCGTCGCAGAGGGCATCGCCGTGGATGTTGAGGCAGACGGTGTCGACGCGATGGCGCACGAGCGTCGCCCGGATCCGCTCGAGCAAGTCCGTGTGCTCAGCAGCCACCGAGAGGTGCTTCGGTAGCCACTTGCAGCTCGCGCAGGTCGAGACACCCGGGTGGCTTGCCTTGACCTCGGACAGCCTCTCGATAGGCGACCACTCGGTGGTGAAGTCCGGCTCCCCCTCGCCACGGCTGTGGTCGAACCGCAGCTCCTCAGCATACGCGTGTACCAAGCACAGCTCAGCGCCGATACGGTCGACTACTTCGGCAACCACGGGCCAGGCGCGATGGTGCTTGCAGTCGACTATCGCGGCGATGCCCGATCCGGCAAGTAGCTCGACAGCGTCCCATAGCGGCATGTTCTCTGGCCACGGGTCGCCGCTCTTGTCATGGTACTCGTGCGAATGCCCAACGTAGGGCCGCCCCTGGTCATCGACGCACACATCCAGGTCCATGCTCTTGGCTTCGCTGATTGCTTGCCGGAGCACCGATTCGGTCACCGAGTAGGTGTGCAGCAACACCAGAGGCTTTCGCGAGCGCAGAATCCGGTCGGCAATCCTCATGGGCGCTCTCGCGCCCAGTCGGCAGCAAGCTGTCTGGCCGTTTTGAACGCGGCGCCGCGCTCCAGCAGCCGGTCCACCAACACCGTGAACTGCTCCAGCGCGTAGTCCCCGCAGTTCTCGACCAGGAAGTAGTCCGGCTCCACCGCACCCTCGCCGTAGTGCATCCGCGTGGGCATGGGCATGAACTCCCACGGATGGAAGTAGAAGCACAGGACCACCGGCAGGCCGCGCGCCCGAACGTACCCGATGAAGCGGTCGATGTGGGCCATGAGCGCGTCGGCGCTCTTGGTCCGGAACAGCGGCCACTGGTCCCGGTCGCGGTGGTATGGGTCGTCGCTCTCGATGGTCATGTCGCAGAAGTTTGGGATCTCGACCAGCTTCAGGTCCCCCGTCTGGCTCCAGTCCTCGCGGCTGGGGTGGTAGGGCACGAGCTGCGTCTCGTAATGGTAGAGCGGGTAGGAGGCGTCGGCCACGTAGCCCAGGCCGTCGAGGGCCTTGCACACGGCGGTGCTGCCCCACAATCGTGGCGAGCGGAAGGACACGGGCTGCTCGCCCAGCGCCTCCGAAACCCACTCCGTCGCGACCTTCAGGCGGAACGGCACCTCCTCCGCCAGTAGCGGCTTCACGCCGGGGATCTCGAAGATGGGGTCGCCCACAGTCTCGTGGTACAGCGAGTGGCAGCCCACCTCATGCCCCGCCGAGGCGATCATCCGCACCACCTGCGGATGCAGACGCGCGGCATCGCCGGTGAAGAAGAAGGTGCCGGTGATGCCCCGGTCGCGGTAGAGGTCCAGGAGCTTCGGCGTACCCTCGGTGACGCCGGTGTACTCGATGCCCCAGCTCCCGACGTCGGTCTCCATGTCCAGGCCGAGGACGACGGTGATGTCGGTCATGTCCCGGGTCCTCCCCGCCCGCTGCCGGGCTGGTGCCCTTCGGCCCGAGAGGCGTCACCAGGGGCGGGCATCCGCGTCTGCTGCCTACGCCGTCCAGGCCCCCTTCCGCCGCCTACAGCTCCAGGACCTCGTTGAACCTGCTGCTCAACCACTCCACCCCGCCCTTCGTGACCCGCACGCCGTTCTCCCACCGCAGGCCGAATTGCTTCGTGTAGAGGAACGTGTCCACCTGGAAGGTCATGTTCTCGGTCAGCGAGTACTTGGAACTTGACTCCATCCACGGACGCTCGACCTCCATGAGGCCGATGGCGTGGCACGGGCCATAGAGCAGGTAGTCGCCGTAGCCCTTCGCCTTGACGAACTCCTCGAACCGGATGACCACGTCCGCCGCGGGAACGCCGGCCCTCATCATCTCCGCGGTCTTGTAGTGCGCCTCCAGGCCGAAGCTCACCAGATCGCGCATCTTGGCCGGCATCTTGCCGAAGCACACGGGTCGGCCGACACTGGAGGAGTAGCCGCTCACCAGCGCGCCGATGTCGAGCTGGATCAGTTCGCCCGCTTTGAGGGCCCTAGCGCTCGGGCGACCGATGGCGTGGGTGCTGTTACGGCCGCTCAGGACGTACGTCGGGTGGCCTTCGTACTCGGCCCCGTTGGCGTACATCGCTGCCTGGGCGAGGCCCACCACCTGCTGCTCGGTCATGCCGGGCCTCATGTGGTTGAGCACGTATTCGGTGGCGACTTCGCTGATGCGGAAGGCCTCCTTCATGCACCTGATCTCGTTCGCGCTCTTGACCGTGCGCATCTGCACGATGAGATCGTCGGCGCGGACGATCTTCGCCTTCCCCGCGGCCTTCCTCAGCGACTCGTAGACGGTGACGGGCATGACCGGCAGGCCGGCGAGGCCCAGGCGCTTCACTTCCCTGCCCCCCGACGCCTTGGCGATCACGTCCTTGAAAGTGTCGAGCACCACGCCCGGGTACTCCGGCTCGGCCGACTCCCGGTACTCCAGCAGCTGCATGATGCTCTCGCACTTGCCCCGGTCCTCGGCGAAGGTGAGGGTCTCCGGGCCGATGAGCAAGATCGGGTCGCCCTCGCGGCCCAGGGCCACACCCCCAGTCTCGAACAGCGGCCAGTAGTCGGACAGATAGCGTACGTTGGAGGGGTCGGCTTCGTCGCCGTGGGCGATGAGCACATCGATGTCGGCCTCGGCCATCTTCTGCCGGAGCGTCGCCCAACGCCTCCGGAACTCGGGCTTGGGGATGCTGAACTGCGCCATGGTGGAGTGCCCTCCGGTCAGGAACCCGCACGCCAAAGGGGGAGCGCTGGGCCCGGTGGTGGTCTGGTACGGCAGGCACGTTCGGCGCGCCGGGCCGGCGTCCCTGCCTGTCGTTCCCGGGGCTGCGTCGGGCTGCGAAGGAGTCCCCTCCGCACGGACGAACCTGCCCGCGATCACTGGCGACTGCTGCAGGTCCCGGACAGAATCGTCGTCCACGCCCCGCCCCGCGCCGACACGCCCAGGACCTCCGCCATCAGGGCCGGGCCCATCAACGTACGAGCCATTGGATACCAACTGCGCCAGAGCATACCGGTAGGCCTCCGAGTCCGTTGTGTCCCATCGCCACAGGGCTACTCCCCCTCGCGCGGGACCTTGGCGACTATCTCCCGAACCGAGGGCAGGAAGCCCATGTCGAGCATCCTATCCGCCTTGTCGAGCACCAGCGCCTGGATGCCACGCAGGTCGGCGCTGCCGCGACCCATGTGGTCGAGAAGGCGGCCCGGGCAGGCCACGATGATGTCCGTGCCGCGGGCGAGTGCCCGCCTCTGGGGCTTCATGTCGACACCGCCTCTTCCTGGGGCGATTGTGGCACATTGCTGAGCGTACCGATCTTCGGGCGGGACTCCCTCGTGAAGGGGGAAGTCGACCCGGCGAGGCCCTCAAGCGCCTCAGCTTGCCAGTCCACTATGACGGGCTCCAGCCGACCCCGTGAGGGGGAAAGGCTTAGGAGTGAGCGCGCCGGAAGTAGGCGCGCGAGCCCATAGGCCTTTGGGCGTGAAGGAGCCCTACCTCGTCCACGGATGCTCCCTGCCTCCCCAGACGGGGTGCTGGTCGCCCGGCCGGTTCGCGGCGGGTCCCTGTCCAGTTCCGTAGGCCGTCCTCGCCACCAGACGGTCGCCATCTTGCCGTCGTCCTGCTGCGCTTCGACTCGCGGTAGGCCACGGGGGCCTAAGCGTCACGGTTGCCAGCGCCCTCGCGAACCACGGCGACCCCCGTGGCGGAGGCGCGCTTGCCAGGCTCGCTGGTGACGAAGACACGCACGTGGGCCTTGCCGCGGCGAAGGCCCTCTTGTACCAAGGCGACCCTCGCGGCGGCGAAGCGCTGGCCGACCTTGTTTTCAGTAAGGTCCGTGGCGTGCGGGAGGAGGCCGCATCGACCCTAGCCTTCGCCGTGAGGAGAGATCCCTCGGTCCTCTCACCGGCCCGATGGCGGGCGATCGCTGCAACTGCCCGGGATCACGTCGACGAGGTCGACACGAGCAGGGAGTGCGTCGTTCGGCAGCCCACGGACATGGGCTTCTACATCGGCGTCGACTTCCCCGACCCGCCCGCTGACGAGACAGACTTCTGAGGAGGCACAGGGGCTCGATGTGAGTCGTCGCGTGGTGATCGTCCTGACCGGAGGCCCTGGGGGCGGGAAGTCCACACTCCTCAGGGAGCTGGCGAACGACCCGGAGTGGTGGGGCCGGTTCGTCCCCCTGCCGGAGGCAGTAGGCATCGCTGTCCAGACCGGCGTCTCGCCCGCCGAGCGGCTCTTACAGCGGATCGTCGTCGAGGTGCAGCGGGCGCTCGAAGAGGGTCTGGCGAGGGCCCTCGGACCCGGTGACTCACGCGCGATCCTCTGCAACCGCGGTACGCTCGATCCACTGGCCTTCTGGCGTGACCGCGGCTGGCCGGCGGAGGAGTTCTACCCGTTCGTCGGCGTGATGCTGGACGAGCACTATGCGCGCTACACTGCCGTGCTCCACCTCGTGACCGCAGCCGACGGCGCTCCTGAGCACTATGCTCGCTGGCCGGAGGCGCACCGGCCGGAGGAGCCAGAGCACGCCGTTCGCCTCGACCACTTCCTCACGGAGGCATGGGGCGGGCACCCCTGGTACTTCCGGCTCGGCAACGAGGGGCGCAACTGGGCGGCGAAGAGCGCGGAAGCCCGAGCGTTCCTACGAAGCGTAGCGACTCAGGTCGGCACCGGCTGCGCCGGGAGTGGGCCAGATCGCGATCCGAGAGGGGCGCCCGCCCCGCGGCGATCTTGAGCATCGGATCGGCTCGGAGGGTGTTGTGATCGATCCCGTCCTCGTAGCCGGCGACGATCCCGTAGATCCGTTGCCGCAACAGATCGAGCTGCGTTAGCTCGATCTTCGACCGATCACGCCGGTCGACCAAGCACTCGGCCAGCCGTCGCGTCAGACCCCGCCGCCGATCCAGCTCCGCCACGAGTGCAAGCCCCGCGTCTGATGTCAGCTGCCCGCCATCAAACTTCGCAACAACCCACTTCCGAGGAAGGAGATCGAGCTCGACCTGATCACAACACTCTGTACGCATGTGAGGCGGCCTCCTCCAGTAGCAAGAGCGTTTACTCAACCCTTGATACAGCCGGAACCGCCGCCTCTCATGCTTCTCCTCTCAACATTACTCGTGCATATTCCAGGCTAGGTGGCGGGGACCTCAGTACACGGCCGGCAGAAACGGTGGAAAGACCTCGGTCTCGCCGGAGAAGAACTGGAGGCCCCGGACCACGACGCGGTTGCTCTCGCCGGCGCGGAAGCGGAAACGCCAACCCTGGGCCGTCGTCGGCGCGAATGAGACCACGCAATCGACGGTGGGCAGCTCGGCCTCCACCACGTCGACCCAAGCGTCATCGGACTTCGCGAGAATGCGAACTGCGTGCGCCGCGTGGCAGTCGCCGCTGTGCTGGGTGTGCACGGCCACGGCGCTGAGCTGCACCGGGCAGGGCAAGGACACGTCCGCTTGCACCCACCCGTCCGTTGCCTCTCCCGAGTGCCACATGGTGCTCGGATCGAAGGTGTTGCCCGGGCCGCCGCTCGGCGCGATGGGTGTCAGGAGCATGTTGCCCACCTTCGAGCCGTAGGCCTCGCCGGAGTCCGTGGTCGCACTGAGGCTGTAGGGGAGCTGGCCGGGGATCTCCATCGGCCCCAGCCATCCCACCCTCTCGGGCATCTCGTAGCCGGCCGGCACATCCGCCGCTGGGTCGAAGGTCAGGTTTGGGAAGACCCGCTTGTTGTGGGCCAGCGCCCGGATGTCCTCTGGGCACAGGATCCCCGGCGTTTCGCTCGGCTCGAAGCCATGGGTGTGGTGTGCCTGGTTGTAGGACATGATCGACTCGTGCGTCCACATGTCGAAGCCGTAGGCGTCGCTGTGGAGGAGCCCGAAGGCGTGCCCTAGCTCGTGCTGGAGCGTCGACTGGACGTTCGAGGCCGTGCCGATAGTGTGCGACGAAACGATCATCACGCCCCCGCCGGTGTTGAGGCCGCTGTTCAGTGGCCTGCCTCCGGCGATGGGGAAGTCGTCCGCGGGGTTCATGAGTGTGATCAGGAATATGTAGGGCGCGGAGAAGCGGCTCTCGTTGAGCGCCTCGAGGGCCTCACACACGAATTGGGGGGCTCCCCCCTCGGGCAGCTCGCGGTACTCCGCCAGCGTGAGCCTGCCCTCCAGCACGAGCGGCGCCCGGCCCTCGATCTCGAAGGTGTCCCTGCCGTGGAGCATCTCCCTGTACCGATCTCTGGTCCACCTCAGATGCCGGCTGATGCACTCGACCAGCTCTGGCGTGGGGCCGTCCTCCCCCTTGGGGACGACGAACACCGGCCACACATGCACGTGGCTTGGCGGCAGGTAGCTCACCTGCGCCGCCTGCGATGGGGCCGCCAGGGGGACCGCCAGCCCCGCCATCAGGAGCGAGGTCCACTGCATGTCGGTGCCTCTCTTCTCGGTGGATGGCGTCGTGCCGCGGCTCGCGCTCCATCCTCGGCGGAGGCGGTGCCGTAGTTGCGGTTGAAGAAGCGGCGGCCGCGCGCCGTCCGCGATGATACACCAGGCGTCCGGCCCAGTGGAGTCCTGTTGGCAGGCCGGGCCCAAGAGTGGCGAGAAGTGAGCGGCGGGCCGCGCGCTGCCAGAGCCGAAGATGGCTGAGGAGAACAGCACTCATGCAGGCAAAGCGTCTCACAATGGACTGCGACTACCACGACCTGACCTACATAGGCCGAGGCAGCCGTCGAGACCTGGCCCACCTGTTCGACAACATGGCCGAAGCCGGCTTCCACGCGACTACGTTCGACTGCTTCTGGTGCGGCACTGCGCTGTACCACAGCCGGCGGCTGCCCGTGTTCACGAACAGCATCGGCTGGGAGTCGGCGGCCGGCCTGGCCGCCGTTCTGCGGGCGTGGGATCCATTGGCCGCCGCCGTGGACCTTGGTCGGGAGCGCGACATCAGTGTGCTGCCGTACTTCCGCCTGTTCGAGGAGGCATATGCTCCCTTTGACGGCGACGCGTTCTTCCGTGCCCACCCCGAGTACTGGTGGCAGACGCGTTGCGGCATGTATCGGATGACGGGTTGGCCCTGCTACAGCTACGAGGAGGTCCGGGAGCACATGCTCGGGCGCCTCGATGACCTGGTGGAGCATGGCGTGCCGGGTGTGCTGTTCGGCCTGTCGAGGACGCACAT
>Ga0315280_10003668_pt1 | contig 23333 bp, 19 predicted proteins | sample YL17G06_40_MG_FD_203697 | JGI IMG/M metagenome (GOLD analysis project Ga0315280, IMG submission 203697) | Sediment microbial communities from Yellowstone Lake, YNP, Wyoming, USA - YL17G06_40 | ecosystem: Environmental > Aquatic > Freshwater > Lake > Sediment | place: USA: Wyoming | collected... | reverse complement strand
CCTCCACATGTTCCCTGATGATATCAAGATAATTGGAAGGATCGAACTGGTCTTCAAGGACTTTGCCCTTTGAGTCGAGTAGCCTCAATTTACCATCGTAGAGCTCTAGATTGTTGTTTTCGTCCACCAATCCGAGATAGCCTGTTGGGAAGCTAGCGCAGGTACATACAAAGTCATTGTGTTGGTCATAGTATTGCTTAATTATATTGAGGGCAATTTCAGTATCGGCAATGGCCCAATCTATCTGCCTTAGAAAGTGGTCGCGGTCAGTGGTGGATAAGGGTGTGTTCATTCCACCGGGTATGGCACCATTGGGGTGAATTTTTTTGCCTCCTAGACTTTGGATGATTGTCTGCCCGAAGCTGCGAAGTTTTACGCCTTTCGTGGCAAGGTTCGGGTTCTCGGCAATTAACCCGATCACATTTCTTTTTGCCGGGTCAGCGTCCATACCCAATAACAGATCAGGACTGGCTAAATGGAAGAAGTGGAGAGCATGGGATTGAATGATTTGTCCCATGTGCATCAGCTCACGTAACAATTTAGCCGGACGAGTTAGTTTAACTCCTAAAATCGCGTCGCCAGCCTTAGCTGCGCCGAGATGGTGGCTTACCGGGCAGATTCCACAAATCCTGGGCGTGATAGCTGGCATCTCCCAGAGCACCCTGCCTTCGCAGAACTTCTCGAAGCCCCGAAACTGCGTTACATGAAATTTGGCGTCAGCCACATTACCTGAATCGTCCAGTTGGATAGTTACCTTACCGTGTCCTTCAATCCGGCTGACCGGATTTATCTCGATTGTTCTTTTGGCCTCGGGAATTATTTTATTGACCTTTTTGACTTCGGAGACCATCGCTTCACCTCTCAAATTTAATCAAAGCGCATCATTTCACTGGGCAAAACTGGTATCCTGCCTGCCAGGAGTTCATTTAAGCCATATAGTATAGCTTTAGGTTCTGGTGGACAGCCAGGAACGAAGCAGTCTACTTTTACCACATGATTTACGGGCTTTACCTTGTCCAGAAGTGCAGGGACGCCCGGCGGGCCAGGTATCTTGCCCTCGTACGTGCTCTCGGTCTCGATATAACCACGCTTGAGAACCTCTTCTTTGTCAAAACTACTGCGCATAGCGCACACGCCACCAAAGCAAGCACAATCACCCCATGCCATCAGAATCTTACAGTTGGCTCTTAGATGCTTGAGGGTCTCCTCCTCTTCGGTATTACCCACAGAGCCTTCTACTATACCAACGTCTACCGGTTGGAACTCCTTTATATCGGTTATAGGAGTCCTGGTGAATTCGACCACATTGGCTAAATCAATTATCGCTTCATCGATGTCTAAGAATGACATGTGGCAGCCAGAACAGCTTTCCAACCAGACAGTAGCTACTTTAACTTTTGCCATACGATAAACTCCTTATTGATTACTTAAAGCGTCTTGAGATTTCGCTAATTGTTTCCCAATCTGCCTTCAGCCCATCTGTCGGCTTGATTAGACGCGATACGGATATGGGCATACCATCCAGAGTGGTGTAATTCCCACCTATCTCTGTCCAGGTTGGTGACGGCAAAACGACATTGGTTTTTTGGACTACGGGTGACAGATAGCTGGACTGAACCACCATGAACTCTATTCCTTTGGGAAGCCCCTGCAATTCATGTGCCTCAACATAGTCATCAGCCAATAGTAGATATAAAGCCTTTACATCGTTTTGCGCCAAGTTATTTATGACAGACTTAGAAACATTGGCTATACCCATATCCCAGGCCCCACGACTATTTCCCTTAGGCTTTAGGGATATGATTCTTGGCTTTCCACCGCTTTGGCTTCCAGAAATAGCCGCTAGGTTAAGGAGGGCTGTTATCAGCCCTGGATTTCGCTGGTGCAGAATGCCTTCACCGTAGATGACAACACTGTGCTGGGATTTGCCGAGCATCTCAGCGGCGTCAGAAAGCTCATCATGGTTGATTCCAGCTTCTTCAGCGCCTCGCTTAACATTGACATCGCTAAGTGAAGCGGCGGTTTTCTTCGTCTGGGCAGAATCCTTAACAAAACGGTTGTCGATAATAGCCTTGGTTAGGCTGTTGAGAGCTAGAGTCTCCTTGCCTTTCTTCGGCTTCAACCATACTGTCGTGTAATAAGAGAAGGTATTTTGTATCGGGTCGAGAACGATGAGTTTTGCCTTGTTCTGCCTTACTGTCTGGACGATGTAAGACCCAGCTACAGGATGGCTTTCAAACGGGTTTGCACCTGCCAGGAGCACGCAATCAGCTTTTAGAATCTCTTCTAATGGTGCTTCGGCGATTAAATCCGCCTTATCCTGGAAATTGCTGATGCCCTTAATAACAGCCCTGTAATCGTCTCCGTCAAGGCTATCAATGAGCTTACTATCTACCGTGTCAGTAATAAATTCCTTGAATGCTTTCAGTGCCTCGCTGCTGGCTTGGCTTGAAGCCACCCCGGCTATGCTGTTGCTACCGTAGCGTGCTTTCAACTCACTAAGCTTCTTGGCTACTGTGTCTACAGCTTCGCTTAAGGAGCAAGACTCAAGCTTACCACGGGCATTTCGCACCAGCGACGTCTTAATTCGGACATGCGCTTGATTTAAGGGGGCGAATCGTCCTTTGTAGCAGAGTAATCCTTTATGCTTGGCAAGGTCAGGGCTGTCTATTCTTACCAACATGTTATTCTTGACAAACGCTTTAATCTCGCAGCCGATGCCACATATGGGGCAGACGCTGGTTAGCTCCTCGGATTCTGAAGGTTTGCCCTTGTAGGCGCTGCCCTTAGAGAAAATTGCTCCCGTAGGACAGGCTTGAAAACAAGCTCCGCATGATATACAGGATGATTTTCCCAGAGGTTGATTAAGGTCAGCGACTACCATGTCTTTCCAGCCACGGTAGCCAAAATCGAGCGTATGAACACCGACAATTTCATCGCATGTTCTGATACATCTGCCACATAAAATGCAGCGATTGTGGTCAATGACCAGGTAATTGTTTACTGAGTCAAGTGGTAGAGCAGGCCAGGAGTATGGATAGCGTGTATTATCCATTTGATACCGATAAGCTAGCTTCTGCAATTCACAGTCACCGCTAGCTACACATTGAGCACAGAGATGGTTGCGTTCGGTGAACATCAGTTCCAAAATCAGCCGACGGTATTTCTCCAATTTTTCATTTTGGGTCTGCACTACCAAGCCATCCCGCGCTGGATAGGTACAGGCTGGCACAGGCCGTCTTTCCCTCTCGATTTCGACTACACACATGCGGCAAGCGCCGACATCAGTCAGCCCTTTTAACTGGCAGAGAGTTGGCACATCGATATTGTTAGCCTCACAGACCTCGAGAACAGTATCACCCTCCTTGCCTTTAGCCTGCTTACCATTGATTGTTAGAGTTATCTCTTTCATTGCTTATTCTCCTACCTCAAGATCACATCTAAGACAGCGGCTACCCTCGTTTTTAGCTTCCTTCGGATTATAGGGCAAGACTATCTCTTTGAAAGAAGCTTTTCTATCAGCGCTGCGGACCTCTGCAATTTCAACTCTTGGACTTTCTTTCAGTTCCTCCTCAGTAGGAGCCACGGGGGGAATAGCAATAGGCTCGTAACCGTTGCGCTCCACTAATGGTGAGAGTTTCTCTCCCCGGAGATATCTTTTTATGGAGGAGGCTGCCCTCTGTCCGGCGGCAATTGCTTCGATTACTGTTGCTGCACCTGTCACCGCGTCTCCTCCTGCGAAGACGCCTTTACGATTCGTGACAAGGGTTCTGGGGTCAGCAACTATAGTTCCACCCTTTGCCACACCGATACCGTCTCCACTCAAAAAGGAGGTATCGGGTCTTTGACCTGTAGCTTCAATAACTGTATCGGCATTCATTGTATATTCAGACCCTTTGATTGGGTAGGGAGTCTTTCTTCCGCTTGTATCAAATTCCTTCAGTTCCATGCGGATACACTCGAGCCCGGTGACTGCGCCATTATTGCCCACAACCTTGGTAGGGGCCGTCAGACAATGGATGTGAATACCTTCCTCCTCAGCAGCCGTTATCTCCTCCGCTAGTGCTGGCATGTCCCTCTTCTCTCGCCGATAAAGAATGTGAACCTCCTTGGCACCTTCTCTCAGAGCTACCCTAGCGGCGTCAATGGCAGAGTTACCACCGCCAACGACAGCCACTTTCTGCCCCACCTTTATTTCCTTCCCTAGGCTTGTCTCTCTCAAGAAGTCAATAGCATCGAAGACTCCTGTCAGGTCTTCGCCCGGTATCTTCATTTTATCTCCCTTGTGGGCACCTGTAGCAATAAATGCAGCCTGATATTTGTTGTCCTTTAGCAGGGATTCGATATCGTCTACCCGTGTGTTCAATTTTATGTCTACCCCGAGCTTTTGGATAATATTAATCTCTTTTTTGAGGAGGTCTTTGGGTAGCCGGTATTCAGGGATACCAACGGCTAACATACCTCCGGCTATAGGTAGAGCTTCAAATATTGTAACTTGATACCCTTCGTGGGCAAGGTCCCAAGCAGCCGACAATCCTGCTGGCCCTGCACCAACAATGGCTATCTTATCTTTTTTCCGCTCTTTTATCTGCGGAGTATATTCGAACCCGTGCTCAAAGGCGTAATCGGCAGCGAACCTGTGGAGATGTCTGATTGCTATTGGCTCATCGACTTGCTGGCGACGACACTTGCCCTCGCAAGGGTGTGGACATACCCGTCCAACACTCAAAGGCAAAGGAAGCCGCTGCATAATCACGCGGCAAGCCTGTTCGAAATTATTCTCTTTGATAAGAGCAATGTACCCTGGAACATCAAGTCCCACAGGGCAGGTACCCTGACAAGGAGACCTAAATAGAGCCTGGCAGACTACAGCCGGGCACTTTTTGTCTATTATATGGGCTTCGTACTCATCCCTGAAATGGCGCAGTGTGGTCAGGACTGGATTTGGTGCTGTTTGTCCCAGACCACAGATAGAAGCAGAGCCAACCATTTCAGCCAGTTCTGAAAGCGTATCGAGGTCTTCAATTGTTCCCTTACCTTCGGTTATCTTGGTCAGGAAATCAAGCATCTTTGGTATTCCCGCTCGACATGGAGTGCATTTACCACAGGACTCGTCTCTGGTGAACTGTAAAAAGAATTTGGCCACGTCGACCATACAGCTATCCTCATCCATGACTACAAGCCCGCCTGAGCCCATAATTGCTCCTAGAGCGGTTACGGCCTCATAGTCGACAGGAGTATTTAGGTGTTCGATAGGGATGACACCGCCGGATGGCCCACCTATCTGCACCGCCTTGAATTTCTTACCCTCAGGGATGCCACCGCCGATGTCGAAAACAATCTTGCCTAGGCTAGTGCCCAGTGGGACCTCAACCAACCCGGTGTTGTTTACCTTCCCCACCAAACATAGTGTCTTTGTGCCCTTGCTTCTTTCGGTGCCAACGCTTCCGAACCATTCGGCTCCTTTCCAGATTATCTGAGGGATGTTTGACCAGGTCTCTACATTGTTGAGCGTAGTTGGCTTACCGAAAAGTCCTTTGTTAGCTGGAAATGGCGGCCGCTGACGTGGGTTTCCTCGTTTCCCTTCTATCGAGGTCAATAGAGCAGTTTCTTCACCGCAGACAAAGGCACCAGCGCCTGGAAATATATCTAGGTCGAATTCAAAGCCTGTGCCCAGTATGTTTTTCCCCAGAAGGCCGTATTCTCGAGCCTTGGTTATAGCATGGTTCAATGTCTCGATAGCAAGGGGGTATTCTGCACGAACATACGCATAGCCTTGACGCACATTGCCTATGGCATAGGCTCCTATTGCCATCCCCTCAATTATTGAGTGTGGATTTCCTTCTAGGACGGCACGGTTCATGTAAGCACCCGGGTCACCTTCATCACCATTGCAAACAACGTATTTTTCATTGCCCGATGCACTGCGAACAAACGACCACTTTGTGGCTGTGGGGAAGCCTGCTCCTCCACGCCCTCTCAAGGTAGCTCGTCCGACTTCTTCGATAACTTCGTCAGGCTTCATCTGGGTCAAGGCCTTAGCTAGGGCTTGATAGCCATCTCTGGCAATGTATTCCTCTATATTCGTCGGGTCGAGGTCTTGATTATGCATTATCCTTATCTCTTGTAGCTTGAGCAACGGGTCATCAGTGTCCAGCTTCCATTCTTCCACCACCTTGTTTCGAACAAGATGTTGCTCAATAATCTTCGAGACTTTGTCCTCAGTGAGGTCGTAATATGTAGTTTTCCCATTTGCAGGATGGACGACTGTGACTACTGGCTCTCGATCACACAAACCGATGCAGGCTGCTTTAAGCACGGTGACGTCTGATAATTTGCGGCTTTCCACCCCCCGTTGAAAAGCTTCAAGGACCTTGTTGGCTCCTGAAGATATACCACATGTACCAAGATGAACCTTAACTTGGATCTTCTTGTCTTGTTTTGACAGTCTCTCACGGATTTTGTCTCTGAGCTTTGTAAGTTCTTTTACAGACGCAAGTGGTTTCATCTCACTCTCCTATCGATATGAACTCAGGATCTCTTTTAGCTGGCTTGGTTTTACCTTTCTATGAATATTCTCCCTGATTGCCATAACCGGAGATAGCCCGCAGCAGCCAAGGCATCTTACTGTCTCTAGGGAGAATTTGCCATCCGAAGTGATTCCCCCTGACTCCAGGTTAAAGTCATGCTTCAATGTTTTGATGAGCCTTTCCGCTCCTTTAACGTAGCAGCTGGTGCCTAAGCAGACCTGAATCACATACTTACCCTTTGGCACCATCGAGAAAAAGGAGTAGAAGCTCGTTATGCCGTACAGTTCGCTCAGGGGGATTTTCATTTCCCTGGAGATTGTTTTCAAAACTTCTGGAGGCAGGTAGCCGACAAGCCCCTGCACCTGCTGTAATACACGTATCGGAGCTCCGGCTTGGCCATTCGTAGTTTCGACTATCTTTCTAATTTGCTGGAGGGTTTTGCTGCCAATCTCTTTGCCGACTTTTGACTTCGTTGACGTAGCTTTCTTTGCCTGCTTCAAGGTCACCTCCTAAAACATGACTAATTTGTATCCAGTAGGATAGTGTAACAATGCGCTAAAGTATATCGCATCGGTCTTTGGCCCCATTTGGAAATGCTAATCGCTTGATTGGGGAGGATGCAGCATGTGTAGTCATAGTCAAACTGAAGAATTATATCATATAGCAAAATCGGCTGCAAAGAGACTGTACTCGTCCAGTACATTGGTGACACATGGCCTCTTTACCGTGTTTTTGTTTCTGGGTCAACACATAGGCTTTTGGCTTTCTGATGATATACAGCTGCCTGGTTTGAGACTTGCTTCCAACAGCAATCTAGATTGCTTCTTTGAATAGCAGTAGGTATAATTGCTAATTTTTTCGAATAGCAATAGGCATGATAGCTTGTTTTTTTGAATGATAAAGAGTACAATTATTTGGTTTTTTTGAATGACAATGGATGTAATTCAGCAACAAAGGTGCAATAGCGGCGATTATGTGCTTAGAGATTCTCCTGCTATATTGTAATCGATCTATTCGCTGATATTTTACTTTTGGGGAGCTCAGTCTATAATAAGGAGGTTTAATATGTGGAAGACCGAAGCCACCGGGGTGGCACATACGGAGATGGCAGTAAGGCAGTGTCTGCCGCCGTGTCAGATCAAGTGCCCGATAAATGAAGATATCCAGCGGACAAACGTGCTTATTTCGCTTCTCCCAGATGACCTAGATTTGGCAAGAGAAGGCATAATCCAGATTAGTGACTATCTCTACGACAAGAATCCCTTCTTCAACATTTGTGGTTACATCTGTGGCATTTGTGAATTGGAGTGTAACTACAGTAAGAAGGGTGGGGCAATCAAGAGAAGGCTGCTCAAAAGATTCTTGTCTGATGTCTATACCGACCATTTGAGGGAGCGAGAGGAATTATATATCCTTAGGGACAAGGAGAATGTGGCTGTCATAGGTGGTGGGCCTGGTGGGCTGATGTGTGCCTATCATCTAAGCAAGAGAGGATACAGGGTAACGATAATCGAAGCCTCTGAAAGGATTGGTGGAGCGCTATGGCTGGTGCCAGAATACCGTCTACCCAAGGAGGTTTTACAGACCACAGTTGAGAATCTTGTAAGGATTGCTGGCATAGATGTCAGGTACAACAGCAGGCTTGGGTCAGGGAAGCTGACATTGGAGAAATTGAAGAATGAGGGCTATAAGGCAGTGTTCCTGGCAACAGGGTTGCCATATCCCAGAGTCCTGACATTTGAGGGGCAGTCTTTGGAGGGGCAGGATCTTTCAGGTGTGATGTATGGCCACACCTATCTGTACGAAGTCAGCCACAACAATATCGCACCAGATTATTTCAAGGGCAAAAGCGTCATAGTCACAGGTGGCGGAAATGTAGCTTTTGATGTAGCCAGGTCAGCTAGGAGGCAAGGTGCAGAGGTAACCGTCGTCGCTCTTGAACGCGAGGATAAGGACCATAGAGATGGCATACCAGCTGACGAGGAGGAAATCCGTGGGGCTTGGGAGGAAGGTATAAGGATAATTTATAGCCGAGGTGTGAGAAAGATTGTTGGAAAAAATGGCAAATTCAAGGGAATTAACTGTCCAACGTGTGTTAGTGTATTTGATGAAGAAGGGTTCAATCCCAAGTTCGATTGTACAGACTGCATAGATTTAGCAGGGGATGTACTCATAATCACAGTGGGGCAGGCCCCTGATAGGCCTCTGCTTCAGAAAGAAGGCCTGCTGGATGAACGGGGTAGATTTGATATTGACCACTTAACGCTGCAAAGTCTAAGTAAGCCCTGGCTGTTTATAGGTGGTGATGTGAGAAGGGTCGGCTTCATGATAGAAGCTATGGGAGAGGGGCTTGTGGCTGCGGAGTCTATTGACAGGTATTTGAGGGGTGTGGATATGAAGGAGGGTCGGAGGAGGGATTATGAGGGATATGAGATCCCGGTTAGGAGAGATTACAAACGTGAACCTGAGGTGCTCTGGATACCGCCTGAAAACAGAATGCATTTCCAGCCTTTTGAAAAGGGCTTTACATTAAAAGAGGCGATAGAGGAGGCGAAAAGGTGTGTCACCTGCGGTCCCTGCCTATCTTGCAAGGCCTGCATATCCATCGGTTTTCAGAAGTCTTTGAGTCCAGTAGAGGTGGATGTGTCCAAGTGTAGCGGCTGTGGCCATTGTGTCTATGCCTGTAACTATTATGCCGCACGGTTGGTTAACATTAGCGGCAAAATCACATCTGAAACGGATATGTTCAAGTGCAAGTCCTGTGGCATGTGCGTTGTAGCTTGTCCGTCTCAGGCAAGAAGAATGGTTGATGACGATACGGCAGAGAGGATAGCAAGGGTATACGCATCTTTGTCATAGATGCTCAAAGTAAAGTATGGTTAAGGAGGATAACATTGAGCCAATATAAGCCTAAAGTAGTGTGTTTTTCGTGCAAGTTTGGCTGGGGTTATCTGACAGATGAAGCTACCCTTTCCAGTAAAATAGAGAACTGGATACCTATTATTTGCACAGGGAAAATCGATGCCACGCACATGATTGATGCCTTCGACAAAGGGGCCGATGGAATCTTGATACTCGGCTGTCCGGAAGGGGACTGCCATTATCAAGACGGCAACTATGAGGCAAAGAAGAGAGTGTATCTCCTCCGCAGGCTACTGGAGTCCATTGGTATAGAGAAGGAAAGGATTAGGATAGAGCTATCCGTTGACCCCGAAGGCAGGAGAATCCCGCAGTTAGTGAAAGAGATGAGCAAGGAACTCGCAAAATTAGGTCCGTTGAAGAGGAGTGCAGTGGCAGAGAAGATGCCAAAAGAGGTAATTAAAGCTAGAGGGGGAAAATAGGATGGCGAAACCAAAGGTTGCAATTTGCTGGCTGGGATCCTGCGGTGGCTGTGACGAGGCGGTTGTCGACATAAATGAAGTGCTCCTTAGCGTGGCGGATGCGGTTGATTTGATTTTGTGGCCAGTGGCGCTGGACTTTAAATATGACAGTGTCAGAGGTATGAAGGATGGTGAAATCGTATTGAGTATGGTCAATGGACATGTTAGAAACTCTGAGCAGGAAGAGATAGCGAAGCTATTGAGGGAAAAATCTCAACTCGTTCTCGCCTTTGGTGCCTGTGCCTGCCTTGGCGGGACGCCCGGATTAGCCAACCTCACCACAAAAGAGGACATCTTCAACTGGGTCTATCGTGATGCCCCGACTATAGTCAATCCCAATGGTAACTATCCTCAAACAAGCACTCGTGTCAATGGTAAAGAGCTCACTCTCCCCGAGTTCTATGACCGTGTCTATGCATTGAATGACATAATCGATGTCGATTATTACTTACCTGGATGTCCTCCTCCTCCTTATTCGGTGATGTATGCCGTGAGCGCGGTACTCGAGAATAAGCTTCCGCCCAAAGGCTCAACCCTGGCACCTCACAGGGCCTTGTGTGATAGCTGTAAGCGCAATAAATCGAAGCCAGACAGGCTAGCGATAAGGGAAATTAAGAGGATTCACGAGGTGGAGGCAGACCCTGATACTTGTTTTCTGGCTCAAGGGATAATCTGCCTGGGCCCTGCCACCCGTGATGGCTGTGGAGAATCCTGCATAAATATCAATATCCCGTGCCGGGGATGCTTTGGCCCTGTGGAAGGAGTTGCAGATTCTGGAGCTAAGTTTGTATCCGCCTTGGCATCGATTCTAGACGCACAGAGCGAAGAAGACATGGCGAGGATTGTAGACCAGCTTATTGACCCTGTAGGATACCTGTACCGATTCTCACTCCCGGCTTCGATATTGCAGAAAAAAGGTGTTAAGGAATAGATTAGATAGGAAAGAGGTGCAATGTGACCGAAAAGATAACCATAAATCCAATAACCAGGCTTGAGGGGCACGGGAAAATTGAGATTTTCCTGGATGATAAGGGTAATGTAGATGATGCCTACTGGCAAGTAGTGGAGCTCAGGGGTTTTGAAAGGTTCTGCCTCGGTAGGCCTGTGGAGGAGTTGCCACGGATTATGCCCAACATCTGTGGTGTTTGTCCAACTCCCCATAATATGGCATCCGTAAAAGCCTTGGATGACCTGTATGGAGTAGAGCCAACGCCCACCGCCAAGCTGATAAGACAGCTTCATTACAACGCGTACATGGTGGAAGACCATTTGCTGCATTTCTTTATCCTCGCCGGGCCGGATTTTGTGCTTGGGCCAAGTGCTGACCCGGCGGAACGGAATATTCTAGGTGTAGTCAAGAAGGTTGGATTGGAAATCGGTGGCAAGGTCATCGAGACAAGAAAAAGATGCCGTGAGATAATCCGGTACATCGCTAGTAAGCCACCCCATCCCGAAGGTGGCTTACCCGGAGGAGTCTCCAGGGGAATCACTGAGGAGGATAGAAAATGGATAAAGGAGACTGCTGACTTCTGTGTTGAATTTTGCCAGTTTTCTTTGGAATTGTTCAAGCAGATTGTCCTGGACAATAAGGAATACCTGAACCTTGTCCTGAGTGAAACCTATAAACTGAACACCTATTATATGGGGCTAGTTGATGAAAATCACCGAGTAAATTTTTATGAAGGTAAGTGCAGGGTGGTCAATCCCAAGGGCGAGGAGTATGCCTTGTTTGATTATCGCGATTATATTAGCCACATAGGGGAGTGGGTCGAACCATGGACCTATGTAAGGCTAACTCACCTGAGGAAGATAGGATGGAATGGTCTGAACGATGGTGAGGCAACCTCATTGTACCGCGTAGGGCCGCTTGCAAGATTAAACGCAGCTGACAGCATGTTAACACCCCTTGCCCAGAAGGAATATGAGGCAATGTTTGAGACGCTAGGCGGCAAGCCGAGTCACCATACTCTGGCCTACCATTGGGCGAGATTGATTGAAGCCTTCCAGGCTGCAGAGCATATGCAGAGGATTGCTAATGACCCTCTGCTGACCAGCAAAGATATACGCAATATGGATCTCAAATTGAACAAGGTTGGGATTGGTTGTGTCGAGGCAGCGCGTGGAACATTAATCCACCATTATGAGGCTGATAGTGAGGGAAAAACCACAAAAGTGAATCTCATCGTAGCGACCCAGCACAATGCAGCCCCAATATGTCTATCTGTTAAGAAGGCAGCCGTGGAATTTATCAAGGGGCCAGAGGTGAAGGAAGGCTTACTTAATATGGTAGAGATGGCTTTTAGAGCCTATGACCCGTGTCTGGCCTGCGCTACACATGCCTTGCCGGGGCAGATGCCCCTGATGGTGAATATAAGAGATAGAAATGGCAGCCTGATACGAACTGTGCAGAGACCGTAACCCCGGGTGAAGGAGTTGCACTAGGCCTGGTTCAGAGCTATCATTTGGTTTGGGCGAACGATAGATTAGGATAAAGCATTCTTCGTGGCAACACGGAGTTGCTGACGCTTCTGGAATGCGATTCAGCCAGATGATTATTGTCCAGGTTTTGTATTTTTATAGGTGGTCACACCAGGCAAAGTTAGGTCATCAAACACGATGTAGCCCTAAGCAGTCCTGAAGATGAATAATACGTTCTCTGAGCAAGAAAAGACGACGGACTACTTCCCTGAAGAAAGAGCACTGATTTTGCGGCTCAGGGTGTACGTCAATATGAGATGGCTTGCCATTCCAGCGATCATTATTGCCACTCTAGTAGCCTCAATGGTATTTCATATTGGCTTTCCCACTCTCCCAGTCTACGTTATTTGCGCCATTATCACTTTCTACAATCTGTTGCTGTTTCGCTGGACACGAGGTCTGTCGGCACAAAAACCTGAATTGGTAATCAGGAGAGCCGAGGCCTACGGCAACGTCCAGGTCATTCTTGACCTGGTGATGCTCACTGCGCTTCTGCACTTTACTGGGGGAATAGAAAACCCGTTTATATTTCTGTACATAATCCACACCAGTGCAGCAGCTATATTTCTCCCCAAAAGGAGGGTATATGAACTGACCACTTTAGCCATGGTCATGGTTGCGCTTCTGGTTTTTTTAGAATATGCTGGGATAATATCCCATGTAAATCTCGAGGGATTTGTACTTCCATATCGATACAAGGAATTAAGCCGTGTTATAGCTGTTCTGGTTGCCTTGGTAACTTTGGCTTATGCCTCCGTCTATGTGGCCACTGCTATTGTGGGCGAGCTAAGGAGGCGACAACGGGAAGTGGTGAAATTGAAAGATCAGCTTCTTGAGCAAAGAAAGATGGAGCTGGAGCAGTGTTCTGGTGAAGTAGTCAACCTAGTGGAGGAAAGGCGTCGCTTCGTCCGGTTTCTCAGTGTTGTCGCTCACGACCTCCAGTCCCCTCTTGTCGCTACCCAGAGTTTGCTATCCTATATAGTAGATGGATATACCGGCGAGATCACTGACGGGCAGAAAGATCTGATGCAAAGGGGCATCAGGAGAATTGATGGGCTTCTGACGCTGATTACCGACCTGTTAGACATACCTCGTATCGAGGTCGGTCAGCTTAAGCGCGAGATGAGGGAGATCTCTGTGAATGAGGTGGTCAAACAGGCGATGGAAGGCCTCGATAATTTGGCAAGGCAGAAGGGGATAGCACTGAAAGTTGAATTACCTCAGAGTTCGCCTAAGGTCTACGCGTCAAACCGCAGGCTGCAGCAGGTGGTAACCAATCTGACAAGCAATGCCATTAATTACACGCGCGATGGCACGGTGCTCATAAGGGTGACAGACGGCGATGACGACGTACGAGTTGAAGTAATAGACACCGGAATTGGCATACCACCCGATGACTTACCTCGACTCTTTGAAGACTTTTTCCGGGGGAGTAATGTGGGTGCAAAGGGCACCGGATTGGGGCTGTCCATATCCAAGAGAATAATAGAAGCTCACGGCGGCAAGATTTGGGCTGAAAGCCCCTACCCTGAAACTGGCAAGGGGAGCAGATTTACCTTTACTCTGCCGAAAGGACGAATGGTTGAGCAGGCAGGCTAGCTAAAATAACCGTACATAAGGTTACAGAAAACAAATAAATAAGGAGGTGATTGGATATGAAACAGAGGCCGAAGATTCTACTTGTTGACGATGACGTTGATCTTGTGACAGTGATGAGGGGGGCTTTGGAAAGTAAGGCTTACGAGGTGATTGTAGCCTACAATGGGCAAGAGGGACTGGAGAAGGCAAGAAAGGAGAAGCCTGATTTAGTCGTTTTGGATATACTGATGCCAGTAGCAGACGGTTTTATCTTTGCTGACCAATTCCGTAAAGACCCCTCGCTTGCCAAAGTCCCTGTCCTAGCGCTGACTAGCTTTTCCGAGTCACTGGGCCAGCCATTTCCCTTTGAGGTTTCTGAGTACATTCTAAAGCCTATTAAACCCAGGGATTTAGTCGCTAAGGTTGAGGAGTTTCTTAAAAAGACAGGGTCCTAGAAATAAGATTGCAGCCACCGGCCGGTTACAGAAAGCGGGAAAGCTCCTGATGTAGCCTCGGGGGTTTAAATTAGGTGGAATACCGTTTGGTGTAGATTCTATAAATGGTCTCGCTGTCTGTCGTAAAGCACCCGGTGCAGCTTCCGCATTCTTCAGGTTTGACTTCCTCAAGATATATTTCAATCCCCAGTTCTTGATACATCTCCAGAGTCCTCTTGAGATGGTCGCCTCCGGTGACTGAGGCCACTTTCCAGCCTTCGGCTTCCAGTTGTTGTTTAGTCTTGGACATTTTGTTTACCCGTGCCCAATCCTTAATTTTATCAGAAAGTCCTGGTAAGTGCTCCTGACATCCTAAAGCTAGACATATCGGCAGGAGTTTGAGTATACTGCGAGATTGAAAAGAAGCTGTCTTGCGGCGAGGAGGGACTGATGTTCAAGCACGAGTATGCTGATGTTAATAACGTTCGCCTGCACTATGTAGCTGAGGGCAAGGGGAAGCTGATAATGTTTCTCCACGGCTTCCCTGAGTTCTGGTACGAGTGGAAGAACCAGCTTGCTGAGTTCGGGCGGGATTACCAGGCTGTGGCTCCTGACATGCGCGGCCATAACCTGTCATCAAGGCCCGCCGAGGTCGAGCAGTATCGTATGAAGCATCTGGTTGAAGACATTCGCGCCCTTGCTGAGCACCTGGGCCATAAGAAATTCGTCCTCGTTGCTCATGACTGGGGTGGGGGAGTAGCCTGGCCGTTCGCAATGCGTCATCCAGATTACGTGGAAAAGCTCATCATTATCAACGCCCCGCATCCAATTACGTTCCTGCGCGAATTACGTGACAACTCGGCTCAACGGAAGGCCAGTCAGTATATCCTGGTGCATCGCACCACGGAGGCTGAAGAGATACTGTCTCGAAACAACTACGCTGTGCTTGTGGGCAGCCTTTTAGAGGATGGCCTCAAGCAGGGCTACTTCACCGAGGAAGATCGCAAGGCTTATATTAAAGCCTGGTCGCAGCCGGGTTCGCTCACCGGCGGCTTAAATTACTACCGAGCCGCCCATCTTGGCCCGTTTACCGGTGAGAGCGACGAGGTTTTGTCTGCAGACCCCTCACTGTTTGCAGTTAAGGTGCCAACGCTGGTAATCTGGGGTGAGAAAGACAGGTATCTGCTCACCGGCAATCTCGAAGGCCTTGACAAGTACGTACCCAACCTGACAATCAAGCGCATCCCCGACGGCTCGCACTGGGTCATCCACGAGCAGCCAGCACTTGTTAATGCCTATATACGGGAGTTCATCGAGGGCTGAATTTCTCCGTCGACACTGCTGCGAAAGTAAACGAAAGATAGCAAGCCTGATTTAGCTTGACAATGGTCTTCTGCTTGCCTATGCTTATTTTTTGGTTTTAGGAGGCAAAGATGAAAATACGGGCTATTAACATTATCGGTGAGGGGGAGCTTGCGACCAAGCTTAAGGAGCTTGTGTCGAAGGCAGATTTTAAGGTCATCGCCTCTGAGTTCACTGGAGATTATGCCAGGCAGGCGGCGGATGTTGACTTGGTCTTGGAGGTTGCCCCTGAAGATATCGCCGTAAAGAAGAAGGTGTTCAAAAGCTGTGACGCTAAATGCGGCAAGGAGACAATACTGGCGACGACTACGGCTAATCCCTGGGTGACGCAGTTAGCCAAGGCGACTAAAAGGCAGGAGAAAGTCATTGGGCTTAACTTTACTAAGAATCCGTTTGAGGAGAAGTACCTGGTCCAGATAGTCAGGGGATTGCAGACTTCTGATGAAACCATCCAGGCGGTGAAGGAGTTCTTGGGGAAGGTCGGGGTGACTGCGGTAAAGCTTGAGGAGAACCCGGGCTTTATTTTGGACAGGGTGATTGCTTCGATAGTCAACGAGGCGGCCGTCATGTATTCGTCGAAGCTGGCAACCAAGGAAGATATCGACAGCATGATGAAGGTGTGTGTGAACTGGCCTATGGGGCCCTTCGAATTTGCCGATACCATAGGTGTGGACAAGGTAGTGGAGATTCTGGAATCTATGTCGCAGCAGCTCGGGCCTCGATATCAGCCTTGTTTCTTGCTCAGGAAAATGGTCGATGCCGGCTGGTTGGGGAAGAAGACCGGGAGAGGATTCTACGTATATAGCTAGGACTCAAGCAGGAGACGGAGATGAAATTCGAAAACATTGGAGGCATGAAAATGGAAGTCAAAAAGATTGCTGTCCTGGGAGCTGGGATTATGGGGCATGGAATTGCCCAGGTTTGCGCTCAGGCAGGATATCAGGTTAATTTGCGAGATACTAAAGATGAATTTGTGGAGGCCGGTATCAGCAAGATCCGGAAATTTCTGGGCGGTAGCGTCGAACGCCAGAAGATGACCCAGGCCGAGGCCGATGTCATATTGGGACGGATTAAAGGCATGACCGACTTGAAGGAGGCGGTCAAGGACGTTGACATAGTTATCGAGGCCATAGTTGAAGATATCAATATAAAGAAGGAAGTCTATAAGGAGCTCGACCAGATATGCCATCCGGACACTATATTTGCGTCTAATACCTCAGCTCAGTCAATCACTGAGATGGCGATGGCGACCAAGCAGCCTGACAAGTTTATCGGGATGCACTGGTTCAATCCGCCTCAGCTTATGCGGGGGATAGAGGTCATTACCCATGATAAGACATCCAAGGAAACTCTGGACATCATGGTGGGTTTATGCAAGAAGCTGGGCAAGGAGCCGGGGATATGCAAGGATTCGCCGGGATTTATTGTAAACAGGCTTATCCAGATCTGGTACAACGAAGGCCTGAACATGTTTGATGAGGGCATAGCTGAACCGCAGGACATAGATACGGCTTTAAAGGTGGCCTACAATTTCAGGATGGGGCCTTTTGAGCTGCGTGACATGGTTGGTCTTGATGTTGCTCTGGCCAGCACCGGGACACAGTACCGTGAGCTGATGCGGGAACAATTCAGGCCGCCAAGGTGCCTGATTATGAAGGTTAAAGCCGGAGACCTGGGCAGGAAAACCGGGCGAGGGTTTTATGCGTATAAGTCCGAGGGTTAAATTAAGGGAGATTTGTTGCCACTTGGAGAATGTTTGAGATTGATTGCTGATACTGTAGGGGCGAGGCTAAAGCCTCGCCCAGTGCGACCCATAAGGGTCGCAGCTACATTGAAGATGGATGGTTGCTAAAAAGTTATTTTTTTCTTGCACAAGGTTATGGTCGGTGATAGACTAGAGCGTTAGGGATACAAACAAAAGGAGTCGTATCGAGGAATAAGAAATGAAGATCAACGTAATGACTGACATACTTGAAGCCAATGACCGTATTGCCACTGCCAATGGAGAGATCTTTAAGAAGTACCGAAACTTTGTGCTTAACTTGATAAGCTCGCCGGGAGCGGGAAAAACGACCATGCTGGAGAAAACCGCTGAGGCACTGAAGGGCAAGCTACGCCTTGGGGTGGTTGCTGGCGATATTGAGACCACCCGCGATTCGGAGCGACTGCGGAAATATAATCTTCCGGTAGTTCAATTGACTACAGGCAGTGCCTGCCATCTCGATGCCAATATGGTCGCCTCTGCACTGCCGCATCTTGACCTCAGCAAGGTCGATGTTCTGGTTATTGAAAATGTGGGGAACCTTGTTTGTCCCGCCGAGTTTAAGGTGGGGGAGGACTACAAGGTCGCGATGCTCAGCGTGACCGAGGGGGACGAAAAGCCCTTGAAGTATCCACTGATATTTCGTGAATCAGCATTGCTCCTCATCAACAAGATTGATTTGCTTAAATATACCAATTTCAATTTAAAGGAGGCGAAGGCGAACGCTCGAAGGGTCAACCCGGACTTGGACATCATAGATATCTCCTGTACCACTGGTGAGGGTATCCTAGATTGGATATCGTGGCTTAATCAGCGCTATCAAAAGAAGTTTGGGACTAAGGCACGTGCATGAAATGGCATTCGCCCGGAACATAGTCAATATTGCCATTGCTGCAGCCGAAAAAGAAGGCGCCAAAAGAATTATCAAGGTCAACGTGGTAGCGGGTGAGCTGAGGGGGATTATCCCAGCGCAGCTTATCTTCTCTTTTGGGTTGATGGCGGAGAATACCATTGCCAGCGGAGCTTACCTTGGTCTGGAGATAACGCCGGTAATAGGGAGATGCAGGAAGTGCGATGAACCCTTTATGGTGAAAGATTATCGTTATGTCTGTCCCAAGTGTCAGGGCGAAGATATACAAACTGTCAGCGGGACAGAGCTTCGAGTAAAAGATATCGAGGTTGAATGACAAAGCGAAAGGAGTGAATTTATGACCGAGGCAGTCTATGAGAAATTGGCCGATGCGTTGGTTATGAGAGGTGGGGCGGTGCCCGTCGTGAAGTGCCAGGCGTTCTTTGCTCTGTTGGAGGAACTCTTCACGCCGAAGGAGGCGGAACTGGCGATTAAGATGCCCCTCAGTCCCATTCCTGCGGAAACCTTTGCTAAGGAGATAGTTGGCGGCGACCCTAAAGAGGTCGAAAGTCTTCTGGAGACTATGGCGGATAAGGGGACTGTCTTCACCGTTGACCGAGATGGCCAGAGATTTTACGTTCTGATGCCCCTCGTCCCAGGCATCTTCGAGATGCAGTTTATGGGTGGGGAAGTGAGCGAGCGCACCAAAAGGCTGGCTCGCCTTTTCGATGATTATTTTGTTTTGACCAGAGATGCAGAAGCGCGCCACCCGGCCGTATGTGAAGGACGTACTATTATTCCCTTTGCCAGGGTGATTCCGGTAGAGACAGATATACCAACTGACGTCACAATACACCCATACGATAAAGTCTCTGAGTATATTGCCAAGTCAGATTATATAGCGATTGGCACCTGCTACTGTCGTCATCACGGTGAATTGGTTGGGAATCCTTGCAGCAAGCCAAAGGATGTGTGCATGGCCTTCGGCCCTCAGGCCAAGTATGTTGTTGAGCGCGGCTTTGCCAAGCTGGTATCGAGGGAAGAGGCGCTTAAGGTTCTCGACCGTTCTGAGGAAGCAGGCCTTGTGCATTGCTCTAGCAATACAGGTAAATATGTCAGCTTTATTTGCAATTGCTGCGGCTGCCACTGTGGTATCCTCCAGAGCATTAAGCGGGGCGTCATTCCCATGGGGGCGGTCTCCAGCTTCATCGTGATGGTGAATGAGGATGAATGCAGCGGGTGTGGTACCTGTATAGACAGGTGCCAGATGGATGCTCTATCCCTGGATGGAGCTATGTTGGTTCGTAAAGCCGAGCGCTGCATCGGCTGTGGGCTGTGCGTCTCAGTCTGCCCGACAGAGGCATTGAAACTGGAACTCAGGAAAGAGGCAGCAGTGCCGCCTCATGACCAGCGAGAGCTTAATGCGGCTATGATGGCTTCCCTGCAGCAGGTTAAGTAATGCTGGATATGGGGTTATCCCCCTATCTAAAAACGGGTTCAGGAGCGGCTATGCCGAGCAAGAGCAAAAAAGAGTGGCAGGAGCTTACTTTAGCTCCAACGTTGAAGCGCTTCCCTGAGAGACAGGAGAGTTTCGAAGCCACCTCAGGAATTCAGATTGAGCCAGTCTATGCGCCTGAAGACCTTGGGAAATTCGATTATGTTGCATCCCTGGGTTATCCCGGCGAGTATCCGTTCACCCGAGGTATTCAGCCGACGATGTATCGGGGCCGGATATGGACGATGCGGCAGTATGCTGGCTATGGAACAGCCGAGGAATCCAACCGTCGCTACCGTTATCTCCTGGAGCAGGGGCAGACCGGCTTGAGCGTTGCCTTTGATTTACCGACTCAGATGGGTTATGACTCCGACCATCCGTTAGCCAAAGGGGAAGTTGGCCGGCTTGGTGTGGCTATAGACACTCTCCGAGATATGGAAATCCTGTTTAAGGATATATCTCTGGACAAGATAAGCACCTCGATGACCATTAATGCTACAGCTCCTATTCTTCTGGCCATGTATATCGCTGTGGCTAAGAGGCAGGGAGTTGACCCGGCAAACCTGGATGGAACGACGCAGAATGATGTTCTGAAAGAATACATCGCTCGAGGGACTTATGTTTTCCCGCCTCGTCCTTCGATGCGCATGACTGCTGATATTTTCGCCTATTGCAGTCAGCGCCTTCCCCGCTGGAATACTATTAGCATTGGCGGTTACCACATCAGGGAAGCTGGCGCTACTGCCGTTCAGGAGACTGCCTTTGCCCTGGCCAACGCGATTGCCTATGTTGAGGCTGCTATCAATGCCGGGTTGGAGGTAGATGCTTTTGCTGGTAGACTTTCCTGGATATTTCAGACCAATAGCAATTTCTTTGAGGAGATTGCCAAGCTGAGGGCGCTCCGTAGAATGTGGGCTAAGATAATGAAAGAGCGGTTTAAGGCTAAAGACCCGCGTAGTTGGATGTTCCGCACTCATATTCAGACCGGGGGGTCAACATTAACCGCCCAGCAGCCTATGAATAATATCGTGCGGGCTACGTATCAGGCGCTGGCGGCGGTGCTTGGGGGAATACAATCATTAGCTGTATCCTGCTATGATGAAGCTGTCTGTCTGCCTACGGAGGAGTCGGTGCAAATGGCCTTGCGAATACAGCAGATATTGGCCTACGAAAGCGGTGTCGCTGATGTTGTTGACTCTGTCGGCGGTTCCTATTTTATAGAAAATCTTACCGATACTCTGGAGAGAGAAGCCAACAAGTATATTGTCAAAATAGATAGCCTTGGTGGCGCTGTAGCTGCTATTGAGCAGGGATTCCAGCAAAGAGAGATTCAGGAAAGCTCTTATCGTTATCAGAAAGAAGTTGAGGAAGGCAAGAGGACTGTGGTTGGTGTTAACAGGTTTGTCTCTCCGTATCCGAAAGTGGAGCAGTTGCTTCGTGTTGATATAGAGCAGGCGCGGAAGCAGGTAGAACGGCTGACACAGGTTAAAAAAAAGAGAGACAATGCGAAGGTAAGTCAGACGCTCAAAAGGTTAGAGGAAGTAGCCCGGGGTAAAGATAATACTATGCCGGCTTTTATTGAATGTGTGGAGGCTTATGCTACCCTGGGCGAGATGTGCGACGTGCTCCGCCGTATCTTCGGCAGTCAAAAGGAATACCTGGTGTTCTGAGGCGAGCCTGTCCCAGTTTTAATCGGGGTGTCGCAGGGTCGGTCCTTGCACGGCCTACCAGCAGGATTTAGAAGGCACGGATTTAGGTCTGTGCCTTGTGCGCTTTCCTTTCTCATCAAACTATCAATCTCCAGTCTCGTGCCAAATAGCTATAAGGGCAGCGAAGTACTGAACGATCCGTCACTTTGTTTAATTCTCCGTGAGTTTTGTGTTTAACATGGGTTATACGCCAAAGACCCCCTTGAGCTTAACCTAAACCACTTAGGTTCACCTCTTAACATTGCCGAGCAAACTCCGCCGAGCAGACTGTGAACCTAGCGGAAGATTGACTCGAGAAAGTCTTAGTGATAGCATTCTCTCAGGCAAGCTATATTAAGATTAAGGTTGTCTACTAAGCATATTCTTCACCAGGAAAATGAGATGCCAGAAAGAGTAACATTCAGAAAAGAAGATATAGGCGGGGAAATATTACCCATACTTACAACAGGGCTGTATAGAAACAAACTTGATACCCTGCGCGAATATGTTCAAAACGCCATTGACGCTAGGAGTGAACATATAGAGCTCGTGATTGATCCGGATACTATTATGGTTGCTGATGATGGCGTCGGAATGTCTTTTGATGAAGCAAAGAAGGCTATTAGGTTGGGCATCTCTGAAAAGAGTCCTCTAGAAAACGTTGGTTTCAGAGGTATTGGTATTTACAGTGCATTCAATCTTTGTGACGAGCTGGCTATTTACACTAGGACTGCAGAAGAACCAGACTGCTACATCATTCATTTTGATTTCAAGAGAATTCGCGAGGCTTTGCTCGAAGATCAAGAGCGAAAAAAGCAAGGCAAACCATCTTCATTGTACCTAGAGAAATTATTGGAGGACGCAGTCTACGTAGATGTAGATAGTGATAGTACTATTGCCGGGCACGGGACCAAGGCAATAATGAGTGGTTTATTGGGAGAAGCTTATCAAGAATTAAATAATTGGGATAAAGTAGTTAGCTATCTTCAGGATGTAGTTCCTCTTCCTTTTCGTGATGATTTCAAGTTTGCTCCTATCATTATGGCAAAATTTGCGAAAGAGGACTATCGTGTAGTCCCTTTGACGCTTCAAATTGGCACTAAGCGCAGTTCTATATTCAGACCATATTATAACGGGATATTTGCTCACGGTGGAGAACACCCACCAGAGTTTTTTGAAATATCCGAAGATAAACAGCGGTTTGGCTTTGCTTGGGTGTGCATAAATGACGCCCGACAGGTCCTGAAAGACACAAGACTCCGCGGTCTGCTCATCAAGAAATACGGATTTTCGATCTCTGGTCGCAACTTCCTTGAGCCATATTTCCCTCGCCCTATATTCAATCGCCGAGTTACCGGCGAGATCATTATCAAACATCGGGACCTCTTACCAAATGCTGCAAGAAGTGATTTTGAACCTAACCTAGCTCGGCAGCGTTTTTTTCAAGCATTACCAAATTTCATTCGCAAACTATCGGTCTGGGCAAATAGTATACAGGAGGAAGACAAGGCCAAGGAGGTTCTGGCTAAAGTATCGCAGCGATTGAGGGAAATAGATAGAGACCTACCAGCTGTTAGGCGGGATAAAGAGACACTGCTGAAACTTAATGTTGAGCTTCATGACCTGGAAAGCCAGCTAAGACCCCATACTAAGATTCTGAAGCAAATTATGATTAAGGAGGAGGTATCATCAAAAAGTGTGGAAATAGTTAGCGGCAGCGAGTACCCTTTCTGTTAGCAAAAACAAAAACAGGAAGGAGGTACTCACCACCGCCAT
>Ga0315280_10003667_pt1 | contig 23352 bp, 22 predicted proteins | sample YL17G06_40_MG_FD_203697 | JGI IMG/M metagenome (GOLD analysis project Ga0315280, IMG submission 203697) | Sediment microbial communities from Yellowstone Lake, YNP, Wyoming, USA - YL17G06_40 | ecosystem: Environmental > Aquatic > Freshwater > Lake > Sediment | place: USA: Wyoming | collected... | reverse complement strand
TGCCTATCGCCTGAGGTAGCTGATCCGTCGGGGGCAGGCAGGCAACTGAGGCCCGCCGCCCTACCTGCCCGACCCGCCGAGTGGCATGACCCATGCGACCGAGGCACGTGTGATGCGATTCCTGCGCGATGCCCTTGTCACGATCGCCATTCTCGTGGTCGTCTTCCTCGCCGTCGGTTACGCATCGCTCGGAAACCTGTTCTCGGCGACGGTGAAGCCGGGACGCATGGAGTCGTCGCTGGCGATCGAGGTGCGCAACCTCTTCATTCCCGCCGACGCGAAGCGGGCGCGGAATCCGTTCGGCGGGAAGAAGGACGCGTGGCGCGAAGGCGCGGATCATCTCGGCGATCACTGCGCCACGTGCCACGGCAAGGACGGCCGCGGTGGCGGCGAAATCGGGCCGAACCTCTGTCCCCGGGCGCCGGACATGACGCGGCCCCGCACGCAGAACCTCACCGACGGCGAGATCTTCTACATCATCTCGAACGGCGTGCGCTGGACGGGCATGCCCGCGTGGAAGAGCGAGCACACGCCCGAGGAGACGTGGCACCTCGTGTCGTTCATCCGCCATCTGCCGTCGCTGACGCCCGCGGTGATCGAGCAATTCGAGACGTCGCCCCGCGGCGCGCCCGGAGAAATGCATCACCATCCGGAACGGTGACCTCTCCTGACAGGCGGGACTGCGTGGCGCCGGGGTTGAAGGCGGCACTGGACCGCACCGCCGGCGCACGCGAGCCGAGGTTTCTCGTCGCCAGCACCTCGCGCACGGGCGTGCGATCGCCGGTGCAGCTGATCCGGCGAGGCGCGTCGAGGAAGAATAGAAGTTGATCAGGTGGGGATTGACGTCGTTCAGCAGCGCGCGGGCGGGCGCGAGACCGAGCGCCACCGACAGGCCCCCGCAGAAGGGCTCCACCAGGCGCCGGTGCCGATGGGGCGCAAACGACCCGATCCCTGATCCCTGATTCGATCTCGCCAACCGCGGCGCAATCGTCACGCGGCCGGCGCCTTCTGCTTGACCAGCTCCACGTCGATCGAGATCTTCACCTCGTCGCCGACCACGACGCCGCCGGTTTCGAGCGCCTGGTTCCACTTCAGGCCGAACTCGCCGCGGCTGATCTTCGCCGCCGCGCTGAAGCCCGCGCGTTCGTTGCCCCACGGATCGATGCCGCGACCCTCGGGCGTGACGTCGAAGACGACTTCGCGCGTGACGTCGCGGATGGTGAGATCGCCAACCAGCTTGAACGGCCGGTCGGGGCGGCCGACGAGGCGGCGGCTGCGGAAGGTCATCACCGGGAAGCGCTCGGCGTCGAAGAAGTCGGGCGATTTCAGGTGCGCGTCGCGCTGCGGCTCGCGCGTGTCGATGCTGGCGATGGTGACGCGGATGTCGATTGCGGCCCGCGCCGGGTCGGACTCATCGATGTGAACGGTTCCCTGCACGTCTTTGAAGCCGCCCCTGACCGTGGAAATCATCAGGTGGCGGACGGCGAACTGGACCTGCGTGTGCACCGGATCGACCGCGAACAGTGCCGTGCCGGGACCGGGGGTAACAGTCGTGGGGGTGCTCATGTCGGATGCTCCTGTCGTTGAAGTTACACTCTGTCATTAACTATATAAAGATAAGTATACACTGTCAAGTACTTTTCTTCCCAACAGTGATAAACTATCCGTATGGCATTGCACCGCGCCCTCTGCCCGCGCTTTCACAAGGCGGTCGAGCTGGTCGGCGCCCGCTGGACCGGCGCGATCATCCATCTGCTGCTGCCCGGGCGCGCCCGCTTCAGCGAACTGCGCCTCGCGATCCCGGACCTGAGCGACCGCATGCTGTCCGAACGGCTGCGCGAGCTCGAGGGCGAGGGAATCGTCGAGCGGATGGTGATTCCGGAGATCCCGGTACGCGTCGAGTACGCGCTCACCGACAAGGGCCGGGCACTTCGGGCGGCACTGGACGCGCTCGGCAAATGGGCGGAACGCTGGGTATCTCCCGAGGACGTCGCCGGGCCTTCCGCACCGCAACCGCGTCGCGTCGGGCGCGCAGCGCCGCGCTCGGCGCACCGCCCCGCCACGCGAAAGCCATCCCGCAGCGAGCACCTGAGAGTGAAGCCCGGACCCGCCTGAACCGGTGACGATCGCGGCACGATGAGGTTCAACCATCGGCCAGGACCCTGCGGGGTGAACATGCACACGACGTGACCCGGGGCGATGAGCTGCCCGAATCCCTCCGCAGCGAAGGCGCGCCTGCCCCGCATCTTGCATCTCCTTTCCTTCCCGCTCGTCCTCGGCCTGTCGAAGGACGAGCGATATCGTGCGAGGCACCCATGAAAGCGCTGATCATCGTGGACATGCTCGAAGACTTCGTCGACGGCGCCCTGGCGAATGCGCGGGCCCGCGCCATCGTTCGACCGCTGCAGCGGCTGCTGGCTCATGCGCGCGAGGCCGGCTGGACCGTGGTGTTCTCCAACGACGCGCATCAGCCGGACGACCCCGAGCTGCGCGTGTGGGGCCCGCACGCGATGGCAGGAACGCCCGGCGCGCAGGTCATCCAGGCGCTCGCTCCCCGGCCGGGGCCGCGCGAGATCGTCTCGCCGAAACGCGTGTACGGCGCCTTCGACTTCACGGGGCTCGACCAGCGTCTGAAGGCGCTCGGCGTGGACGAGGTCGTGGTGACCGGACAGCACACCCACATCTGCGTCCGCCATTCGTCCTACGGCGCGCTGATTCGCGGGTACCGGGTCACCATTCCGCGCGATGCCGTGTGCGCCTTCGAGGGCGTGGACGAGGAGGCCGCGCTGGATTACCTGGCGCGCACGTACGGCGCGACCATCACGACGACCGGGGAGTTGATCGAGGAGCCGGTGGGATCTGCGCGTTAGGTCTTGCCGGGCCAGTGGCTCGGGCGGCTCACGTCCCGGCCGCACACCGGCGTGTTCCCGTCCCCCGGCCGGCGATTCGAGCCGCGGGCACCACCCTCGTATTGATGGCTATCTGTATCGATGTTAGTATAGCCATCATGACAGCGAGACGCATCACGGCCAACCTGCCGGCGGATCTGCTGGACGAGGCGATGCGCGTCACGGGCAAGGGTATTACCGAGACGCTGATCGAAGGCCTGGTGCGCGTGCGGCGATCGCGCGCCTATCGTCGCGCCATGGCGCTCAGGGGCCGGATGGCACTGGACATCGACATCGAGGAATCCCGTGAGCGACGTCGTCGTTGACACCTCGACGTGGATCCAGTTCCTCGGCGGCCGGCCGGCCGCCGAGCTCGAAGCGGCGCTGGCCGCCGGCGCGGTGGTGCTTCCGCCGATCGTCGTGGCCGAACTGGTGAGCGGGGCCCGGTCGGTGCGCGACCGCGCCGCGCTCGTGCGCGTCCTGCAGGATCTCGCCGTTCACCAGACGCCGTTCGAGCACTGGGTCCGGGTTGGCGAACTCAGGCGTCGGCTGCGCGCCCGGGGCGAGGCCGTCTCCACGCCGGATGCGCACGTTGCCCAATGTGCGCTCGACCGGGACGCCCTGCTGCTCTCGCGCGACACCGTGTTCGAACGCATCGCCCGCCTCGAAGCGCTGCGCGTACGTCCCGGATGAGCTGCCGCAGATTCTCGCAGATTCTCGCAGATTCTTCGGTAGACTGCGTGAATTCGCGTGAATCTGCGTGAACCCGCCTTCGCTGCGCGCTCGACGGCCGGGCACAGCTACGGCGAGGCCTCGCCATAGCTCGCGGCGATGCAGGCGAGCGACGGCAGGTCTGCAGATGGGTGAATCTGCGTGAATCTGCGAAAATCTGCGGATCGGTAGATCTGCGTGAATCTACGGATCGGTAAGTCTGCGTGAATCTGCGGTCAACCGATCTGGACCGCCAGCATCGACACCGACCCTCCGTCCATGCCTTCCACCGGAAAGCTGACGGACTCCGCTGTCTGAGCGGTTGCGATCACATACGGCAGCGGACCTCGGGCACGTACCAGTGAGCGGAGATGGCGAGGATCGTTTTCGGCCGCGGGAGGGTTTCACCGAGTCGCCGCCACGCCTCGGTGTAGAGGTTGCGCAGCAGCGCGCCGCCAGGATGGCCGGTTTCGCTATTCATGGAACACTCTCCAGCCGATGGCCACGACTCCCATGTATCCGTAGTAGGCGCCAACGACCCCCATCGCGATGCGGGCCACGAAGTGCGCTTCCGGGATGCGACGCGCCACGCCGGCGGCCAGAAACGGCAGGAACCAGACGGAGGTCCCGAGAAAGAACAGGGTGAAGAAGGCCAGCGAGGCGGGAAGGCTGCGCAGTTCGGCCGCGCGTACGGTTGCGACGACGAACGGGGGGCAGAAGGTGACGCCGGTCAGAAAGCCGAGCGCCGGCGGACCCAGTCGTGCGACGCGCCGGCGCAGGGACAGCAGCCGACCAGGGTGGGCGGATGCCGCAGCGTCGTGGTGCCGGACCGGCGAACCGGCGAAGGCATACCAGAACAGCGCCGCGGCCAGCGCGAGGTGCGCGAGGCCGAAGACGAGCACCCGCGTGCGCGCGTCACCGGGAACCAGCAGGGCACCGGCGGTCCATGCCGCACAGGCGAACAGCAGGTAGCCCGCCAGCCGCCCGGCCAGGACCTGCCCGAGCAGCCAGGCGGTCGGCAGGAACGCGCGCTGCTGCACGACCAGCCAGGGCACCAGGACCGCGCCGCACGACGCGAGGCACACGAGGCCGACCGACAGGCCGAGCAACAGGGCTTCCAGCGATCGTTCAATCACGGCCGGCGCCGATTCTATCCCATCCGATTCAGGCCTCCGCGGCCGTCTTTACGGTTTCATTACGGCCTTCTGACGCCGGCTTCACGCGGCGCTCGATAAACTGCGGTCATGAGTGCTCGGCAAGCGGCCGTGCGGATCGATCCGCCGGTGCTTTCCCACCGCGACCGCCGCGTGCAGGTCGTCGTCGCCACCACCGTCTTCCTCTCCTTCATCTCGTTCTGGCGCGCGGCCGCGATCGTGCTGAGCGACCTCGGCTCCTCCGCGTTCTACGTCGGCGGCATCGCGGAGCAGGCGATCGGCAAGGCCGCGCCCTGGTTCATCCTTGGCGTCATGCTCTTCTCGTACGCCGTGCGCGCGGTCTACATCGAGAGCTCCGTGATGTTCGTGCGTGGCGGCGTCTATCGCGTCGTCAAGGAGGCGATGGGCGGGACGCTGGCGAAGCTGTCGGTCTCGGCACTCCTGTTCGACTACGTGCTGACCGGCCCCATCAGCGCGGTGTCGGCCGGGCAGTACGTCGTCGGCCTGGCGAACGACGTGGGCCACCGGTTCGGTACCGCCGTGGTACTCCCTGTCAACGAAACCGCGGCGGCACTCGCCGTCAGCATCATCGTGTACTTCTGGTGGCGCAACACGCAGGGGATCCGCGAGTCGAGCCACGACGCGCTGCGCATCATCGAGATCACGACGGTGATGGTCGTGATGCTGCTCGCGTGGGCGGGCTTCACGCTGCTGAGAAGCGGCGGCCAGCTGCCGCCGGCGCCGACGCCCGGCAACCTGCATTTCGCGAAGGAATCGCTCGGCTGGCTGTACGGTACGGCGTGGCCGACGGTGACCGCGATCGCGATATTCGTCGGCTTCGGCCACTCGTTCCTCGCGATGAGCGGCGAGGAATCGCTGGCGCAGGTCTACCGCGAGATCGAGCACCCGAAGATCGTCAACCTGCGCCGCACCGGACTCGTCATCTTCGTCTACAGCCTGATCTTCACCGCGGGCGTCAGCTTCCTCGCGGTCGCGCTCATTCCCGACAACGTGCGGCCGCAGTTCTCCGACAACCTGATCTCGGGCCTCGCCATGCACCTGGCCGGCCCGATGCTGCTTCGCCTGCTCTTCCAGGCGTTCGTGGTCGTCGTCGGGTTCCTGATCCTCGCCGGCGCCGTCAATACCGCGATCGTCGGGTCGAACGCGGTGCTGAACCGCGTTTCGGAAGATGGCGTGCTGACGGAATGGTTTCGCAAGCCGCACCGCCGTTTCGGCACGACTTACCGCATCCTCAATACGATCCTGCTGCTGCAGGTGGCAACGGTGATCCTGAGCCGCGGAAACGTCTACGTCCTCGGCGAGGCGTACGCGTTCGGCGTCATCTGGAGCTTCGCGCTGAAATCGCTCGCCGTTGTCGTGCTGCGCTTCAAGGAACCCAGCCCGCGCGAATGGCGGGTCCCGGGCAACCTGCGGATGGGGCGCATCGAGCTGCCGATCGGGCTGATCGTCATCACGCTGGTGCTGTTCTTCGTCGCGACCGTCAACCTGTTCACCAAGCAGGTTGCAACCATCTCCGGCATTTCTTTCACGCTGGTCCTCTACGCCCTGTTCGTCTTCTCCGAGCGCGCAACGGCACGGCGGCGCGCCGCCGCGGGTGCCTCGGCGCACCTCGATCAGTTCCAGTTGCTCGCCGCGGGCGACGTCGACCTGAGCGCGATGAACGCGCGGCCGGGGAACGTGCTGGTGCCCGTGCGCGACTACAACACGCTGAAGCACCTGCACTGGGCGCTGGACAACACCGACACCGCCAAGCGCGACATCGTCGTGATGACCGTGCGGCTGCTCGAGGGGCCCGACACCGGATTCCGCGACCTGCGCGAGGATCGGCTGTTCACCGACTACGAGCAGTTGCTGTTCACCCGGGTCGTGGCGGTCGCCGAACGGCACGGCAAGCCGGTGAAACTGCTGGTGGTGCCGTCGAGCAACGTCTTCGACGCCGTCGCGCAGAGCGCCGTGCGGCTCGGATCCGCGGAGATCGTCGTTGGTGAATCGGCGAAGTTTGCGGCGACCGAACAGGCGAGGCTGCTCGGTAAAGCCTGGGACCGGGTTCCCGGCAGCGCCGGGCTGCGGGCGCGGCTGGTCGCCTTCCGGCTCAGCGGCGACCTGCAGATCTTTCCCCTCGGCCCGCACGCGCCGATGCTCACCGCCGACGACATCGACCTGATCCACCAGCTGTGGCTGAAGGCTGTCGGCGAGGTCGGCCTCGACGTCCATCACCGTGACGTCGTGCGCATGGCGCTGGAGGAGCTGAGGCGGGAGTGGGACGACGGGGGGCAGGTCGCAGTGGTGCGCCGGCTGCGCGAGCAGCTGTCTGGAGCGAGTCATGGAACGCGAACACGATGAGGAGACGGTCAGCTACGTCATTCCTTCCCGCACTATCAGCGGATCGGCGCCGCAAATCCTGGAGGAGATCGACAACATGATGGAGGCGCTGCAGACCGTGCGCGAGGCGGTCGTGCGGCGCGCGCCGAAGCCCGCCCGCCCCGCCAGCAACCGCCGGTGGCGCGATCGCGTGGGGCGCGCCCTTCAGAAACTCCACTTGATTTCCGCCTGATACGTCCTCGGCGGCACGAAGTGCGTCCCGCTGAAGGTCGACAGGAAGTTGTAGAGCGCCACCTCGTCCGTGACGTTGAAGACGCTCAGGCGCAAGGCCAGCCGCCCCCGACTCGACTTCACCAGGCTGTCCAACCCTATTGCCACATCGAACAGGTGCCGCGGCGCGATTCGCGGCGGGTTCGTGTCGTCGTTCGCCGTGCCGGCCGAGGGAATCACCAGACGCGTGGCCCCGAACGCCGACGAGTCGCAGCTCGTCAGCCCCTGCGCGGGCGTCGCGAACGTGCTGCCGCAGAAAAGGCCAATGGCGGCCTGCTGATCAGGGGTCAGCGTGAGGGCCGTTGCGAAGTCGGGAACCGACCCGGCGACCAGGCCCGAGTCATAGCGCCACGTGAAGCCCGCCCACGCGCCCAGCCGGCCCGGCGCCTGATAGAGAAGATTCGTCGTCTGCTGGAACTTCTGGTCGTGGTCGATCCGGAAGACGCCGGTGGGCAGCGGCGAGTTGAACAGGATGCCGCCGTTCTCAGGATTGAAGTACCTCGCCCGGTTGTGGCCGATCACGGTGAACGCGCTGAAGCCGGCGTGTTTCACGAGAGTGATCCGGGCCGACAGGCCGTCGATCTGCGATTTGGCCCACGAAATGGGAAACACGATCGGGGTGTTGAACAGCGTGTCGAAGTCGAACGCGTTGATCGTCCGCTTGTAGAAGTAGTCGACGTCCACCACCACCCAGCCGTCCAACTCCTGCTGGAAGCCGACGTTCACCTGGTCGCGATGTCCGGGCTGCAGCGCTGATTCCGCAACGGCGCCGAACACGTTGCCGGCGAGGCCGCCGAGGCCGGTGGCGCTCGAGAGAAGCAGATTCTCGTTGTAGGGCGTTTCCATCGTGCGGCCGTAGGAGGCGCGCAGCACCGACCCGGTGCCGGTCAGGCGGTACGAAACGCCGACGCGCGGTTGCACGGAAGTGGCCGACGTGAGGCCATCGTAGTGGTCGGCGCGCACGCCCATCATCAAGGTGGCCGAGCCGAGCGTCATCGAGTCCTGGGCGTAGGCAGCCTGCTGCTTGATCAGCCCGGTGTCGTTGAACGTGAACGGCGAACCGCCGCGGGTAAGGTCGTAGGGAGCGAGACCGGGCTGAAAGCCGGGATTCGCCGCGAGACCCAGCGGGGCGCACGCAGAGGGATCGGTGGCCGACGCGCCGGGGAACGTGGTGCCATTTCCATCCACGCACGGCGCATTGAATGCCGGGTCGGTGATCCCCAGCTGGAAATCCTCCGACAGCCTGGTGAAGCTCACCTGCCCTCCCACCTTCGCGTTGTGCCGCCCCTTGAAGTAGGAGAGGTCGGTCTTGGCGCCATAATTGGTCAGCGTACGTGTCTCACCGATCGTCGCGGGCAGGTCTGTGAACGGATCCGCGCTCGGCGTGTACGTGACATCGTCCCGCCGGACGTAGGCGTTGGCCGCGAGCAGCAGCGTCGGACTGACGACGCGCGTCCATCCCGGCGCGATATTGAAGGTCGCGACACCCTGTTGCTGATCCTGGCCGGCGGCCTGCTGATCGTAGGTATTCGGCACCTGGAAGGACGACCGGCCGAGCTGCAGGTTGAGCCGGAACGTGTCGCGATCGTTCGGCCGATAATCGAAGCGATCGAAAACGGACTGCGAGTTGCCCTTGTCGTGCAGCGGCGCAAACTCCGGCGAGTCGAGGAACCGGTTCCCCCGCAGGCCGCCGACCGACACGAAGTTGCCGTAGCGTGAGTTGCCGACCCCGAGGTTGAACTCGCCGCTCGGCGTCCTGAACGAACTCATGTCGAACGACAGCGTGCCTGCCGGCGTCCCCTGGTCAAGGCCCGACCTGGTGATCATGCGCACGACGAGGCTGTCCTTGTCGCCGAACTCCGCCGGCGGCACCCCCGTCATCACCTCCATCGACTGGATGGCATCGAGCGGGATCTGGTTCGAGTAGACGCGGCTCTGCTGGTCGGTGACCGGTTGGTTGTCGATCGAGAACTGCGTCTGCGCGTGGTCGCCGAGCGGATGGAAGAACCCGTTCGAGTCGGCGACCACGCCCGGAGCAGCAAGCGTGATGGCGGAACTGAGACCCGACGAAGAGGCGGGGATGGGAAGCTGGGCAAGCTGTTTCTGATCGATGTCCGTATGCGCCGTGGGCGTCGCCTCGAGCAGGTCGGGCGCGCGGGCGGACACGTTGACCGTTTCGCTTGCCCCCGCGATCTTCAACCCGACGGTCAGCGCGACCGGAACCGAGGATCGAACGTCCACGTCCTGCTCGAATACCTGGAAGCCCTTGGCGGTCACCACCAGATGGTAGGTGTTCGGTGCCAGATTACGAAAGACGAATTGTCCCTGCTGATCGGTCGCCGTTGTCGCGGTGAACCCGGTGATCGGGTTCAGGATCAGCGCGTTGGCGCCGACAATGACCGCATCGCTCTGGTCCTTGACGATTCCCTGAACGGTCCCGGCCCCGCCGAGACCCTGGGCCGTCGCGAACGGGGACACGCCGATGATTAGCGCCAGCACCGCGCCGGCGACGATGAGAAACGAACTGGATCGACGAAGAAACTGAAACATGACACGTCTCCAGCGTGGTTGTGCTTGGTGCTCTGTGCCTGGTGCTCGGTGCTGCGCGTGTCCCAGGCTGAAGCCTGGAACCTACGACCATTTGGCGTCGGTTCCGGCCTTCAGGCCGGGACGACTCAGGCTGGAGGAGAGCGTGCGGGAATGCGCAGGGCCGCGACGTGTATCTCGGGCGGACGAAGATCGGGGCCGAGAGGTCCGGTTGGGACGATCGCTATCGAGACAAGCGAGGCATGCGCCGCGACCGATCTGAGCGAGCGTAGCCAGTGGCAGATCGGGCAATGCTGTGCCGAGCCGGCACCGGTGCCGGGCCCGACGACGGCGGCGGTCGGGTTTCCGGGGGCGAGGCTGCCGAGGGGATCGCAGACCGGGTCGTCGTCCCCATGGATGGCCGCAATCCAGTCGGCTGACAAAAGCGCGACGAGCGCGAGGCAAGCCACCAGGGCGGCCGGGCGCGAACGCCGTGGCCTGTTTGGCACGAGTCGGGGGACAGTCAGATCAAACACGAGCTGATGTGTGTCGCCTCGTTATGACGCTCGAGATCGTTCGTTGGATCCCGGCGGCCAGCCCATGCATGGACCGGGCCAGAAACAATTCTGTCTATTGGACCAGGTCCAAGTCACGCAGATCCGGTCGAATTGGACCAGGTCCGACTGGCAGTTTTGTGATCGGCCCGCGAGGTCAAGGGTCAGCGAAGCGATAGCCGACCCACGGTTCGGTGAGCAGGTAGCGGGGTTGCGCGGGATCCGGTTCCAGCTTCTTCCTCAACTGGCCCATCAGCACGCGCAGGTGCTCGGGCTGATCCACGGCGTTCGGGCCCCAGATCGCTTTCAGGATCGTCCGGTGCGTGACCACCTGGCCGGCGCGGCCGGCGAGCAGCGCGAGCAGATCGAATTCCTTCGGCGTCAACCGCACTTCCTCGCCCTGGCGGTAGACGCGATGCCGGTCGAAGTCGATCGTCACGTCGCCGCGCACCATCTGCCCGGTCGACGGTTCGGACGCGGCAAGCGTCCGGCGCAGCGCCGCCCGCACGCGGGCCAGCAGCTCCTCGGGCCCGAACGGCTTGGTGACGTAGTCGTCGGCACCCCGGTCCAGCGCGGCCACCTTCTGGGGTTCAGCGCCGCGGGCCGACAGCACGATGATCGGCACGTCCGAGCGCGCGCGGACGCGCGCGCACACTTCCAGGCCGTCGATGTCGGGCAGACCGAGGTCGAGGATGATCACGTCGGGTGGCTGCGCATCGAGCGCGGACAGGGCGTCCCTGCCGGTCGCCGCGGCCTCCACCTCGTAGCCACGCGATCGCAGCAGCGGCACCACCGTCCGCTGGATCGACATCTCATCGTCCACGAGCAGGATGCGGGAAGGTCGGGGCATCGGGCGTCACTCCTGCGTTTCCGCCGCCACGGCCCGCACCGCCGCGGACACCGTGATCGAGAACCGCGCGCCGCCGTCCGTCCTGTTTTCGGCCTGCACCGTGCCGCCCTGCACGGCGAGCAGGCCGCGTGAGATCGCAAGGCCCATCCCTGCGCCGACCGTGCGGCCGCTCGCCGCACGGCCGCGGAAGAATCGTTCGAACAAGTGGGGAAGCTCGCCCTGCGCGATGCCCGGCCCCTCGTCCTCCACGATGATCGTCACGCCATCCGGCGTGAGCGAAGCCCGAACGGCGATCGTCGCGCCCGGCGGCGAATACTGCGCGGCGTTCTCGAGCAGATGGGCGAGCGCGGCGGAGGTCAGCCTCGGGTCGACCTGGACGAGATGGGCGGCCGGCGCATCCGCGACCACACGATGGCGGGCCAGTGTGTGGTGTACCTGTGTCAACGCCGCTTCGACGATCTCCTCGGGCGTCACCCATTCGCGGGCGGCCGTCACGGCGTCGGTCTCGATGCGCGCCATGTCGAGGATGTTCTGGAACAGCCGGTTGAGCCGCTCGACCTCCGCCAGCACGATCTCGCTCTGCGCCACCCGTTGCTCGTCGCTCGCCCAGCCCGCCTGCAGGTTGCTGGCGGCAACCCGGATGGCCGTGAGCGGCGTCCGCAAGTCGTGCGCGAGCGACGCGAGGAGGGCCGACTTGAGCTCCGCGCCGCGACGCGCGACTTCCGCGGTCTTGCGCTCGTCGAGGAACTGCACGCGTTCGACGGCGATCGCCGCCACGCCCGCGAGGGTATCGAGCGTACCGACCTCGACCGGGCGCCCCGCGATCGCCAGCAAACCGATCGGCCGACCGGCCAGACGCAGCGGAACGAGGTCGACCGGCGGGCCTTCCCTGCCGTGGAACGTCTGGCGTCCGCCGGAGGTCCGTTCGCCCGCATTCACGTCCAGAGCGCCTCGTGCCGCCTGGAGCGCCTCCTCGAGTTGCTGGACCGGCAGCGTGAGCCGGCCCTCGCCCGCTTCGTGGATTCGCCATCCCGAGGCCTCGGGAAGACAGATGGCCACGTACGGCAGGTCGAAGCGGCGGGCGATCGCCCGCGCGAGCTGGGCGTACGCCTCTTCGCTCTCGGTCATCAACAGGATGTCACGGCTCAGGTCGAAGAGACGCGCGAGTTCGTCACGCCGTGCGGCCACTTCGCAGGCACGCGACCGGACGGAGGACGACAGGTTGCTGGCGACCAGGCTGACCACCAGCAGGACGAACAGCGCGACCCAGTTCTGCGGCTCCGCGATCGTCCAGGCGCCAATTGGCGGCAGGAAGAAGTAGTTCAGGAACAGGACGGCCACGACCGAGGAGGCGACCGCGACCCAGAGGGCCGAGAACGCCGCCGCCAGCAGGACGACGAGCAGGAAGGAAAGCGCGGCAATTGTCGGGTTGGTGACGCCGAGCCACGTCGAATAGACGAAGATGATGGCGAGGAGGCCGGCCACGGCCAGGGCGAGCGCACGCAGGTTGGGCAGGCGGAACTGCTGGCGCATGATCGCGTGACGGGAACACGGCCGTCACCAGTTACCCTAGCACAGGACGGCCACCTCGACCGCAATCCGATCGCTGTCGCTACGGCGCAGGTGCGCGCTATACTGCTGCTCTACCCTGTCAGCTCCGCGTCAGGCAACGCGGCCGTCTGCCGTCGACCGCGACTGGAGACATGATCCGTGCGGCGTCTGCTGCTGCTGAACCCCTCCGGGCGACTGGCGCGCTACGCGCTGGCGATCGTCATTGTCGCGGCCGCCACGCTGCTTCGCCTCGCCATCGACCCGCTGATCCACGAACAGATTCCCTACTTCATTTACGTCGCCTCCGTCGTGGTCGCGACGTGGAGTTGCGGCGTGGATGGCGGCGTGCTCGCCACGCTGGTGGCGGCCTTTACCGGCAACTATTTCTTCGTCGAACCGCGCTATCAGCTGATGCCGCACCCCGCCGACCTGGTCGCGATGACCTTCTTCTCGATCGTGGCCCTCGGCCTGGTCCGGCTGGTCGGGCGCTGGAAGCGCGCGGAGATCGAGCTGCGGGCCCAGGCCGAGCGGCTTCGCGTGCTGCACGGCGAGGCGGAGCAGGCGAACCGGGTGAAGGACGAATTCCTGGCGACGTTGTCGCACGAACTGCGCACGCCCCTCAACGCGATCCTGGGCTGGGCGCACCTGCTGCGCACCGGCAGCCTCGCCAGGGAGCGGACCCGCCACGCGCTCGACACCATCGTTCGCAACGCCGAGGCGCAGGCGCGCCTCATCGAAGACGTGTTCGATGTGTCGAGCATCATCAGCGGCAAGTTGCGGCTCAAAGTGCAGGCGATCGATCTGGTGGCGGTCACCAACGCGGCGCTCGAGTCGATCCGGCCCGCCGCGAGCGCGCGGGACATCGAGATGAGAACGGCGTTTCCGCCCCGCTGCCCGATCGCCGGCGATCCCGACCGGTTGCAACAGGTCGCCTGGAACCTTCTCTCCAACGCCGTCAAGTTCACGCCGAAGCACGGGCGGATCGACGTGAGCATCACCAGGCAGGATTCGCGCGTGGATCTTCGCGTGACGGACAACGGCGCCGGCATCGACGCCGATTTCCTGCCCCGGCTGTTCGAACGGTTCACGCAGCGCGACAGTTCGACCACGCGGCGGCACGGCGGCCTCGGGCTGGGCCTGGCGATCGTGCGCCACCTCGTCGAACTGCACGGCGGGAACGTCACCGCCGAGAGCGGCGGCGAAGGGAAGGGCACGGCGTTCACGGTGACGCTGCCGGTGCGAGCAGTCGCCGTCGATGAGGCGGGAGCCGGCGCGCCGACGCGCGCCGATGCAACGCCGCAGCCGCTGGCTATCCCGCTCGACGGCGTTCGCGTGCTCATCGTCGACGACGAAGCGGATTCACGCGAGCTGGTTCGCAGCGTCCTCGAACCGCACGGAGCCATGGTCAGAGACGCGGCGACGGCCGACGAGGCGTTCGACCTGCTGCGTGCCTGGCGTCCGGACGTCCTTCTGGCCGACATCGGCATACCGGGCGAGGACGGCTATTCCCTGATCGCCAGAATCCGATCGCTGGCCGCCGGCAATGGCGGCGACACGCCGGCGGCCGCGTTGACCGCCTACGCGCGACCCGATCACCGCCGGCGCGCGCTCGCCGCCGGTTTCCAGGAACACGCGGCCAAGCCGCTGACACCTGAACGCTTGCTGGCGCTCGTCTCCCGCCTCGCCGGCCGGTCCCTGGCGGAACCCCGGCGCTAGGATGACCTGGCCTTACCACACGCGTAAACCGTTACCCGCCGCGTGACCGCCATGCGCACGGCGTGCTCCTGTTCATGGCAATTCGCGCCGGCCGATCCGGTATCGCATTTGCCTCAGCCCAGGGCGTGACCCGCACGATCGCGCACTCGCTCGCCGGCGCAGTCCTGCTGCTGGTGGGTCTGCCCGGACCGACCGATGCCGGGCCCTCCCTCGACGCCGGGTATCGGTCGATGTACGGGTTCGACTTTCGCTCGGCCGAGCGCGAGTTCCGGCAATGGCGCGCGGATCACCCCGGCGATCCGCTGGGACCGGTGTCGGAAGCGGCCAATCTTCTGTTCTCGGAACTCGCCCGGCTGGGAGTTCTTCAGGCCCAGTTCTTCGTAGACGACTCCTCGTTCATGTCGGGCAGCAGGCCGGCGCCCGACGGCGCGCTGCGCGCGCGGTTCGACTCGGCCCTGGATGAAGGCGCAAGGCTCGCACGCACACGCCTGGCCCGCGCGCCGCGCGATGCCGACTCGCTGTTCGCGATGACGCTCGTCAACGGGCTGCGGGCCGACTACGTGTCGCTCGTCGAAGGCCGCAACGTCGCTTCGCTCTCCTACACGCGCGAGGGGGCGCGATGGGCAAGGAAGCTGCTGGCCGCGGCGCCGGCGTATGCGGACGCATACCTGGCCACGGGCATCAGCGACTACATCATCGGCAGCATCCCGACGCCGGTGCGGTGGCTGCTGCGGGTCGCCGGCTATGCGGGCGACAAGAAGAAGGGCATCGAGCAACTGCAGGTGACCGCGGAACGCGGGCGGCTGCTCGCGCCGCTCGCGCGGATCCTGCTGGGGATCGCGTACCTGCGCGAGGGCGACAGGGTGCATGCGCGCGAAATGCTGGTGGCCCTCAACCGCGACTTCCCGTCGAACCCGCTGTTCGCGCGCGAGATCAGGCGCCTCGACGCCGGGGGGGACTGAGGAACAGGTTTCGTTCGGGGCGAACCTCCGTTACTATGAAAATCATGCAATTCCCACAGGTGGCCGGCGTCGGCCGCGCGTTCCCGCGTCACTACTACGACCAGGAAACGCTGCTCGCCGCGTTGAAGGACGCGTGGGCGCAGCAGCACTTCAACGCCGACCGGCTCGAAACCATCCACCGCAACGTGCTCGTCGGCGGCCGCCACCTCGCGTTGCCGCTCGAGGAGTACCGCGCGCTGACCAGCTGGGGCGCGGCGAATGCCGCGTGGCTGCGCGTGGCGCGCGACGTCGGGGAGCGCGCCGTGCGCGAGGCCGTGCGCAGCGCCGCCATCGGTCTCGACGACATCGACGCCTTCCTGTTCGCGACCGTCACCGGCATTTCGACGCCGTCGCTGGACGCCCTGCTGATGAATCAGCTCGGCCTGCCCTCGCGCGTCAAGCGGACGCCGATATTCGGTCTCGGCTGCGTGGCGGGCGCCGCCGGCATTGCGCGGGCCGCCGATTACCTCGCCGGTCATCCAGACGAGGTGGCGGTGCTGCTGTCGGTGGAACTGTGCTCGTTGACGCTGCAACGCGACGACCTGTCGGTGCCGAATGTCATCGCCACGGGGCTCTTCGGCGACGGCGCCGCCGCCGCGGTGCTGGTCGGCGGCAACCGCGCCGCGTCGGGTCCGCGAGTCGTCGCCACGAGATCCGTCTTCTACCCCGATTCCGAGCGCGTGATGGGCTGGGACGTCTCGGACACCGGGTTCCGCCTGGTGTTGTCCGCCGACGTGCCGAAGGTGGTCGTCGAGCACATGGCGCACGACGTCGATGCCTTCCTCGGCGACTGCCGGCTGGCCCGCACCGACGTCGCACGCTGGATCTCGCACCCGGGCGGCCCGAAGGTGCTGTCGGCCATGCAGACGGCGCTCGACCTGCCAGACGAGGCGCTCGAGGCGAGCTGGCGCACCCTCAGAGAGGTGGGGAACCTGTCGTCCGCCTCGGTGCTGCTCGTCCTGCAGGACGTGATGATGCGCCCGCCGCCGGCGGGCGGCTACGGGCTGATGATCGCGATGGGGCCCGGCTTCTGCTCGGAGCTGGTGCTGCTGCAATGGTGAGGGATCTGCCGCCCGGCGACGCCGAGATCCTGGACGCCATCGCGGAGGTCGCCAGGAAGCAGCTCGACTGGCACGGGCCCGTCTCGCGCGAGATGCGGCTGCTCGAAACGTTCGACCTCGATTCGCTGCGCCAGCTCACGCTCGTGGTCGAGATCGAAGACCGCTTCAGGATTCGGCTCGACGACCGCGACGAGGCGTCGGTCGCCACGGTCGGCGACCTGGTGGACACGATCAGGAGGAAGCGTGCGGGATCGGCCGCGGACGCTTGCTGAGCTCCTGCTGCGCGCGGGGGAGAGGTCGGACGTCGGCCTGCGCGTGCTCGACCGCCGTGGCGCGCCGACGTGGCTGCCCTGGACCCTCGTCCTCGAACGCGCGCGCTGCGCCGCCGCCTGGCTCCGGGAACTCGGCGTCCGGCCCGGCGACCGCATCGCCCTCGTGTATCCGACGCGACCGGAATTCCTCGACGCGTTCTTCGGCGTTCTGCTGGCCGGCGCCGTGCCCGTGCCGCTGTACCCGCCGGTCCGGTTCGGCCGGCTGGACGAGTATCACCAGCGCACGGCGCGCATGCTCGCGGCGGTCGATGCGCGGCTGGTGCTGGCCGACGCCTGGGTGCGCGCGGTCATCGGCGACCTGATCGCGCGCGTTCGCCCGGCGCTGGGGTGCCACGGTCTCACCCGGCTGCCCGCGCGCGGCGCCGATCCGGTGGAGGTGGACGCCGGCGAGCTCGCGCTCGTCCAGTTCTCCTCGGGCACGACACGCGACCCGAAGCCCGTCGCGCTCACGCACAACGCCGTGGTCGCGCAGGCGGTCCTCCTGAACAACTACTGGCCGGACGACGAGGGGATGCGTCACAGCGGCGTCAGCTGGCTGCCCCTCTATCACGACATGGGACTCATCGGTTGCGTGTGCGCGGCGCTCGAGCGCCCCGGCACCCTCACGATGATCCCGCCCGAAGTCTTCGTCGCGCGGCCGGCCGTCTGGCTGCAGACGATCTCGCGATTCCGCGCGACCGTGTCGCCGGCGCCGAACTTCGCCTACAGCCTGTGCACGCAGCGCATTCGAGACGAAGAGATGGACGGCGTCGATCTTTCGAGCTGGCGCGTCGCCCTGTGCGGGGCCGAAACGGTGGTCGCGGACGTCATGCGGGCGTTTCGCGATCGGTTCGCGCGCTGGGGCTTTCGCCCGGAGGCGCTCACGCCCGTCTACGGCCTGTCGGAGGCGGCCCTGGCCGTGACCTTCACCGAGCCAGGTCGTGGCTTCTCGTCGCGTCGATTCGATCGACGCGCGCTGGCGGGCGGCATCGCGCGCGAGGCGGACAGCGGACGGGAAATCGTCTCGCTCGGTCGCCCGGTGCCCGGCTTCGAGCTGCGGATCGAAGACGACTACGGCAACATGGCGTGCGAAGGGAACGTGGGACGCGTGCTCTGTCGCGGCCCCTCGCTGATGCAGGGGTACCTCGGACATCCGGAGGCGACTGCGGGGACAATGCGGGGCGGGTGGCTCGACACGGGCGATGCGGGCTTCCTGCTGCGCGGCGAGCTGTTTCTGACCGGGCGTCGCAAGGACATCCTGCTGATCCGCGGCAGCAACCACTCTCCGGAGGAGGTTGAAGCGGCCGCCCAGGCGGTCGAGGGGGTGCGGGCGGGCTGCGTGGTCGCGGTGAGCTGGCTGCCCGAGAGCGCCGACGGCGAGCGGTTGCTCGTGCTGGCCGAGGCGCGTCGCCACATCGGCGCGGCGCGTTTCGGCGCCATCGCGCGCGCCTGCCGGGAGGCGATCGTCAGCGCGACGGGCCTGGTGCCCGAGCGCGTCGTCGTGCTTCCCGCCGGCACGCTCCCGCGCACCTCCTCTGGCAAGCTGCGCCGCCAGGACGCGCTTCTGAGGTTCCTGACCGGCGATCTGACGCAGCCGCGCATGGCCCGCCTGCGCCTGGCCGCCGCCCTCGCCCGATCGGCCTGCGCGTACTGGCGCACGTTCTGGCGCCGGCGCGCGGTGACGCCCTGAAACAAGCCACGATAGAATGACCTACGAGGGGGCGAGGGAGCGGAGCGGGGCGATGGGGCCCCGCGAGCGACCGAGCTTGGCGGGGTGCAGGGGTCCCCGCCATTCAAACAAAGAAGCGGAGCGGGGCGATGGGGCCCCCGCGAGCGACCGAGCTTGGCGGGGTGCAGGGGCCCCCGCCATTCAAAAGAAGTGCATGAACTGTCGATAGCGCTGAGCCTCGTGGAGGCCGCCTGCGAAGCGGCCGCGCCGCTCGGCAACGTGCGTGTCGAGGCGCTGCACGTCCGTCTCGGCGCCCTGTCCGGGGTGGTGAAGGAAGCCCTCGCCTTCTCCTTCGACGTGGCGGCCAGGGGCACGGCCATCGACGGGGCGCGCCTGGACATCGAGGATGTGCCGGTGACGGGGTATTGCCCGCGTTGCGAGGCCGAGCGCGTGCTCGACGCCGCGTCGTTTGCGCTTCGGTGCCCCATCTGCGGCACACAGCTGCCGCAGCTGATTCACGGCCGTGAGATGGAACTGACCGCGCTGGAGGTGTGCGATGAAGACGCCGCGGATCGTCGAGGTCCGTCAGAACGTCCTCAGGAAGAATGACGAGATCGCCCGCGCGCTTCGGCAGCGATTCGAGGAGGCGGGCGTGTACGTGGTGAGCCTGGTCTCCAGCCCCGGCGCGGGAAAGACGACGATTCTCGAGAAGACGGCGTCGGCGCTCGCCGGGCGCCATTGCGTCGGCGTGCTCGTCGGCGACCTGGCGACGGATCGGGACGCGAAACGCCTCGAGCGAAGCGGCGCGCGCGTGCAGCAGATCACGACCGGCACGGTGTGCCATCTCGACGCGGAGATGGTGCGCACGGCGCTCGAAGGCTGGGATCTCGACGCGCTCGATTTCCTGTTTCTCGAGAACGTCGGCAACCTCGTCTGCCCGTCGAGCTACGACCTCGGTGAAGCCACTCGCGTGGTGCTGGTGTCGGTCACCGAGGGCGAGGACAAGCCGTTGAAGTACCCGACGATCTTCAACACGGCCGACATCGCGATGATCACGAAGATCGATCTGGCCGACGCCGTCGGGTTCCGGCACGACGACCTTGCGGCGGCTTTCGAGGCGGTGCGGCCCGGGATCGCGGTGCTGGAGACATCGGCGCGAACCGGCGTCGGGATGGACAGCTGGTTGAATACCCTCGAACGCCTGAGGGCATCGAGCCGGCCGATTGCGAAGCCGGAGGCCGCGGACCAGTCGATCGGATGACCCAACTGGTGCTTCCCCTCGCCCTCAACTACGCGTCCCACGCCGGCGCGGTTGCCGCCCTTCGGCAGGCTCCGGGCGTCATGAGCCTCCCGAACCACGCGCCGGGGGCCACCGCGTGGACCAGCGCCGCATCCGACATCGGCGTCCTCGTGTTCCGGGAAGGTCTGGAGTGCGTGCTGGTGCTCGCGGCCATCACGGCCAACATGATCGGTCCCAGGAGGGCATATCAACGCCCGGTCTTCGCCGGTGCCGCCCTCGCCTGCCTCGCGACGCTTGTCACGTGGCGCCTGGCTGTTGGCGTCATCGACGACATGTCGGCCAGTCTGCCTGCGCTCCAGGTGCAGGCGATCACAGGGCTGCTGGCGGTCGTCGTACTCCTGCTGGTGATGAACTGGTTCTTTCACAAGGTGTACTGGACCGGCTGGATCACGCTGCACAGCAGGAAGAAGGAGGAGCTCCTCAAGGCCGCCGCCCCACGCAGGTTCGACGCGCGTGTCTGGTGGGGACTTGCGCTGCTCGGATTCAGCAGCCTGTACCGCGAAGGATTCGAGGTGGTGTTGTTCCTTCAGACTTACCGGCTGCGTCTCGGGGACGCGCCGGTGGAGGTTGGCGTCGCCATCGGCGTCGCGCTGACGGTTGTCGTCGCCGTGCTCACCTTCGTCGCGCACCGGCGCCTGGCATACCGAAAGATGCTGGTCCTGACCGGCGTGCTCCTGGGCGGCGTGCTGCTGGTGATGGTCGGAGAGCAGGCGCAGGAGATGCAGCTCGCCCACTGGCTGCCGCAAACCACCATCCCGTGGCTGGTTGGCCTCGTCCCCACGTGGCTCGGATCGTGGTTTTCGGTGTTCCCCACGGTCGAGACGCTGGTCGCGCAGGCCGTCGCCGCACTGCTGGTTCTTCTGTCCTACCTGCTTGCCCGCCCGAGAGTCCCCGGCCTGGTGCGACGCGATCCGCTTCTTGACGGCGCCAAGTCTTGAACTATGATCCCGCCTTTCACGCTTCCGGGGTCAGGTCTCAAACCATCGCTTTTTTCACGCTTCGTGGGGTCAGGTCTGAAATGGTCGCCTTTCTCTCACGGCGACGTCTGACCCCAAGAGCGTGAAAAAAAACGATGGCTTGAGACCTGACCCCAAAATCGTGAAAAAACCGATGGTTTGAGACCTGACCCCGAAGGGGTGACATCGGCCATGGATGAGTCGAGCAATCCGGCAAGATCGCACCTGCGAAATCCCTGGCTGCCCGCCATCGCCGTGATGCTGAGCGCGGCGATGGAAATGCTGGATACGTCGGTCGTCAACGTCAGCCTGCGGCACATCGCCGGCTCGCTCTCGGCGACCGTCGATGAAGCCACCTGGGTCCTCACCTCCTACATCGTCGCCAACGCGATCATCCTGCCGATCAGCGGCTGGCTGGCCAGCTACTTCGGACGCAAGCGCCTGCTGATGACCGTCGTCACCGGCTTCACGGTGTCGAGCGTGCTGTGCGGGATCGCGCCAAGCCTCGGCTGGTTGATCTTCTTCCGCGTGATGCAGGGCACGACCGGCGGCGGGCTGGTGCCGCTCTCGCAGGCGGTGCTGCTCGAAGTGTTCCCGGTCGAGAAGCGCGGCAAGGCGATGGCCTTCTGGGGCATCGGCATGATCGCGCTCCCCATTCTCGGTCCCACCGTGGGCGGCTGGCTCACCGACAACTACTCGTGGCGGTGGGTGTTCTACGTCAACGTCCCGGTGGGCATCGCCAGCCTCATCATGATGCACGTCTTCATCGAGGATCCATCCTACCTGCGCAAGGTGTCGCGCCGGATCGACGCGTGGGGCCTCGGGCTGCTGGCAGTCGGGATGGGCGCGTTCCAGATCATGCTCGACAAGGGGCAGGAGGAGGACTGGTTCAACTCGGATCTGATCGCCGGGCTCGTCCTCGTCGCGGTCGCCGGCCTCATCGCGTTCCTGATCCGTGAGCTGCGCACACGCGAGCCGCTCGTCGATTTCAGGCTGCTGAAGTACGGAACGTTTGCGGCGGGAACGCTCCTGGGCGGCGTGCTCGGCTTCGTGCTGTTCGGCAGCCTGGTGCTGCTGCCGCTCTTCATGCAGCAACTGCTCGGTTTTCCGGCCGTGACGGCCGGTTTCTGGACCTCACCCCGCGGCATCGGCACACTGATCTTCCTGCCGCTGACCGGCATCGCGCTCGGGCGTCGCTGGGACCCGCGCCTGCTCCTCAGCGCCGGCCTCGTTCTCGCCAGCGTCGCCTTCTTTCTCTACGCGAGCCTCGATCTGAATGCGGGCGGCAGCGACTTTCTCTGGCCGCAGATCATCCAGGGCGCCGGGTTGTCGATGGTCTTCACGCCGCTGACGACCATCTCGATGGATCCGATTCCGCTGGAATCGATGGGATTCGCGACGAGCCTGTTCAGCCTCGCGCGCAACATGGGCTCGAGCATGGGGATCTCGTTCGTCACCACCGCCATTGCGCGCCGGTCGCAGTTCCACCAGGCGCGGCTCGTCGAAACGATCACCGCCTACGACCCGACGGTACGGCAGGCGATGCATTCGCTCGGGAACATGGTGGGCGGCGGCGATCACTCGACGGGCGCCCTCGCGGTGATGTACGGGCAGGTGCTGCGGCAGGCCAGCGCGATCAGTTTCCTCGAGATGTTCCACGTCCTGGGAGTGCTCTTCCTGCTGACGCTGCCCCTGGTGTGGGTGATGCGGCAACCGCGACACATGTCGAAGCGAGGGCCGGCGCCGGCCGGCGATGCAATCCGGCCAAAGCCGGATCCCACAACGCCGGGACGGGCCGACGCGGAAAGAGTGTAAGAGGACGGCCACGGTGATGTGGGCTCCGCCTTCAGGCGGATTGCGTCGACGCAACGCCCGATCCCGCCGGCCCCGACAGCGGCGCGGCCGTTGTCGTCGCCGGTTGCGCGATCGGGAGGCGCACGACGAACTGCGACCCCGTGCCGACGCCCTCGCTGCAGGCCGTCACCGTCCCGCCGTGCAACTCCACCAGGCCCTTCACGAGCGCCAGTCCCAGGCCCAGGCCGCCGGCGCTGCGATCGAGCGTCGCATCCGCCTGCACGAACGGCTCGAACACGCGCGCCCGGGTCTCCGGTGACATGCCGGCGCCCGTGTCGGAAACCGAGATGCGCGCGACCTCGGGGCCGTCGAGATCCAGTGCGAGGATCGCGCGGCCGCCGGACGGTGTGAACTTCGCGGCGTTCTGCAGGAGGTTGCCGACGATCTGCGCGAGCCGCGTCGGGTCGGCATCCAGACAGAGCGGCGGAACATTGACGCGGACATCCAACTCGACGCCGCTTTTCGCGAACACCGACCGGTGATCTTCGGCCGTCCGGCGCACGAGCGCGCCGAGATCGACCCGTTCGCGCTGCAGCCGGACCTTGCCGCGCGAGATCCGCGTGACGTCGAGCAGATCGTCGACCAGCCGCGTCATATGGCGCACCTGGCGCGCCAGCACCTCGTGCGCGTGTTTCGC
>Ga0315280_10003665_pt1 | contig 23370 bp, 16 predicted proteins | sample YL17G06_40_MG_FD_203697 | JGI IMG/M metagenome (GOLD analysis project Ga0315280, IMG submission 203697) | Sediment microbial communities from Yellowstone Lake, YNP, Wyoming, USA - YL17G06_40 | ecosystem: Environmental > Aquatic > Freshwater > Lake > Sediment | place: USA: Wyoming | collected... | reverse complement strand
GAAATTAGCTTTGGCAAGTGTGGATGCGCCAAAAGAATGTCCAATATGTAAATCTTCAAACCTTAAACAGGACGAAGATGTGCTAGATACTTGGTTCTCGTCGTGGTTATGGCCATTTGCCACATTCTACTGGCCGCAGCAGATGTCAGATAGTCTGAAAACTGAAAACAGAAAACCGAAAACTGATTTAGACTATTTCTATCCCACCTCAATCTTAGTTACTGCGCCTGAGATAATATTTTTCTGGGTAGCCAGGATGATTATGGCAGGATTAGAATTTATGCAGGATATTCCCTTTAAGGATGTTTATATCCACGGCACTGTGCGTGACATTGAAGGCAAGAAGATGTCCAAATCCTTAGGCAATGTTATTGACCCGCTGGATATTATAAATGAATACGGCGCAGATGCATTGCGTTTTAGCCTGATTTCTATTACGGCACAGGGCCAGGATATATTTTTATCCCAAGAGAGATTTGAACAGGGCAGGAATTTTGCCAATAAAATCTGGAATGCTTCCAGGTTTGTCCTGATGAATTTAGAGCCGTCTTATATTAAGATAGGCTTCTGCGAATCCTTCAAGAAAGAGGATTTTCCGCCGAAGGCGGATCAGCCTATGGCTGAAGATATTGTTAATCGTTGGATATTAAGCAGATTTTATTCGGTCTTAAAGGAAGTCAGTAAAAAACTGGATCTTTACAAATTTAATGAAGCGGCGAATATATTATATGGATTCTTCTGGCATGAATTCTGCGATTGGTATTTAGAGATAATCAAGCCTGATATAAAGAATAAACAGAACCAGGTAGTAATGTATAAAGTTTTAGAAAAATTCTTAAGGGCATTACATCCTTTTATGCCTTTTGTAACTGAAGAGATCTGGCAGAGTCTGCCGCACGAAGGCTTAACTATTATGGTTCAATCCTGGCCGCACATCCAGGAACAGATGATTGATAAAAAACTGGAAAAAGAGGCGCGGTCCGTATTTGATTTAATCAAAGAAATAAGGAATTTGCGCAGTTCCATTGAACTAAAATCCGACCAGAAGGTCGCAATTTCCGTTTATCCGCATACAAAACCCAAGCGCAAGTTAATTGAGAATAATAGGGATTTAATTGGCAATCTGTCTAAATTAGAAGCCTTGAAGGTTCTTGACTCAAGCGTAAGGCCGAATGCGACGATTAGCGCCGTAACCGAAGATATAGACGTATATTTGCATTTTAGCGGCCTACTTGATATTAGTAAAGAGCAACATAAAATAAAAGAGAAAATATGTAAACTGGGAAAAATCAAGAATTCAAAAGAAGAGAGAATAAAGAATCCCGAGTTTATCAAAAAGGCACCGAAAGAAATAGTTGAAAAAGAAAAAGAAAGCATAGAGGAATTAAAGAATTCTCTAAGGCGTTTAGAAAGAATGTACAATGAATTACATTAGCCAGCCGCGCATTAAAGAGATTGTTAAAAGAGCTTTGCGCGAAGATATAGGGAAAACGGATATTACCACTACTGCAATTATTCCCAAAGATAAATATGCAAGGGCAATTTTATTAGTCAAGGAGAACTGTGTGATTTGCGGCCTGGGTATAGCACGCGAGGTTTTTAAAATTCATGATAAAAAGATAAAATTTAACTCGCAGGTTGCCGACGGCCAAAAAATAAAAAAAGGTAAGATTATTGCCTATATATCAGGAAGGGCACAAAGTATATTAACTGCAGAACGAGTAGCCTTGAATTTCTTAAGTCTGCTTTCGGGTGTTGCCACAAAAACAAGAGCCTACTCAGATAAAGTAAAGCCGTATAAAGTAAAGATTCTGGATACTCGTAAAACTATTCCCGGCTTAAGAGAGCTGGAGAAATATGCTGTAAGAAGAGGCGGAGGCTATAACCACCGTATGAGGCTGGATGAAATGGTTTTGGTCAAAGATAATCATATTAAGGTCATAGGTGATAGGTTATGGGCTATAGGTTTTAAAAGAATGAAAGATAAAGTTAGGATTGAAATTGAAGTAAAGACATTAAAAGAGTTTAAAAATGCGCTAAATTTAAAGCCTGATATTATTATGTTAGACAATATGCGGATAAAAAACATAAGGAAGGCGGTTAAAATTAGAAATTGCCTATCACCTAACACCTATCACCTAACACCTAAATTAGAGGCATCAGGTGGTATTAGTCTAAAAAATGTAAGAAAAGTTGCTGCCACCGGTGTAGAGATAATTTCTCTTGGAACATTAACCCATTCTATAAATTCCATTGATATAAGTTTAGAAATATTATAGTTTATGGAAAAATTCAAGCTTGTGTCGGATTATCGGCCTTGCGGCGACCAGCCCAAGGCAATTAAAGAATTAATTAACTCGATTTCTTCGGGAAAAAAATTTCAGACCTTATTGGGAGTCACCGGTTCCGGTAAGACTTTTACTTTGGCTAATGTGATTGCCCAAATAAACCAGCCGACGCTGGTTATCTCTCACAACAAGACTTTAGCTGCACAGCTATATTCGGAATTCAAGGAATACTTTGCGCACAATGCTGTGGAGTATTTTGTCAGCTATTATGATTATTACCAGCCAGAGGCATACATACCTTCCACAGATACATACATAGAAAAGGACGCATCTATCAATGATAGATTGGACCGACTTCGCCTTTCGGCAACTACATCGCTTATGTCGCGCCGTGATGTCCTGATTGTGGCTTCGGTATCCTGTATCTATAATCTGGGCTCACCTGATGAATATCGCGATTTACTTGTTTTTATCGAAAGAGGCCAGACTGTATCCCGCGATACTTTAATTTTAAGATTTATACAGATTCAATACGAAAGAAATGATTACGAATTTATTCGGGGTAGGTTAAGAGTAAGGGGAGACGTAGTAGAAATATTCCCTTCATATGAAGAGACAGCACTACGTATAGAACTTTTCGGTGATAAGATAGAGAGAATTTTCCAGATTAATCCTGTATCCGGAGAAATTTTAAATTCGTTAGATAAGATAGCTATATATCCGGCCAAGCATTTTATATTCTCAGGCGACCAGCTGGAAACCGCACTTAAATCTATAGAATGGGAATTGAAGGATAGGCTGAAATTATTAAAGAGCAAAAATAAATTATTAGAGGCCGAGCGCCTCCAGGAGCGCACCAGATATGATATGGAGATGCTCAAAGAAATTGGTTATTGCCATGGTATTGAGAATTATTCACGGCACCTTTCCGGAAGGCCTCCGGGCTCAAGGCCATATTGCTTAATTGATTATTTTCCGCAAGATTTTTTAACTGTAATCGATGAGTCACATGTAGCCATACCCCAGATACGAGGTATGTACGAAGGAGACCGTGCAAGAAAAGAGGTTTTGGTAGAATATGGTTTCAGACTGCCTTCATGTTTAGATAATCGTCCTTTAAAGTTTGAGGAATTTGAGAATTTAGTAAAACAAGAGATATTCGTCTCTGCTACGCCTGATGAATATGAAATAAAAAAGAGCCAAGGTGAGGCTATTGAACAGATTATCCGGCCTACAGGTTTAGTTGACCCGGAAATTATAGTTAGGCCTATCGAAGGCCAAATTGAGGACTTAATCGAAGAAGTGAAAAAACGGGCCAGCCGAAACGAACGGGTTTTAGTGACTACTCTGACTAAAAGAATGGCCGAAGATTTAAGTACTTATTTACAAGAGAAAGGTTTAAAGGTAAGATATTTACACTCCGAGATAGAGACTATTGATCGCTCAAGAATCTTAAGAAAGTTAAGACAGAAAGAGTTTGATTGTTTAGTGGGGATAAATTTACTGAGGGAAGGTTTGGATTTACCCGAAGTTTCGCTTGTCGCAATTCTGGATGCAGACAAAGAAGGGTTCTTGCGTTCCGCTACTTCTCTGATTCAGGTTTCCGGACGGGCAGCGCGCAATATAAACGGAACTGTAATTATGTATGCTGATACTATGACCGGATCAATGAAAAAGGCAATTGCTGAAAGTAACAGAAGAAGAGAGATACAGTTAGAATTTAACAGAAAGAATAAGATTACGCCCCGTTCCATCGAAAAAGCAATAAAACAGGGAATCGAGGACTTGGAAGAGGCGCAAGAATTCGTGGCAGATTTAACCGGCCAAGAAAGAGACGAATACGAGTTGAACAAATATATTTCAGAATTAGAATACGAGATGGAACTGGCAGCAAGGAACCTGCAGTTTGAAAAGGCAGCTGTAATAAGAGATAAGATAAAAGAATTAAAGGGAATGACAAATGACAAAATTCAAAGCACAAAATAAATCTAAAGCACGAATGTCAAATACCAAAACAGATATGCTTGTTTTGTCATTGGGATTTTGTCATTTGAATTTATTTTGAATTTTGTGTTTTGTCATTTGTCATTAAAGGATGTGCTATTAGCAATAGATATAGGTAACACTAATATTAGTTTTGGAGTTTTTCAAGGGAATAAAATCATTAGAAGGTTTAGTATTCCCACAAAAGCCTACAGGCTAAAAAGTTTAAAGAATAAGTTAGGCAGAATAACTATATCCGATGCCATTATTTGTAGCGTGGTTCCAGCGGTCAGTAAGATTATGGAGAAAGATTTAGAAAAACTGTTAGGTAAGCAGCCATATATTATAGGTAAGGGTATAAAGGTGCCTATAAACAACCTTTACCTTAAACCCAAACAAGTAGGTCAGGACCGCCTGGTTAATGCTTATGCAGGAATTAAGCTTTATGGGGTACCTTTAATTGCGGTTGATTTTGGGACTGCTGTTACCTTCGATGTTGTTTCAAGGAACAAAGAGTACTTAGGCGGTATGATTTTGCCGGGTTTGGGAATATCTCTGGATGCCCTTAATCAGCGCACAGCATTATTGCCTAAGATAAAATTAGAAGAACCCAAGGAATTTATCGGCCGGGATACCAAAGGCAGTATGTTAAGCGGAATAGTTTATGGCTTTGCTGCGCTAACTGATGATTTGGTTATAAGAATAAAAAAGAAGATCGGAAAGAACGCAAAAGTCATCGGCACAGGCGGTAATATCGATTTGATTGGTAAGTATTGCCGGCAGATTGATAAAATAGATAGAGATTTAACTTTCAAGGGGTTGAATTTTATTTACAGAAATTTCTTAGATTCGGCAGCATATTGCCGCAGAATCATTTGATTGTTTCATTAATGAAACAATCAAATGAAAATTTTCCTTGACAAAATATTTTTTTATTTTATAATTAGCACTCTAAGAACAAGAGTGCTAATGGTTCGATTAAAACTCACCATTAGTCTTGAGCGAAGTCGAATGGGCTAAAATAGACACATTATAAAGGAGGTGTAACAAATGAACATTCATCCATTAGGAGATCGCGTGCTCGTAAAGCCGTTAGAGGCAGAAGCAAAGACTAAAGGCGGTATAGTCATACCTGATACTGCTAAAGAGAAGCCTCAAGAAGGTAAGGTGGTAGCCGTGGGTAAAGGCAAAGTTTTAGAAAATGGCACGATTCATTCACCAGAAGTAAAGGTCGGGGATAAGGTATTATACGGAAAATATTCTGGTAACGAAATTACGACCAAAGAAGGCGAAGAGTTATTGATTATGCGCGAAGAAGATATCCTCGCCATTATCAAATAAAAAGGGAGGAGTTTATGGCAAAACAATTATTATTTAAAGACGAAGGCCGCAGAAAAATCTTAAGTGGCGTGGAACAGTTAGCTGCGGCAGTCAAGGTAACCTTGGGGCCTAAGGGCCGTAACGTGGTCATAGATAAGAAATTCGGTTCGCCCACAATCACCAAAGACGGCGTCACTGTTGCCAAAGAAATTGATTTAGAAGACCCGTTTGAGAATATGGGCGCGCAGATGGTTAAAGAGGTTGCTGAGAAGACTTCAGACATTGCTGGAGACGGGACAACTACTGCCACAATTCTGGCTGAGGCGATTTATCGCGAAGGCCTCAAAAATGTTACTGCTGGCGCAAATCCCATGGCTTTGAAACGAGGGATTGAAAAAGCAGTGGAAAAGGTGGTAGATGAATTAAAGAAGCTTTCTACACCTATTAAAGATAAGAAGGAAGTAGCTCAGGTTGCCTCAATTGCCGCAAACTGTGATACCGCTATCGGTAATTTAATCGCCGAAGCTATGGATAAGGTAGGTAAAGACGGCGTCATCACCGTGGAAGAAGCAAAGTCAATGGCTACAACCCTGGAGGTTGTGGAAGGTATGCAGTTTGACCAGGGGTATCTCTCTCCTTATTTTGTGACTGACGCAGAACGTATGGAGTGTATCTTAGAGGAACCATACATTCTCATTCATGAAAAAAAGATATCCTCACTGAAAGATTTGTTACCTTTATTAGAGAAGATTGCCCGTACCGGAAAACCGCTTTTGATTCTTGCAGAAGAGGTAGAAGGCGAGGCATTGGCTACATTAGTAGTAAATAAAATCCGCGGCACATTAGCAGCTTGTGCGGTTAAGGCTCCGGGTTACGGTGATAGGCGTAAGGCAATGTTAGAGGATATTGCTGTACTTACGGGAGGAAAGCCATTAACCGAAGAGTTAGGAATAAAATTAGAGAATGTGGATATTGAGGATCTAGGCCGGGCAAAGAGGGTAAAAGTAGATAAAGAAAATACTACTATAGTTGAAGGCGCAGGCAAGACCCAGGCAATTAATGGCAGGATTGCGCAGCTCAAGAAACAGGTTGAAGATACCGACTCGGATTACGATAAGGAAAAACTTCAGGAGCGCCTGGCTAAACTTGCCGGCGGAGTAGCAGTAATTAATGTGGGCGCAGCTACGGAAACTGAAATGAAAGAAAAGAAGGCCCGCGTAGAAGATGCCCTGCATGCCACGCGCGCAGCAGTTGAGGAGGGGATAATCCCTGGCGGTGGAGTAGGCCTGCTGCGGACTCTTCCGGCGTTAGACAAACTCAGGCTCGAAGGCGACGAGAAAATCGGCGTGGATATAATAAAACGCTCACTGGAAGAACCCATAAGACAACTTACGCAGAATGCCGGCCTTGAAGGTTCGGTGATAGTGCAGCGGGTAAAGCAGGAAAAGACTAATATAGGTTATGATGTTAACCAGGATGCCTATGTGGATATGATTGAAGCTGGCGTAATTGACCCGACTAAGGTTACGCGTTCTGCTTTACAAAATGCTTCTTCCGTAGCATCGTTATTATTAATGACTGAGGCAGTGGTTACTGATAAACCTGAGAAAGAAACTTCTATGCCTATGCCACCAGGAGGCGGAATGGGTGGAATGGGTGGAGGAGGAATGTATTAAGTCAGCTGTAAGCTATAAATAAAAAGGGCGAAGCCAAAAACTTCGCCCTTTTTTAATGAACACGCAACTTATGGAACATAGTGTCCGCCATAAAGCTTTGGCGGATCCGCCAATTATTGTGGCGGAAACATAAGTTGCTGTGTGGATTAACCCAGCACTAATTTGAAATTGCGCTTCAGATAAAATTAAATAGGCAAATCTCGCTCTCAACCCCTAAAATTTTAGTTCCAGCACGTCTACAAATTAGTGCTGGGTAAGTTCGGACATATAAGTTACGTCGTTTACATTAATCCCCCACCACTTTCAATATAGCATAAGCTAAACACGAAAGTGGCAGGGGATTAATTCGCACAGCGGCTTATGTTCACTACGTTCCATAAGCCGCGTGCTCATTAAAAATAATCATTGACAACATTAGAGCATTGTTGTAGAATTTTACCCATCCTTTCTTAATTGCTCCTCACAAAAGAAGATGCATATCCTTAACATATTGATAAACAATAAGTTATATATAAGGAGAACTTAAATGGCAGAGTGGATAGGTATAGGTAAACGCGCCCGTAGATGTTATGGTTTTGATGAAGTTGCGCTTGTGCCCGGAGCAAAGACCCTTAATCCTAATGAAGTGGACACTACTTTTGAAATCGCGGGTGAAAAATTTAAGATACCCATATTAGCAGCTGCGATGGATGGAGTGGTGGATGTCGGGTTTGCTGTTGAGATGTCGCAGTTAGGCGGCATTGCAGTATTAAACCTTGACGGAGTGCAAACGCGTTATGAAAATCCCGACATAGTTTTAGAAAAAATTGCCAAGAGCAGCCCTGAGAAAGCCACAGAATTAATCCAATCAATATACAACACTCCTATTAAAGAAAAACTGATTTCCAAAAGAATAGAAGAGATTAAGAGAAAAAAGGCTATAGCAGTAGTAAGTTGTATACCTAGCCATGCAGAAAAATTTGTTAAAATTTCAATTGCCGCAGGCGCAGATATATTTGTGGTGCAATCCACAGTAACTACCACAAAACATATTTCCAAAGAATACAAGGGCCTAGACTTATTTAAATTCTGTAAATCCACAAAAATCCCGGTGATTATCGGTAATTGCGTAACTTATGAGACAACATTGGCGCTTATGGAAACTGGTGTAACAGCTTTGTTAATCGGCATTGGCCCGGGTGCTGCCTGTACTACGCGGGGCGTATTAGGTATCGGCGTGCCTCAGGTGACTGCCACTGTAGATGCTGCCGCAGCTAGAGATTTTTATTATAAAAACAAAGGTAAATATGTTCCTATAATTACTGATGGCGGTATGAGCCGCGGCGGAGATATCTGTAAGGCATTCGCCTGCGGAGCGGATGCAGTAATGATTGGTTCAAGTTTTGCCCGCGCAAAAGAAGCGCCGGGTAAAGGTTTTCATTGGGGCATGGCAACCTCCCATGTGAACTTACCGCGCGGCACGCGCATATACGTAGGCACAACCGGTAGCTTAAAAGAAATCCTTTTTGGCCCGGCTAAGGTTGATGATGGTTCGCAGAATTTAATGGGAGCATTAAAAACATCAATGGGCTCACTGGGTGCGGCTAATTTAAAACAGATGCACGAAGTAGAAATTATCATTGCTCCTTCAATACAGACCGAAGGAAAAATCTTCCAGGTTGGCCAAAGAGTAGGTATGGGAAAATGACCAGACAAACTGTACTTATCTTAGATTTTGGTTCGCAGTACACTCAATTAATTGCGCGGCGCGTCAGGGAAAACAAGGTATTCTCCAAGATTATACCTTATAATACGCCCGCAAAAGAGCTCGCCGCCCTTACGCCTCGGGGGTTAATACTTTCCGGTAGCCCTTTATCAGTAGTAAGCAAGAAAGGTTTTTATCCGGACAAGGGGATCTTTAAATTAGGAGTTCCTATCTTAGGTATTTGCTACGGTATGCAGGTCATTGCGGAGATGTTAGGCGGTAGAGTCAAACATACTAAAGAGCGTGAATACGGAAAGACAGAATTGTTTATTGATAATAACCGGGATTTATTTAGTAGCCTTCCGGGTAATTTAACCTGTTGGGCCAGCCACGGTGATTATGTGACAAAATTGCCGCCCGGATTTCATATCTTTGCGCATACTTCTAATGCTCCTATTGCAGCAATGGCACATAAAAAACTAAAGATATTCGGCGTGCAATTCCATCCAGAAGTAACCCACACTGATAGAGGTAATCAAATTCTCGGGAATTTTTTATTTAAAATTTGCGGCTGTCTTGGCCGCTGGACAATGCAATCGTTCATTCGCGAGTCCATTGAGGCTATAAAAAAGACAGTGGGAAAGGACAAAGTTGTTTTAGGACTAAGCGGCGGGGTGGATTCATCTGTGGCAGCGCTATTAATTCATAAAGCCATAGGCAGAAGATTAAGATGTGTTTTTATTGATAATGGCCTGTTAAGAAAAGATGAACCTGAACAGATAAGAAAGGTATTCCGTAATACCTTCCATTTAAACTTAGGTTCAGTAGATAGAAGTAAGCGGTTTTTAAAGCGCCTTGAGGGTATAACCGACCCGGAAGAAAAAAGAAAGATTATCGGCGATGAATTTGTCAAAGTCTTTGAAGAAGAAGCGGCCTCGATAAAAGGCGTGAAATTCTTAGGGCAGGGTACGTTGTATCCTGATGTAATTGAATCATTATCTCCCACAGGTGCGCCTTCCAGCCGTATCAAGAGCCATCATAACGTCGGCGGATTACCTGCTCATATGAAGCTTAAACTCATTGAACCGCTCAGAGACTTATTTAAAGACGAAGTGCGCCAGATTGCTCATGAATTGGCGCTGCCTGATACAGTAATCTATCGTCAGCCTTTTCCCGGTCCGGGTTTAGCCATCAGGATTATCGGGGAGGTGACTCCTGCGCGTCTTAACCTGTTGCGGGAAATTGACCGGCGCGTAATTGACGAGATTAGAAATGCCAATCTCTACGAACAAGTCTGGCAGTCATTCGCCGTACTCCTGCCTATAAAAAGCGTAGGAGTGATGGGCGATGAACGCACTTATGAAAATGTGGCGGCTTTGCGCTGTGTTACCAGTTTCGATGGTATGACTGCAGACTGGGCAAAGCTCCCTTACGAAGTCCTTGAGAAAATTTCCCACCGTATTATTAATGAAGTAAAAGGTGTTAACCGCGTAGTTTACGATATCTCATCTAAACCTCCAGCAACGATTGAGTGGGAGTAAGATAATTTCCTTAAAACAAATTTTAATGACAAATGTCAAAATTCAAAGCACAAAATAAATCCAAAATCCAAATGCCAAACATCAAAACATAAAGTTTTGTCATTTGGTATTTGTCATTTGTGCTTATTTTGGATTTTAAGATGCCGCATTCTGAATTCATTCATCTGCATCTACATACCCAATTTAGTCTACTCGATGGTGCCTGCCGCATACCCCAACTTTTAGAGCGAGCAAAGCAGTATAAAATGGATTCGCTGGCTATTACCGATCACGGCAATATGTTCGGTGCAATAGATTTTTATATGGAAGCCCAGAAAGCCGGGATAAAACCCATTATTGGTTGCGAAGTTTATATTGCGCCGGCCAGCCGCCTGGATAAGGCATTAAGCGGTATTGATGAGGCATCATACCATTTAATACTCCTGGCCCGCGATGAAACCGGATATCAAAACCTGATAAAATTAGTTTCTATCGGAAATCTAGAAGGGTTTTATTATCGCCCGCGCATTGACAAGGAAGTGCTCTCTCAATATCAGAAAGGCCTTATTGGCCTGACCGCTTGTCTTAAGGGCGAAATACCCGTGTTATTACAGCAAAGGCGGTTTAACGATGCTTTAAAAACCGCGGATGATTATTTAAATATAATGGGCAAAGATAACTTGTATCTGGAAATACAGGAAAACCTTATCCCGGAACAGAAAATAGTTAATGATGGATTAATAAAGATATCCAAAGAGCTAAATATACCGCTTATTGCCACCAATGATGTGCATTATCTGTCTAAGGAAGATGCCGCAAGCCATGAAGTTCTGCTTTGTATCCAGACTCAGACAACACTCAACGATCCGAATAGATTACGTTTTCAAACCGATGAATTCTATTTTAAATCTCCTCAGGAAATGAAGGAGCTTTTTAAAGACATCCCCGAGGCTGTCACCAATACCGTAGAGGTCGCCAGCCGTTGTAATCTAGAATTAGATTTTTCCAAGATACATTTACCCCGTTATGAACCGCCTGAAGGTAAAACTAAAGAGGAATATTTAAGGAACTTAAGCGACATCGGATTAAAAGAAAAATTCCCGCAAGCGCCTCCCGCAATAAAGGAACGCCTGGAACACGAATTAAAGATTATTAAAGATAGAGGTTTTGTGAGTTATTTTTTAATTGTCTGGGATTTTATTCATTATGCTAAAAGCAGCCATATTCCGGTGGGGCCGGGCCGCGGCTCAGCTGCGGGTAGCCTGGTGAGTTATCTTTTAGGCATAACTGACATCGACCCGTTAAAATACGGTTTGCTCTTTGAACGCTTCCTCAATCCGGAAAGATTAAGGCTTCCTGATATCGATATCGATTTCTGTTACGAAAGAAGGAACGAGGTTATTGATTATGTGACCAAAAAATACGGGAAAGGTAACGTTGCCCAGATTATTACTTTTGGTACAATGCAGGCACGCGCGGTGGTCAGAGATGTAGGCAGGGTTATGGGTCTTGCTTATGCGGATGTTGACCGGATTGCCAAAATGATCCCGCCAGACCCCAACCTTACTTTAAAAGATGCCTTAGAAAGTGAATCGGAATTGAAGAACCTTTATAAAAACGATCCCCAGATAACTAAATTAATTGTTACGGCTCTTTCTCTCGAAGGCCTTAACCGTCATGCTTCCACACACGCTGCAGGCGTAGTTATTACCGATAAGCCTCTGGATAATTATATGCCTTTATTCGAAACTCAGGATGGCCAGATAACTACCGGTTATAGTATGACAGTTTTGGAAAAGATCGGTTTATTAAAAGTAGATTTCTTAGGGTTAAGGACATTGACAGTGATTGACGAGACGCAAAAAATCATTAAAAAAACTAAAGGAATAGATATAGATATTGATAATATTCCTTTGGATGATAGCAATACTTATAAACTTTTAACTTCCGGCCAGACTATCGGCGTATTCCAGGTTGAAAGTTCGGGTATGCGCGACTTATTAAAGAAGTTAGAACCTGAGCGCTTTGAGGATTTAATTGCACTCCTGGCTTTATATCGGCCCGGGCCAATCGGCTCAGGCATGCTCGATGACTTTATGCAGCGCAGGCACAATCGTGTTCCTATAAAATACAACCACCCAAAACTGGAAACAATCTTAAAAGAGACCTACGGGATAATTGTTTATCAGGAACAGATTATGCAGATTGTATCGGATTTAGCAGGTTTTAGCCTTGCACAGGCGGATTTGTTGCGTCGGGCTATAGCTAAGAAGATTCCCGAGGTTATGGAGCAGCAGAGAAAAAACTTTATTTTAGGTTGTATTAAAAATAATATCAGCGAATCTGTGGCAAACCGGATATTTGACCTCATAGAATATTTTTCCGGCTACGGATTTAATAAATGTGTTGTTGGCTCCACAGAAATTATAGATGCCGATACTGGCAAGGCTATTTCTGCTGAAGAATTGTTTGATAAAAAAGGCATTGTAAAATTTACCTTAAGTTGCGATGAAAATCTAAAGATTGTAAAGAAAAGAATAAAGGATGTAGTCAATAATGGGATTAAGCCTGTTTATAAACTCAAGACTTCTTTGGGAAGGGAAATCATTGCCACTTCAAATCACCCTGTTTTTACTCTCGGTGGCTGGAAGAACCTTGGAGAGCTGTATATTGGCGACAGGATAGGTTTGTGTAGAACCGTACCTTACGAAGGTTATCCTTTTATTGAGCCATATAAAATAATTGTTTTGGCAGGTATACTTTCTGAGGGCAATACTTGTCATCCCAGCGGCGTTTATTACTATAATAACGATAGATTACAAGTAGAGGATTTTGTAAAAAATGTTGGAAAATTCAGCAATACAGTTCCGCGCATTTACAAAAGAAGAGGCGGTTTTGAAGTATACGTTGGTACAGGTAAAGATACTAAATTCTCAAAAGGAGATAACCCTTGGAATAAAGGGTTTAACAAAGAAAATTACAGTACTGCGGTAAAATTAATTGCTAACAAGAGATGCGGGCTAAGATTATGGATAGAACAGTTAGGCCTTGGCTACAAAAAAGCAACAGAAAAATTTATTCCCAAAGAGATTTTCTGTTTGGATGACGGCAGCCTTGCTTTATTTCTGGGCAGGCTTTGGTCAGGAGACGGATTCCTGTTCTCTAAAAATAATACCATCCCATTTTATGCTACCTCCTCGTATAAGTTATGCCAACAATTACAGGACCTATTGCTTAGGTTCGGTATTACTAGCCGCTTAGCAGAGAAAAAGTTTAATTATAGGTATAAAAATATCAGAAAATCTAAAATTGGCTATGTGCTCTATTTATATGGTTACGAAAGCATTAATAAATTCATCCGGCATATCAGCCCTCATATCATTGGAAAGGGAAAACAGTTAGAGCAGCTATGTAACTATTATAAACAGGTACCGCCTCATCTGGAAAGCAAAGATACTTTGCCGAGTTCGATAAAAGAATTGGTTAAAGAGGAAAAAGAGAAATTTGGACTGACTTGGAGAGAAATAGAAAAAAGAACCGGCATCTGCATGAAAGAATTTTATGGTAGAATCAAGTCTTACAAAAAAGGTTTTAGACGCAACACTATCCGACAATTAGCACATTTTTTTGAATCTGAAAGGTTATTAAGATATGTCAACTCAGATATAGTCTGGGATAGTGTGCTATCTATTGAATATATGGGCAGGAAAGAGACCTTTGATTTGGAAATAGAAGATACGCATAATTTTATTGCAAATGGCATAATAGTTCATAATTCACATTCAGCAGCGTATGCGTTAATCTCATACCGCACTGCTTACCTGAAGGTAAACTTTCCCGTAGAATTCATGTGTGCGTTATTGACCTCAGAAAGAGATAATACCGACAAGATTGTAGAATATGTTAATGAATCTAACCGTATGGGAATTAAGGTTCTGCCTCCCGATATCAACGAAAGTGATGCCTTATTTAAAGTTGTGGATAATAAGACTATCCGGTTCGGGCTGTTGGCAGTAAAAAATGTAGGAAGCGGCGCTGTCGAATCCATAATTCAAGCTAGAGGCCAAGGGCGATTTAGCTCTTTAGAAGATTTATGCCAGCATATTGATTTAAGATTAGTTAACCGAAGGGTGCTGGAAAGCCTTATTAAGTGCGGTGCATTAGATTTATTTGGCTCATCCCGCGCACAGATGCTTGTCTCACTCGATACCATCCTGGAATTTTCCTCTAAGACGCAAAAAGAAAAAGCAAAAGGCCAGCTGTCATTCTTTGATGCAGGATTTTCACAAAATGGTTTTAAGAGCACGCTCAATAATATGCCCGCGGTAAAGGAATGGCCTGAACCTCAGTTACTTGCCTTTGAAAAAGAAATGTTGGGGTTCTATGTTACAGGGCATCCTCTGGCGCGCTATGCCCATGAGCTTAAGCGTTTTACTTCCTCATCCACAGCTAACCTGGATCAGTACGATGATGGTAGCGAGATAAAGATAGTAGGATTGATTGCTAAGATTAAACAGACAGTAACGCGCGCAAAGCAGGAAAAGATGGCAATTCTTAAATTAGAAGACCTCGAAGGCGTTGTAGAGATTCTGGTATTTCCGGCTGCCTTTCAAAAATCAGCAAGATATATCCAGCCTAATACAGTAGTGCTGGTTAAGGGCAGGCTCAACCGCCGGGAAGATGCCCCTAAAATTATAGCCAATGATTTATTCCCGATGGATGAAGCCTATAAATTGATTACGGGCGTAAATATAAATCTTTCAGGCATACGCGAAAACCTTTTTGAGACCTTAAAGGAATTACTAATTCATTACCCGGGGAGCATCCCTATCTATCTACACTTAGATACGCCTGCCAAGTCAAGGGTGCATCTGGTTGTGGGCGAAAGACTTTACGTTTTGCCATCAGAGAACTTAATGCAAGAGATCGAATCTTTGCTTGGCGAAGACAGGGTATCTTTGGTAATGTAGACTTTTATCTTGATAGTATAGGAAATTATATTAGATTCTTCGGCACATTGCCGAAGAATCAAGGAAAAGTTTCATTGATGAAGCTTTTCCTTGACATCGTAAATTTTTGGTATTATTATAGTTAGAAAATAGAGAGGTGAAGCATGACCAAGAAAGATATCATACTCAAGGTGTCTGATGAAACCAATTTAAAACAAATAGATGTCAAAAAGGTTGTCCAAAAAACCTTTGATTGTATTGTTGAGGCGCTGATAAGAGGAGAGAAGATAGAGCTGCGCAATTTCGGCGTCTTTAAGATAAAACAAAGAAAGAGCCGCATTGGCAGGAATCCGCGTACCGGCCAGGTAGTTCCTGTTCCACCCCGAAAAGTAGTTGTCTTTAAGCCAGGTTTAGAGATAAAGAAGAAGGTCAAATGAAGACACGACTTACGCTTTTTTATGGTGTAGGAAAGTATAAAGCACTTTCCTAACCACTGAAAATCGCACTTTAAGGTTATCGCCGAAGGCGATTTTCTTGGATAGAGGTAAGTTGTGTATCAGAATTTAATGCCCTCACCATAAAAACCCAAATTATACGTATTAGCCATTTTTTCCGCCAGAGGCGGATCCGCCTCTGGCGGAAAAGACCGCAAAAGGCGCGAGGTTCATTTTTACTTATGTTTAAAAAAACACCCGGAACAAAAGATATTCTACCCGATGAAGTCTCTTCTTGGCAGGTAATAGAAGAGACCACCTGCAACATTTTCTCTCTCTATAATTACAAAGAAATACGGCCTCCCATCATTGAAGAAGCAGCTTTATTCAACCGGTCTTTAGGGGAATCTGCAGAGATAGTCCAGAAACAGATGTTTCTCGTAAAAAAGGATAAAGATGTATATGCCCTCAGGCCAGAAGGCACAGCCTCAATCGTGCGCGCCTACCTTGAGAATAATCTTGATAAAACCGCCGGCTTAATAAAAGTTTATTATATCGGTCCGATGTTTAGGGCAGAACGGCCGCAAAAAGGACGCCTGCGCCAATTCCATCATTTAGGCTGCGAGGTAATCGGCTCACAAGAACCACGTTTGGACGTAGAAATTATTTCTTTAGCAGATAATTTGCTTAAGGCTTATACGATAGAAGGCTATGAAATTAAAATTAATAGTTTAGGTTGTGCAAAAGATAAAAAAGAGTTAACGGAAATTTTACGTAATGGCCTGAAGCCAAAACTAACTAAGCTTTGCGATGACTGTAAAGTAAGGTTTAAACATAATGTCCTGCGGATTTTAGACTGTAAAAATGAAAGGTGCATTGAGGTTGTTAAAGAGTTAGATATCCGGCAGGACCATCTTTGCCCGGAATGCAAAAGGCATTTTGATAAAGTAAAAGAAGGGCTTGATTCTTTGAATATAGACTACAAGATTAGCCCTTATCTTGTACGCGGATTAGATTATTATACACGCACTGTCTTTGAGATTATACATCATGATCTGGGTGCGCAGAATGCCCTGGGTGCGGGCGGTAGATATGATAATCTGGTTGGTGATTTAGGGGGACCCAGTCTTGGCGCCATAGGTTTCGCCTTTGGGATAGAAAGATTATTGTTGGTTGCACGCCGCACGCCGCACGCCGCACGCCAAAATTTGGTTTATATAATAACCTTAGGCGAAGAAGCCAAGAAAGAGGGTTTGAAATTATTAAATACTTTACGTCGGCAAGGTATCACTTCTGATACGGATTACGAGGACAAATCCTTAAAAGGAGCGCTACGCAGAGCAAATGATTTAGGTGCAAAGTATGTTTTAATCATCGGAGAGGATGAATTGAAGAAAGGTGCAGTGACGCTTAAGGACATGGTTTCTGGAGAGCAGCGGGAAGTTAAGCAAGAAGATTTAATGAAAGATTTAATGACAAATGTCAAAATTCAAAGCACAAAATAAATCTAAAGCACAAATGTCAAATACCAAAACAGATATGTTTTGTCATTGGGATTTTGTTATTTGGATTTATTTTGAATTTTGTGCTTTGTCATTTGTCATTAAAATGTGCTTTGTCATTTGAATTTAACATGCTAAGAACTCATACCTGCGGTCAATTAAACGGTAACGATATTGGTAAAGAGGTCACACTCTGCGGTTGGGTAGCGGCTCGTCGCGACCACGGAAAACTTATCTTTATCGATATCCGAGACCGATACGGAATTACCCAGGTTGTTTTTATACCTAAAGAGTGCCCTGCTGATATCTATAAGGAGGCAGGGCATTTAAGAAATGAGTTTGTGATTAAAGTGAAGGGATTAGTAAATAAAAGGCCCGAAGGCACGCTCAATCCCAAACTAATCACAGGCGCAATAGAAATTACTGCCCAACAATTAGAAATTCTAAATCCAAGCATAACCCCGCCGTTTGAAATAGCAGAAAATCTGGATATCGGCGAAGAGACGCGGTTTAAATACAGGTATCTGGATTTAAGAAGAAAGAAAATATTTAATAATTTTATCTTAAGGCATGAGCTTTATAAAACTATACGTCAATTCTTAGATAAAGAAGGTTTTATCGAATCCGAAACACCCATTCTTACTAAGTCTACTCCTGAAGGTGCGCGCGATTATCTGGTTCCTTCGCGGCTTAATCCCGGCCATTTTTATGCCCTGCCCCAGTCACCGCAGTTATTCAAACAGATATTGATGGTTGCCGGTATAGAGAGATATTATCAGATTGCTAAGTGTTTCCGGGACGAAGACTTACGCGCTGACCGTCAACCCGAATTTACGCAATTGGATTTAGAGATGTCTTTTGTCAATGAAGAGGACATCTTTTCTTTAACCGAGCAACAGGTGCAGTTAATACTTAAAGAAATAAAAAATATAGAGATTAAAATTCCCTTTACCCGCATGACATACGATGAAGCCCAAAAGAAATATGGTAGCGATAAGCCTGATTTGAGGAAAGAGTTAAATTCTGAATTTGCCTTTGTCTGGATAGTGGATTTTCCTTTATTTAAATATAATGCAGAAGAAAAGCGCTGGGAAAGCGAACATCATCCTTTTACCGCTCCGCGCCAAGAAGACAAAGATATCTTAGAGAAGATGCCCGATAAAGTAAAGGCGCGTTCATACGATTTGGTTTTAAACGGAATGGAAATAGGCTCAGGTTCCATAAGGATTCACAATCAGGAATTACAGGAGAGGATTTTTAAGATTATAGGTATAAATAAAACCGAGGCACATAAACGCTTTGGTTTTTTGCTGGAAGCTTTTCAATACGGTGCGCCACCGCACGCAGGTATTGCTATAGGCCTGGACAGGCTCCTGGCGATTTTGGCAGGCGAGATGAGCATCAGAGAAATGATATTATTCCCTAAGACGAGTGCGGGTTTTTGCCCTTTGACCGGTGCACCTTCAGAGGTAGATGAGAGGCAGTTAAAGGAACTGAATTTAACCGTTAAAAAAAGGAGGAGTAGATGAGACAAAACTGCACGCTGCACGCTGCACGCTGCACGCTATACCTATCAGGATTACTTTTTCTATCCGGGTGCGTGGTAAGGTCGTATCCGCTAACAAGAGAAAGGGTTGACCAGGATTTAACCGGTAACCGCGGGTATCTTCAGGGACAGGCACCTTCCGAAGAGGTAAAAGAAAGAAAAACCACGCGCACTACTCAGGTTGTAGAAGTAGAGCTGCATTCACCCATAAAATTTGAGAGGATGCCCAAAGCTAAAATTGCAGAAAAGACCGAAGATAAGACCGAAGATAAGACAATATGGGGTAACCGAGGGCTTATTACCGAAAACACTGCTCCCGAAATTGCAGAGCCAACGTTTGCAGCAAATATAGAAAAATATACGATACAAAAAGGCGATACGCTCCAGAAGATCTCCAAGAAATTTTATGGAACAACCAAAAAATGGAATAAGATTTTCCAGGCAAATAAAGACAAACTAAAAGCCCCCAATAAAATTTATCCCGGACAGGTTATAGATGTTCCTGTCGAACCCCTAAAGGAAACCAAAGAAAATCTGAAATAAATTAAGGAGTGTCCCTTGACATTTTCCAAAAAGTTATTATTTCAGAAATGTCAAGGGTTAATTCGACCAAACAACTTACGTGCACTTCGTTCCGTAAGTTATGGTCTCATTAAATGGAAAAAATAATCAAATTAGAGACCCACGAGGAAGCACAAGTCCTCTTTGGCTCCCGTGACGAAAATATCAAGGCAATAGAGAAAGAATTTAAGGTTCGGATAACTCTGCGCGGCGAGCATCTTAAAATAAGCGGAACAATAAATAATATTAAGAAAGCCTCGGGCCTTATCGAATATATATTAACAGCTACACGCTCCGGTCAGGCCCAAATAGGCAGGGCAGATTTACTTCACTTATTAGCAAACTTTAATAAGGGAAAAAAGGCCGGTACAGGCTCTATTGGTATCCAGGATTCAGATGTTACGCGATCGTTTAGCGGCAAGCCGATAGGGCCAAAGACCAAAGGCCAGCGTGAATATGTAGAGGCAATTAAAAACTATGATATTGTTTTTGGCATAGGCCCTGCAGGCACGGGTAAAACATATTTAGCCATGGCCTCTGCAGTTGAGGCCTTGAAGAAACAAGAGGTGCGTCGAATCATTCTTACCCGGCCGGCAATTGAAGCAGGAGAATCCCTGGGATTCTTGCCCGGCGATATGTATGAGAAGATATCGCCGTATCTTCGGCCGCTTTATGATGCGATTTATGATATGGTGGATGCCGAACGCATTGAGAAATATTTAGAGACCGGCATTATCGAGGTGGCCCCTTTAGCTTATATGCGGGGAAGGACACTGAACGATGCCTTTATTATTTTAGACGAAGCGCAGAACGCTACTCGTGAGCAGATGAAGATGTTTCTCACGCGCTTAGGTTTTGATTCCAAAGCCGTTATTACCGGCGATATCACGCAGAGCGACCTGCCCGAAGCTAAACCCATAGGGTTACTTCAGGCGCAGGATATATTAAAAGATATCACAGGCATAAAGTTTATTTATTTTACCGGGTTTGACGTCGTCAGGCACGCATTAGTACAGAGAATTATTGAGGCGTATGATAAAGTTCCCCGCAATAAATAAACTAAGGTTTATTTCTGACCTTTTCCAAATTTCCGACCGCTTCAGGCAGACAGATATGAGATTGATTTTTGGGACGGTTTTAGTTCTTTTCATTAGTTATCTCTTAGGGGTAAATTTCGTTATTCCTTTATTTTTAGTCTGTATATTCGTTTACCTTAAATTCTTTTCGCGGAATTACAGCCTGCTTAATCTATCCTTACTCTTTGTAATTATCTTTGTCATAAGTTATTTTGTTATTCAAGAAGGCTTGCCGATATTCTGGATCCCCTTTACTGTTATACCCATGTTATCGGCAATACTATTTGAAGAATTAGGGCTTTCTTTATTGATTACGCTTGCCTCTTCAGTTAGTATTGCCTATCTTGTTGGCGATATTGATACCGGGTTATTATTTTTAATCAGCGGTATCTTATCAATTATTCTTATCCGGGGTGTGCGTAAGCGCATAACAATTATTCGCGCGGGTTTCATTGTGGGCCTTGTGCAAGTCATAGCATTATTTTTTATTGACCATTTCAGAATTGGGTATCTGCAGCATTATTTGATGTTTTTACTCAATGGTATTGTATCCGGCGTAATTGTCATAGGAATTCTGCCTGTTTTTGAATATCTCTTTAAGACCGTAACAAATATAAGTTTATTGGAATTAGCTGATTTCAGTCAGCCGCTTTTACAGAGGATGGTTTTAGAGGCTCCGGGGACATATCATCATAGCCTGGTTGTGGGCAATTTATCCGAGGCTGCATGCCAAGCAGTGGGCGCTAATGCACTTTTAGCCAGAATCGGTGCGTACTACCATGATATCGGTAAACTACAGAAGCCGGAGTATTTTAGTGAAAACCAGGAGGTAAAAAACAGTAAACACGACACTTTATCTCCTACTATGAGTAAGCTCGTAATTATGCACCATGTCAATGAGGGCTTGGAACTAGCTAAAAAATATAGGCTTAATCCGCGCTTGATAGATTTCATCCAGCGTCACCACGGTACGAGCCTTGTCTATTATTTCTATCGTCACGCTTTAGAGAGCTTAGAGGAGGACCAGGAGGTAAGAGAAGAGGGCTTTCGCTATCCGGGCCCAAAACCAAATACAAAAGAAACCGCCGTAGTGCTGTTAGCAGATTCAGTAGAAGCTGCGACCAAGGCTTTAAAAGAACCCACCTCGGCTGATATCAAAGATGTAGTGCATAAGATTATTAACAATAAGTTTATCGACAGGCAGCTTGATGAATGTGATTTAACTCTTAAGGACCTCGAAAAGATTTCCGCTGTATTTATTCGCATCCTAAGCGGCATATATCATGCACGTATAACATATCCCGAAGGCAGCGCTTCTTCGAAGTGATGCTTCGGGATGCCGAAGTAAAACGATGACAAGAAAATCGCTTCGCGATTAGACCCTTCCTCTAGAGGATTTAGGAAGGTCTATCCTTTTTAGGATAACCTCAATGCGATTTTCAGTGGTTAGGAAAATGTTTTATACTTTCCTATACCATAAGAAACTGCATTCGGCATCCTCAAACTGCAAAAGTTTAGTGAAAGTAGCGATTAAGAATCTGCAAAAGAGAATTCCCATCAATCCGAAAAGGATAATAAAAACCGTTCTTAAAATCCTGTCAATAGAAGGCATAAGAAAATCTGGCGAAATAACCGTTTGTTTTGTAAATGACCGAAGAATTAAAGAGCTTAATTTGAAGTATTTGGGTAAAAATAACCCGACGGATGTGATTGCTTTTGATGTTGCCGAACCAAAGCGGCCCGATAAGATATTTGCGGATATAGTTATATCTACGGATAGGGCTATTGACAATGCCGGCTTTTTTCATACCAGACCTTTATTTGAGTTATATTTATATGTAATCCACGGGGTATTGCATATTTTAGGTTATGATGATAAAACACAAAGACAAAAAAAGATAATGCAAAAAAAAGAAAAAGAAATATTATCAACTTTAGGGGATAGCATGGGTTAGGAAGGGGTAGGATGGGTTAGTAGGGGAGAAAAGTAAAGTTTTTCCCTTTCTCACCCTTACTACACCTTTCTATCCCTTTCTAACCCTTAAAAGTCATAATTATGTCCATACACAAAACCGAGGTATTAGTTTTAAATAAGTGGGATTTCCGGGAAACCTCCATTATTGTTAATTTTTACAGCCGGGATTTCGGAAAAATGAGCGGCATACTAAAGGGAATCAAAACAGAACCCGCTAAGTTTGCCAGCACCTTGGAATTGTTTTCCCACAATGACATCGTATTCTATAAGAAAATAAATTCCGCATTACATTTAGTATCTCAATGCGACATAAAAGATAATTTTAATATGATCAGGCAGAGTATTTCTAAGGTAGGAGTAGCTAGTTTAATGATGGAACTTTTAGATGCCATTATGCCGCAGGAAGATAAAAATGAAGATGTATTTGATTTGGCTATAACTGTTCTCAGGGAACTGGCAATAACCGGCAATCCCGATAAAATTATGACCATATTTAAAATTAAGATGCTGGTTTTTTCCGGGTTTAAGCCCCATTTTGATTCCTGCGTTTCCTGCGGGGCAAGGATTAACAGCCACTCAAAGTTCAGCTTTGTATTGGGAGGCTTGCTTTGCTCAGGATGCTACCATAAAGACCTGAAGTCGCGTTCAATTTTCAGAGGAACAGTTGCTTCTGTTCTGCACATTGAGAAGAATGACTTTAAGGTTAATCTTAATTTAGGCATGAACCCACAAATTAAAAAGGAATTGAATATAATTTTGAATGCCTTTTTAAATTTTCATCTGGAAAAAGAGCTTAAATCCCAGAAGGTATTGAATAAATTAGATAATTTTGCACCTGCGCTAAGATAGTTTTAGT
>Ga0315280_10003664_pt1 | contig 23378 bp, 21 predicted proteins | sample YL17G06_40_MG_FD_203697 | JGI IMG/M metagenome (GOLD analysis project Ga0315280, IMG submission 203697) | Sediment microbial communities from Yellowstone Lake, YNP, Wyoming, USA - YL17G06_40 | ecosystem: Environmental > Aquatic > Freshwater > Lake > Sediment | place: USA: Wyoming | collected... | reverse complement strand
CAGAATTTCTTGGCAAGTGTTCCGAAGGGTACGGCACCGCGGTAGGGGCGTATTGCCATACGCCCGTAATTGATGTTCCGTAGGGGCGAACCGGCGGCTCGCCCCTCCCTATTTTGCGGCAAGGCGGACCACCTGAAGAACGGTATTTCTCGAACGGGTACCCTTGATTTTCCGGAAATAAAAGAAGCCAATCATGCATCTCGGATAAAATATTCACCCCCCCCCAATAAATCCTCAATTCAAAAAAGCATCCAAAATTCTACCCTAACAAGGCCTTCTTCTGTTATAATTTAGCGGGCTGCTGAAAAACGCCCATCTGCATAAAGGCGAAGCCCGCTCTTGCGGTAAATTCTATCGTAAGAACGACCAAACGTTTTATTCAGGAGCGGCCCAAGGTTTTATACTCCTCAGGATTTCGGGCGCCTTGTCCGCCACAGGCGGAGACATTTTTGATCAGCCTTACAAAAGTTGCTTTTTCAGCAAACTGTTAGTATAAAACTCTCAAGAGAAAGGAGGATAGTACTATGACTACGGCAGATGCAACAGCAGAAGTATTCTGGACGGCCTTTCGGTCCCTGCCCAAACGGGGAAGAGAAGCTGTAATTGAGAAATTGCTTAAGGATAGGGAGTTTAAGGAAGATCTCATTGATATAGCTCTCCTTGAACAACGGCGGAAAGAACCTTCCCGCAGTCTGGATGAATACCTTGCTGATAGGAGAAAGAAGAGCCGTTCATGACTTATACTGTCAATCTCAAACGATCCGCAGAAAAGGAGTTGGAATGTCTGCCTCCAAAGATACACAATAAAATTGCGGATCGTCTCATCTCATTGAAAGCAAACCCACGTCCCAATGTAGTAAAAAAACTGCATGGACGTGAAGGATATAGAATACGAGTTAGTGATTATCTGATACTCTACACGATAGATGATTCAATGAAAAGGGTAGAAGTGTTTTCTATCGCCCACCGCAAAGAAGTTTACCGTTGGTAATTAATGAATCTCAAAAGGCATGAAGGAAGAGAAATGCAGAAAGGTGCCTGAATATAATCCGGGGAAATAAAACATAATTTGCCCATCAAAATAAATTCCCTTTTTCTCCTTTCCATCACTCTTCTGAATACTACCTGGCTGGCACTACCTATTGACAAACGTAATACGTTTGTTTACTATGGTGTTGTAGGATATTCTGATGAGAACTATTAGTTCTATTAAGTGGTCCGATAAAAGTATAGAACATATAGCAAGGCATGCGGTCAAGCCAATAGAGGTTGAAGAGGTATGCTTTAATGAGGACGAAGCCCCGTTTATCAGGTCAGGGAGAGAAAATCTCCACTATATTTTTGGGAAAACGTATTCTGGAAGATTTCTTTTCGTTGTGGTCAGATTTATAAGAAGAGGAGAGGTCACGGTTGTCACTGCAAGAGATATGAACACATGGGAGAAGAATTATTTTAGGAAACGAGGTAAGTAATATGAAAAAAATACCAAAATTTAAAACGGATGAAGAAGCTGCACGGTTCTGGGAAACCCATAGTTTTGAAGAATACCACAAGGATACAAAGGAAGCAGAGTTAAAATTTGTCAAAAAGCCTAAAAAGATAATCGCTCTCAGGCTTGATCCAGATGATATTAAGTCAGTTGAAACAATCGCTCACCGGAAAGGTTTAAGCTATACGTCGCTTCTCAGGATGTGGATTAAAGAACATCTGATTAAAGAAACAAGGTATCCTGCCTAAATACCCTATCTAATAAAAAAGTTGCCTTACTAAGGCCCCTTCAAGTTTTCCTGACTCAACCACTTGAAACCCTCTTATTGACCTTATCCTTCATGGCCCTGCCCGTCATCCCCCACCTGAAGCTGAGTGACAAGGGATTATTTGACGGAGAGAATTTCCAGTTCATTGATGTATTCAAAGAAGCATGACATTCTCAACGTTGTCATATTGCATTAAAAAGAGGGCTTGTGTTATACTCCGCTTGCCTTATGGTATTACCGTTTTACAGCACTCAATGTACACGGGTCAGCATTCAGCAGTTTATTACAAAAAGGAGATGGATATGAAAAAAGTGACGTACTGTCTCATCCTTCTTGCCCTCACCGTCCTGGTATCGTGTGGTCCCAAGGGAACAACAAAAGAGTCGAGGAGCGGGGTATTTGAGGTTGCACGGAGCAGCAAGTGTGGTGACTTCCGGGAAGGGCTGGCGCTGGTAACAGTTGGTGACAGACTGGGCTATATTGACAAGACGGGGAAGATCATCATCAATCCCCAGTTCGAGGATGCCTGGGATTTTCACGAAGGACTGGCAAAGGTCGAGATCGGAGGGAAACTGGGTTATGTTGATAAAACAGGGAAGATCATCATCAATCCCCAGTTCGATGCATCGGGAGATTTTCACGAAGGCATGGCCTGGGTTAAGATTGACAACCGGTACGGGTATATCTCCAAAACAGGGAAAATTATCATCAATCCTCAATTTGACGCATCGGGAGATTTTTACGAAGGCATGGCCTGGGCAAAGATTGGAAGCACCTACGGCTATATCTCGAAGACAGGAAAAGTCATCATTAATCCCCAGTTCGAGAACACCTGGGATTTCCATGACGGGCTGTCGATGGTACAGAGTGGCGGCAAGCGGGGCTACATCGACAAGACGGGAAAGGTCATCATCAATCCCCAGTTCGAGAACTCCGGTAACTTTCACGAGGACCTCGCATGGGTAAAGATTGCCGGCAAATGCGGCTACATCTCCCGGACAGGAAAGATCATGATCAATCCCCAGTTTGACGCCGCCGGTGATTTCCGCGAAGGGCTGGCCATGGTAGAGATTGGCGGTAAGCGGGGCTACATCGACAAGACGGGAAAAGTGATCATCAATCCCCAATTCGATGATGCCTGGGATTTCCATGAAGGACTGGCATGGGTGAAAACAGGGGGGAAATACGGCTATCTATCCAAAACAGGGAAAATTGCCATCAACCCGCAGTTTGACTCATGCAGCAACTTCCACGAAGGGCTGGCGTGGGTAAAGATCAGCGGCAAGTGGGGCTACATCGACAAGAACGGGAAGTACGTCCGCAACCCTGCAGACTAATGTGCATAACTAAAGAGGTCCTTTAAGAATCTATTCGTTAACTCAAAAGCTTTTTTTGATCTCTTCAAGAGCAGCTTTGGCATTCGGCGCGTGAGTGAAAAATGCATTCAGCTTTTCACAGGCAAAATCAGAACAGTAGGCACAATTCCTGACGCGCTTTTCCTGACCGCACTTCCGTATTTCGCATACCCTGCAGTAGGAAGAGAGTCGGCTGCTCCCTGAAACACAGCCGTCACAGGTAATGTCTTCCGGCTTCATCTCCATCTTAAACTGCTTTGACCACAGCTCAGCCACCTTCTTTTTTTCATCCAAGTCATCCTTCTGAGTTGCCAGGAATGCAGGGCACTCACTGCAGGTTAAACCGCACATGGCAATCATTTTCTCCATGGTCTTTTACCTCCCTTCATACAGCCTTCTTCCTCAACTTAGCAATGGGTGTCTCCGGGTAAATAATCCGGGAGTCGAAATAGAGACAACAGCCTCTACCATGCTTCGCGTTTTAATTTATCTATCGCGATAAAATGGGTATCACGTGTGACTAAAGTAAGGTCGTATTGCTTGGCAAGGGCAGCAATCCATATATCATTCTCTGGAATCGGTTTGCCTTTGTCTTTTAAGCGATTCTTTATTTCACCATACCTTTTTGCAGTTTCTGTGCTGCAGTTCAGCACCGTGGTACTGAGCGCGAAGTCATCAATCCGATCGATATTCTCTTGTGCCTTTGAGGAACGGTAAGCCCCAAAATACAGTTCCCCGAGCGAGACGGAAGAGATAAATACTTCCTCTGACCCACTGATACGGTTACGAACTTCTGGTTCATTAGCAAAAAGAGCAATGATAATGCTGGTATCCAGGAGAAATTTACCATTCATTGATATCTACATTCTCGCATGATTGCTCTATAGCCTGCGACATTGCTTTCAAATCCTCAACCGGTATAGTTCCCCCAAACCGTATGAGGCTGTCACCCCGTACACCTGTTGGTGCTAAAGCCTTCACAAAATCAAGTACACGGAGTTGCAAGTCATAAGGGAGCTTACCAATCTGTGTTATGAGGCTGTCTTTTACAAAGGTATCTGTCATAACCACCCCCTTTGAAAATTTTAAAAATATTATAGCAGAATAAGTCTTTGCTTTCCAGAAAACATCGTTGGGCTGATGAAGGATTTACACCATCTTCTTCCTCAACTTAGCAATGGGTGTCTCAGGGTAATTCTCCAGTTCAGCTCCCAACCCTGTCCGCTCGATTCGGACATCGATGAGATAGGGTCTCCCATTTGCCGTCTCTTTTCTGGCCCGTTTGAGAGCCCCTTCCAGCTTGCCTGGCTCAAGTACCTTCTCGCCTCTGATATTGAAGGCTGCTGCCAGCTTCGTAAAGTCAGTCTCCGGAGAGCCAAGATAGGAAGCCATATCTTTTTTCGCTTCACGCTGGCGGGTACTGAAATCGAATATCCGGTCTCTCGAACTGTTGTAGGAGAGGTTATTGAAGACCACGACAGTAACAGGGCATTCATAGCGGGAGAGAGACCAGAGGGCTTCGGCCTGCCCAAAGAGGAATGCGCCGTCACCCACGAGGCATACCACCTGGTTGTCAGGTCTGGCCAGTTTCACACCGAGGGCGGCCCCAATTGCCCAGCCCAAGGCCAGTCCAACAGGAGGTCCGATCCGCATCTTGTTCCCCTGCCCCATTGACAGGTATTCATAGGGGAGCCGGGTCATCAGCTCGCTCACGATGATGGCATCCTTCTCCATCGACCTTTCCAACTCGTAGGCAAGGCGGTGGAGCGAGATGGGGCTCTTTTCCCATCCTTCACGCGCAGTGGCCTCCCTTTTTTTCTTCGCCTCACTCAAGAAATTCTGGGTGGCGGTTTTTCTCTCATTTACTGCTGACGTTACCGGGCCAACTACCCGGTCCTTTACCGCTTCAGAGAGCGCCTGGATCGTCTCTTTCAGGTCTCCCAGGATTGCAACGTCACTCGCATAGTAAGCGGAAAGCATATCAGGCTCCACATGGGCATGGATGATTTTGCTCCGGACCGGAGGGGAGTGGAAGGAAGGATCAGGTACACGGCTCCCCAGGCAGATGATGAGGTCAAAGTTTGGAGGATACCCTACAGGACCCGGTCCATAGTAACCAACGAACAAAGGATGGCTCGTCGGAAAATCTGAAGTGGGAGAAACCCCCTGGGCAACAGGAATGCCGAGGAGGTCAACGAGCTTGATTAGATCGTCACCTGCGCCGGAACGGGTCACCTCCCTCCCAACCGTGATGAGAGGATTCTGGGCATCAAGGATCATCTCAGCCGCCTTCTCAATCTTCTTGGGATCAGGCTTGATCTTCATATCAATCCGGTAGGCTGACTGGGGATAGACCATGAGAGAGAGATTCTGTTCGCCTAAGACTGCGAACGGTGTTCTCACATAGGTTGGCCCGAAGGGCGGCGTGGCAGATACCTTGAGCGCCCGGTTGACCATCTCCGGAATCCGGTTGGCAGCTTGCAGTGACCAGCGCCAGCGGGTGATGGGTTTAACAATATCCTCCCAGTCATCCACATCATCAAACCCATCCCGGCCTGCAAAGGTCGGGGCATTCCCATCGGTAATGCAGAGCACAGCTGACCGGTCTTTATAGGCATTATAGATATTGGTCGCTGCATTGGCGAGGCCGATGCCTGGGAAGATGGCACAGGCCGGCTCTCCGGTGGCAAGCTCCAATCCCTGGGCCATGGAGATGCAGTGAGCCTCGTGCGTGGCAAGGATGATGCGCATCTCAGGGCGATCCACCAGCCCATCATACACAGGGCATTGGCCGGTGGAGTTAGCGGAGAAGATGTAGCGGATACCGGCATCCTTGAGTGTCTCGAGGAGGACTTCCCCTCCTGTTCCCTTCACCAATCTTCCCGCCACTTTCGGGATGGCAGCATGAGCCGTCGTGTCAAACATCTCGCCCGCAGAGGCTGCTGTGACTCCCAGAGCAACCATACTTTTGATAAAGTTTCTGCGGGTGATGCTTCCTGACAGTAATCTGTCAACCAGCTCTTTCATAGTTTACCCCTTTCTCGAGTGTCTTCATTTTTTCATCAGCTCAAAATTCTGAATTACACATGAACTACCTTCATAGATGATTGCATCGCTCGTTGCTGGTTTGTATCCTTTCTTGATCACCGAGATGGTGTAACTGCCAGCCCGAAGATCGGTAAAGGTATATCTGCCATTTTCATCTGTTGATGTTTCCTCTACCTTTACTCCCTCTTCTGAGAGAATGAGCGTGGCACCCTTAATGGCCTTGCCCTTGGAGGTTATTTTTCCAAAAATGCCATCCTGGGGGAAGATACAGAGATCAACAGGCGCTACCTCGAATTCGTTCACCACCACACGCTCTACGTGTGTGGACTGGTAACAATCTGTTGCTGCACTGACCGTGCAGATCCCGGCTGGCGCCATGATCAGGTAGTATCCGTCCAAACTGAGGGCCATACCTCCGGTATCGGTCGTTACCTCTGCACCGGTGATTCCCTGCTCACTTAAACAATCCATTACCATCCCCTCTATCATTCCCACCCCTGAGGCAGTGAACTGGAGAAACCCGCTTCCTGTCCCGGCATAGAGGGATACAGGGAAGAAGAAAGCGCTCAGGGAAGAAGAAAGAATCCTTTGAGGGAGGAACGGGATCAGAAGGTCATACGAGTGGTAGTCGGAAAGACCAAGAAGTGTCCAGTAATCTCCGCCGTTGAAGGTTATATATATCCCATCATGCAGGGTGGCAACATAGAGAATCTGGGAAGATGAAGCATCAATCTTTAAAGCAGTAACAGTTGTACCGGGTGGCAACCCTCTGCCTTTTTCCTCCCACGTGATACCTCCATCCATGCTCTTATAAAGACCAACAGCGCTGCTGTCTTCAGGAGCAAAGGTGCCTGTGTACAAAATTTCTGAGTTATTCGGATCCAGGGCAATGGCGTCTACCACTTTCTGCTGGAGGCCGGTGAGGTTCCAGGTCTCGCCTCGATCGACGCTCTTATAGAGATTCCCGGGGAGAGTTGGTTCTACGAGATGGCCGCTTCCCGCATAGAGAAGAGAAGGATTCAAGGGGTCTATCTCGATGACATTGACAGGCCTTGACGTTTTCATTACTTTCTTCCAGGATTCTCCTCCATCAGTACTCTTGTAGATTGCCCCTTCTCTTCCAGAATAGTAGAATACCCCGGCGTAAATGAGTTGAGTATTTGCCTTGCTTACGGCAATGGCTTCAATCCGGCATGGATCAAGTCTGGAGGGAGAAAGTATTTCTTCCCAGTTCAATCCTCCATCAGTACTCTTCTCAAGCCTCCAGTTGAATCCGGCATAGAGGATATCAGGATTTGAAGGATCAAGTGCGAAAGAAAAAGTGTTTCTCGGATTCAGACACGTCCAGATCCCATTTCCTCCCCCCCGGTAGAGGCCTGCAATCGTTCCGCTATAAATTTCTCCACCAGATCCAACGGCACTGCAGGAAACAGCATTGGCTTTAATCCCCTGATTAACAGGTATCCAGGTTGCTCCCCCATCCTCGCTCTTAAAGACACCGAGGTTGGAATCTCCTCCGTATATGACATCAGGGTCTTGAGGGTTGATGGCAAGGGTAAAGAACTCTAAAGGGAAAAAACCCGTAGAAAGGTCATAGGTAATCCAGGTGTTTCCTCCATCAGTGCTCTTGGAGAAATTCAGGTTCCAGGCAGCATAGACTGTTTCAGGGTTGTGCGGGTCAAGGATTAAAGCCTCACACCAGCTGTCAGGCAGGAGCTGCTTCCAGGTCTTACCTCCATCCTTCGTCCGGTAAACTCCATTCTCTCCACCCACATAAACCGTCTTCGGATGCAGGGGATTGATGACAATCTCTTCAAACCATCCCGGTGTGAGACCAGTCTCCACCGTTACCCAGCTTAACCCGCCATCTGCACTCCGGTAGATACTCCCGTCTTCACTGGAGAAGGTATCGGTGACAAGCCAGACTTCCTGTCTGTTCCCAGGATTCACAGCAATAGCCCAGGGAACATGGTCTGCCTTGAGGGCCAGTTGTTCCCAGGATCTGCCGGAGTCTGTCGTCCTGAATATAACGCCGCCGTCACCCGATCCATATAAACCGCTGCACCCAACATACACCACATCCTGCTGAAGAGGATCAACGGTAACGGAATAATAGTTGCGCCATACCCTGCCCTTTCTGGCAGGATCATATTGCGTCCACGTTTTGCCCCCGTCTGTACTCTGAGAGATGAAAGAAATTGTGGCAACCCAGATGGTCAGATGATCGTTCGGGTCAATGGCGATGGAGCGCAGGTCCTCGTTTCTGAATCCTTCGATGCTACCCCATGTTGCCCCACCATTGGTAGTCTTAAAAAGACCATCCCCTTCCCAGCTCCCGGCGAAGAGGCAGTTGCCATCTGATGGATCAGCCGCAAGAGTCTGGATCTGTCCTCCATAGAGACCCTGATCTTCCCAGGTCTGGCTGAAGCCTGAAGATGGAAAGAAAAAGAGAAAAAGGAGGAGGTACGCTATCCACAAGTGGATCATGAGGGTATCTTGATGAGCCTTTTCTGCTTTGTATTACTTGGTAATTACCTTATCCTTTACCTGGATAGCAACACTTTTTTTTGCGAGAACCCTTCCTTTAGAGAAGTCATCAAAAACCTCTTCCACCCGTAACTCACCCAGATCTATGGACTCACAGCCCAGGAATTTTCCGGTAACAGGGTGAAAAATCTTTTCTCCTTCCCGATAGACGATAAACTTCATCTCCTTCTTGATATTCTTATTCAATCCAGAATCAGTATAGACCTCATTCCCCTTTACCTTCACTACCTGACCCTCAACCAAAGGAAAGCTGTGCTTGAATTTTAAGGCAAGGCCCTCGGAGAGAAACTGTATCTGGGTAATACTCTTGTCCTGCGAAAACACATCCTTGGCTGCAAGGACGGATGTGGTCTCCGAATTGATCAGCCGGGCAAAGATCTCAATGGAATTCGGGGTTTCATTGATAGTGCCCATAATAATTCCTTCAGCCGCTATCATCCTTCCCCCTTTCAGGGCTTTGGAAGGATCAACCAGGTCAGTCCTGCTCAATTTGAGTTCCTTCAAAACCTCTTCCATCTTCTCCCTGCTCACAACGTTAAATCTCCCCTGATTAACAAATGCACTGGTCAGGGCATCAAAAACAACGTCCCCTGCAGATGGGGCTTGCCCTTTCGTCTCAAAGGGGAGAAGTAAAATTGACATCCTGCTGTTCACCCTTTTGACTCTGGGTGTCTCCCGAATAACTACCAGGTGCTTTGTCGCGGTATTGCCTTCTTTATCAGTTACCTTGATCTCGAAATGGTTCTCACCTTCTCTCAACTGAGCAAGGTGGTTGAAGAAGAGATTCCTCGCCGGTTTAACGAAAAGAGGAGTGCCGTTTATTGCAATTGAATTTATCTCATGCGGTCCACTTGCATTTCCGTCTATCAAGATTGTCTCATAATGGACTGTCTGCCGTTCGGCGAGATCCTTAAGGTGAATGGCTACGGGAGGGGCTCCCTTATCTTTTGAGAACAGGCCGGCGCCCACATCCCTAAGCCGCTCATCGAGAAAGGCAATCTGGATCACAGGACTCAAATTCCTCGCCTGAGGAGAAGAGATGTTAATTTCGCCTGCAGTTATATTGCCTGCCAGATCCTTTACCTCAAAGGGGATGCGATCTTCTCCGGCTTTAAGAATAACCTTTTCATCAATCTCGGCTTCCTTCTTACCTCCGAGTTCACGTGTCTTGCCGTAAAAATTGAGAGACGATAATCCTGCTTCATCAGCTACGGAGCACTGAATCAATACAATCCCGTCCTTTATCTGTTCATGGTTCACTTTCTCGACGCTGAAAAGGGGCCCTTGCCTGTCAACAATAACCCGAACAGCTTTTTCAGATTTTCCACCGGTGAGGTCTTTTGCCTTCACGCTGATGAGGTTGATACCGTCATGCAATTCGACAGCCTGTTTGAACTCAATCGTCTTCTGTGCAAGCTCGATGAATAACGGCTTATCGTTGATCTCAATCCGTGAGACAAACTGGTCGTCCTCCGCTATTCCAGATACCTCTATCGAGAAAAGATTGGTATATTCCCCTTCCAGAGGAGTAGTTATCTGGATACGGGGAGGCAGTTTCTCCTCACCCTGGGCGATGAACAGAGCTTCCCTCGCCTTGTTGAGAAAATATTTTGCCTTGGCACTCTCCTCCTGGGAGAGAGAAATCTCCAGTTCTCTGATCGCTTCTGGATACTTCTTGAGCTGGTAGAGGGCAATCCCCATTCCCCGGTGGGGGAAGTAGTCGAGGAAATGCATTCCATAGCTGCGCGTCCTTCTCTGGTCCTGATCCCTCATTCTGATTGCCTCTTTGAAATCAGTAATCGCCTCCTCATAGAATTCACCTTCGGCAAAGGAAATTCCCCTCTCATAGAAATTCCACCAGCGATTGCGGAAGAGTCCCTTGGTGACTCCGTAAACTTTTCCGTCCTTTGTATACTGTAAAGGAGGTTGAGCTGCACAGCCATAAAAATGTGTAATGGAGATAAAGAAAAACAGAACACAAAACACAATGTAGGGGTAACCCCCTGTGGTTACCCATTGTGGAGGGGCGAACCTGTGTGTTCGCCCTTCTGAGAAGGGAGAAGACCTACCCGCAGGGCGGGCACCCAGAAGGATTACCGCCGGAGCGGCCCAAGGTTTTATGTAGGGGCGAACCTGTGTGTTCGCCCATTGTGTAGGGGCAACCCCCTGTGGTTGCCCGTTGTTGCGCTTTGTTTTCATGGTCATTGGAAATGGTAAATAACGGACATCAGCACTGAATGCTGGGTCACATCCTCTTTGATGCCGGCAGAACCAAAGGAGTCACCCCACACGTTTGCTCCGTAGCGAAAAACGTAAGCCCAGTCAATGACAACATTTTCTATCATGATACCTGTGCCGAGGGTAAAACCGAAGAAGTCGTCAGGATGTTCTTGAGAGGGCTGAGGGTCGTAAAAGAGACCAGCTCTCAGGGGTATTACCGTCTTTTCCCTGACGATCAGGTATTCAATGCCTGTCCTTACCTGGGTGGTGTCATGGACATGGGAATCCTTCCGGGGTACACCGGTAATCGGACTCATATCATTACCCTGTCCATCTTTCAGAAAGAACTTTGACCATTCAGTGCGGTAAACATCAAGGGATGTTGTCAGCGCATCTGAGAGGCGGAAGGCAAACCCGAGACCATAAGACATGGGCATAGTAAGTTCTACTCCTTCAGAAAATCCATATGTACTCTTGGTAGGGGGCAGTTCACCGTTTGGGTAAATCTGCTGGGTGTGGAATTTATACCGGTGATGCATGTCTGCAGTAAAAGGAGTTTTAAGAACTCCGCCCACTGTTACAACTGAATTCACGTCCCAGAGAAATCCAACGTTACAGTTGACCCCTTCAAAAGAAGAGTATTTTTCATAAATGCTTTCTTTGTTCTTAATAGGGATACCATTGAGTGTACTTTTAGTTGTGGTATAGTACCTCTGACTCCACCCATTCTCCCAAAGAAGTTTATCTGTCCAGATGTTCAGCGTCATCCCCAGCGATAATTGGGGATTGATCTGGACTGCTAAAGCAGGGGAAAGGGCTTTGACACCGCCATCTTGTTTAAATAAGTTTGATTTTTTACTGTTTACCTCTTCCACGTAGTATTTGTTGTCATAGCTAAGCCTTTTGTACATATCATAAAGCCTCTGGTAATTTATGGAAAAGACCATATTGCGTTTTAATAACTTAAAGGGATAGGCAAAGCTCAGGTAATTCAGGTTATAGCTGCTCTTTTCATTCATCCCGGATGCTTCAGGATGGGAAGAAGATTCCAGTTCCTCCCTGATATTGAAATAGGAGCCAACCATGGATAGCTCCGGCTTCTCAAGCTGAATCAATCCGGCTGGATTCCAGGAGGCGGCAGTGGCATCATCAGCTACGGCAATGAATGCCCCTCCCATGCCCATGGCCCTCGCCCCTGAGCCTACGGGGTCAAAAGAGGAGTTAATCGGAATCTTCTGAAAAATCTGTCCGGCTGAAGCGGTTTCGATAGCCAACAAATGGATAAAAAGAATTAAGAAAACCGTGAAGCATTTGTTATTCATTTCTTCACCAGCTCAAATATTTTCTTATCCTCCAACCTGCTCCTGTACCCGCAATGCAGGGGTAAGCGCCCTGATTTTTTTGACCACCTTCGCCTGGGATTGAGAAGGATTGACCGAGGTAATCTCAATGAAGCCCATCTCTTCTTCCTTGTCTCCCCCTAAAATCCGCATTGACAAGCCTTTGCGTATTCCCTGATCTGAACCAATGTTGATAGTAACCTTATCTCCATCTATGGAGGTAATCTTTCCCCGCAGCGGATACTCCTTTTTCAGCCTCGAGATGATCTCCCGGGAAATCTTTTTCATGAGGGCATCCATTGCCTGTGGCTGGTCAATACTCTCTGAGAAGGCCGCAATAACTCTGGTGGTCTCGGTCTCGATGAACTTAAGGGTGAGCATACTCTTTGAGCCCATCTGTACAATGCTGCCTATTCCAATCATACGGGCAGCTAAAATCCTTCCCACCTTCAGTGATGTTTCCTGATCAACTAACTTGGTGGTACTTAATTTCAGTTCCTGAAGGAGCTTGTCCAGGATCTCCCGCTCTACAACTTTTATTCCCCCCTCTGATTGAAGTGATGAGGTAAGCTTCAGTACAATGTATTCCTCTTCCCCTTCCCGGGAAGAAGCTAATCCCCCCTTTCTTTCCAGAGGAAAAAAGGTCAGGGTCAGGGGACGGGACGTCCAGGTATCTGTCTCCTTTGGCCTCATACCTTTCTCTCTCGAAGCCTTGAGCAGGTCCTGCACCAGTGCGTCAATCTTTTCCTGCCTTTCCCGGTCGTGAGCAATACCTACCTTTCTCTTCGCCTCCTTCAAAAAGACAGAGGCAAAAGAATCATTGGGATCCTCTTTGAGGGCCTTTTCGTAATACGACACTGCTTCATCTAACCTGCCTGCTTTCTCCATCATCATACCCTTACTGGTATAGGCTTCGGAGGAAGGATTATATTCTCCAGTTTTATCCTGAGATCTCTTCCATATACCAACGCCGATGGGGGATAATACCCCGGCCATGATGATGAGAAAGATAATGGCTGCAACACGTTTGAGGAGATTTCTTTTTTCTTTCACCCTCTCCTTGATAACGATCTCTTCCGATGACCGTGAAGCCGGCGTAATTCTTTGTTTTTCACCTTCCGCTTCTTTAACCTCCTTCCGCTCGGACACATCAAGGTAACTGAAGGTCGGGTCTCCATAGAGCATATAGCTGGCCCAGACTATGGTATCCTCACCATACTCGCGAATCAGGCTTATCCTCGCTTTCCTCACTGCCTCGCCTATTGGACACCCTTCCGTCATTGCCCGGTAGAATTCCCGGGAGAAGAGGGAACTCGGCCGATCCAGAATCTCCCAGAAGGTCCCGATATAGTGCTGCACCCCGGCCAGGAGAAAGGCATTGGCGAGGCCGTAAATTCTCTTGCTATACCCTTCGCCAATCTTCCATTCCTCGGTTTGACCTGACTGGCAGGCATTGGAAAAAACCAGTGCAGGAAAAGGCTTGGCACCGATCATCTGGATGATATCTGATGAGGTAAACTTACCGTCTTCAAAGATCCACCCGCTCCGGGATGGCTCTTGCTGGTCATAGTCCGCATGACCGGCGTAGTGGACAATATCGAAGTTCTGGATCTTCTCCTTCACGTACTCTACGACGGTATGCCCGCTCTTGTGGTTGGCATGGATTAATGAGGGATTCTTGTCCATCTCCTCCCTTATCCTCTTCCCCTCAGCATTTGCATCCTTCAGGTTACCTCTCGGGTCAGTTAAGATGAGCATCTTAAGGGGCTTCTCCAGCCTCCGCTCACTCACCCCGCTTATTCTCTGCCTGGTTCTCACGAGCCTCCCCATATTGAACCTTTGGCAGAGGAACTGTTCTCCGTCAAAGAGGAGCTCCCAGGGAATCTGGACCAGTCCATCATCGATGCTCAAGATAAGGTCTTCAGCCTGTGTGCTCTTGAGATCCCTCTTGGCCTGCAAGATAAGAAGTTCATCGTAGAGAAGCTGGCCGGCATCTTTCAACTGGCGCAAGATATCTGTGGAAACCATCCCCCGGATATTTGCCCGTCCCAGGAGGTCCTCTATCTCTTTACACCGCTCTTCCACCCTGCTCAGGGAGATGGAACTTTCTTCGTAAGGTTTTATCGTCTTCTCTTCCTGCTCTCTCTTCTCAAACGTGCTGATCTTCAGCTTCTCACCTTCCCGGGTAATCTCCAGCTGAAGCACCTTCCTCTTCTTTCTCATCGCAAGTGGAGGCTTTTCTGCTGCCCGGGTAGGGCCGACAACCATCTCTTCTTCACCCCATACTACCCGATAGACCTCCAGAGCTTCGCTAATCCCTTTCAGCTTTTTGGTATCCAGATAGCGGCAGATCACCTCGTCTGAGTTCTTTACCTTCTCATAGACCTGCTTGGAGATTAAGATCTGTTCGGGCTGGGCAATGTTTTCCAGCCGGGCGGCCACAATTACCACTTCTCCGAACACATCCTCAGTCTCTACCAAACCGCGGCCAGTACCGATTCCGATCCTCACCTGAATTTGATCTGGTTCTTCTCTGCCCTGGTTATAGAAGAAGAGCGTCTTCTGGATATCAATGGCAGACTTTACTGCCTGCAGCGGTTCTTCAAAGGAGGACATGATTGCATCGCCCATGGTCTTGATTACCTTCCCGCCGTACTGCTCAATTAAAGGGAAAAGCATCTCGTTGTGCTGCTGGATCATGGCCCGGCCTCCAATGTCCCCCCGGGATTCAAAGACAGCAGTAGATCCCTTGATATCAGAAAACATGATGGTGACTTCGTGGCTGTATCTGGACTTCAAGAGTTCATCAATGCGGGCGCGTTCTTTCAGGAGTTCTTCAAGATCTTTTTCGTTTTTTTCTTCTCGTTTAGCCATACCTGCTTCTTAGGGTATTCTATGTAGTCGAGGTAACATAGGCCTGATAGGCAGCTATAAATTTGCTCCAGGAGACCTGGCCGTTTGGACAGGCTTGATAATCTGTGATTACATCACATCTTATATCCCGGCTACCTTGACGGTTGCCGTGCCATTTTCCCATGTTTTTTTCAAAGGCGGGTTATATCTGTCCATGTGGAGGAGAACCACCTTCTCTGGCGTTATTCTGATGAGATTGAAACGTTTGAAGATTTTTTCCTTAACAGCTTCTTCCTGACCTGCTGGAATTATCCCCTTCTGTGCAAGTTCATCCATCATACCGCTGGCTGCTTCTCTGATACCAAAGGCTTCTACTCTTTTCTGAAACTCTTCAGGGTTATTCTTCATGTTGATGAGCTCAGCCTTTCCCCAGAGCTGGAGGCTTTTCTGTTCGACGCTGTGGTTCACCGGTTCATAGATCCCGACAGCCACCTTCGGGTTTCTCATGATGTTGGCTATCTTTCCCCCGGGCTCGCCAGCAATCCATACGGTCATTCCCTCATGGAAGAAATCTACCGGGGTGACTCTCGGCTCGTTATCTACGCACGTGCCCAGGGCACAGGCCCTGCCGTGTTTCAAGTTACACCCGGCCTTCGTCCTTGCTCCACCGGGCTTGGTGGCCGTCCTGTCCAGAAATTCTATGATTTCCCTTTCCAGTTCCTCTCCCGTCATCGTGATATCCTTTTCCTTAGACATGTTATTCCTCCATAAGACCGTAGGCCGCTCCTGAATAAAACGTTTGGTCGTTCTTACGATAATTCTTTCTTTCTGGGCGAGGCAACGCCTCGCCCCCTACAATTAGAATTTGACCAGCGGCGGGAGCATGTGGAGCATGAAACTCTCCGGAGGAACTCCCAGCATGACACCACCCTGGTAGAAACGGTTCTCGGTAAAAGTGAACCTTACCCACTCTGCCCGCTTTTTAAACATCTCCTCGATCTGTTCCAGTGTTGGCTTCTCTTTTCTCCGCTTTTCCACGATATGAAAATAGGCCTTAAATATTGCCTCAGCAGCATCCTGAAAACATCCACTGTTTTCCTCCTCCGGACCGAAGGCTATACCGATTCCGTAGCCGACACCGGTGCCTGCCTCTTTCACCTGAAACATTTTCAGATAACCTTGCCGTAAATGCTCATAAGCTCTTCCGTGCTTTTTCATAACCTGTTCCATCTCTTTCTTGAGATACTTCCTGTCCTCATCAATAGGTATGACAGGATAGACATCAAAAAATCCCGGGCAGCGCTCGAAACCCTGTTCAGAAACGTGCTCAAAGACCCCCATGAACATGGGAACCAGCGGGTTAGAAGGAAAGGTCTGAATACCAACCCACTGGATGCTGCTCTGGTAGTCTCGTCCCGGAATGGTGACGGTAGCGGAGATGGTTGAGACACAGGCCTTCTCAAAGAGGTCGCCTCTGATTGAGTTCACCTCAACCTGCCCTGCCTTCGTCAAAAAATCCCATGCCTTCTTTTCAAAAGTCTTACCCCTATGCAACAGTGAAATGGTATCCAAGTACTTCTGTTTCAATGCAATGAGAAAGGTGTCTGTGAGCATAGAACCCCCAATAAAAAAGTTTTAAGTTGCAAGTATCAAGTTACAAGTTGTTTTTATCTTGCAACTTGCATCCTGCAACTTGAATCTGTCTTTTTATTGTTCTTCCCCGATCTTGATATCCTTTATCCTTAACTGAATGCTCTTCATCCCCTGCCAGGTGTTGAACTGGGGGACAAAGGCTAACCTGATCGTCTGGTCAGAGATGGCGAAATGGTTGGCCATATTAAAACCGATGGCATCATAGAAGGCCCCGTCCTCTTTTATCTTCATCTTGAGATGCCCGTTCCCCACCACCATGGAACTGTACCGGTTCAGATCATAGGAGCAGAAGGTTGGTTCAGGATTTGAATAGCCAAAGGGAGCGAGGCGGTCAAGATCGTCGATGAGGTTCTCTGTGACTTCCTTCAGATTGATAGCAGCATCTATGCTGATCCTCGGGATAAGGTCTTCATCCAGCAAATTTTGAGAAGCAATCTCTTCAAGGGCCTTCTCAAACTCTTCTATCTTTTCAGACAGGATGGTAAGCCCTGCGGCATGCTTGTGACCACCAAACCCTTCCAAAAGTGATTCGCAGCCCTTCAACCCATTATAGAGGTGGAAAGCCTCAATGCTCCGAGCCGACCCCTTGCCCTTTTCTCCGTCAAGAGCAATCAGGACCGTCGGCCGGTAGTACTCTTCTACAATCCGCGAGGCGCATATCCCGATCACTCCGGGATGCCAGTTTCTGGAAGAGAGAACCAGGATCTTTTTCTCACGGAATTTCTCGTCTGTTTCAATCCGTTCCTTGATCTCTCTGACAATTTCATTCTCCATCTGCTGCCGTCTGGAGTTCTTGACCTCAAGACTCTTAGCCAGAGATTCTGCTTCCCCGGGATCTTTGGTAATGAGGAGCCTCAATCCTTCCTCAGCGCGGTCAATCCGTCCCGGCGCATTGATCCTGGGCCCCAGCCTGAATCCAATGTGTGCCGTTGTAATGGGAACATCCTTCAGGCCACTTACTTCTTTTAATGCCTTTATCCCAACCCGGGACCCTTCGGTGAGGAGCTTCAGTCCGTATTTCACGAAGATCCGGTTCTCATCCACGAGGGGAACCATGTCAGCAACCGTACCGAGAGAGACAAGGTCAAGGCATTCCTTCAAGTTAGGCGGAACATCATTCCTAAAATGACCGGAATCACGGAGATAGCTCCTCAATGCTATAATCAGATTGAAGGCGATTCCCACGCCAGCCAGTTCCCTGAAGGGAAAGGAGCAGTCCTTCTGCTTGGGGTTGAGGATGGCATACGCAGGGGGCAGCCTGTCCGGAACCTCGTGGTGGTCGGTGATAATCACATCCATCCCCTGGTCATGGGCAAAGGAGATCTCCTCAAAATCTCCTATCCCGCAGTCAACCGTGATGAGGAGTCCTGTACTCTGCTCCTTGAGAAGCCTGATAGCATCCAGGTTAAGGCCATACCCTTCCTTCTCCCGCTCCGGGATAAAATAGGCACAATCCCCGCCGAGATCCTCCAGAAAATTGAAAAGGATGGCAGTTCCCGTAATCCCATCAACGTCATAGTCTCCATAGATAACGATCTTTTGTTTGTCTTTGAGGGCCTGGCCTATCCGGGTAACCGCCCTCTTCATGTCTTTCATCAGGAACGGGGAATGCAGGTCGCTCAAACCGGCAGAGAGGAACATCTTTGCCTGGGGGAGATCGGTAATATCCCGGTTAATGAGAAGCTGGGCCAGGAGAGAAGAAATCTGTAATTCTTTCATGAGAAACCCTCGAAGCTCTCCGTCGCTTTTGCAGATCTCCCATTTTTTCGAAACCAGTTTCATCTTCTTTCTCTTCAAGCCAGCACGATTGTATCAGATACTTCCTTCAAGTCAAGGAAACAGGACAATCTCTCTACAGAAGAGAGGAAACGTGGTTCCGAGTGCATAAGACCGAAGGCCGCGCTTCGCGGTAAAGTGCATTTCGCTGAAAGCCGCATGAGAAAGACTTACCGGCAAAGCCGGGCTTCGCTCTTATTGTAGTGGAGCAAGATTTAGAATTGTCGAAAAAATGTTGCTGAGCAACGAGGAACCTCGTTTTTCAGAGATCTCTTCATGGTGTGCATTTCCAATTGAGTTTTCAGAGGGTTAATGGTAGATACATTTTACAGCTGCAGAGGAGGGAAGTATGGGTACCGTGAAAAAAAATACTGGTAAAACAGGATTAAAGATTACCCTCGACTTCAATAATCTGATGGCAGAATCAGTTCAGGGAGAAGAGATTACAGAAAGAGAACTCAGTGGAACAGCAGAAAGAGCGAGGCGGATCCTTCAGGAGATGCAGGAGAGAAGAGCACGGGGTCAGCTTCCCTTCATGGACCTCCCGTATCAGGGGGGGATGGTGAAAGAGATAAAGGAATATGCCAGAACCGTAAAGGGAAAGTTTACCGATCTTGTCATCCTGGGCATTGGTGGATCGGCCCTGGGAGGAATTACCCTGCATCATGCTCTTCATCCACCTTTTTACAATCTCCTCCCCCCGAGGCAAAGGAAGGGCTTTCCCCGCATCTTTTTCGCTGAGAATATCGATCCTGACGGATTTAACGGCCTGCTCGACCTCCTCGATCTGCAAACAACTCTCTTCAATGTAATCAGCAAGTCCGGGGAGACCGCTGAGACCATGGCACAATTTCTGATTGTGAGAGACCTCCTCGTAAAAAAACTGGGGGAAAAGCGCTCCTGTGAGAATCTCCTGATTACTACCGATGCTGCTTCCGGCTGGCTCAGGCAGATCTGCAGATCAGAGGGGCTTGCTGATTTCGCAGTACCCCAGGGGGTCGGAGGGAGGTTTTCGGTTTTTACCCCGGTGGGCTTACTGCCGGCTGCATTGACCGGCATTGATTGCGAAGGATTGCTCTCCGGAGCACGCTTCATGGACGGGCTGTGCAAAAGAGACGATGTGTGGAAGAATCCCGCCGCGCTCCTTGCTACTGCCCTCTATCTCCTCGATGTCAGGAGAGGAAAGAGGATGGTGGTGATGATGCCGTACTGCGATGCCCTGAAGGACCTGGCCTATTGGTTCAGGCAGCTCTGGGCTGAGAGCCTGGGCAAGAAGGATGAAGTCGGGCCAACACCGATCAATGCCCTTGGTGTGACTGACCAGCACTCACAGCTTCAGCTCTACATGGAGGGGCCTCTGGACAAGGTCATCATCTTCATCGCTGTAAAACAGTACCAGAAAACCCTTCCCATCCCCAGGGCCTATCCCGGACTGGAAGGTCTCAGGTATCTGGGGGGGCATACCTTGAACGAGCTGATAGCAGCAGAGAGAATGGCAACGGAATACTCCCTGACGAAAAACAGGCGCGTGAACTGTACAATCACTCTGCCTGAACTCAACGCCTTCACCCTGGGTCAGCTCCTCTATCTCCTGGAAACAGCAACCGTCTTTGCCGGTTCGCTCTACCAGGTGAACCCCTTTGACCAGCCCGGGGTTGAAGAAGGGAAGAAACTCACCTACGGCATCATGGGAAGAAAAGGCTATGAGGTGAAAAAGAGAGAGATCAAAGAAGGAGGCAGAAAATTCAAGAAGTATATTATCTGACCGGATGGCTTCTCGTCAGGCTGACCGTCTTCATCATATCCCGTCTCCCCCTTGACAGCATCTATCGCCTTGCTGACCTGCTGGGAAGGGCGTATTTTTCTCTCGCACCCGGGTCACGGAAAAAAATCTCCCGCAATATCCGGTTTGCCTTTCAGAAAGAGAAAGGCCCTGAAGAAATCGAGGAGCTGACCCGGGAAGCCATGGCAAATTTCTTCAAGAACTATCTTGAACTTTTCTTCTTTGCCGGCCCTCACCGGGATAAACTGCTCCGGCGGGTAACCATCGAAGGGAGGGAACACCTCGACCGTGCTCTTTCCCGGGGCAAGGGCGTCATTGTCGTGAGTGCGCACCTGAACAATTTTGCCCTGATAGTATTGAAGCTCGCCTCGGAGGGTTATACAATTGCCATGGCGATACGGGATTTCAAGAACCCCGCAGAGTCACGCATTTACAGAGGCTGCCGGAAGCTGATCCGCCTGCAGTCCATTCGCATCAAGCCCTCGTTCCATTTCCTGAGGGATGTGCTGAGGCTGTTCAAAAGAAACGGGATGATCTGCCTCATCGCTGATGAAAACAAGAGGCACGGGGGGGTGTTTGTGGACTTTTTTGGCCGTCCGGCTGCTACTGCCGCCGGTCCTGCTCGCCTTGCTCTCAAGACCGGTACACCGGTTGTTCCGGTCCTGATGGTAAGAGATAGCGATAATAACCAGAGGGCCGTCGTTGAACCGCCTCTTGACTTCGAGCGCTCAGGGAATAAAGGAAGAGACGCCGGGATAATAACTTCAGGGTTCACCAGGACAATTGAGTCTTATGTCCGGCAGTATCCCGGACAGTGGAGATGGGACCACTTCAGGTGGAAGACACAACCAGAAGAGGGAAAGGAAGACAACCAGCCTACCCAGCTTAACCTCTTCAATGGTAGAATACCATAAGAGACACAATGAACGGCCATGAATTGAAAAAGAGGTTCAATGACTTTGTGGGCTGGCTGGTGCTCAGGCCCCTCTATTTTATTATTCCTTACCTGCCGCTCCGTATTTCTTATGCCCTGGCAGAAAAGCTCGGCCTCTTCGCCTACTTCATTCTCTTTCCCTACCGGAAGCGGGTCATGGAAAACCTCGCGGTTGCCTTCGGCAGGGAAAAGACCCGCGGGGAGCTCAAGGTTATTGCCCGCGAAATGAGCATCCATATGGTAAAGGGTGCGGTTGAGCTGCTCTACTCTTGTTCCCCTTCCATGAATAAGGTTTTTGAACGGATCAAAGTCATCGGCAAGGAAAATCTCGACGCAGCCCTCACGAGCAACAGAGGAGTCATCGCCTTCAGCAGCCATCTCGGTAACTTCACCCTTCTCGGGAGAAGGCTGGAAAAGGACGGCTACCCCTTTCACACCCTCCGCAAGGACCCCAAGGGGCCGCTGCTCACCCGTTTCTACAGAAACCTTGAAAAGATGTATGGTGGAAGATTCATCTATGTGGAGCCGTGGAAAGAGTGCCTCCGCACTATGATGAGCCGCTTGCGGGATAACGAGATTGTCTGCTTTATCCCTGACGAGAACAAGAGGCATGGAGGAGTAAAGGTGGATTTCTTCGGGCAAAAGGCATCGACAGCGATTGGCCCCGCTGTCCTCGCCCTGCGCACCGGTGCACCGATTGTTCCTGTCTTTATTATCCGGGAGAGCGATGACACCCACACCATCATGATTGAGCCGGAAATGGAGTATGAACAGAGCGGGGATCCTGACAGGGATATCTACACCATCACTTCCACCTTCACCCGGATCATTGAATCGTACGTGAGGGGGTACCCGTCTCAATGGCCCTGGATCAGTAACCGCTGGAAGGAAAAGCCCCCCCGGAAACGGGTCAAGGTGAAGAGGCGAGACCTCTTATTATGATGCAAGATTCAAGTCACAAGTTGCAAGTAGCAAGTGTTAAGAAAGAGATATTTATACAACCCTCTCAACAATTTCCCCACTTCTTTTCTCTGATCTTCTAATTCAACGAACTCCCCTTCATGAATGTAACCTAAATCTTTAACCAGCATGAGATAGGATTCAACCTCTGCAAGAGAGCCCCTCGCAATAGATAAAAACTGCAGAAATTCTTTCTTAGACTGTCTCTCACTTCCCTCTGCTATATTTGCTAAGATTGAAACACCTGCTCTCCTCAATTGGGAGGTTAGTCCATATAATTCAGAAGGAGGAAACTTCTGAGAATGCTTGTAAATCGTGAGTACCAATTGATAAGCTTTTTTCCATACTGTCAATTTCTTAAAACTCTTCTCCTCTTCCACTATTCATCCCTACTTTCTAAAGTTGCAAGTCTCAAGATCAGTCACAAGTTGCAAGTTGCAGGTTTCAAGTTTTAAATCTTCACTTGCATCTTGAAACTTGTTACTTGCATCTTAGTGAAACTCAATCCCTCCGCACACGTTAACCGCCTGTCCGGTCATATAGGAAGCGTCGTCAGACGCGAGGAAGACAACTGCGCCGGCAATATCCTCAGGCATCCCTATCCGCGCCAGCTTTAACATCCTTGATTCGATTGACATATCAACAATAGCCTTGATCATGCTTCCGTGCTCCATGCCCATCTGCTCGTCGGTTTTGTGATAGATGGGTGTATCAATCAATCCCGGGCAGACGGCGTTCACCGTAATCCAGTACGGGGCAAGCTGGATGGCAAGTCCCTGGGTGAGCCCGATCAGGGCGTGCTTGGACGAAGAGTAGGCAATTGATCCGGCCCGGTTGGTCTTCCCTTCGGTGGAGGCAATGCTGATGATCTTCCCCTTGATCCCTTTTTCGATCATCTGTTTGGCTACGCGCTGGGTGAGGAAGAAAGGTCCTTTCACATTAGTATTATAAATACGGTCCCAGAGGGCAGCGTCAAGATCCTCAAAAGAGACATTGGTATCACCGACACCGGCGTTGTTTACCAGGATATCGATCTTTCCGAAGGCCTGGAGAGCTTTGTCCACCAGCAATTTCATGTCCTCTTCTGACCCGATAACGCACGTAAGCCCCAGAGCTTTTCTCCCTGATGCCGTGATCATCTTCACGGTCTCC
>Ga0315280_10003662_pt1 | contig 23382 bp, 14 predicted proteins | sample YL17G06_40_MG_FD_203697 | JGI IMG/M metagenome (GOLD analysis project Ga0315280, IMG submission 203697) | Sediment microbial communities from Yellowstone Lake, YNP, Wyoming, USA - YL17G06_40 | ecosystem: Environmental > Aquatic > Freshwater > Lake > Sediment | place: USA: Wyoming | collected... | reverse complement strand
TGTTTCTGGCCAGGTTCCCGAAAGTTTAAAAGAAAAAGAAATTATTTCTTTGGATTTGGGAGCCCTCATTGCCGGAACAAAATATCGCGGAGAATTTGAAGACAGGGTAAAAGCTCTTTTAAAAGAAATCAACAGGGCCGGCGGCAGATATTTATTATCTATTGATGAATTGCATACTTTGGTTGGGGCCGGAGCAGCTGAAGGAGCGATTGATGCCTCAAATTTATTAAAACCAGCCCTAGCCAGGGGAGAATTGAGAGCAATTGGCGCCACCACTTTAAAGGATTATCAAAAATATATTGAAAGGGATCCGGCTCTTGAAAGAAGATTCCAACCAATTTATGTTTCTGAACCCTCAATTGAAGATACCCTCGCCATTTTAAGGGGGATAAAAGAAAAATACGAATTGCACCACGGAGTGAAAATCAAAGATTCCGCCTTGGTTGCCTGCTCGCAATTGGCTGCCAGGTACATCACTGATAGATTTTTGCCTGACAAAGCAGTTGACTTAATGGATGAAGCCATGTCGGCCTTGAGATTGGAGATTGAGTCGGAACCAACCGAGCTTGATTCTTTGAGAAAAGAAATTAAAAAACTGGAAATTGAAATGGAAGCAATAAAGAAAGAAAAGGGTTACCAAAAAAGACAAAAAGCAATTTTGAGGCAACTAGCCGATTTAAATGAAAAGGCAAAAGAAATTGAAGTAAAATGGCAAACAGAAAAAGAACTAATTTCAAAAATCAAAAATCTTAAAAAAGAGATAGAAAATTTAAGATTTGAGGCCGAAAGAGCGGGTCAAGAAGCCAATTTGCAAAAAGTAGCCGAAATAAAATATGGCAAAATTCCAGCCTTTTTGAAGGAGTTAAATGTGGCTGAGAAAAAATTGGCGAGACTGCAAAAAGGTCACCCTCTTTTAAAAAGTGAAATAGCCGAAGAAGATGTGGCAAAAGTGGCTTCAAGATGGACAGGAATTCCGATCACCAGGTTGTTAGAAGCAGAGGCCAAAAAATTGGAAAAAATGGAAGAGATTTTATCAAAAAGGGTAATTGGTCAAAAAGAGGCAATATCTGCGATTTCGAATGCTGTTCGTCGGGCCAGGGCGGGAATTTCAGAAGAAAATCGACCTCTGGGCTCTTTTATGTTTTTAGGACCAACTGGGGTGGGAAAAACAGAAACTGCCAGGGCTCTTGCTGAATTTTTATTCAACGATGAAAACGCCCTAATCCGGCTTGATATGTCAGAATATATGGAAAAGCACACCGTTTCTAAAATGATAGGATCCCCACCTGGTTATGTTGGCTATGAAGAAGGAGGTCAATTAACTGAAAAAATTAGAAGAAGGCCATATAGTGTCGTTTTGTTAGATGAAATTGAAAAAGCCCATCCCGAAGTCTTCAACATCTTACTTCAGATTTTAGAAGATGGCAGATTAACCGATGCTAAAGGCAGAACCGCTTCTTTCAAAAATGCCATTTTGATTATGACCTCAAATGTTGGCTCAGATATTATTGCCAAAGAGACCTCTTTAGGGTTTATTGGCGGAGATGAAGAGAAATCCCAAAGAGAGGCCTTAAGAGAAAAGGTGATTGGAGCTTTGAAAGAGAATTTTCGACCTGAATTTTTAAATCGAGTTGATGAAATTGTTATCTTCAATTATCTTGGAAAGGAGGAAATTAAAAAAATTGTTGATTTGGAACTCAAAAAAGTGGCTGAAAGATTAGAAAAAAAGAAAATTGAAATCGAGGTCACCGAGAAAGCCAAAGAATTTTTGGCTGAAAAAGGGTTTGACCCCAATTTAGGAGCCAGACCCTTAAAAAGGGTGATTCAGAGAGAAGTTTTGGATCCTCTTTCTCTGAAAATTGTTTCTGGAGAAATTAAAGAAGGCGAGAGAGTAATCGTTGATTTTGAGAATGAAAAAATAATTTTCCGAACCCCAAAAGATTTAATCAAAACTGCCCGTAAAAGAGAAAAAGTCGCTGTCTAATCAACACCCGAGGTTGATTATTTAGGATGCTAAGAAATATTCTTAAAATTATTAGTATTTTTATTTTGGGAATTTGTGGTGGAATTTTTGCTGATCAGATTTTGTGGCCCTATTTTGTTGAGAGGCCACTTTTTTATCAGTATGGGTTGGAGAAAAATCCAATTTACGTGACTGAGAAAAAAGAAATCAGAATTCAAGAAAATACTGCGATAATCGAGGCAATAGAAAAAGTTGAAAAGGCAGTAATTGGGGTGAGAACGAAAACCAAGGCCGGAAAATTCTTGGAAGGTTCTGGCCTAATTTTAACTTCAGATGGCTTAGTAGTCACCTTAGCTGATTTAGTTCCTCAGGGCTCTAATTTCAGTTTTTTTGTTGATGGTGAAACGGCTTCTTTTCAAATTCTCAAAAGAGATTTGAAAGAAAATTTAGCTTTAATAAAAATTGAAAAAACCAATTTACCAACAGTTGGCTTTGCCAATTTTGAAAAATTAAAATTGGGAGAAAGAGTATTTTTAGTAGGAGTGGCCCAGCCTCCAAATGGGGGCTGGGTTGTCAATGAGGGAATTGTCAAAAGTTTTGATGAAGATAAAATTGAAACAAATATTTTCGAAAAAAATAATTTAGCCGGCAGCCCATTGTTTGATATCGAAGGCAATGTTTTGGGACTAAATGAAATTGATTCCGAAGGAAAAGTAATTTCCGTTCCCGTTTCCAAAATCAAATCCTTTTCTGGTTTTTAAAAACTCAAAATAATTGCCAACCCTCACACTTAAATCTCTACCAAAGAGATTTTTTATTTTTGTTAAAGCAAAAATTAAATTTCTAATAAGGGTCAGAAGAATTGTTAATCAACACCCGAGGTTGATTAAGAGGGGTAGTTTTATTAAAATTAGATAATGCCTTATCGAGAAATATTTTTTGAGAAGAATCAACCATTTCACATTGTTTCCCGGGCAGTTGATGGAAGAAAAATCTTTGAGCAGGAGGAAGATTGTTATCGATTTATTTTTCTCTTTCAGGCCGCTAATATTGGAAGACGAGGTTCCAATGCCCGCGGCAAAGACATAATAAATGCTGCCCAATCTTTATTGCAAGGAGAGAAAATTTCATCAAAATTTATAATCGAAGAACATCCTCCATTAGTTTATCTCTTAGACTATTCTTTAGTCCTAAACCATTATCATTTTTATTTTTTGCCCAACATTGAAAATTCGGTACCTCTCTTAATGCAAAAACTGAATAATGGATTTGCTAAATATTTTAATTTGAAACACGATCGCAAAGATGCTTTGTTTGGCAGTCGTTATAAAAGTATTTTGGTAAAGACAGAATTTCAGTCCGATGCCGTTAGTCGCTACGTGAGTATAATTAATCCTTTAGATGTTTTTCAGCCCGGTTGGAGAGAGAATGGTTTGGGGAATTGGAAGGAAGCTTTCGAATTTTTGGGAAATTATCAGTTCTCAAGTTTTCCTGATAAAATTGGAAAACGAAACGCTGGAATATTGGCTCCGAAAGAAATTTTAGAGAAATATTCCTTTATAGGGAATCCTGAAAGTAGGGAAGAGTATCGAAAATTTGTGGAAGAATTTTTAAAACAAAAATCAGTTCTACCCTTTCTCTTGGAATAATTAATCAACCTCGGGTGTTGATTAAGTTATCCACTTGCAGTGGGTTGTTTTTTATTTTAAGGATTGTAAAATAAAAAAATATGTGGAAAACTAAAAAAATTATTTTTCTCATTGTTATTGTTTTAATCCTCTTCGCTGGCGGAGGATTTTTTTGGTGGTGGCAGGGTCGAGAAATAAAGGGAAACCCGGAAGATTATGTGATTAAAGAAACAGAAGAGGGAAAATTTGTGGAAAATAAAAAGGCAGGATTAATTGTAAAAGTTCCCGAAGGATGGGAGGCAAAAAAGATAGAATTTCTTGGGGGATCGATAGTACTATATACCAAAGATATAGATGGTAAAAAACAAAATGAAATGGTATCACCTCCTTTGAAAAAAGGATGCGGGATAGAAATAGCAGTAGGATATAAAAAAATGAATTTTAACGAGATGGAAAAAGAAATAAAGGAAACCCATGCAGGGTTGGGTATAAAATCTGAAGAATTCGAGGTAATAACAACAAATAATCGCCAAGCTCTCAAAAATACTTTTGAGAGTATAGTTATAGGTCCTGGAATTTTCATTTATTTTCCTAGCAAAAACGAAGTGTATGAATTCGGTACATATTGGGCGCCTGAAGAAAAAGAGAATTGTTTACAAGAATTTAACAAATTTTTAGAAACAGTGTTAATTAAGTAGCTCTTTCTTAAAAGCGAGCCTCGGCTAGAGAGAGGTAAGGTTCTTTAAAAATAAAATAACAACTCAATAAGGATTGATTTTTTTAAAGTTTATGAAGAATTGCTTAGTGAATAAGCAAATTTTAAATATTTTTTTGCTAATTACCTTAGTAGCTTTTTTGATTTTGCCAAAAATTTCTTTAGCAGAGGAGTTCAAAGAGATTACTCCTGAAGATGTAGAAAAACACCTTACATTATCTGAGCAAGATGCTAAAAATTTATTGCAAACATTAACTCAAGTATTTACAACTGAATGGATAAATTTAGAAGCTTCGGGTTATTCTACAGCTGAAGAAAATGCAGTTCCAGTAATTCTTCGAGAAGTCGTCAGAATAGATATTTTAAATCATCTTTTAATTGATGCTCCAGTTGAAATCACTGGAAAAATAATAAAAAGTGCTATAGAAATAGCCCGGCTAATTTTAGCTCAGGATATTTCTAGTGTTTTAGAAAAATTTGAAAAAGAAAGTGTTCAAAGAGCGGTGGAATATGGGATGAATTTTCTATTTCAAAATGAAATTAGAGTAACTCCGGGAGCAATAAAGTTTGAATACACTTCCTGTCAAGAAGTCAAAAAAGAAGCTATTTTTCAATACCTCATAATATATAAACCTTTAGATGCCAAAAGTGGAAAAGTTGAAATAAGGTTTTATTCGCCAAATCCAATTGAACCACCAAAAGTAAAAGGAGGAATTTGGGGCGGCACATGGGGAATCTACCATGAACTCCAACATGACCTTCCACCTTTCGTTGTTGAAATCCAGGGCACGGTAGAAAAAACAGATTTAGGAAGTTATCGCTGGGTCAAAGAACCTTTAGTTAAGATTGATTTTTCAGGTCCGGTCCCAGATTTAGGGATCAAACCTCTTACTTTTTGGGAAAGACAAATTTGGAACCCAATAATCACTCAAATCAAAGACATTGAAGTAATTATCACAAAAGTTACTGGAAAGTCACCAAAAATAGTTGAAAATCTTCTCAAGATACCTAAAACTGCTATCAATATTTGGAATGAAATAAAATCGACTTTTTCGAAAATTAATCCTTTTGGACCGGCGGCTTTAGTTGAAACACCATTACCTAAAAAAGAAGAACCGTCGGTTGAAGTAGGACAGGAGATAGGACAAGAGATTTTTCCCAGTGTTGAGGTCAAACCTCAACAACCTCAACAACCGGAACCAAAACAACTAACCTTGGAGGAGATTCAGGAGATCTTGGATGATATTGCTGAGAGAATTGATGTGATTAGTGTCGATGTGGCGAAATTAACGGGTAAAGAGATAGTTGATGGCGAGAAGGAAACTTTGGTTAAAGAAAAAATTAAGGAGGCAGAGATTGAAAAGCCAAAAGAATCAGAAGAAGAGATAGGACAGGAAGAGGTAGGACAAGAGGTGGTAGCGAAGTTATGTGAGAAAATTCCGGGAAGTTATCCGGTCAGAAATAGAGTAATTATCAATGAAGTTGCCTGGATGGGAACTTCTAATTCGGCAGATGACGAATGGGTTGAATTAAAAAATATTTCAGGAACAGAAATAAATTTGGCTGGCTGGCAACTTTTAGATAAAAATAATCAAATTAAAATTTTCTTTAATAACCAACCTCGGGTGTTGATTAAAGGGTTTTTTCTTTTGGAGAGAACGAATGATGATTCGGTGCCCTATATTCCAGCTGATTTAATTTACAGTGGCGGTCTTAATAATACAAATGAAACCCTTTATCTTTTTGACGAGAATTGCCAACTCCAAGATGAAGTTTTAGCCAATCCTAATTGGCCAGCCGGAGATAATTCTTCAAAGAGGACAATGGAAAGAAAATCTGATTTGACTTGGCAGACAAGCACTGAGCCCGGCGGTACCCCAAAAATGGAAAATAGTGGTGGATACTATGTATATCAAGGCGGTTCTTCTGGTGTCTCAAGTTCACCCTTATCTTCAGATACTGAACCTCCAATTGCCAATGCCGGGCCAGACCAAACCATAATCATAAATGAACCAATAACTTTTGATGCTTCGGGTTCAAGCGATAATGTCGGTATTACCTCTTACCGGTGGGATATTGATAATAATGATGGCCTGAATTGGGACAATCCTGATTTAACTGGTCAAAAACCAACTTTTAACAGAGGCTACCTAAATCCCGGTACTTATATCGTCACTCTTCGGGTTTCAGACAAAGCCGGAAACAAAGCCACTGATACCTTAATTATAACCATAGCTCCTCCACCAAAAATTTTAATCACAGAAATTCAAATTGAAAGAGAAACTGCCAAGCAAGATTTTATTGAGTTGTATAATCCAAATAATTTTGATGTCTATCTTAAAGATTATAGATTGGTAAAACGAGCACAAAATAGTTCTGGAGATACAACCATTAAATCTTGGTCAAGAGAATCGGAAGCTAAAATTCTTTCTCAGAGTTACTATTTATGGGCTGGTTCAGAGGATAAAAATTATCCCTCGTTAATTGGAGCTAACACATCCACGACCCAGAATATTTCTTCAAATAATGGAATTGCTTTAAGATACGGCAAAGAAAACATTGGAGAAATTATTGATGCAGTAGGTGGGGGAAATTTTAATAATCTTTTATTTGAAAAACTTGCCTTTTCTGAAAATCCAAAAACTCAAGACCCAATAGGCGACTGGCTCAAAGAAATTGGTTTTAAAGGCTCTCGCGAGCCAGACCCTCGTTTTATCTATTATCAATCTTTAGGGAGAAAGATTAAAGAATCAGGAAAATATCAGGACGAAAATGATAATTCAAAAGATTTCGAACTCCAGACTCCGACCCCGGGAGCCAAAAATAAATCTTTTGAAATGCCAGAATTAGAAGATATTTTCAAAGAGGTTGATAGCACCCCTCCCCAAATTACTATTTCCGGACCGGCAAATCCTACTAACCAAACCAAAGCTACTTTTTATTTTTGGGCAAATGAAGAAAACTGTAGCTTTAAATGTCAATTAGACAATAGTAGTTTGGAAGATTGCCGGTCACCAAAAATTTATGAAAATAAAGATTTAAAAGATGGTCAACATACCTTTTTGGTCAAAGCGAGAGATTTATTTTTAAATGAATCTTCAGCTCAATACACTTGGACAATTAACACAAACATTGAGAGCCCAACCATCACTTTATTTGATTTAAATACTAATTCTCAATTTTATACTAATCAAAATCAAGTAGGAGTCCTTATTTTTGTTTCTGGTAATGAAGAGGGGATAAGCTGGTTTTTGTCAGAAGAAAATACAACGCCTACCATTGATGGTACTAATTGGTTAGCTCCAAAGCCAACGACTTACGAATTTTCCACTCCAACCCAAGACGGTCTAAAAACAGTTTATATCTGGACAAAGGATTTAACTCAGAACATCAGTCAACTGGGAAATTCTGCCTCAATTATTTTAGACACTGCTCCGCCTACTTCTCAAATTACCGATTTAGAAAATTGGCAAACTTCAACCACTTTTACCATTTCTTGGTCAGGCAGCGATTTAACTTCGGGAGTGGCTGATTACACTCTTCAATACACCACCAGTATTTCAGACGGGATCTGGCTTGATTTAGAAAAAGAGACAGAAAAAACCAGTTTTGAATTTTCCGGCCAAGATGGAATGAGTTATTACTTCCGAGTTAAAGCCAAAGACAGAGCCCAAAATGAAGGTTCTTGGTCAGACATAGTTTCAACAACTGTTGACACCACTTCTCCTCTGGTTAATTTCGATTATCTTTCTTCTCCTCAAATCCAACTCTCTTTCACCCTTTCCTGGTCAGCCATTGATCCAACGGAAGGGGTAACCGCCAGCGGAATTGATGGATTCTATTTACAATATACCGTCACCCCCAGCGATATTGATGGAATTTCTCTTCAATATCAAGACGACGAAGGAAACCGGCAAGATTGGAAAGAAGGAGAAGAGGGCGAATTAACCTTAGATTCTCAGAAAAATAACCTTAATATTTTTGGGGAAGACGAAAAAACTTATAATTTCAAAATTCAAGCCAAAGATAAAGCCGGAAATGAAAGCGAATGGTTTGAAAAATCAACTAAAATTGAAATTCCAAAAGATACTACGCCACCAGCAATAAAAAGTTTTTCAATTTCGCCTTCAGATATTCCTTTAAGTCAGCTCAATTTCTCCCTTTCTTGGTCAGCCATTGACCCAATAAAAGAAGGGGAGCCAAAAAGCGGAATTGACATCTTTTATCTTACTGTTACCCCAGCTATCGATGGGATTGAATACTGGGAGTTAGATAAAGACCAAAATCAAATTGATTTGTCAGGAGAAGATGGAAAAGAGTATTATTTCACTCTTAAAGCAAAAGACAAAGCCGGAAACGAAAGCGAACTAGCTCAAATTTCAACTAAAATTTCTCTACCGGTTCTTTCTAGAACAGTAGTGATTAATGAAATTGCCTGGATGGGAACAAAAACTAGTTCTTCTGATGAATGGATTGAGCTTTATAACAATACTGAAGAAGATATTAATCTTGAGGGTTGGAAAATAATCGCCAAAGATGGTTCATCCGAGATTGAAATTAAAAGAAAAAAAGAATCTGATCCTCCGATTGTTATTGCCAAAAAAAGTTATTTCCTTTTAGAGAGAACTAATGACAATACTATCTCTAATATTCCAGCCGATTATATTTATACTGGTAGTTTAGAAAATTCAGGAGAGGAATTGGAATTGCGAGACAATGGAGGTAATTTAATTGATTTTGTTAGTTGTTTTAAAAAAGAAGATGGAGCTTGTAAAAATTGGTTTGCTGGCGAAAACAAAAACCTCGGGACATCAGATAATCCAACCTGGCTTCGGATTTCAATGGAAAGGATTTCTGCCACCACTACCGGTGCCATTTCCACAAATTGGCATAGTAATAATTTGATTACCAGAAATGGCTATGATGCCGGAAGTCCGCCGAATAAAATTAATGGCACCCCAAAGTCGGAAAATTCAGTTTCAAAATTAGAGACTGAAATTTTTGGCAGTTTACCCTTTGATGAGGGGTTTAATGAAATTACTTTAACTTATCATGGCAGCCCTTACATAATTAAAAGTAATTTAATTATTCCAGCTCCAAGCACTCTCACAATTGAACCAGGGGTTGTAATAAAATTCGATTCTCAGGGAAAATTTTCTATCAATGGTAAAATTTTAGCCCAGGCCACGAGCTCAAAAGAAATTATTTTTACTTCTCTTAATAACTCTCTTTATTATGGAAGCATTGAATTTAGTTCCTCAAGCCGAGATTCGATTTTCGAATTTTGCCAACTTAAAAATTTAAATGCAATTTTTATTTCTGGTAGTAATCTCAAATTTGAGAATTCAAAATTCAAAGATATTGCTGCTGGAATTCGAATAAGTAGGGGGAGTAAAGCAGAGTTTTTTGAAAATTTATTTGAAAATGTAAATTTTTCAAAATCTTTCCCCGGCTCGATTTTAGTTGATAATTCTTATCCCATTTTTAAAGAAAATAATGGTACTTCAACTGTCCTGAGCGCTATTTATGTTTTTGGAAATTTGATTGATAATTGGCAGATGTTCAAAAATGAAAATCTTCCCTATATAATCGGCACTAACTCTCTAACAATTTCTTCCGGGAAAGTTTTGAAAATTGATCCCGGGGTGGAAACTAATTTTGAGACAACAGGTAGCGGCGTAAATGTCGTTCGGGCAAATTTAATCATCAATGGCACAATAATTGCCAAAGGAACTGACAATGAAAAAATTTTATTCACCTCTCTTTGTAAAGACAACCCTTCAAATTGCAACTGGGGAAAAATTCACCTCACTCAAAGCAGTTCAAATTCTATTTTTAAAAATGCCATTATCGAAAATGGAAGTTACACCACCCCGACGGTAATTGTTGAAAATACCCTTGCTCAATTTGAAAATGTTGAGTTTAGAAAAAATAATTCTGCCCTCTTTCTTTTGAATTCCGACTCTACAGTTTTAAACTGTAAATTCGAGGATAACTCTCTGGCAATCAAAATCTTTGGCGGAACACCTATTATCCAAGATTCAAATTTTGCTACCGGTTCTAGGGCGATTGAAATCGAAGATAGTTTTGCTCAAATCAAGAAAAATAGCTTCCAAAATTTCGTCAATGTCAGCGGGACAATTTTAGTCAAAAATGGCTATCCTGTTTCTGAAGATAACTCTTTCTCTAACAATACAAGAAATTTTATCCTTTTGACTGGTACAGTTAATCAAGATTGGCTACTAAAAAGTAATTCGCCATATTATACTAATGGGTTATCAATCGCTCAGGACAAGAAATTGGAAATTGAGCCGGGAACAATTTTAAGATTTTCTGAAGGCGCATCTTTAATAATTAATGGCGTCTTAAAGGCGGAGGGAACCCAAGATAATAAAATTACCTTTACTTCTCTTTACGATGATGGCAATTCAACCATCACTTATTCTTATTATTGGAAAACAATTCGCTTTACTTCTCAAAATTCAACTTCCAGTTTAAAATATGTAATTGTAAGTTATGGTGGGATATCAGATAACCAAAGACAGATAGGAGGCATTGGAGCAATAAGGATAGAAAATGCTAAAGTGGAATTGAGAAATCTTTCTTTCAAAAATAATGCTTCCCCCCACCTTTATTTTATAAACTCGCCCCAATCTTTGATTGCCGATTCAGAATTTGATGTGAGCCAAACCGCGGCAATCAAAATTGAGGGGGAATCTCCAATAATTCAAAATCTCCAATTTAAACCTTAAACTCCCTTAATATCACTCACTCCGTCGGAGGTCATTTTGACCATCTTTTTTATTTGTGGTATAGTTTTTTTAATTGCTTCCTATGGACAGAAAATATCTCTTGCAAATTACCAATGAACTCTATCGATTGACTTTGCTTTTTCCGAAAAAGGAACCCTTGCGATATAAAATGCGGGAAGTGGCTGATGATATCTTAGCTCAATCCGTAAGAAATACGAATCAATACGAATATACGGATAAATCAGTTAATCAACCTCGGGTGTTGATTAATTCGGTTCTAGAAAATTTAGAGGTTTTAGATAGTTTTTTTGAAGTGGCTAAGAATCAAAATTGGGTGAGTCCTCAGGATATCTTGAATCTTCAAGAAAAATATTGTAAGCTAAAGGAAGCCCTGAAAAATTTTTTCGAAACCGAAACTCCAAAAACTGAAAGAAAAATCGAATTTGCACAGACCGCGCCCGTGCAAATTTCGAGTTCAGTCGAAAATCAGATTTCAATAAATTCAATGGATGAAAGACAGGAAAAGATTTTGGAGGTTTTAAGAGAAAAAGGGAGAGCTCAGGTCTGGGAAGTAAAGCAAATTTTTCCTCAAGTAAGCAAAAGAACCTTGAGGAGAGATTTCGAGAATTTATTTAAGAGAGGTATGATTGAAAGAATAGGGGAGAGAAATAATACTTTTTATCGTTTGAAAGGGTAGGACATACATATATATAGAACACAGTGCCCTAGTGAGTTTATGAAAAATCCAAGAAAAATTTTTAGTCAAATTTATGACCGATATATCGATAAAATCTATCGGTTTATCTTTTTTAAAGTCAATTCCCAGCCGATAGCCGAAGATTTGACTTCTGAGACCTTCTTAAAAACCTGGGAGACCTTTAAAAATGGAAACAAAATTGAAAATCCCCAGGCATTTTTATATAAAACGGCCAGAAATTTGGTTATTGATTTTTATCGAGAAAAAGGAAAGGTTCAAATTGTCTCAGATGAGAACCCTTTCATTCCTGACCCAAGCCAAAATTTAGAGGAAAAAGCAATATTGAGGTCCGATCTCGATCAAATCAGACAGGCATTGACTAATCTCAAAGATGATTATCAGAATGTCATTATTTGGCACTATTTGGATGACCTACCCATTTCTGAGATATCTCATATGTTAGATAGGACAGAAGAAGCCACTCGTGTCCTACTGCACCGAGCCCTAAATGCCCTTAAAAACGAAGTAGAAGAAGGATAAAGGTGTTAATTAATCAACCTCGGGTGTTGATTTAAAGGTGTAATAAAACCTCTTAAAATTCGTCATAATAAGATGATGACGGAAAATGAACTCATTGGCAAGATTAGAAAACTTCGCCAGATTAAGCCCAAAAAAGACTGGGTTTTGTTAACTAAAAGTCAGATTTTAGGAGAGGAAACACCTCAATTTGAATTATTTCCATTTTTCAAACCAGTTTATGCTGGTTTGCTTTTTTTATTACTATTGGTTGGATTAGTTGAACTTTCTCAGGGTGCTTTGCCCGGCAACCCGCTTTACTCATTAAAAAGAATTACCGAAAAAGTCCAGACGGTTTTTGTTTCTCAAGAAGAAAGGCCAAATTTGAATCTAGAATTGGCAAATAAGAGAATAGAAGAATTAAATCAAATTGCCCAACAGAACGAAGTAAAAAAATTAGCACCGGCAATAAAGGAGGTTCAAGCGAGCGTTTCCGAGGTGGCAAAAAATTTGGTAACTTTGAAAAAAGTTGATAAGGAAACTGTTGAAAAAACAAAAGAATTAGAGAAAAATATAGAAATAGGAGAAAAAACTTTGGCAACACAAATTTCGTCAGAGGAAACAAAAGAATCTTTTAATTCATTTTATAAGAATCAAGCTGAATATTTGATTAGCGATTTAGAAAAAAGGACACTGACTGAGGATCAAATGAAAATTTTAGAAGAGGCGAAAAAAGATTTTGAAGCCGGGAATTATTCTGATGCCCTCGAGAAAATATTTATTTTGAGTCAGCCCCAATAATCAACCTCGGGTGTTGATTAGGTTAAGATTTTGATTTTGAGTCAAAAATAAAATAATGTTAAAATATTGAGAGTCGCGGTTTCGTGACCAATACGTAAGGTCGCGAACTTAACCCTGTTAAATGCCGCTTTGCGGCAATTTCACCGAAGGTGAAATTATTTAACAGGGTAAATGGTCGACGCGACGGAAATAAATAATAAATTAATTAAGAAAATAAGAAAATAAGAATATGTCTAATATAACGAAAAAGATTGTAACGATTGTTACAGCTTTGACTATTTCTCTAATGATGACAGGTCCAGTTTTTGGCTTAACAGCTGACGAACTCGCAGCCTCAATTGCCGCATTGCAAGCCCAATTGGCTGCATTGACAGCGCAATTAGCTGCTTTGCAAGGCGCGGCTCCGGCTGCTGGTGCTCCGGCTGCCTGTACCGGAATTACTTTTGACCGAAACTTAAAATTAGGAATGACTGGAACAGATGTTAAATGCTTACAGGCATTACTCAATACAGATGCGGCAACAAAAGTAGCCGACTCAGGCGCTGGTTCTCCTGGCAGTGAAACAACCTACTTTGGTTCTTTGACCCAAGCAGCCGTTGTTAAATACCAGGAAAAATATGCTGCCGATTGTTTGACTCCACTTGGATTGACAACTGGAACCGGTTTTGTTGGAGTAAAAACCAGAGCTAAGTTAAATAGTGTTCTGGCAGTTGTTACTCCACCTGCTGGCGTAGTTTGTGGTAATGGAACCTGCGAGACAGGAGAAACCACTGCTAACTGTCCAGCTGATTGTCCAGCTGTTCCAGTTGCTGGCCTAACTGTGGCTTTAGCTGCTAACACTCCCGCTGCCCAATTGGTGCCATCTGGTATAGCTCCTTTGGGAGCTCCTGCCTCCAATGTGCCTTTCACCAAGGTTACTTTCACCGGTTCAGGTAAAATCAGCAAGATTGTGGTTACCCGAAGTGGAATAAGTACTGACGCCAGTTTGACCGGCATTAGATTATTTGATGGTAGTACCCAAATTGGAACCACTCAAACCTTTAATGCTGTTCATCAGGCTGTCTTTAACTTAACCACTCCTTGGGAAGTTTCGGGAACCAAAACCTTAACCATCGCCGGTGATTATCTTGTGGGTAACACAGGTCAGGTTATTCTGAGCATTCAGAGTGCTGCTGACATTGTCGCCGATGTGACAGTTACAGGAACTTTCCCAATTGTTGGTAATCCAACAACCGGAAGTCCGACTAATGTCGGTAGCTTAACAGTTGATAATGGAAGTTTGCAGCCAATAGCTGGCAGTACAGTTGATGTTGACGCCACTAATCACATCTTTATGCAGATGAGATTAACTGCTGGTGCTGTTGAGGATGTTTATGTCAACGCTGTTACCGTTGCTAGAGGTACTGCTGCCACCTTTATTGATGCCGACCTTACTAATATTACCCTTTACAATGACACAACTGGTGTTGCATTAGGTACAGTAACTTCTTTGGGGGCTGGTAGCAAGACAACCTTTGCTTTAAGCACCCCTCTTTTAATCGCGAGGGGGAGGTTTGTCGAATTATCAGTTAGGGCTGATGTTCTGGGCGGTTCGAACAGAAGAGTCGCTTTTGACGTAAACGACGGTCTGGCTTACACCATCAATGCCACTGGTACCAGTTACGGTTATGGCGTAGCCTTCCTCCCTGGCACCTTTGCCGGCATTAATGCACCTTGGACTGTGATTAATCTAGGTATGTTAAATGTCAGCAGAGGAGTTAACTGCCCGGCTACAGGCAATGTGTCAGTTGGTGGTACCGACATCAAATTAGGAAGCCTTAACTTTAAAGTCAGAGGAGAAGATATTAGAATTGCCAGAATCATTCTTACAGTGAACGCAGCTGGTACCGCAGCCAACATTGCCAATGAATTAACTATGTTTAAGTTGGTTGATTCATCCGGTAATGTTTTAGCCGGACCAGTTAATGCCAATGCAGTGGCGGCCCTTCCTGCTGACACCGTATCCTTTACTACCCAAATTACCTTAAAGCCTGGAGATAATGAACTCTTTGTAGTAGCCAATATTAGTGCTGCTGCACCTAATGGAGCAACCTACCAGGTTGGTTTTGGCGCACTCGGTGGTAATCCCGCTGTGTCTATGCTCAATCAAGTCAGAGGAATGACCTCTAACCTGCTAATTGTTCCCACTCCACCGAATCCTGTTTTAGGAAACTGGATGACTGCTTTGAGGGGAGCTTTGACAGCAGGTATGACTGCTACACCGATAGAAAGTGATATAATTATCGGTGCTCAAAAAGCAATTTTGGGTTACATAAATCTTGATGCAACAGCTAGCGGAGAAGATGTCAGAGTTACCTCTATCACCATAAATCACAGAGCCGGTCTCGGAGCGTGTGTCTTTGGTGGTGGTGCTGCTAATTGTACTGTTTTTACCGATGTCTCTGATTTAGAGCTTTGGGATGGCTCTACCCAAGTTGGTCTTACTATGCAGCCAACTGCCGATGCCGTTACCTTTACTTTAACTACACCTCTTGTAGTAAGTAAGGGCTCAGTTAAGACTTTGGCATTAAAAGCCAATCTTATTGCTGGCACGGCGGGTAGAGTACATCAGTATCAAATTTTAGTAGCTACTCCACCTACTGCCACTACTGTCACCGGTGCCCCGGTTGTTGTAGGTGCTGTCGGGACTTGGAGTCCTGGTCAGAGATTACAAGCTCAGGGTGATTTAAGAGTTACTGTCCAGGCTCTTCCTGGAAGCGCTCAATTACTGGCCGGCGAAACTGCCCTGGTGGCTAAGTATAAACTTGAAGCAAGATTTGAAGACGTAAGCATAACTCAGGTTGGTGTTTGGGGTGCTACTCCAGCTACAGCTGGTTCTGATATTGCCACATTATCTTTGTGGGATAGCGCCGGCACAACTCAGTACGGAGCTAGTGTACCCGTAACAGCAGGCGCAGCTTCTGCCATCAATATTCCGGCAGGCGCCTTAACTGTTCCCAAAGCTGGTTCTGTGACAGTTAGCCTGAAAGTTACCTTCAATAGCAAGGCATCTTTAACTTCTAATACTGTTTATCAGTTTGGTATTGCTGATGTTGCCGTAGCTGCCAATGTAGACCCTGCCTTTGCAAACAACAATACATCTGATAACGATTCTTGGGGTCAAGCTGCTGATACTGATACCGGATACGCCATTCTTGCCACTGGTTTAAGTTCTGGTTTACCAATTCCCGATATTGATGGCACTTGGACTGCTGCAGCTGGAACGATTAATGGTGGCAATGTGATGAGAGTTTTCGATGGTAAATTGACAGTGGCTTTGAGCTCTGGTTCACCAAGCGGTACTCAAACCGGTGGAACTAAGAAAGAAGTTTTGAGACTTGACCTTACTGCTAACGGAGATGATATCACTATCAATGATATGAACTTTATAGTAGGTGGTGCTCTTGCTACTCCTGGCGTTGGAGGTGCTGGAAATCTCTTCCTTGAAAACTCCACTGGAACGGTTGTTTATGCTCTATGGAATAATGGCGATGCTGATATGCCAGCTAATGGGTATCTAATTCCGGCTACTGAGCTTGATGTTTTGAATGCCGCTGGTGCTGACGCCATATGCGGTGCTGCTGGTTGGACTACTCCTTTAGTTATTCCTGCTGGAGAGACGGTAACGGTTTATCTGAGAGGAAACACTTCTAGTTATACGACCAATGACACCTTGTCAGTTACTTTAGGAACTGGTACTGTTCTTCCTAACAGTGGTATTAGATGGTACGATGTTGAGACAGGCCCTACTGGTGTAGATCTCGCTACAACCGCAACCACACCGATTTACGGTAACACTCTAAGATACTAATCTTGACTTGAATTCGTAGTTTCTCTTTCCTTGTGGAGAACAAAAAGTCCACCCTCTTGGGTGGCTTTTTGTTTTGATATAAAATTGAGATACATTGAGATAAGTTGAGATAAGGTTGTGTTGAGATGTGTTGAGATAAATTGTAAAATGGAAGAATGGAGTTAAATGATTTAAAAGTTTATAAATTAGCCAGAGACATTTCTCGAGAGGCTTGGGGGCTCTATAATAATTTTGATTGGCAGACAAAGAAAACTATGGGCGATCAATTTATAAGTTCCATTGATTCGGTTGGAGCCAATATCGCAGAAGGTTTCGGCAGATTTCATTATTTAGATAGAAACAAATTTAATTACAATGCTCGGGGGTTCTTAATTGAAGCATTACATTGGCTGGATCTTCTCTCTGAAAGAAAGAAAATTGACAACGATTCTTATAAAAACTTAGGTCAGAAACTAAAAAAACTTTCGGTAAAACTGAACAACTACATTACTTCAACAAAAAATCAGAAAAGATAATAACAACTTTATTTCAATTTTATCTCCATTTATTTCAACTTTATATCTATGCTATAATAGAGCATATGAAACCCTTAATTTTTATTTTTGTCATAGGATTAATTTTTCTGCCAAGAATAGCTTTTGGTTTCACTGCTTCCCAAGTTGTAAATCATCAGGCGCCAGCAGTTTATTTTTATCCCAAAGAGTTTGATAAATTGGTTTTAGATTTAACTATTCCTTCAGGCAGTTGCTGCGGCACAGATGTTTTGAAAGCAGTCACTATCCAAAATACTGGTTCAGCTGTAGATATCAGAGATATTGACAAATTAAAACTCTGGAGAGACGAAGGCAAAACCGGATTTCAAGGAATGGGAATTGACAAAGAATTAGGAGAATTTATTTTTTATAGTCAAAACAATAGCTGGTATTTAAAAGACTTAAATCAAACTATACCATTAGAAGGATTAAGAATTTTTGTCAGCGCGGAAACTAGACAAGGAGCAGTTAATGGCACAACTTTTCAAATGAAAATCCCTCAGCTTTCTGACCAAAACCAATCGGGCACTTTTGATTTAGGGGATTTGGGAATATTTTTGGAATCAAAAAATAATGGCCCCAGCGACGGAGCTATTATTAATTCTTATCAGCAAACTATTTATGCTTTTCTTTATGATGAACTTTCGCCAAAAACTGTCATTACTGATCCAAAAGATAATTCCACAATTACTGCCGAAAGTTACAAAATTCTGGGTCTGGCTCGAGACCAAGGAGGCTCAACCCCTCAATGGGTAAAAATTAGGATAAACGATGTTTGGTACGATGTCAATCCAACCAGCTCAAATTATGGAACTTGGGAATACAATTGGCAGAATATTACTGAAGGCGATTATACATTAAAAACCCAATCGGCTGATTGGCTGGGAAATATTGAAATAGTAGGGGAGGGAATAACAGTGACAGTTGCTTTTCCGGCGCCGCCTGCCGAGGAGGAAGAGGAGGTTGAAAAAACCCCTCCTTCGCCAGAGGCTACGGAGGGCAAAGCGATTTCCGAAATGACCGTTGAAGAACTAAAAGCAAAAATTACTGAAATTCAGCAAAAAATTATTGAACTTCTAACCCAATTAATTCAACTTATCCAGTCCCAGATTAGTCAACTTCAATAAATAATATGTTAGACAAAATAATTAAATACGGTCTTTATTCACTTGTTTTTTTGCTGCCTTTGTTCTTTTTGCCCTGGACGATTTTCCCGGTTGCTTTAAATAAACAAATGCTTTTGGCGGTATTTGTTTTTTTATTGTTCATTTTATGGATGATAAAAGTTATGATTGAAGGTAAATTAACTTTTGTTTTAGGAAAACTCACCGGAAGCATTTTTTTACTCTTTGTAGTTTTAGCTATTTCCACTATTTTTTCCTCTTCTAAGATTCAGAGTTTTTGGGGGATGTCTTTTGAGTCAGATACTCTTTTTAGTTTTATTTTATATATCCTTGTTTTCTTTCTTTTTGCCAACCTTATCAGCGTAAATCAGCTAAAATCAGCGTTAATCAGTTTTTTGACAAGCTCGGGTATTTTGGCTTTACTTTTTTTAATCCAAATTTTTAAACCAATCTTTCCCTGGGATTTTACTCAAAGCACCGGTTTTAATCCTGTTGGCTCTGTTCAGGGCTTAGGAATATTTTTAGGCGGCGCCTTCGTTATCTTGATGGCTTCAATGACCGCTGAAAAAAACGCTGAACTAAACGCTGAAGGAACGCTGAAACAAAAAAGATCAGCGTCAAGTCGGCGTATATATCAGCGTGTAATCAGCGTGAAATCAACGTTAAAAAGATTAGCTCCCATTTCACCAATTATCCTCGGCATCTTACTGTTTCTCAGCATTTTTATAATTAATTACTGGGTTGTTTGGTTGGGAATAGCTTTTGGCTTAGCAATCATTATTTTTCGTAAATTAAAAAATATCAGCCGCAATCAGTTCACCCCTCACCAAAATTTGGTGGGGGGCAAGTCAGCGGAAATCAGCGGCCCTGCCGGGCAGGGCAATCCCTTAAAACTTCTTTTTCTTCCTCTTTTTATCTTTGCCTTAGCTTTAGTTTTTATCTTCCTAAAGCTACCAGTTGCTAATATTGTCAACCTGCCATCAGAGATTAGTCCAACATACTCGGCAACTTTCGATATTGCAAAGAAAACCTTAGAGGAGGGCCCCAAAAATCTTATTTTAGGTTCTGGCCCGGCTACTTTTGGTTACCAATACAGTCTTCATCGAGGAGTTGGTCCTAATTTAACTGATTTTTGGCAGGTCCGATTTGACCAAGGAGCAACAGCTATTTTAACTTTTTTGACTTGTTTTGGGATTTTAGGAATTTTAGTTATTTTGTTAATGATGGCTGTTTTCTTTTACCAAGGATTTAAATCTCTTATCGGCGGTAATCAGCTATCATCAGCGGCAATCGGTAGCTTCGTTGGAAGCGCTTATTATTTAATTTCTTGGTTTTTCTATCCCATTAATCTTTCTTTACTCTTTACTATTTTCTTAATGTTGGGTTTGTGGATGGCTCTTACTGGCGAAAAGAAAGAATTTTTATTTACTCAATCTCCTCAAAAAGCATTTTTAATAATGCTTCTTGGTACTATTTTAATAGTGGCTTCAATAATTGGGGTTTATACGGTCTCTCAAAAATATTTAGCCGCTTTAAATTATACTCAGGGAATTGAGCTAATCAATGCCGAAACACCTAAATTAGATGAAAGCATTATTAAAATTAACAAAGCCGCTCAACTTGACCCCAAAGATATTTATTTTAGGAATTTATCTCAAGAATTTTTGTTTAAAATTAGCGAGGTTCTAAATAATCAGGAGTTGTCTCAAGAACAAAAACAAAAATTATTGCAACAAACTGTTTCTAATGCGGAATTATCAGCTAATAACGCGGTTTTGGTTAATCCGAAAAATAGTCAAAATTTGCTTCAATTAGGTAATGTTTATGAAAATTTAGATTTGGTAAACGTTACCGGAGCAGGAGAATTAGCTCTTTTAAATTATCAAAAAGCAGCCGAACTCGACCCCCAAAATCCTCAGATTCCTTTAAATTTGGGAAGAGTTTATAAAACAACGGCTGATAAAATTAAAATTCAAATTGCGATTTTGGAACAAGCCGAGAAAAAAGATGAAGAAGCAATAAAGAAACTCCAAGAATCATATGATAAAAATTTAGAATTGGCCTTGGAAGAATTTAAAAAATCAGCTGAGCTGAAAAGTAATTTTTCCGCAGCTTATTATTTAACGGCTCAGGTCTATGAAGTAAAAGGAGAAAAAGAAAAAGCCCTCGAAAACTATAAGATAGTTTTACAATTGGAGCCGGGTAATGAGGAAATAAAAAAGAAAATAGAGGCATTGGAGGGAGAGCAATAAATAATTTTCAATTTCAAAATTTTCAATTTCCAATCAATTTCTAATTTTCAAATTCATGAAATATGATTTAGAAGAGAGGACCCAGAAATTTGGTGAAGACATCATTGAATTTGCTAAAGAAATATCAAGAAACACTATTACAATTCCTATTATTAGCCAATTAGTTAGAACCGGTACAAGCATAGGAGCTAATTATTGTGAAGCAACTGGAGCTAGTTCCAAGAAGGATTTTAGAAACAAGATATTTATTTGTAAGAAAGAAGCTCAAGAAACTAAACACTGGCTTAGAATGATAGTAAAAGCTGTCCCAGAGGTTAGAGATAAAGCTAAAGGTCTTTGGAAAGAAGCTCAAGAGTTAACTTTAATCTTCAATAAAATTGTTTCAAGCTCTGATAAGAAATAATTGAAAATTAAAGAATTGAAAATTGTTTGAAAATTGATAATTGAAAATTGATAATTTTAGTCCTCCTTCGGAGGACAGACTTTTCCACAGTTGACATCTTCTTTTGCTTTTTGGATTTGTTATAATTTGATATAATAAAAAAAGTTATGAAGATAATAAAATGCGACAAATGCCGGAAAATCAAAAAGGAGGAGAAACATCCAAAAGAAGATAAATGGGTGAGTGACTGGGTAGATGTGGGAAGCTTGTCGTTTCATTCTTTTGATCTTTGTGAAAAATGTGGTACACCGATTCTAAATTTTTTGAAGAAATATAAATTTATAAATCAAATAAAAGTTAAAAACAAATAATTTAAATTTCATGCTAACTGAGGAAGATATTCAAAAAATTGTTGAAGCTAACAGAGAAGTTTTTCCCACTAAAGAAGATTTCGAATCATTTAAGGAAGAAATGATAAAAAGTTTTTCTGATTTACAAACTTCGGTTGATACTAATTTATGAAAGTTTTTTTATTTTTGCTATAATCGAAAAATCAGGGCGATATAATTAAATTACGGATTACCGCTGATTCTAAGCTGATGACCGCTGATAAGAAATCGGCGGAAATCAGTCAACATCAGCGGAAATCAGTGGTTCCTCACCACAAAAATGGTGGGGGACAACAAAGGTCGAATAATCGCCCAGTATAGAGTCCTGCATAACAGGACATAAAGGTCGAAAATTATTAACCAATTAACCAAATCATTATTATTTGTAGATGCATAATAAGTAATAATGAGAAAAAATTCACCCTGTTAAATAATTTCGCCTTTGGCGAAATTGCCGCAAAGCGGCATTTAACAGGGTAAAAAACTAAAATGCACATAAACAAAAAACAAATTATTTCTGCGGCTGTAAGTATTCTAGTATCAACCTTACTAGTAGCCGGCGTTGTTTATGCCGTAACTACTATTAGCGGCACCACAATTACGTTAAGCAATGGCGCAACTATTGATAATATTACTGATGGAAGGGTATATATTGGTGACGCTAAACTAGTTTTAGACCCAACTTTGCCTGCTGATGGTAGTTCGCATCAAACAGTTGAAGCAGATGCTAATTTGACAGCTCTTTTTGGTAGCAGTACTGCTGGTACTCCTAGATTTGGTGGCGGCGTAATGGGTAATGTTATCGGTGCTGACCTCAGCAAGACGAAGAACTACATCGGCGGCCTTATCGGCCACTACAACATCACCGGTACTAACGCCAGCACATACCCGGTAGGAGCCGTTCTCGGTGGCATTGGCGATACCACAACTACTGCTGACGGCGCTTTTGTGGCTTATATTGATGGAGATACTGGTGTTACTACGGCAGGGGCTGCTTTTAAGGTGATGAACAATAATAGTACTCCTGGTAGCGGATTCTCTTATGGTTTAGATCTTTCAGATGAAGCACGAGATGGTTATCCAGCAGTCTCATACGGGGTTGCTGACATTCGGCTTCAGAATGGTGAAACCATCTCCAACGAAACCGACGGCGTCATTGACTTCGGCGACGCATATCTCAGCGGAACGGACGGCGCCCTCAATATATACGGGAAGCTAGTGCTTAGCGCATTAATGCCGGAAGATGCAGGCTCGCATCAGTCAGTTGAGGCAGATGCTACCCTTACGGCGGGCTTTGGAAGTAGTACATCAACCGATCCAAAATTTGGCGCAGGAGTAATGGGAAACCTTCTTTCTGACGAAAATCTCACAGGAACCGCCAACTATTTGGGTGGCGTGATTGGTCACTACACCTTAACCGGAACAGTTGCTAGCACTTATCAAAAAGGAGCAGTGCTTGGCGGTATCGGAGGCCTTTCAACCACAGCAGATGGTGCTTTTGTGGCTTACATTGATGGTGACACCGGTGTAACAACGGCTGAAGCTGCTTTTAAGGTGATGAACAATAATAGTACTCCTGGTAGCGGATTCTCTTATGGTTTAGATCTTTCAGATGAAGCACGAGATGGTTATCCTGCAGTTGCCTATAGTGCCGCTGACATTCGGCTTCAGAATGGTGAAACCATCTCCAACGAAACCGACGGCGTCATTGACTTCGGCGACGCATATCTCAGCGGAACGGACGGCGCCCTCAATATATACGGGAAGCTAGTGCTTAGCG
>Ga0315280_10003661_pt1 | contig 23386 bp, 24 predicted proteins | sample YL17G06_40_MG_FD_203697 | JGI IMG/M metagenome (GOLD analysis project Ga0315280, IMG submission 203697) | Sediment microbial communities from Yellowstone Lake, YNP, Wyoming, USA - YL17G06_40 | ecosystem: Environmental > Aquatic > Freshwater > Lake > Sediment | place: USA: Wyoming | collected... | reverse complement strand
GATCAGCGCGCGGCGGGCGGCCGGGTCCAGGTTGCTGGAAGGCTCATCGAGGGCCAGGATCTGCGCGTCCATGGCCAGCACGGTGGCGATGGCGATGCGCCGCTTCTCTCCATAGCTCAGGTGCTCGGCCAGGTGGCCCTCCAGCTCCGGCGGGATGCCCACGGACTTCAGGGCCCGGCGCACCCGGGCGCGCAGCTCCTCGCCGGCGTGCCCCAGGTTCAGGGGACCGAAGGCCACGTCCTCGAACACGGTGGGCGAGAATAGCTGGTCCTCCGGATCCTGGAACACCAGGCCCACCCTGCGCCGCACCTCGCGCAGGTTGGGCCGGACCACGGGCAGACCGAAAATCCGCACCCGCTCGCCCTTGGGATTGGCCAAGGAACCGTTCAGGTGCAGGAGCAGGGTGGACTTCCCCGCCCCGTTGGGACCGATCAGCCCGACCGATTCGCCCGCCTTGACGGTGAGTTGCACACCGCGCAGCGCCCGCGTCCCGTCCGGGTAGGCGTAGCTCAGCCCGGTGATCTCGATCGCCGGCGGCATCGGCCGCCTTACCCGGACCCCGGAGCCGGCCAGGCCAGGGCCGCGGCCAGCACCCCGAGCACCAACACCATGAAAACGGCCGGAGCCGCCATATCCCGGGCCGTAAGGGAGGTCTCCGTGAGCGGGCGGAAGCGCCCGTCGAACCCGCGGGCCAGCATGGCCGTATAGACCCGCTCGGCCCGCGAGTAGGTGCGCAGGAAAAGGGAGCCGACGATCCCGCCGGCGGCGCGCAAACGGACACCCAGCGGACCGGCCTCCCAGTTCCTGGAGCGGGCCGCCCGGATGAGGCGGAGGAACTCGCCCAGCAGGAGGAACAGGTAACGGTACAGGAAGGCCATGACCGCCAGGAGCAGGCGGGGGAAACGAAGGTGCTCCATGGCCCGCAGCAACCCGCTGAAGGGGGTCGTGGACACCAGGAGGACCATGCTCAGCGCGGAGATCAGCGACTTGAGCAATACGCCTTTCGCGGCCAGGAGCCCGGCGCGATACAGACGCACCTCCAGCGGCCCGATGGCGATTACCGCGCTCGCCGTGCCGTCTCCCTTACGGGTGAACGGCAGCAGCAGCACGGCGGTGAGAACGAAGGGGCCGAAAACGGCGGCCCGCTTCAGCAGGGGGCCCAGCGGCAGGCGGGCCAGGACCACCAGGCCGGCTGCCAGGGCCAGGTAGACCGCGAAGGGCCAGGTGCGCTCCGATGGCAGCAGCACGGCGGCCAGGACCAGGCCCAGCGCGCCGATCAGCTTGGCGCGAGCCTCCAGGCGGTGGACCGGGCTGTCGAGCCGGGCGAGCTGATCGAGGTAGCTATGCTCCACGGCGGCGGAGCCGGCGCACGGCCCATCCTACCCCGAGGCCCAGGGCGAACAGGACCAAAGTGCCGAGGAACCCGGCCAGCCCCGTGGCCAGCCGCTCGTCGGCGATACCCGGGAACAGATAGCCGGGCAGGGGCGAACGAAGGAGGGGAGTCTGCACGGCTCTTTCCCAAAAGCCCTGGTTTTCCGCCACCCGCTCCAGACCGTCGGGCGCCGGGGACGCGGCCAGGGACAAAAGGCCCCCGACGGCCAGGGCGGCCGCCAACCCGATCCAGACCCAGCGCGCCCCCTTCATGCCGCGCCTCCGGCGGCCGCCCGCGGCAGGCACAGGGGGTGCACCAGGTCCCGCCTGACGCGCAACAGGAAGGCCAGGGCCGCGGTGGTGATCAGGCCTTCACCGGTCCCGATCAGGGCGTGTACCCCGGCCATGGCAGGCAGCACCAGTCGCAATGGTATCGTGCCGGACAGGGCTATCTCCACGGCGGCCAGCGAGGCGCCGAGAACTACCATGAGCCAGGCGGTGATGAAGGCGCTGATCAAGGCCCCCTGGGTGCCGGCGAGCAGCCTGCGGAGCGATCGGAAGACCAGGAACCCTAGCAGGCAGGCTAGCACGCCCATGTTCAACACATTGGCCCCCAAAGCGGTGATGCCCCCATCCTGGAACAGCAGGGCCTGGACGATCAGGATGGCGGCCATGACCAGCGTGGAGGCCCAGGGCCCGAGCAGGAGCATGGCCAGCACCCCGCCCCCCAGGTGCCCGGAGGTGCCGCTGGCGATGGGGAAGTTGACCATCTGGGCGGCGAAGATGAAGGCGGCCGCCACGCCCATGAGGGGCACCTGCTTGTCTTCGAGCGTCCGGCCCACGCGGCTCGCGCTCAAGGCTACGGCTCCCGCTGAAACGGCGCCGGCTGCGGCCCACACCGGCGTGGACAGGAACCCGTCGGGAATGTGCATCAATCCCTCCTGAGACTGAGTGCTACGATTTTCATTTTCGTGCTACTCACCTGATGCATCCTACACCTGCATCGGGGCGCTGTCAAGCGGCGAAAGGCCGGGGCGCCCGCGTTGACTCCACCCGGCGGCAGCACGATATTAGAGCAAAGGGCGGCGCCGGGGCCGGAGGGGCGGGCTGCTCCGGAGCGCGGAGGGGAGGAAAAGGCATGAAGTACCGAAAGCTGGGCAATACGGGACTGATCGTGAGCGAGGTGGCGCTGGGCACGATGCAGTTCGGCGGCAAGATGAACATGGGCAACCTCGGCCAGGAGGACACCAACCGGATGGTGCGCCTGGCTCTGGACCGGGGCATCAACTTCATCGATACCGCCGACGTCTACAGCCGGGGGGAGAGCGAGACCCTGCTGGGCAACGCCCTGAAGGGGGTGCGCGAAGAGATCGTCCTGGCCACCAAGGTCCGCCTGCCGATGAGCGAGAACTTCAACCGCAGCGGGGCCACCAGGGTCAACATCCTGCGGGGAGCGGAGTCGAGCCTGAAACGCCTGCAGACCGACTACATCGACCTGTACCAGGTGCACGGCTGGGACAGCAACACTCCCCTGGAGGAGACCCTGCGCACCCTCGACGACCTGGTGCGCCAGGGCAAGGTCCGCTACATCGGGCTGAGCAACCTCATGTCCTGGCAGGCGGCCACCGCGCTGATGCTCCAGGAGCGGCTGGGCCTGGAAAAGTACGTGACCGCCCAGATGCACTACAGCCTGGTCGGCCGCGGGCTGGAGCACGAGTTCCAATCCTTCGCCCAGTACCACCACCTCGGCATCCTGGTCTGGAGCCCTCTGGCCGGAGGGTTCCTGGCGGGCAAGTACGGCCGCTCCAGCCCTCCGCCCGCCGGAACGCGGTTCGCCGAGGCGGGGCAGTTCGTGCCGTTCGACAAGGAGCTGGGCTACCGGGTGGTGGACGCGCTGAAGGAGGTGGCCGGCCGCCACGGAGCGAGCCCGGCGCGCGTGGCTCTGGCCTGGGTGCTCTCCAGGCCCGCGGTGACCAGCGTGATCATCGCCGCGCGCCGCAGGGAACACCTTGAGGACAACATCCAGGCCGTGGACCTGAAGCTGGCGGAGGAGGACCTGCAACTGCTGGACAGGGTGTCCGATCCCGGCACGCCGTATCCGAAGTGGATGGTCCTGCAGCTCGACGCCGCGGAAGACCCGCGGCCCAAGGTCCTGTACCCCGAACGCTACGCCGCCGGCGGGCCCTGGAAGGACCTGCGCGGCACCAAGTGGTCGGGATAGACCTCTAGGCCGCGGGCCTCCGCCGCTCACCGCGAGGCCAGCAGCTCCGCAGCCGGCCGGACCACCCGCCTCAACAACTCAGCCCTGAGCACATAGGTCCACGGAGACCAGCTCGTGCTCACCAGGGCCAGGCCGGGTCCGGTGCCGGGCCGCACGCGCAGCTGGTAGGCCTTGCCGGCCATAGTGGCGACCTCGATCTCGAGCCTGCCGCCTGCAGGGGCGGAAGCCGGCTCGGCCTGCAGGAAATCCTCTCCTTCCAGGCTGGCGAGCGAGCCGGCCAGGGCTGAAACCGCGATACCGTCCACGGGCCTGCCCTCCCCGGGCATGGACCATCCGCCTCCGCGCTCCGCGCCTTCCCGCAGCAGGGTGTAGCCGCCCTTCAGGACGCCGGCGGGGCCCAGGTCCACGCTCCCGCGCACCGTGATGCGGGCCATCGTCTGCGCCTGAACCTCGGCCGGCAGCACCCGCAGGTCGTACCAGTAGGTCCGGTCCTGGGCCAGAAGCACGGAGAGGTTGCCCCGCACCAGGTGCACGGCAGCCTCGCCCCGGACCCGCACGTAGTCCTCCTCGCCGCTCGGGGCCCGCCCGCCGACCTCCAGGGCAAGCTCGGGCCTGCCGGCCAAGTGCAGGACCAGCAGCCGCTCCTCCCTGCCGCCCAGGCCCAGCTCTGCGCTGCGCGCCGGGTCCCGGGTCACCAGGGCGCCGCGCCGCAGGCCGGAGGCGAGACTCACCAGGGAGAGCACCCGATCCGCAGAGGCCGGGAAGGAGCGGCCGCCGTTCTGCGCCTGCCAGCCGCCGTCCCGCGCGCGCAGCCGCAGCTCGCCGGCCCCCCGGCCAAGGATGTCCACCCCCGTGATCTCGATCCCGGCGCCGATGGGCAGCAGGGAGGCTCCCGCGGCGCGAGCCTGCCTCTGCTGCGGCGAGGCGAGCCGGCCCGCGATGAACAATCCGGCGGCGGCCGCCAGCAGGCCGGCGGCCAGAAGGAGCCGGAACCGGAAAGCCATCAGCTTTTCCTCCGGCGCCCGCCGGAACGCCCCACCCGCTCCCTGCGCGCGAGCAGGCGCAGCGCCCCGAACAGGAGCACCAGCGCCGGGACCGCTCCCACGTTCACCGCCTCCGCGGCCAGCTTGAGCCGGCTCCTGGCGGCCGGGTCCGCGATCCGGTCCAGGCGGCCTTCGGCTGCGGCCCTGGTCTTGATGGACAGCAGGTCCTCCTGCCCCGACAGCCAGAGCAGCGCATTCTGGATGAAGAACACGTTGTAGAGGCTGTCGGAGAACATCATCAGGTCCGAAGCGAAGTCGTCGTCTCCGACCACCACCAGGCGCGTGGGCGGGCTGCGGGAGGCGGCTGCCGATTCCGCCGGGAAGCGGCTCGGGAACCTGCCCGTGAGCGCGTAGGCCAGCACGAGCTGCCGCTGAGCCGGCCCCCCGCTTCGGGGCAGGCGGAAGGGATCGATGACGAATGGCTCCTTCATGGTCCAGGCGGAGGCCGTGGTCTTCACCAGGGCCTCGGCCTGCACCCCTTCCACGCTCAGCGCCTCCAGGGGTGAGGGCCACAGCAGGTCCAGGCCCGCGAAATCGGCCGTAATCGGGCTGGCCGCGGAAACGCCGGGGGAGCGGACTGACACCCACGGCGGGTAGCTTCCGAGGTTCTCCCAGACGATCTGGCCTCCCGACTGCTGCGGGAGCCTGTAATCCCGGCAGGCCGTGTCGAGGGCCATTTCCCTGTCCACGCGCACCCCGTAGGAGGCGACCAGGTCCAGGAGCGGAGATGGGCCCGCCGCCTCGGCGCCGAAAGCCCGCACGGTCTCGACCCGCAGCCCCTTGACCGCGAACAGGATCCTGCCCCCCTCCATCAGGTAGCGGTTGATGGGCCGCAGGCTTTCGTGGCCCAGCCCCAGGCCCCCCAGCACCAGCAGGGCGTCCAGCTCCGGCGGGATCCGCTCTCCGGGAAGCAGCTCGCGCACCGCGTAGTCGCGCGAGAGGCCGGCCTGCAGGTTTTCGAAGTCGCGGGCCAGGGACCTGTCGGGCCTGCCTACCAGCACCCCGACCAGGAGCCGCCTGCCGGCCAGGAGCTTGCGGATCGATAGGCTCAGGTTGAACTCCAGCCCGTCGGGGGTGAAAACCGCGGGCAGCGTCGTATAGCGGTTCAGGTACTCCAGGACGATGCCGGAGAACACGTCCACCGTGCGCCGCTCATTGCGCTGGATCACCTGGACCTGCTGGGGCAGCACTCCGAAGCGGCGCGCGCTGCCGGTGAGGCCCGCCCGCTCGGGATCGAGCACCGAAACCGACAGCTTCCCCCGCCCGGCGGCCGCGTACTCCTCGAGCAGGTCGATCACCCTGCCGGGCGCCGGGGAGAGGGAGCGCAGGGTGTCGGACAGGTAGTAGCTCACAAGGAGCTGATCGGGAAGCCCGCCCAGGATGCGCCTCGTTACGGCGGAGAGGGTATTCGAGCGGTTTCGGGTCAAGTCCAGGCGCACGAAGAAGCGCGATGAGTCCAGGAGCGCGAAAACCATGAAGGCCGCCAGCACGAGCAGGAGGATGAGCTCTTCGGCCCTTCTTTTCATCGCCTCCGGCCCTACCTGAACCTGCGCAGCAGCAGCACCCGGGTGGTGAGGAGGAGGAACCAGGCGATGAGCACGAGGAAGTAGACGGCGTCGCGGGTGTCGAGCAGGCCCTTGCTGAAGCTGTCGAAATGATAGTCGAAAGAAAGCCAGCTCAAGAGCCTGGCCAGCCAAAGCGGGAGCGCCAGGAGCGACGGCACCTGCCCGATCAGGGTGATAAAGAGCAGGAAGACCACCCCGAACAGGAAGGCGGAGATCTGGTTGGCGGAGAGGGCGGAAAAGAAAAGCCCCGCGGCCAGCCCGGCGGCTCCGAGCAGCAGCACGCCGAGGTACTGGCCGGCAATCTGGCCCGGCTCGAAGGAGCCCAGCGGAGCCACCAGCAGCGCGACAGGCAGGCTGAGGACCGCCAGCAGGCCCAGGAGCGCCAGGGCGGCGGTGAACTTGCCCAGCACCAGCTCCCTCTCGCGGAAGGGAAGGGTCAGGAGGATCTCCGCGGTGCCCAGGCGGTACTCTTCGGCCCAGCTGCGCATGGTGAGCGCGGGAAGCAGGATGATGAAGGCCAGGGGCCAGACGGAGAAGTACCCGCGCAGGGTCGCGGTGTCCCGGGCGAAGAACTGGCCGACGAAGAAGAACCAGGCCGAGGTGAAGACCAGAAAGAAGACGATCACGATGTAGGCCACGGGCGAGTTGAAATACGAGCCTAGCTCGCGCCGGGCCACCGCTGCGATCCTACGCACCGCCGCTGCCCTCCCCGGCCGTCAGGCGCGCGAACAGCTCCTCCAGGCTGGTCTTCTGGACCCCCAGGCTCAGGATCTTGCACTCCCGAGCCACGGCCCAGTCGTATACGGCCTCGGCAGGGTCGCCGCCCGCCTCCACCGCGAGGGTCACCTCCGTACGCTCCGCTCCGAAGCGACGCACCCCCTGGACCCCGCGCACTCCCGCAAGCGCCGCGAGCGACTCGAGCAGCTCCGCGTCCAGGAAACCCTTGAAGGCCACCGAGAGCGCCAGGCTCTCCGCGAGGCCCCGGGCCAGCTCGCCGGCGGTCCCCTGGGCGATCAACCGGCCGTCGTTCATGATCAGCACCCGGGAGCAGAGGGCCTCGACCTCCTGCATGATGTGGGTCGAAAGCAGGACCGTCTTGCTGGCGCCCAGGCCGCGGATCAGGCTGCGGATCTCGGTGATCTGGTTCGGGTCCAACCCCGAGGTCGGCTCATCCAGCACCAGGACCGGCGGATCATGGAGGATGGCCTGGGCCAGGCCCGCCCGCTGGCGGTATCCCCGGGACAGCCTGCGGATCTCGCGCGAGAACACCTCGCCCAATCCGCAGGTGTCCACGGCCCACTCGATCCGGTACCGGCGCAGGTTCCCGGCCAGCTCCCGGGCCTCGGCGATGAAGCCCAGGTACTCCCCCACTCTCATATCGGGGTACAGGGGGGCGTTCTCGGGCAGGTACCCGACAGCCTGTCTTACCCGGTGCGGCGCGCCGGCCACGTCATGCGAGGCTACCCGCGCGCTCCCGCCGGAGGGGAAATTGTAGGCGGTGAGCACGCGCATGACCGAGGTCTTGCCTGCGCCGTTGGGGCCCAGCAGGCCCACGATCTGTCCGGGTCCGATGCGGAACGAAACCCCCTTCACCGCCTCGAAGCCGCCGTAGCGCTTGATGAGGCCGTCGGCTTCGATCATCCGGAATCAGGACCGGCGGCCTGGGCGCAGAAGCCCTGCACGATGTAGTTCGCCGCCACCGCGCCCGGGTCCTCCTTGCCCCTGGACTGCTCCCGGTAGTAGGCCACGCGCCCGTGCTGGGCGATCATGTCCCTGGTCCGGGCCAGGCCATCCGCCGCCGCCGCCCGGCAGCGCCGCAATCCTTCCGCCAGGCCGGCCCCCGCGGCGGCCGCCTCCTTCAGCGCCTGCGACGCCGGATGGAGCACGTCCACGATGGTCTTCTCCCCCGGCTTGGCCTTGCCCCTGCGCATGATCCCCTCGACGAAGGCCTCGAAAAAGGCGGCCATCTCCTTGAGCCCGAGCCCGTCCAGCCCGGCCACGGCTTTGCCGCCCGACATGAAACCGGTGGCGATCAGGGTGCCCATCGTGGAGGGGGCCGCCCGGGCGATGACCGCGCCGATCTTCATGAGCAGCTTGCCGGCGTCGGTCTCCGCCGAGCCGGCGGACTCATCCCGGGCGGCCGTGAAGGCCTTCTCCATGGTCAGCCCGAGGTCCCCGTCCCCGACCGCCCCGTCGAGGGCGATGAGCTGTTCCTTCTTAAGAGTCATAAAATCTGCGATGCGGGCCACGATGGCTTTGATGTCCGGCGCGCCGAGCGTTTCCATGTCTTACAGCTGCACCTGCTCGAAGAAGGGGGTGCGGGCGGGGCGGGCCAGCAGGCGGGTGAGCTCCTCGTCGAGCCGCAGCAGCGAGATCGAAGCCCCGGCCATCTCGAGCGAGGTGGCGAACTCCCCGACGTAGACCTGGAACACCGAGATCTTCTTTTCCTTGAGAATCAGAGCGACCCGGCGGTAGATCAGGTACAGCTCCTCCTTGGGCGTGGCGCCCAGGCCGTTGATCAGCACGGCCACCCGGTCGCCGGAAACGAAGGGCAGGTCGGGCAGGACCGCGCCCATCATCTCCTCCACGATGGCGTCCGCCTTGCGCAGCGCGCCGCGTCGGATGCCGGGCTCGCCGTGGATGCCCATGCCGATCTCCATCTCGTTCTCCCCCAGGCTGAACTGCGGCTTGCCGACCTCGGGCACGATGTTCGGCGAGAGGGCGACCCCCATGGTGCGGACGCTGGCGCCCGCCTTTTCCGCCACCCGCTTGACCTCCTCGAGGGAAGCCCCGGCCTCGGCCATGGCGCCGGCGCACTTGTACAGGAAGAAGATCCCGGCCACGCCGCGGCGCTTGCGCTCCTGGCCCTTGGGGGCCGAGGCCACGTCCTCCGCGCCCACGACCTGCTCGACGCGGATGTCCTCGGCGGCGGCCAGGTCCTTGGCCAGGTCGAAGTTCATGATGTCGCCGCCGTAGTTGCCGTAGATGTACAGCACCCCCGCGCCGCCGTTGATCGCCTTGGTGACGTTCAGCATCTGCTCCGCGCTGGGGGACTGGAACACGCCGCCCACCGAGCAGCCGTCCAGCATGCCCTGGCCGACGTAGCCCAGGAACAGCGGCAGGTGGCCCGAACCTCCGCCCGTGGCCAGGCCCACCTTGCCCTTGACCGGGGCGCCGGCCCGCACGATGCAGCGCCGGTCCCCCGCCGTGAAGGCGAGCTGATCGGGGTGGGCCAGCAGGATGCCCTCCAGCATCTCGTCGACGAAACTCTTCGGATCATTGAGGAATTTCTTCATGGCCCCTCCTCCTGTGGGCGCCGCTCCGGCGCGCGGACGGCAATTGCCGGGCGGGTAAAGTCTTGCGTAAAATATTACTGTGAAATCCGGCCTTGTCAACAATCCACTCCTTGGGATTGACAGAAGGCACCCGAGAATTGTCTGATCACGGGAGAAAGGGAAAACCGTTGAATGCTCAACCTGAAACGGGCCCCGCGCCCGAGCTGCGCCTGGGGCTGCTCCGCACCATGCTCCGCATCCGGGAGTTCGAGAACCGGGTGGCGGAATCCTACCTGCGCGGAATCACCGCGGGCTCCATGTTCCACCTTTCCGTGGGCGAGGAGGCCGTGGCCGCCGGCGCCGGGGCCGCGATGGAGAGCGGCGACTGCTTCACGACCCATCACCGCGGGCACGGCATCTTCCTGGCCCGGGGCGCGGACCCGGCCAGGATGTTCGCCGAGGTCTTCGGCCGGAGGGAGGGCTACTGCGCGGGCAAGGGCGGTTCGATGCACATCGCCGACATCTCCCTCGGGCACATGGGCGCCAACGCCATCGTGGGGGCGAACATCCCGATATCTCTCGGGGGCGGCTTCGCCATGAAGTACCTGAAGACCGGCAAGGCGAGCGCGGCCTTTTTCGGCGACGGGGCCCTCAACCAGGGGGTGCTCTACGAATCGCTGAACATGGCTGCCCTCTGGCAGCTTCCCGTGCTGTTCGCGGTGGTCAACAACCAGTACGGCATGGCAACCAGAGTCGACCGGGCCTCGGCCTCCTTAAGGTTCGTGGACCGGGCGGAGACCTTCGGGGTCCGGGGGGCCGAGGTGGACGGCATGGACGCGGAAGCCGTGTGGCGGGCGGCCCGGGAGCTGCTGGCCCGCTGCAGGGGCGGCCAGGGGCCAGCCTTCCTCCTGGCCGACTGCTACCGGTTCTACGGCCACGGGCGCAAGGACCCCAGCCCCTACCGCAGCAAAGAAGAGGAGGAGTCCTGGCGGCGGCGCGACCCGCTGGATCGGCAGAGGAAGCGCCTGCTCGCGGCGGGCCTGCTGAGCGAGCAGGGATTCGCCGCGCTCGCCGCGGAGGTGAGCCGCGAGATGGACGAGGCGGTGGCCTGGGCCGCGCGGGGGAGCATGCCCGAGCCGGCGGACCTCTTCCGCCACGTGTACGCAGACTGAAGGAGAGGGTGAGGCCATGCCTCAACTGATGTACCGCGAAGCCCTCCGCGCCGCGCTGGCCGAGGAGATGCGCCGGGACCCGAGGGTGTTCGTGATCGGCGAGGAGGTGGGCCGCTACGGGGGCGCCTACGCGGTCACCAAGGGGCTGCTCGAAGAGTTCGGCCCCGAGCGGGTGGTGGACACCCCCATCAGCGAGGCCTCGACCGTCGGGCTGGGGGTGGGCGCCGCCGTGATGGGCCTGCGGCCGGTGGTGGAGCTCATGTACGTGGACTTCATCGGCCTGGCCGGCGATCAGATCGCCAACCAGATGGCCAAGCTGCGCTACATGACCGGAGGGCAGGTGAAGGTGCCCATGGTCCTGCGCACCCAGGGCGGCACCGGGCGCTCGGCGGGCTCCCAGCACTCCCAAAGCCTGGAAGCCTGGCTCGCGCACATTCCCGGGCTGCGGGTGGCCATGCCGGCCACCCCCGCGGACGCCAAGGGCCTGCTGAAGAGCGCCATCCGCAGCGACGACCCGGTCGTCTTCATCGAGCACAAGGCCCTCTACGCCCTGAAGGGCGAGGTCCCCGAGGAAGAGCACCTGGTGCCTCTGGGCCAGGCCCGGGTGGCCCGCCAGGGCGAGGCGCTGACCATCGTGGCCTACTCCCGCATGGTGCACTTCGCCCTGGAGGCGGCCGAGGCCCTGGGCCAGGAGGGTGTCCGCGCGGAGGTGATCGACCTGCGCACGCTCAACCCGCTGGACCTGGGCACGGTGCTGGAGTCGGTCCGCAAGACGCACCGGGCCATGGTGGTGAGCGAAGCCCACCGCACGGCGGGGTTCTCGGCCGAGCTGGCCGCCCGCATCACGGAGGAGGCCTTCGAGGAGCTGGAGGCGCCGGTGGTCCGGGCCGCGGCCAAGGACGTCCCGGTTCCCGCCACCCATCTGGAGAAGCTCTCGATCCCCAGCCCCGAGGAGATCGCCTCCGAGGCGCGCGCCCTGGTTTCCAGGAGGAGGAGATGATCCATCCGGTCAAGGTCCCGCAGCTTACGGAGACGATGGAAGAGGCGACGATCGTGAAGTGGCTCAAGGCCGCAGGCGAGCGGGTGGAAAAAATGGAAGTCCTCTACCAGATCGAGACGGACAAGGCGACCATGGACGTGGAATCGGTGGACGCGGGCTACCTCTGCCAGATCCTTGAGCCGGAGGGCCGGCTGGTGCGAGTGGGCCAGGAGATCGCCCGGATCGCGGACACCAAGGGGGAGTGCGGCTAAGAGCTGGCCTGCCGCCTATGAGGCGGCCTGCACCAGCCGCCGGGAGGCTTCTTTCAGGCTCTCGTAGGTCTCCGTGTACTGCCCGACCAGCTGCGCGTAGCGGGCGTGGGCCTGCGGCACCGGCTCCACCACGGCGCGCACGCGGACCATGGCCGAGGCCGCGGCGGCGAGATCGGGGTGCAGCCCCGCGGCCACCGCCGCCGCGATCGCGCTGCCCAGGGTGACCGCCTGCTGCTCCTCGGGGATGGTGATGGGCATGCCGTTCACGTCCGCGTGGATCTGCATCCACAGCGGGCTCTGGGTGGCCCCGCCGCAGGCGATGAGCCGCTCGATGCGCAGCCCCTCTTCCTTCATTTTCGATAATATAACCTCGGTGCCCAGGGCCACCCCCTCGAGGATGGCGCGGTAGACGTGGGCCGGCCCGTGGCCGAGGGTCAGGCCGCGGATCACGCCCCGGCTCCAGGGGTCGGTCCAGGGAGTGCGGTTGCCCTGCCAGTGCTCGAGCACGATCAGGCCCTCGGAGCCCGGAGGGATTTCCGCCGCCCTGCTGTTCAGCTCGTCGTACACGGAGCGCCCCGCGCGTGCGGCCGCCTCGGCGATCTCGGCGCCTACGAAGTTCGAGGCGAACCAGCGCACCACCGAACCGGTGGAGACCTGCCCGCCCTCGAGCACCTCGAGGCCGGGCAGCAGCGCGTCGGGGAAGCTGCCGAACAGCCCGCGGGCGTGGATCTCCCGCTCGGTGATGCCGATGAGCAGGTGCGAGGAGCCGGTGATCAGGGCGATCGTGCCCGGCTTCAGGGCGTTGATGCCGATCACCCCGATATAGGCGTCCGCCCCTCCCCCGGCCACGGGGATGCCCGCCGTGAGGCCGGTGCGCCGGGCCATCTCCGGGCTCAGGCCGCCCACGACCTCCCCGATTCTCACGATCCGCTCGGGGATCTTGCGGAAGGCGTCCTCCAGGCCCATCTTGCGGTACAGACCGACGGGCAGGCCGCCCTCGTTGACGTTGTAGAACCAGCGGATCGTGGCCGTATCGATGCTCACCGTGCGCTCCCCGGTCAGCCGCCAGGCCAGCCAATCGGTCAGCTCGAACACGGTATCGGAGGCGGCGTACACCTCCGGCTCGTTGCGCTTCACCCAGGCCAGCTTGCAGGGGAACCACTCCGGGGAAACGTTGCCGTGGCCCACGTAGCGCAGGGCCGGATCGCCGGAGGCCGCCACCTCGGCGGCTTCCTGCGTGGCCCGGATGTCCATCCAGATCACCGCGTTGCGCAGCGGCTGCCCCTTGGAGTCCAGGAAGACCACGGTGCAGCTTGTGCCGTCCACACCGATGCCCCGGATTTCCGCAGGAGCCACCCGGCTGGCCGCGACGGCCTTGCGGATGGAGTCCTGCAGCGCCTCATCCCAACCGCGGGGGCTCTGCTCGGCCCAACCGGGGCGCGGATGCTCGGTATGGATCTCGCTCACGCCGAAGCCGAGGCACCTGCCCGCGGGGTCGAACACTCCGACCCGGAAGCTCTCGGTGCCCGCGTCGATCCCCAGCACGTAACCGGACATGGCTTTCCTAAACGCTCCCGCCATTCGCGGCGGGCTCCCGCTGCGCGGCCAGACGCCTGATGGCCCGCCGCTGGGAGTAGAGGCGGCGGAAGTGGTGGAACACCATTACGGCCAGCAGGAGCAGCCCCCACATGAACTTCTTGAAGAAAGGCGAGAAGTTGAGGAAGTTCAGGCCGCTCTGCAGCGCCTGCAGGATGAAGATCCCGAGGGTCAGGCCGAGGGCCGTGCCGAACCCGCCGGCCGGGTCCGTGCCCCCGAGGATGGCGATGAGCACCGAGATGAGCAGGTACTCGGAGCCGTAGCCCGGGCGGATCGAGTTGACGCCGGATATCACGATGATCGAGGCCGCCCCCGCCAGCAGCCCGGTGGTGAGGTACGTGCGCATCAGCACGGCCTCGTTGTTGACGCCCGAAAAGCGGGAAACCAGGGGATTGGAGCCGTACATGAGCATGTAGAAACCCTGCCGCGTCCGGGTGAGGAGCAGCCCGACCAGGAGCGCTACGGCGATGAAGATGATGAACTGCGTCGGGATGCCCCCGAGGTCCCCATTGCCGATGAACAGGAACGCGTCCGGGAAACCCCCGATGCCGTGCCCCTTGGTGACGCCGATCGAGACTCCAAGGAACAGGCCCTGGGTGCCCAGGGTGGCGATGATGGCCGGCACGCGCACGTAGGCGATGAGAGCGCCGTTGATGAGCCCGCAGGCCGCCGAGACGGCCAGGGCGGCCAGGATTCCGAGCAGGATCACCAAGCCGGCCGGCAGAGGGAGCGAGGGGTATTGGGAAAGGATCAGGGATGAGGCGACCCCCGAAATGCTCATGACCGAGGTCACGGACAGGTCGATGCCGCCGGTGACCATGGCCAGCATGTTGGCCAGGGACAGAAGCCCGTATTCGGGGAACTGCCTGCCCATGGAGGCGAAGTTGCGCGCGGTGAGGAACTGTCCAGGGAGGATCAACGAGACGACGGCAGTGATGACGACCAGGATGGCCAGGAGCGTCAGGTTGGTTGAAAGCTTCGTGTTCATGTACGGGAACGGATCCTCTTCTGGATATGGGTGACGCTCACGCCGAGCACGATGATCAGGCCGACGAAGAACTGCTGCCAGAACGATGAAAGTCCGAGCATCACCAGGTTCTTTTCCAGTATCGTCATCATGATCACGCCGAGGATGGTGCCGGTGAGAGACCCCGTCCCCCCCAGGATGCTCGCTCCGCCCAGGATGACCGCGGCGATGACGTGAAGAAGCTCCGAGTCGATGATGTAGGTGGGCACGCTGTAGCTGATGAGGGACACGTGTATGATGCCCATGATGCTGGCCAGGAAACCCACGTAGCAGTAGATGAAAAATTGAACCCGGGCGATGTTGTATCCGGACCTCTTGACCGCCTCCATGTTGCCGCCCATGGCGTGGATCACGCGGCCCATGACGGTGAATCGCAGGATGACCCAGGTCGCCAGGAGCGCGCCGACGACGATCAGGAAGAACACGGACAGCCCGTATTGGGTGCCGTCCGCGCGCGGAAGGGAGAGGATGTCGGTCAGGCCGAAGGTCTTGAAGCAATTGGGCAGCTCGCCCACCATGATCGCCTTGGTGCCGACGAACTCCAGCATGGCTCCGTGAAAGATGTTCATGGTCCCCAGGGTCACGATCAGGGTGGGGATGCGGAACACGGAGATGAAGAAGGCGTTCGCCGCGCCGAAGGCGATGCCGATGGCGATGGCGATGGCGAAGGCCAGCCAAATATCGTCGATCCCCAGGGCGAGGATCGATTTCACCGAAATGTACTGGGCCACAATGGCCACGGCCGGGAAGGAGATATCGATCCCCCCCGACAGCAGGACCACGAAGAACCCGATGGCCAGGATCGTCATGCCCGAGCTGGAGCGGATCAGGTCGAACATGTTCTCGATCGTGAGGAAGGCCGGGTTGATCAGGGTGATGGCGAAGGAGAAGGCCGCGATCACCAGCAGCAGGTAGAACTCGTTGCGCTTGAAGATGGCGGCTTTCATGTCTAGGCCGTCTTGTTCGTCAGTTTGCCGCCGATCGCCGTCAGCAGCTCCTCCTCGCCGACGGAGGTGGCGTCGGCGACCTCCCTTACCAGCCTGCCTTCCCGCATGACCAGCAGGCGGTTGCAGTTGTGCAGGACCTCCGGGATCTCGTCGGAGATCAAGATGATCGCGATCCCCCGCTCCGCCAGGGCGCGGATGATCTGGTGGATGTTGCTCTTGGAGGCGATGTCGATGCCGATGGTTGGGCCGTCGAGTATGAAGACCTTCGGATCGGTGGCCAGCCACTTGGCCAGTACGACCCGCTGCTGGTTGCCCCCCGAGAGGCTCCAGGCCCGCACCTTGGGCGAGGGCGCCTTGATCTGTAGCTCCTCCAGCCAGCTGTTCTCGGTCTTGCGCCGCCTGAGCGGATCGATGAGGCCGAGGGCCCCCAGCAGCTTTTTCAGTATCGTGATGATGATGTTGTCCCCGATGGACTGGCCGATGAACAGGCCCTGGGTCAGCCGGTCCTCGGGCAGGTAGGCGATGCCCCGGCGCAGAGCTTCCTCGGGAGAACGCACCCGTACCACCCTGCCGTTAAGGAAGACCTGGCCGGCATCGGGCGGGTTCAGGCCGAACAGGGCCAGGGCCAGCTCGGTGCGGCCGGAGCCGATCAGGCCCGTGAGCCCCAGGATCTCCCCGGGCCACAGGGAGAAGCTGACGTCCTGGAACTGACCTTTCCGAGTGAGACCCCGCACCTCCAGCAGCGGGGCGGCCGCCTTCTTTTCCCCCGAAAAGCGGTAGGGGGAGTACTGGATCCGCTGGCCGGTCATCAGGTACGTGAGCTTGGCGTCGTCCAGCTCGGAGGCGGGGAAGTCGCCCACCTTCATTCCATCCCGAAGAATCGTCACGACCTCGGCTATTTCGAACACCTCGCTCAGCTTGTGGCTGATGAACAGGGTGGAGATGCCCTTGGCCTTCAGGCGGGCGATGACCGAAAACAGGTGCTCGACGTCTTCCTTGGTTATGGCTGAGGTCGGTTCGTCCATGATAATAAGCCTGGCGTTCTGGGTAAGGCTGCGGGTGATGGCCACGATCTGGCGCTTGGCAACGGAGAGATCCTGCACGATCTGCTCCAGCGGGATCTGCTCGCCGATCTCCTCCAGCGCGCGTTCGGCGATGGAGCGGACATCCCTCCAGCTTACGAAGCTCGCCCTGCGCTCCACGAACTGGTTGAAGGAGATGTTCTCGGCCACGGTGAGGTTGGGGTACAGGGAGAGGTCCTGATAGATGATCTGAATGCCTTCCCGGATCGCGTCGATGGCCGCCAGGTGGGCGTGGGCCCGGCCGCCGATGACCACCACCCCGGCGTCGGCTGCCACGACGCCGCCGATTATCTTGATGAGCGTGGATTTTCCGGAGCCGTTCTCCCCTACCAGGCAGTGGACCTCCCCCCGGCCGATGGTCATGCTTACGTCCCGGAGGGCCTTTACTCCCTCGTAGGCCTTGGAGATGTTACGAGCTTCCAGAAACACGTCTGACACGGCTCGCCCGGCCTTCTATAAAAAAGGGTTGACAGGATCGTCGCACATGGCGAGCGTCCCGTCAACCCGATTTTTGCGCGAGATGCTCGATTACAGCTTGTACTTCCCGTCCGGGGTCATCCAGTCTTTCAGGTTGTCCTTGTTCACGTCGACCCAGGCCGAACCGTAGATGATGGGCACCCCGTACTTGTTTTTCTTTATGGTGATCTTCGTGTAGCCCGGCCTGCCGAGGTTCATGCCCTCGGTGATCTTCTTGCCCTTCAGCAGATCGTAGGCCACACGGGCGGTTACGTAGCCGGCGTCGGCCGGAACCCAGAAGTGGATCGAGATGGCCGCGCCGCTCTTCAGGTATTCGCCCGCCACGGAAGGCAGGCAGGTGCCGAATGCCGCCACCTTGCCGATCAGACCCTTCTCGCTGATGGCCTGGGATGCTCCAGGAACCGTGGTCATGGCGCTGCCCATGACGGCCTTCAGCTGGGGATAGGTCCTCAGCAGCTCGAGGGTCTTCTCGTAGGCGATCTGCTGGTTTTCCTGCTCCTCGAGCCTATCGGTGGCCATTTTCAGGTTCGGGTACTTTTCCTTGGCCTGCATGGTCTCGCCGTCCACCCACTCGTTGTGCGTGGTGGAGGTCAGATGGCCGACGAAGGGCTGCCACAGGCCCCTGTTGCCCATCCACTTGGCCAGGATGTCCATCATGTGCCGGCCGTAGGCGATGTTGTCGAAGGCCTCCACGTCGTAGCTGACCTGCTGCTGGACCGAGGCCTCGTGGGTGAGTGTGAGGATCTTGGCGCTGTTGGCGCGCTTGAAGGCGGGCACCAGGGAAGCGGGATCGTTGGGCACCACCAGGATGGCGTTGACGCCCTTGGCGATCAAGTCCTCGACGATCTTCACCTGCGCGGCCGGATCGGCGGTGGCCGCCCCGGTCTGGTAGGCGTCGATGTCGGGGTAGTCCTTGGCGAAAGCCTGGATGCCGAGCCGCATGTTGTCGAACCACGGAATGCCCTCGGCCTTCACCACCATGACGATGGTGTTCTTGCCGGCCGCAAAGGCAAGCCCGGCCACCAGGAGGAGCGCGAGGAGAATCAGCGATACCTTTCTCATCATAGAACCCTCCTTAAGGTTTGGAAATGCAGCTCAAATTTACCCAGGCGCCGTAGCGTAGTCAAGCAAACGCTTCGCCTCAGCCGATCGCGCCGCCGCCCCCGCTGTGGATGGCCAGCTTGCCCTGGTGCACGCCGCGCGTCCCGATCAGCTCGTTGGCGATCAGCCGCACCTCCCGGTTGCGGCCGCGCACCACCAGCACCTCCAGGCAGTGGTGCTCGTCGAAGTGCACGTGCAGGGTGGAGACGATGGCGCGGTGGTGGCGGTGCTGCAGCTCGTTCAACCGGGAGGCCAGCTCCCCCGCGTGGTGGTCATAGACCAGGGTCAAGGTGCCGATCACCTCGACCTCCGGCTTCTCCTGGACCTGGGCTTCCAGCAGCATGGCGCGGATCAGGGCGCGCAGCGCCTCCGAGCGGTTGGCGTACCCCTTGCGCTCGATCAGGCGGTCGAACTCCGCCAGCAGGTTCCCTTCTATCGATACCCCAAAGCGGCAAAGCTTCATACCAGCACTGTACAACGCCGCCCGCCTATTTACAAATCCCCGCCCCGGGGCTATGGTCGAGCGCATGAGCCGCTTCAGGGTTGTGGTGACCGACGACCGCTTCGGCAGCTACGCGGAGGAAGACGCGGTGCTGCGGGAGATCGACAGCGAGGTAGAGGTCCTGGAGCTAGGCGACGAAGGCCAGACCATAGCCGGGTTGCGGGAAGCCGATGCCATCCTGTGCAATCTGCATCCTCTGACGGCGGCGGTGATCCGGGCCCTCAGCCGCTGCCGGGTGATCAGCCGCTACGGGGTCGGCTACGACAACGTGGACGTGGAGGCGGCCACCGCCGCCGGGATCTGGGTGGCCCGGGTGCCCGACTACTGCACCGAGGACGTATCCGACCACGCCCTGGCGCTGCTGTTGGCCTGCGTGCGCCGCATCCCTTTCGTGGATCGCCGGGTGCGCGAAGGCGGCTGGAACCTGCGCTCCGATCAGCCCGCCCGACGGATCGCCGGCAAGACCCTCGGCATCGTGGGCTACGGCAGGAGCGGGCGGGCCCTTCACCGCAAGGTCTCTGGGCTCGGCCTGGCCCGGGTGCTGGTCTGCGATCCCTACCTGTATCCCCGGGACATCCTGGCTTCCGGGGCCGTACCGGCGGACCTGGGCACCCTGCTGGCCGAAGCGGACTTCGTCTCCTTGCACGTCCCGCTCACCGAGGAGACCCGCGGCCTGATCGGCGGGGAGGCGCTGGCGCGGATGAAGAGCAGCGCCCTGCTGGTGAATACCTCGCGCGGGCCGGTCGTCCGGGAAGCGGCCCTGGTCGAGGCGCTGCAGGCCGGGCGCCTGGCCTACGCCGGGCTGGACGTGTTCGAGCGCGAGCCTCTGCCCGCGGACAGCCCCCTTCTCGCCCTGAGCCAGGTGGTGCTATCGGACCACGCCGGCTACTACTCGGAGGAATCCCTGGTGGAGCTCAAGACCAAGGTCGCCCAGAACGTGGTGGCCGTGCTCAAGGGGGGCCGGCCGATTTACCCGGTGAACCGGCTGGCCTGAGCCGGCGCTTCGCGCTCCGCAGCCCCTCGTTTCGAAGCCCGCCTGCTCACCGCCGCCGGCTCCGCCCTATGGGCCGAGGGGACCGGCGCGCTCACCGGCATCCGCAACTACGCCCGGAACGCCTTTTGCATGGTGGAGCAGAAGGTGGGCAGCGCCGAGGAAATCAAGGAAAACCTGCCCCAGATGAAGGCGGGCATGGGACGGGTCTGGGTCTGGGCTTGATCCATGGGCTATCCGAGCTGCATCAGGGCAAGGTCAGCGTGGAGAGCGCTCTCGGACCTGCATCCCTAAGCCGCAGTACCGGCCCTTGCAGGACCGGGCGCCGCCCGCTACCAGCGGCCCTTGATGCCGGAGATGCCGAAAGCCTTCAGGCTCAGTCTTTGCAGGAAGCGCTGGAAGTTGGGCTTTTCCTTCTTGATTTCCTCGAAGGCCACCCCGACCGCGTTCCGGTCCCGGAACACGGTGCGGAAGGAAACGGGATATTCCTGATCGTCGATCTTTAAAAGCGCGCTGTCCATGACATAGCCTTCCTTCAGTTCCGGAACCTCATCGGGGGATCCCAGCCGGATGGCGATGCCCTGCTCGGAGATATTGATCAGGGGAAACTGGCAGTTCTTCCCGGCCTTGTACTCGTAGAAAGATAGAGAGCCCTCGAATTCCGTTCCCGCGAAGAACCGGGGCTGAATCCGTTTGCCCCCCAGGCGCAGCTTGCGGTGAATGATATCGTAGACCCGCTTGAGGTGGAACTCCGGCAGGAAGGGCTTGATGATGATGCCCGACACGCCCAGGAGCAGGGCCTCGTTGGCCTGATCGATGGTCATTCCGGAGGCGAAGAGGATCAGGGTGATCTTCTTCGGGGACAGCTTTAGGCCCGCGGCGAAGATCTTCCACTTCCGGGCCAGCTCGTCCACGTCCATGATGACGTGATCGGGGTCGAGGAAGTTCAGGTCTCGGATCGGTTCATAGATATCTTCGAACACGGAGACATCGTAGCCCAGAAGCGGATAGCTTCGGGCGAAGCACTGGCGGATCTCCTCCGATCGGGCGATGACCAGCAGGTTTTCTCTCACGGTATCAAGCCAACAGTACCCCAACGAGCTGCTTTGCACAATTCTACCGGCCTCGGGCCGGCCGAAATCCGGGCCGGGCTATTGCGCTACAAGGCCTTGGCCATCCGGCCGGCGATCAAGCCGGCCAGCACGGCGACATCCTCCAGCGGCAGGAAGTTGGCGATGTCGCCGCTGAACAGCAGATTGACCTCCGGCGGGAACTCCTCGTCTCCCCGGTGCAGCACGACCAGGGCCTGCAGGCGCGGCAAGACCTGCAGCAGGCAGGATGCGTCGCCGAACCCCGCCTCCTGCCAGCCCAGGCTGCGGCAGGCCCGGCGGAACAGCTGCGGGTCGGCTCCGAACCGCCGGGCGATGCGCTCCGGGCCGCGCTTCCGGTAGGCGGTCTCGTAGAAGACGGCTCCCGGCAGCTGTTTGAAGCTCACCATCTCGTTTCGGCTGGGCCGGCTGCCGGTGCTGGTCAGGTAATGGAGGACGAGGATCTGCTCGGCCAGGGGCAGCTCCGGAGGGCTGATCTCGAGCTCGCCCCCCGCCTCCTCACTCAGGCGCACCTCCACCCGCCTGCCGAAGAACGGCAGCGTGAGCCTCCGGCCGCTAAGGGTTGCCCCGCAGCGCCGGGCCGCCGCCGGCAGGTCCTGGCCGGCCAGCTCGCGGGCGGCCTTCTGGTAGGCGGCCTGATAGCTTGAGGCCTGCTCGTCGGGCATGAGCCAACCTCCCTACAGGGGAATGGTGTCCTCGAAGGCGGTGATCACTTCTTTGACCTCCTCGCTGGACTCCGCCTCCAGGAGGCGCTCCCGCAGGGGCGTGTTCAGCACCAGCTTGGCCAGCTTGGAAAGCAGGGTGAGTTGGGCCACTGGTTCGTAGTACGGGGTGAGGATCAGGAAGGCTAGGCGCACCGGCCGGCCGTCCGGGGCCTTGAAGTCCAGCCCCTCGTCGCAACGCAAGAAGGTGAACAGGCTTTCGGGCAGGCTCTGGATGCGGGCGTGGGGGAAAGCGGTCCCGTGGCCCAGGGCCGAGCTCAGGCCCTTCTCCCGCAGCAGGACGTGCTCCACGGCATCGTTCAGGTTGAAGGTGGGCCTGGCCTTGTGCAGCCGGGCGACGGCGGAGCGCAGGAATTCGCTTCTGTCCGGGGCGCAGCAGTGCAGGTCGCAGGCCTCGGGGACAAAGGCGCCGGACAGCAAGACATGAGGAGGCCGCTCGAACTCGTCGCGGATTTCCCCCACGACCTCCTCCAGGATGTCCTCCATGGAAAGAAGGCCCAGGACCTTCTTGCGCTTGTTGAGCACCACCGCCAGGCTGACCCTGCGGGTCTGGAACTGGCTCAGGCACTCCTCCAGCGGGGTGGTTTCCTGGAAGACCAGGATCGGCCGGCGCAGCTCCATCAGGTCGGGCTCCTTCTCGCCGGACATGTACTCGAAGGCCAGGTCCTTGATGTGCACGTAGCCCTCGACCGAGTCGATCTCGTCCCTGCAGACCAGGAAGCGGGAGCGCTTGTACTGCATCATCACCATCAGGTTCTCCTCCCACCTCCGGGCGCAGGAAAGGTAGGCGATGGAGCCCCGCGGGGTCATCACCTCGCGGGCCAGGGTGCGTCCGAAGTCGAAGAGGTTCTCGAACATGAGCAGGCGCTGCAGGGAAAGCTCCCCCTCCTCCTCCCGCTCCTCCAGGAGGATCTTGATCTCGTCCTCGGAGTGCAGCTCCCCGGCTTGGGCAGGCTTGAGCCCGAACAGCCTCAGGACCCCGTTGGCCGCCCGGCGCAGGAGCTGCATCGGCGGAAAGCTCAGGTAGTAGAAGCCGGTCATGGGCAGGATGGTCAGCATGGCGAAGCGGGCGGGATCGCGGATGGCCATGAACTTGGGAACCAGCTCGCCGAACACCAGATGGATCATGGTGATGATGATGAAAGCCAGGAAGAAGGAAACCGAAGCGGCCACGCCGAGGGTGATGCGGGACGACAGGAGAGGGAAAAGGCGCTGGATCAGCCTGGCCACGGCCGGCTCCCCTACCCAGCCCAAACCCAGGCTGGTCATGGTTATGCCCAACTGCACCGAGGACAGGTAGCCATCGATATGGTCGACGGCAAACTGAACGAGAGTGGTCCGCCGCCTGCCTTTCCGGGCCAGCTCCTCCAGCCGGCTTTCCCGCAGGCGGACCAGCGAGTATTCGGCCAGGGCGAAAAAGCCATTCACCAGAACCAGGAGAATGGCGATCAGCAGGTGAAGGACGTCCACTAATGGTATAAAAGCGTGCCGAGCTAAATAATAACACTCCCGGGCTACTTGTTGAAGAAGGTCCGCCCCCCGTCGGCCAAAATCTCCTGGCCGCAGATGTAGTCCCCCCAGGGGCTGAGCAGGTAGGCGGTGAGGGCCGCGATGTCCTCCGCTTTTCCCAGGCGGCCGGCAGGGATCTGGGCGATCAGCCCGCGCCGGGCCTCCTCGTCGCCGTAGCGTTCCCTCAGGAGGTCGGTCTCGATCACGGCCGGGTGGATGAGGTTGGTCAGGATCCCCTGGCGGGTGAAGCTGCGGCAAAGGTAGGCCATCATGCCCTTCATCCCCGCCTTGGCCGCGGCATAATCGATGGCCCCGCCCCCGCCGTCGAAGACCGCTGAGGAGCCGATCAGCACGATGCGCCCGTAGCGGGCCTTGAGCATGTGCGGCAGCACCGCCCGCACTCCGTAGAAGGCGCTGGTCAGGTT
>Ga0315280_10003658_pt1 | contig 23396 bp, 19 predicted proteins | sample YL17G06_40_MG_FD_203697 | JGI IMG/M metagenome (GOLD analysis project Ga0315280, IMG submission 203697) | Sediment microbial communities from Yellowstone Lake, YNP, Wyoming, USA - YL17G06_40 | ecosystem: Environmental > Aquatic > Freshwater > Lake > Sediment | place: USA: Wyoming | collected... | reverse complement strand
GCATCATCCGATCCCGCGGCATTTACGGCCAGGTATGGGTAGAGCACTATGCCCAGAAGCACCTTCCCTACGCGGAGAATCTCGTGAACCTCCTGGTGGCGGACGACCTGCCGAGGACGGACGTGCCGCTCAAAGAGATACTGCGGGTTCTCTGTCCCAGGGGTGTCGCCTTGATCGGCCAAAGCCAGAGAGCGGCGCAATTCGGGAAGCGCGTCGATGCGGAGGGCCTGAAGCGTCGATTGGCCGATGCCGGCATCACGGACTATCAGATCATCGAGCGCAATGGAATCTGGGCGCGGGTGCAGAAGCCGCGGCCGCCTGAGATGGACGACTGGGGCCACCCGCGGCACGGTCCGAGCGGCAATGCGGTCTCGCGCGACGGCTTGGTCGGTCCGCCGCGGCGGGTCCGCTGGTTGGCGGGGCCCATGATCGAGGCCAGCAACATCGTCACGGCGGGCGGTCGCTTCTTTCACGCCGGCCTGATCGCCCGCGACGCGTTTAACGGCCTGCCGCTGTGGCAGCGCACGCTCGAGCCCACCCCCTTTCGCCTCGGGTACCCTGCCGCCGCCATGCGGGGCAGCGTGCTCCCCGTGGCCGTCGGCAGCCGGCTTTTCGTGGTCAGCGGCGGGAAACTCCAGGCCCTGGACGCCGCAACGGGCCAACCGGTGCGGGTCTATGCCGATGCCGGGACGCCCCTGGAGATCCTGTACGAGAGCGGATCGCTCGTGACTCTCGACGCCGGCACCGTGAAAGCCCTTGATGCCGACAGCGGCAGGCTGCTGTGGTCGCATGAAGCGGTTCGACCGGCCAGCCTCGTGGCGGGCGACCAGAGGGTTTTCTTCCTCGACGGCAATGTGGGTCAGGACGCCAATCGCTCCATCGTCAGGCTGGAGTTCTCTACCGGCAAGGTGGCCTGGCGGCAGAGCCGCTATGAGTGGGCCGCCAAGGTTCGGCGCCTCGCCTACCACGAGGGACTTCTGGTGTGTGAAGTTTCCACCTTCACGAACGACCGGCCCGGCAACGGCATCCATGTGCTCAACGCGCGCGACGGTACGCAGGTCTGGGAGCGCCTTTACGAGCCGGGCCAGAACCACTACATGCAGGGAAGGGCGCTCCAGACGGACAGCCGTCTTTGGGTGCTCTGCAATGGGCGGTGGGAAGGACTTGACCGCCGGACGGGGGCCTTCAGGGCAAGTTATCCGGCCGGGCCGAACCATTGCTATCCCCCGGTGGCGACGCCGGAGTTTCTTGTGGGCGAGGAGATGAGTTTCACCCAGATGGCGACAGGCCGCGTGGACGCGAACCGGATCAGCAAGGGGGCCTGCGGCCGCGACACCGGCTTCGTCCCGGCCAACGGCCTTCTCTACGTGGCCCCGAAGCACTGCGTCTGCTATCCGATGATGAAAGGGTTCACGGCGCTGGCGCCGGCGAAGTCGCCGGGGGAACCGGTCGCAAGGGAATCGGAGCCGGCCGACTTCGTGCCGGAGCGCGGCCCGGCCGCGCCCTTCGACCTCCCGTCGGCCGCGGGCGCCTCGATGGCGCCTGACGAGTGGCCCTGCTACCGCGCCGATATGTGGCGGAGTGCCAGTGCCCGCGGGGCCGTGCCCGCCAACCTGGAGATTCTCTGGACGGCCGACCTCGGCGACTGGCCGCAAGTCAATCTTCTGAAGGAGTGGAAGGAGAACCTTTTCGTGCGTGGGCCGATTACCGCGCCGGTCGCGGCCGGCGGCCGCGTCCTCGTCGCTCAGCCGGATGGGCACCTGCTCGTCGCTCTCGACGCAGGGACCGGGAGGCGGCAGTGGGACTTTACGGCCAACGGCCGCGTCGACACGCCGCCGACCCTCGCGGGCGGCCTATGCCTGTTTGGCACGAGCAGCGGCTGGGTGTACTGTCTGCGGGCCGCCGATGGGCATCTGGTCTGGCGACTCCGAGCCGCGCCTGAGGAGGAGCGCATCGTCTGCTTCGGCCAACTCGAGTCTCCATGGCCCGTGCCGGGGAGCGTTCTGGTTGTGGGCGGCACGGCGTACTTTGCGGCCGGGCGGCACCCGCTGGCAGACGGCGGGATTCGCGTCTTCGCCGTCGATCCGGCCGGCGGCGCGGTCAAGTGGGTCAAGACCCTTGCGGACTTGCCGATGCGGGAGTTCTACGCCGGTGCGGCCCTCGAATTCGACTGCTTCGATCTCCTGGTGGCGGAGGCGCGCCGGACCGGCGTCCCGCGCGACCCAGGCCCAGGGCCGGCGCGCACGGCCGACTTCATCACGATGTCGCGATGGCAGATCGACCTTGTTTCGGGTCAGGTGAACGCCGCCCCGCAGAGCGGTTTTGGCTACTACCGGACGGGGGACCTGGGCGTGATGGCCCCGCGCGGATTGTGGACCTACGGGCAGCGGATGAACTACATTGCGTCAGGGCCAAGGCCGGGCGAGCCCGACCGTGTGGCGTCGAGGCCGAGACCGCTGGCGGCCTTCCGCGAGGGCGCCCTCTACGGCAGCAGCGAAGACAGGCGGCGGTTGTTCCGCCGGGACTTCTCCCACGAGGACGTGGCGGCCTTTGATGATGTGTGGTTCAGCCAGGGAATGCTGCCCCGCAAGGGCCAGCCCGGCGACAGGAACCGCAGCGATCGCCTGGGTCGCGGCGCGACGTGGACCCGCGATGTCTTCGACGACTCGGATCGCGGGCAGGAAATCGGCGCTGTCGTCCTGGCGGGCGATATCGTGTTTGTCGTCGGCACGCGGGGGCGCCTGTTCGCCTTGGCGGCCGCTGACGGCAAGAGGCTGGCCGTGCGGGACGCCCCGGCGCCTGTATGGGACGGCTTGGCCGCTGCCGGCGGCAGGCTTTACCTGTCGACCCGGAATGGCAGGATTATCTGCCTGGCGGCGAAGTAGCATCGCGCGCTGCCCGCAGGCACATGCCCCCAGGGGGGCTGGATTCCGCTATGGGCCTCCGGCAACCTCCGGGGCCAGCATTCTCACAGAGGTCAGGATTATCTTCCTGCCCACACTGTCGAGCACGGGCTTTGAGAAATCCATCGTCTGGTCCTTTGACAGCGCGAAGGGCACCAAAAGATACACGGGCATAAATATGTGTCTGGCCTTTCCATTTTCAAACTGAGCGGCGGCAATGTTCATCGCCTCCGCCCCATCCGATACAGTGGCGAGCATCGTGATGTCCGCGTCAGTCGACAGGATCTGGAGGTCGCAGCGCGGTTGTCAGCAGACCCACCGCGCATGGGGTCAAGTGGCGTTGTAGTGCTAATGAGGCTCGCAGGGTCACGCCGTGCGGCCTGTCGGGCGCACGCCTTCTTGGCGCCGAACGGCTGAGGCAGAACACTTGTCACTCATAGTCTGTAGACGGCGAGTCTCCATTCAGTTACTTACCCTTTCATGAAGCGACAATTTCTCGACCCGCGCGTGGCCTTTGGCCGCGCCGTGAGGCAGCGGCGCCTGGCGCTGGGCCATTCCCAGGAGAAACTGGGCGAGTTGGCGGGTCTCCACCGCACGTACGTGGCGGATGTCGAGCGCGGCGCGCGCAACCTGAGTCTCGTGAGTATCGTGAGGATTGCCCGCGCTTTGTCCATGAGCCCGGCCGAACTGCTGGAGGACGTTCGGTGAGCGACACCATCCTGGATCGTTGGCGCCTTTCGGCAGAGCAGTTGACCGAGATTATCGACGGCAATCCCAGCCTTCGCGGCATTCTCCTGGGTTACGTGGCAGAGGCGAAACTGCGCGAACTCTGGTTTGGTCCTCCGACATTTGAGGACTGCCGCAAGCCCGATGACCATGACCGCACGGAGAAGTGCGATCTGCTCGTGCTCTACAAGGGCGAGTGCTTCCGGGTGGAAGTGAAGAGCGTCCAGACCAACTCGATCCGACGGACCGACGGCAAAATCACCGCACGATTTCAGTGTGATGCCAGCGATCGGCGGGTGATCGAACTTCCGGGGGGCAAGAAGGTCAACACGACCTGCCTGAAGACAGGCGACTTTGACATCGTGGCCGTGAACCTCTACTCGTTCCACGGCGAATGGCGGTTCGCCTTTGCCCGGAATCAAGACCTCCCGCGAAGCGAACACAAGGCTTACCCGGCCGCCGTCAGGAAGTACCTGCTGGCCTCGCTTGTACCCATCACCTGGCCTCTGGGGCCGCCGTTCCGAGACGAGCCTACGAGCCTGCTTGAGGAGATCCTGAAGGAACGCAAGCGCACATAGTTGGCGCCGCTACCCTTTCTTGACAAAGACCAGGAAGTAGGAGTGATTCTTGCGGGCGTGGACCTGTCGCTTGATTCTGCTGACGCCGGGGCGGTTGGGGCGGACGACCACGAAAAGGTCCTTGGAGTAGAAGCCCAGTTTCTCGTAGTAGTTAATAATCTCTACATGTGTGAGGCGCTGCCGGTTGGCACTCACTTCGTCCTGGCACTTTACGATGAGCACGCCCCCATGCTTCAGCACCCGGTGCGATTCCTGGCCCGCCCGGAAATACAGGTCCAGGACCGCCTGGTGCCATTTCGGACCTTCCTCTGTGGGCTGGCCGTTGGAGTATTTCTCGCGGAAGGTCGCGTGCGTGCCGGAACCGGCGAGGTTGCTGACGTTCTTCCGGAAAAGGCCCTCCATGTACGGTGGATCCAGCACCACGCAGTCCATTGACCCTGCGGCGTAGGGCAGTTTGCGGCAGTCCACGCCCATGCTTATGTCCGTGGCGTGAAGTTTGTACTGCCCCTTCGGAACTTCCCGCCAGAAAACGCCAGTTCCGTAGGTCACGTCCGCTATGTCCGCGCCCCGAGGCACATGTAACTCAAGGATAAGCGGGAAGACCTCCGCGTTGCCTGACACGTAAGCGGATAAGACGAGATCGGTTGTGGCCACTCCTCCTTGGACTCTTCTCTTAGGACCCGCGATGGGCGTGGTGCCGGTCTCCGGGTTGCTGTTCTCGAACAGGTCCCCCTGTGTGGGGGACCGCCCAAGGAACCTCCTTCCAGGCCGGTGAGTACCGGCGGCAACTTTAGCCTCGCGTTTCACGTCATTCCTCGTCAGGGTGATTCTCTTTCGACCAACCAACCTGCGGTCTTGGGGGAGTATACTGACAGTGCCGCCTCGGAGCAAGACCCCCAAACCACACACTTCTTCCCGGCGAGCGACACATCTGTGGGTGGGATGCGCCTACGGCGCCGACGACTCGGCGGTGCGCTGCCGCTTGAGGAATTCCTTGGCCATGAGGGCGGCGATGACGCCGTCGCCCGCGGCCGTCGCCGCCTGCTTCAAGGTCCCTGCCCGGACGTCGCCGGCGGCCCAGACACCCAGCACGCTCGTGCGCAGCGTGCACGCCTCGGTCAGGATGAACCCGTGCTCATCGAGTTCCACGACGCCCTTCAGGAACCCGGTCAGCGGCACGAGGCCCACGAAGACGAACACGCCGTCGCACGGCACGAGTTTCTCCTCGTTGGTGCGGGCGCTGCGGACGCGGACGCCCTCCACCTTCTTCTCGCCGACGATCTCCGTCACGGTGCTCGAGAAATGCGTTTCGACCCTGTCGCCCTGGCGGCCCAGTTCATCGACAAGGATCTGGCTGGCGCGGAACGTGTCGCCGATGGTCACGAACGTCAGGCGCGAGGCGTATCCGAGCAGGTGCAGCCCCTCGTCGAGGGCCGTATTCCCGCCGCCGACCACCACCACGTGCTTCTCGCGGTAGAACGGGGCGTCGCAGGTGCCGCAGTAACTGACGCCGTAGCCGGTCAGGCGCTTCTCGCCGGGGACGTCGAGTTTGCGGTACTCGCTGCCGACGGCGAGGATCATGGTCCGCCCGCAGTAGCGTTTGGCGCCGGCGAACGCGAGGACGCACCCGCCCTCGCCCTCGCTCATGTGCGGCTCGATGCGGGTGACCTGGGCCTGGCTGACGATCTCGGCACCGAAACGGACGGCCTGGCTGGCGAGGCGGTCGGCCAGTTCCATCCCGCCGATGGGGTCGGGGAAGCCCGGGTAGTTCTCGACGCGCGACGTGGTCAGGATCTGGCCGCCGGGCATCATCTTCTCCAGCACCAGCGTCGAGAGGCGTTCGCGGGTGGTGTAGATGGCGGCCGACAGGCCGGCGATGCCCGCGCCGACGATGATCACGTCATACGTGGCGTCGGAGGCCGGGGCTGAACCGGGGCCGGCAGTTGCCATGGCACACCTTCTGGCGCGCCCGCCATCGCGGGCGCCGCGTGGGCCTGTCGCGATTCGGCGGGCACCGCTCCAGACTATTGCTCGGCGGCGCCTCGCAGAGCCAGCACCATCTCGGGGTCGCTGGTGGCGTCGATGGTGCAGGTCGACCCGAGGACGAACGGGCGGCGGCCCATGGCCTTCCGCGAGGCCTCCACCTGGTCCAGGAGGCGCCCGCGCGCCGTTCCGTCCGGGAAGAGTTTCGGGTCCACGCCGCCCACGAGGGCCTTCGCCGGCGCCGCCAGGGCCATCTGGTCGAGCGTCGGGTTCGACGGGTCGGCCATGTCCCAGTTGAGCATCGCCACGGGGTAGTCGGCCAGGTCGCGGACCATCGAGCGGCCCTGGCAGACGTGCAGGAGGTTCAGCGGGGCGCTGCGTGTCGCCGCCAGGATCTCCAGGTCGTAGGGCCGGCCGAACTCCGCGTACTGGTCGGCCGTGAAGTTGGCCAGCGTGGCGGTTTGCGTCGTAGCCAGGAAGATGCCGTCGGCCCCTGCCCCCAGGCACCGGGCCGCAAAGTCCTTGAAGGTGTCGGTGATGGTCCGCAGGCCGACGTGGACCATGGCGGCACCCTCGCGGATGAGGTTGGCCAGGGCCTGGGGCCCGCCGGCCAGGTCGGCGGCGATGCTCATCGGCGTGAAGACGGTCATCAGCAGGGGCATGGCGTCGCCGAGCGCCCGGCGCAGGTCGCTCACGGCGGCCAAGTGGTCGGCCAGGACTGGCGATCGCCGCCCCGCGGCCCCCGTCGGGTCAAGCCGGTCGAGGTGTTGGAAGTCGTCAGGCCGGTGGACGCTGGCTTTCACCAACGCCGGCGGCACGTGGTCGATGCCCGAGAAGGTATACTGGTTGCCCCAGTCTTCGACGTGGTAACTGGCGCGCGGGTTGATCTTGAGGAAGTCCCAATCGTAGGTCTTCTGCCATTGGCGCATGGCCGCGACGAGACCCTCGCGAGATGCCTCCTGGGCATGGAAGTGACGCCACAGGGCGACCGGCAGCCGGTCGACGGGTCTGCCCTGCACGGTGCGGGCCAATCGCTCTCGTTTCATCAGGGGGGCGGTCATGGTCGATTCTCCGGGGGTATGGCACAGTTCTGATGGTACTGCCGCGCACCTTGCCGGTCAAGGCGTTGCATCCGGCGGACGATTTGACTTTGGCCGGATATGTTGTATATTCCCGCACGGGGATGGAGGGCTGTGAGGCCCGGCGGGGTTGCGGGCCGCACGCCCTTTTTTGTCTGCGCAAGGGTTGCATCACGGGACGGCAGCAGGCGTGGCGACTCTCGGAGGGAAAGCCTGCCCGAGAGCCGCCGTTTTTGCGTCCCTCGCATGGGCGGGGCGAGTTCGGAGATCACCGTGCGTCGGTTGGCGATAGCAGCACTGGCCCTGGTGCTGGCGAGCGCCGCCCAGGCCGAGAGCCGCGTGCTCCAGGGCGTGCCCGCGTTCTATGACGTCGAGGGGCCGATGCCCGGCGACAGCCGGCCTGCGGCAGGCGCGCTTGGGGTCGAGACGCTTTCCCCGGACGCGCCGCGGCCCTTGCTCGGCGATCAGCGCCTCGCGGGCGTGCCGGAGTACGCCTGGTGGTATGGGTGCAGCCCGACGTCGGCGGGCATGCTGGCGGGGTACTGGGCCGGCCAGCCCGGCCGCCAGAACCTCTTCGATGGCGACGCCGGCCAGTGGTACGGCGATCAGGACGTCGGCACGAAGGCCATGGTGGCCAACCGCCCCCACATCACCGCCGGTCGCGAGAACGGTTACACTTATGGCGATTGGCATAACTCGGCATCGTATCCCCACCATGCCGCCAACCCCGGCTGCATCGCCGATTTCATAAAAACCAGGGACGGCATCAGCACCTCGGATAACATCACGACCGGCCTGAAGGCGTTCACCGGGTGGGATAACCCGGCGACTGCGCTTCATGAAGGCCAGCCGGCCTCTACGGCCGATCCTGAGGTAAGTTACTACGGCGGCAACTTCACCTACGAGTCGTACAAGGCCGAGATCGACGCCGGGCGGCCGGTCATGCTGAACGTGCTTACGGCCGAGACCACCAACCATTGGGAGGGCCACAGCATTGTGGCGTACGGATATCGCGATAACATGTTCCAGGTCAAGGTGGCGGTGAGGTCCGGCGCCGCGCTGGAACTGACGGTCGGCGGCGCCGCCGTTCGGGACACCTGGTCGAGCGGTACGGGCTATGGCGAGTGGGTGGACTGGAACGACGACGTCTTCTCCTCGGTCATCGACAGCGGCGTGGAATGGTGGCCCTTCGTCGAGTTCGAGGGCGCCAGTTGGATCCACGACGATGGCACGCCGGGACCCTACGACTGGATGGTGATGGACGCGGTGACGTTGTACGTTGCCCCGGAACCGGCGACGCTGGCGCTGGTGGCCGTCGGCGCGGCGGCATTTCTTTGCCGTGCGAGGCGCCGCGTTCGGCCATCGCGGCCTGCGGCAGCGTTCCAGGCACTCCGTATTCCGCACTTGCGAGCACTTGTAAGTTGACGCCGCCGTGGGTCTTGAATTACAATCCCATTGTGAAACCTTGAAAGGAGTTCCTCCATGGCCGATCAATCTCCGATGACGGGTCCCGGGACGCCTCCGCCGGCGTCAGCCCCTCTGCCTTCGGTAACGATGATGATGCCGACGGCGCCCGCCGCCGGTTCGGCCAGGCCGTCCACGGGTTGGCGCGTCGTGCGGGTCCTCCTGGTGATCTTCCTGGCCCTGTCGGTGCTCGTGAACGGCATCCTGCTGGCTGCCGTCCTCGGCCTGGTGGGGATGCTGTCCCTCGGCGGCACCGAGGATGCCTACGTCGAGCGGGTCATCGAGCGGGGGCCCGCGTCGCAGAAGATCGCGGTGGTGCGCGTCGAGGGCTTCATCGACGAGATGATGGCCGAATCGCTCCATGCCCAGATGGTCCGGGCCGCCGAGGACAAGCGCGTCAAGGCCGTCATCCTGCGCATCGACTCGCATGGTGGCGGCCTGACGGCCAGCGATATGATTCATAACGACGTGCGGACCATCCTCGCCAAGAAGCCGGTCGTGGCGGCGATGGACGCCGTGGCGGCCTCGGGCGGGTACTACGTGGCCTGCTCCGCGGGCCACGTCGTGGCCCAGCCGACGACCGTCACCGGCTCGATCGGCGTCATCGCCGAGTTCTTCTTCCTCAAGGGGCTGCTGACCGACAAACTCGGCGTCCAGACGGTGACGCTGAAGATGGGGTCGCAGAAGGACTGGCCCAACATGTTCGCCGCCGACATGCCGCCGGAGCAGCAGGAGTACATCATGACGGCCCTCCTGAAGCCGGGCTACGACCAGTTCATTGACATCGTGACCAAGTCGCGCAAGATGCCGCGCGACAAGGTCCTCGGCCTGGCGACGGGGCGAATCTTCCTCGCGAAGGAGGCCAAGGACACCGGCCTCATCGATGACATCGGCTACTTCGACCACGCCATCAAGGTGGCCAAGCAGAAGGCCGGCATCGCCGACGCCCGCGTGGTGGAGTATATCATGCCGTTCCACCTGCTGGACCTGCTGGCGGCCACCTCGGCTTCGTCCAGGGCGCCGCTGGGACTCGACCTGAAGGACCTGAAGCCCGAGAAACTCGCCAGCCTTGCCGCGCCGAGGGTCATGTACCTGTGGACGGGATACTAACCCGGCCAAGGCCCTCGCCCATCATCATTGGCGTCGCGGCGCGCGGCCACCAAGGTGGGCGGCGAACCAGGCGCGCCGCCGGCCGGGTCCGTTTCGATGGCACGCCAACCTGCTCAGGGCAACTCCATGAGCACCCGAAGGCCGATGAACCTCAATTGGTACGCCGCCGGAGTGCTGCTGCGCGAGGCCGACCGGCACCCGCGCGCAAACGACGCCCACGACCCGCCACGGACCACGCGGGCCTTTCCCTCGGCCGGGCCTTTCGGGTCCGCCACTTCCTGGCCGCCGTACGGGCCGTAGTAGTCGGCGCACCACTCGGCCACGTTGCCGTGCATATCGTAGAGGCCCCAGGCGTTAGGCTTCTTTGTGCCGGCGGGATGGGTCTGGCCGTCGCTGCTGGAGTCATACCAGGCGATGTCATCGAGGTCCTCCGCCCCGAAGCGGCCGGCGTCGCCCGCGCGGCAGGCATATTCCCACTCGGCCTCGGTGGGCAGGCGGTAGGTCTTGCCCTCCATCTTCGAGAGTTTGTCGCAGAAGGCCGCGGCGTCTTTCCACGAGATGTCTTCGACGGGCAGGTTGTCGCCCTCGAACTTGCCGCGCCGCTCGCCCATGACCGCTTTCCAGTGGACCTGAGTGACCTCGGTGGCGCCGAGGCGGAAGGCGCGGGTGATCCTGACGCGGTGGGGCGTTTCGTCTTCCTCGCGGCCCTGCTCGTCGGCGGGGCTGCCCATCAGGAACTCGCCCGCCGGGACGTACGCCAACTTCATGCCGATGGAGTTGGCGATCGTCTCGCCCGGCTTCGGCGCATCGGCGGCGCGCAGGGCCGTCCACGCCAGGACCGCCAGCACTGCCGCGGCAAGCCAGGCCGTCAAGCGAAGCGGCTTCACCGCACGCTCCTTGTGCCTCTAGTTGCGCGGCGGGCAGTCTTGCCCGCCGCGCGCCGGCTCGGTTTCCCTCGCGGTGGACAGGAATGTCCACCGCGCAAGCGCTGGGTTCGACTACGCCTTGAGGCCCTTCAAGTTCGGCTCGAACTTGTCGCCCGACTTCATCATCTCGTCCCAGGTCACTTCCTTCTTGGCATAGCAGGCCATGCGGCCCAGGACCGTCGTCAGGTTGCTGCGGACGCTCGGGGCCACGGTCGTGTTGTCGCAGCGGCCCTCGGTGATGGCCTTGTGGAATTCGGCGATGTTGTTGACCACGCCGTCGGTGAAGAGGTTCCCCACGCCGCCGCCGGCGTATGGCACCTGGCCGCGGATGCTGACCGCCCCGAAGTAGTGCGTGTCGATCGTGCCGCGCGGACCGAACATCCGCACCCCGATGTCATCGTACCCCTGGCCGTACTGCTTCGACGAGAAGTTGACAATCACGTCGTTGGGGAAGTAGTAGATCACCGCAAAGTGGTCGTTGACGTTGCCGGAGCCGCTGCGCGCCTTGCGGCCGCAGGTGCCGACGGCGCGGACCGGGTCGGCGTCGACGATCCACGCGGCCACGTCGAGGGCGTGGATGTTTTGCTCGGTAATGACGTCGCCCGAGAGGATCTTGTCGACGCCCCAGTGCCGCAGGCACGCCTCGGCATTGGTGTTGTCGTAGGTGGGGTTGCCCCACGTGTCGCCGCAGTAGTAGACCGCCTCGCCGCTGACGAGCCGGCCGATGTCGCCGTTGTGGACGCGCTTGACGGCCTCGCGGTAAAGCGGGTTGGCCCGCGTCTGGAAGTCGACCAGGAAGACGCGTTTCTTTTCGGTGGCCTTCTTGCCGGCCTCGCCGATGGTCAGGCACCCGGCCACGTCGGAGGCGATCGGTTTGGCCACGTAGACGTGCTTGCCGGCCTCGGCGCCCGCGGCCGCATGCTCCGGGTGGAAGTACGGCGGGCTCTCGACGACCACGGCGTCGACCTTGCCCTCGCACAGTTTGCGGTGGCCCGAGAGACCGGTGTACCGGCGGTCTGCGGCGATGCGGTGCTTGTCGGCGAAGCCCTTGACCTTGTCCTCGAAGTAATCGGCCCCGGCGACCCACTGGTAGCCGCCGTGCTTGTTAAAGAGGTCGGCGATCCAGTGGCCGCGGCCGCCGCAGCCGATGAGGCCGAGTTCGATCTTCGAGTTGGCCTCGGCCCCGCGGACGCTCTGGGGGGCCACGATGGCAAAGGCCGCGGCCGCCCCGCCCGCGGCCGCCAGGAACTGCCGGCGGTCCATCCGCCCGACGCCCGAATCGCTGGGGGAATCGCTTCGCTTCGTCATTGCTTGACCTCCTCCTCTTCGAGATTCGACTTTTCGACAACCGGCCCCGTTGGGCGCACACTGCCGCCTGCGCGCCTCGCCTCTTACCATAGCACTTGCGGCGGAGGTTGCCAGCGTTTTATGGCGCGGGCCCATACACGTTGACACTTCGTGCCGCGCGGCCTAAGATGGTCGGAACAGGGCAGCGGGGAGTATTTTTGCGGCGCGACATATGAGACTCAGGACCACCAGGTCGGCCGAGGCCCTCGTGCGGGCCGAAGCCCTCATGCCGGGAGGCGTCTCGAGCCCCGTGCGCGCGTTCAAGGCGGTGGGCGGCCAGCCCCTGTTCATCGCGTCGGGGAGCGGCTCGAAAATCCGCGATGTCGACGGCAATACATTCATTGATTACGTGATGAGTTGGGGCCCGCTGATTCTCGGGCACGCCCATCCGGCGGTGGTCCAGGCGGTCAGCAAGGCCCTCGAGGGCGGGGCCTCGTTCGGCGCCCCCACGGTGCGAGAGATTGAACTCGCCCAGCGGGTCACTGCGGCCATGCCGTGGATCGAGCAGGTCCGGTTCGTCAACTCCGGCACCGAGGCGACGATGAGCGCGGTGCGCCTGGCCCGGGCGGCCTCCGGGCGGCCGGGCATCGTCAAGTTCGAGGGCTGCTATCATGGGCATGTCGACTCGCTCCTCGTGAAGGCGGGCAGCGGCGCCATGACGTTCGGGGCGCCCTCCAGCCCTGGCGTTCCGGCCGACGCCGTCCGGCACACGCATGTCGTGCCCTTCAACGACCTCGATGCCGTGCGGCACACATGCGAGGCGTCCGGACCCGAGATTGCGGCCGTCATCGTCGAGCCGGTGGTCGGCAACATGGGGTGCGTGCCGCCGGCCGAGGGCTTCCTGGGGGGCCTGCGCGATTTGTGCCGGCAGCACGGCATCCTGCTCCTGCTTGATGAGGTGATGACGGGTTTCCGCGTCGCGCGGGGCGGGGCGGCCGAGCGGTACGGCGTGAAGCCCGACCTGGTGACCTTGGGGAAGGTCATCGGCGGCGGGCTGCCCGTGGGGGCCTACGGCGGCCGCCGCAGCCTGATGCAGCAGGTCAGTCCGGTAGGGCCGGTCTACCAGGCCGGGACGTTGAGCGGGAATCCGCTGGCGATGGCCGCTGGAATTGCTACGCTGGACCTCCTGGGCGCCCCGGGAACCTACGAGAATCTGGAGGCGCGGTCCTGGCGGCTCGAAGAGGGCCTGGCCGAGGCGGCGGCCCAGGCAGGCGCGGCCGCCCGCGTGCAGCGCGTCGGCTCGATGCTCTCGCTCTTCTTCACAGACCAGCCTGTGACGGATTACGCATCGGCCATGCGGTGCGACACGAAGCGGTTCGGACGGTTTTTCCAGGGGATGCTCCAGCGGGGCATCTACCTGCCGCCCAGCCAGTTCGAGGCCTGGTTCGTCAGCCTGGCCCACACCGACGAGGACATCGCCCGCACCGTGCAAGCGGCGCGAGATGCGCTGAAGCAAGCCGTTTAGCCGCGGGCGGCACGGCCGCGGTCGTTAGCGACCGTCGCCGCACCGGCGGCTAAACGCGGGGCGCATCCTTACAAGGAGGTACATGATGGCCCTTGAACCCAAGCGCGACCAGCCGGTTCGGCTGCCGAATCCCAGCGCGCAGCCGTTTGTCGCGGCCCTGAAGACTGCACGGTTTTACGCCGTCGTCTTTTTCTGGGTCACGATGGTCTGCGTCCTGGCGCACCTGGCGACGTTCGTCCTGGCGGAGTGGGTGGGGTTTTACGACCTGCCTCCGGCGGGCCCGGCAGTGCAGGAACCCGCCGACGTGAAGCCTGCGGGCGAACCGGCCAAGGAGGCGGCGCCTGCGGGCACGTCGTGGCTCGGCGTCTTTGAGAGCGCGGCCGTTGCGGCCCCGGCCAAGTCGCCGCCGGGAGAACTTTTCCCCACCGTCCCGTTCGAGGGCGGCACAAAGAAGCCCGCCGCGCCGACCGAGCCGGCCAAGTCGTCCCAGGAGACCTCGAAGGAGCCGGCGAAGACGCCTCCGGCGGAAACGTCGAAGGAGCCGCCCGCCTCGCCGGCAGGCGCGGCCACCGAAGGCAAGGTGGTCGGTCAACCGGAAGTGCGGCCGAAGGAGGCCGAGCCCCTGACGCCCGCCGAACGCCGGTTACAAGTCCTGCGCTACCGCACCGTGACCGCCGAGGTCCTGCGCCCGGCGCGGATCGTCGGCGTCCTGGCCTCGCTGCTCCTGGCGGCGACGATCTTCCTGTACCTTCAGATCGCCCTGCTGGGGCGCCTGTCGGGCATCCGGCAACTGACGAATGCGATGTTCCTGCTCCTGATCTTCCTGGCGACCATTCTGCCCTGGGAGAACATCTTCGAGGGCTTCCGGGCGAGTTCGCTGTTCGACTTCGTCCAACTGCTCGATGCCCATGCGGCCCATGGGCACGGCGGGGCCGAAGGCACGTGGCCGATCGTGCTGTACTTCGGCCGCTACCTGGTGATGCCGATCGTCAGCGCCGCCCTGCTGGCGTGGTCGGGCATCCAGTTTGCCGCCGGTTATGCCGAATCGGTTCTTGCCAATGAGTGAGTGAGGAGAAAGACGGATGATCCGTTTTCATTGCCCGAAGTGCGAGTCGCAGATGGAAGTCGACGAGTCGTTCGCCGGCCGGGCGGCACGCTGCCCCACCTGCGGCACGAACCTGAAGGTTCCCAAGAAGGGGGAGGCGCCGCCGTCCACCGCCGCCAAGGGGCCTCCGCCTCGGCCGGGCGCGGCCACCATCAAGGTCGACGGCGAGAGCGTCGAGGTCCGGCCGCCGATGCAGCCGATGGTGTTCGTCAGCATGGGCTTCCTGGGGGCGGCGGTGGCGGTGCTCATCGTGGTCGGCGCGATGTTTTATTCCTGGCTGATCGCGGGGATCCTGGGCGGTGTCATGTCGCTCATGGGCACGCTGATCGCCCTGCCGGCGTATTACAACGTCAAGCGAAGCCGCGGGCGCAAGCGCGGACGCGCTCACGCGCTGGTCTGCATCGTGGCGGGCGGCGGGCTGTTTCTCGCTTGCGTGGCCATCCTCCTGGTCAGTCTGGTCCAGACCAGCGTGGCGGTTCCCTGCGAGGACAACCTCAAGCGCATCGACGCCGCACTCTGGGCATACGCCGATAAGCACAACGGAGCGTTCCCGCCCGCGCTCAGGACACTTGTCGACGAAAAATACATCACGGCCGACGTCCTGATCTGCCCTGCCTACAGGGGCAGGAGCGGCGAGGAGACCTACAGCCTTACTCCGGACATCAATGTCAACAATCCGTTGTGGCCGAAGAACCTGATGGTCGTGTGCGACAAGGGGCACAGCGACGGCTTCGTTCGGATCCTCCTGCTGAACCACCAGATTACCCAGAAGAGCGTCGACGAGTGGAACACGTACGGCAAGGCCCAGGTTGAGAAGTGGAACGAGATCCTGAACAAGATCCGCAATCCGAAGGCGGAGAAGAAGCCTGAGGCGCCGGCAACGCCTGCGCCGGCAACGCCCGCCACGCCTGCGCCGGCGGCGCCTGCTCCGGCGGCTCCGGCGGCGCCCGCACCCGCTACGGAAGGAACCAAGTGAGCCAATCGCCATCGCCGCCCGAAGCCCAAGGTCCCGAGTACACTCCTGCCGAGCGGGCCGTGGCCGTGGTCATCATGATCGTGCCGGTCATCGGCATCCTGATCCACGCCGCGTTCTACCTGTACGGCGTCTCGAACCCGCAGTGGCTCCACGATTACGTCTACGGCCCGTGGCTCAAATACCTGGTGGCCCCCCTCTCGTTCGCCATCATCCTGGCCAACTGGATCCACTACCGGCGGACGCGGATGAACCTCGACATCGCCTCGCGCATCGTGGCATACCTGTGGATAATGTCATACGTGTTGCTGTTCGTCTACACCCGGAAAACGGCAGGCCTGTAACGTGGCAAATCGCGCCGCCCATGAGGCGCGTCGCCCTGCCGGGGGCGGCTAAACAAAGAGGCAGGTTACGGCTCGAGGAGTTGCTTGGAGTCGGGCAGGTCTTTGACGCTCCCCAGGCCGAAGACCTGGAGGAACTTCTTGGTGGTGCCGTAGAGGAGTGCGCGGCCGAGATGTTCGCTGCGGCCGGCGACCCGCACGAGGCCCTTCTCCATCAGCGTGCGGATCATGTCGCCGCAGGCCACGCCGCGGATATCCTCGACCTCCGCCCGCGAGACCGGCTGCTTGTAAGCGATGATGGCGAGCGTCTCGAGGGCCGCCTGCGTGAAGCGTGCCTCGTTGCGGGCACGCAGCAGTTTCTTGAGGTGCTTGTTGTACTCGGGCCGCGTGAAGAGTTGCAGGCCGCCGGCGATCTCCTCGACGGTAAACGCGCGGCCGGTGGCGTCGTACTCCTCGACAAGCGCCCGGACGGCCTCGCGGACCTGGTCGATGGAGACGTCTTCGCCGGCCGCCTCGGCGACGCGGTCCACCGGCACGGGCTCATCGCTGGCGAACAGGATGGCCTCGACAATCGACTTCAGGGCGAGTTCGCTCATTCGTTCCCGGCTCCCCCTTTCGGTCTTCAGGTTGCGGGGATTATAATTCCGGGTGGCGCCGTTGCAAACGTTGATTCGGCGTTGATTCGGCGTTGCGGCCGACCCCGCCGCTGCGGAGAGTCGGGATTCCTGCATAAGACGGCCGCACGGCGCCGTTATCAGGTTGGGAAGCGCGGGGGCGCCGGAGGTCCGCGCGCGGAGGCCCGGTCTTCGAGGAAAGGAACTGCACATGAACCGCACATGGCTCCTGGGCGTAGCGGCCATCTTCGGGATGCTGGCGACGGCGGCTTTTGCCGAAGTCGTCCCGGCCGCGCCGCCGGCGCCGGCCGACCAGCCCCAGGCGAAGGCCGATGTGCCGTCGTGGAAGAAGACGACCTACCTGGGTGTGACGACCGCGCCGGTCGGCGACACGCTGGGGGCGCAACTTAAGTTGCCGCCGGGCGTGGGCCTGGTGGTGAGTTTTAGTAGGCCGAGCGGCCGGTTTTTCGGTCTCGGGATAGCGGACGCGCACGGGTAATCGGTGGACCGGGGTCATTTCTGCGGCTTTGAGTTGGCCGTGAATTCCTCAATGACCTGCTTGAAGTCCGGATTCGGGTCGGTTTTCCACATGCCGATGACCTCGCGTTCGCGGCGGGCATTCTCGGGCGAGTCGGAGGCATGGGCGGCGTTGCGCATCAGGTCGCGCCCGAAGTCGCTGCGGACCGTCCCGGCCTCCGCCTTCTCGGGGTTGGTGGCGCCCTGCCAGCGGCGGATCTTGGCGATGGCGTCCTCCCCGCGGTACAGCAGTGCCAGGCACCGGACCGGCCCCGGCTTCTGCCGCTCGGCCTTGTCCTTGACCTTCCGGGGGTCGATGCCGGTCATGTACCGGACGATCTTGGCGAACTCGGTCCGGGCGTGGCGCTCGGCCAGGAGCCGGCGTCCGGAGGCGAAGAAGTCGTCGGGTATCTCGAAGTCGAACGCGCCCTTGAGCCGCTGCCGCAGCGTCGTCTCGATGTTGTCCTGGAGCGCCTCGCGGAAGAAATCCATCAGGGGCGCGTAGAAGGCCTCTCCCTGGGCGGTCGACATCGACAGGAGTTTGGCCCCCACGATGTACAGGCCCGTCCGCGAGAAGACGTCGACGATGTTGCCGGGGCGCCGGCTGCGTTTCTCGAAATTCTCCGGCTTCAGGATCACCAGTTCCGTCTGGACGTTCTTGGCGTCGGGCGGGAACTGGATGGAGTCCTCGACGATGCCGCCGTCCGTGGCGGCGGTCCGTGCAAAGAACGCCAGTTCCTCGCGGACCGTGGCGGGGTCCGGCCCGCAGATCACCGCCGGCTCGAAGTACTTGATCCGCCCGTCCGGGTAGTTCTGAAAGTCCCCGTAAGTTCCACGCACCGTGTGGCCGGTCACCTTGGGGCTGGCGTGGCCGACCACGTCGTCCATCAGATGGTTCAGGGCGTTCTCGCCGCGGAACAGCAGCATCATGCACCGGTTCGAGAGATCCAGGTGGTTGTGCTTCCTCAGGTTCTCGTCGACGTAATGAATAAACGCCTCCCGGACGGGGTTCCCGAAGTCGCTCTTCCTCAGCAGGTCCAGGTACTCGTCGACCCACGCGTCGCTCGGCGCGTACATGTGGACGCCCACGAGGTCCAGTTGCGACAGACTCAGGAGCCTGCCGATGATGCCCCCTGTGCGGCTCTTGTGGAGGCTGTACGGCGTAATCATCGTGTAGGCCAGTTCGATGGCCATCCGGGGGCCCTCCCTCGCGTGCGGATTGCCCTGACTTGACCGCCTACTGTAGCCGTCCGGCGGGCCCCGGTCAACTGACATGTAGCGTGGAAGCCGCTGACGTGCCGCGGGCCAAGTGGCGTTGCCCCCCGTTCCTCACCCCGGTCGTGCTGATACTACGGTGCGCCTTTTTAGTTGGAGGCGCCGAAGCCCGGTTGCCTTGCCGAGGGCCTCCAGCCGTAGCCTCCGTCCCATCGTGCCTTCGTCCCCGCGTCCGTATGTGTAATGATTGCATTGCCCTGGGGGCCCCCCTATAATTGACTGCGCTAGATGGGGCTGGGAGCGGAGGTCCAAAGTGCCGCGCGACATTCCCGTCGGGAACGGCAACCTGCTGATCGCCTTTGACTCCGATTATCAGATCCGCGACGTCTACTATCCGTATGTCGGGCAGGAGAACCACGCGGGCTGGGGGCCCTGCCGCTTCGGCGTCTGGGCCGACGGGCAGTTGGCCTGGACCAACGATGCCGCGTGGCACAAGTCCCTGCGGTACCTGCGCGAAACCCTGGCCACCAGCGTCAGCCTGAAGCACGACGGCCTGAAGGTCCGCCTGTACTGTAACGACGTCGTTGACTTCAACCGCAACGTCTTTCTGCGCAAGATCAAGGTGACCAACCTCGGCCACCGCCGGCGCGAATTCCGCGTCTTCCTTCAGCAGGACCTCTCGATGTACGGCTCGAAGGTGGGCGATACGGCCTACTACGATCCGCGCCTGTCGGCCGTGGTCCACTACCGCAGCGCCCGCTACCTGATGGCCACCTTCTGCCGCAAGGGGACCGACGGCAAGGACCGGCACGGCGTCGACATGTTCGCGACGGGCACGTGCGGGTTCCGCGGGGCCGAGGGCACCTGGCGCGACGCCGAGGACGGCGTCCTCTCCGGCAACCCCATCAGCCAGGGGGCCGTCGACTCGACGGTCGGCCTGGCGGTCACGCTGGAGGCCGGCGCGTCGGAGACGTTCTACTACTACCTTGCGGCCGCCCAGTCGTTTGATGAACTGCGCAAGTTGCGCGATATCATCCGCGACCGGACGCCCGCCGAGATGATCCAGCGCACCATCGGCTACTGGCGCGCGTGGGTCAACGGGCCGGCGTACAACTTCGGCAACCTGCCGCCGCGGGTCCAGGAACTGTTCAAACGCAGCCTCCTGGTGATCCGCAGCCAGATCGACAACCGCGGGGCGGTCATTGCCGCCAATGACTCCGACGTGCTGCAGTTCTCGCGCGACACGTATTCTTATATGTGGCCACGCGATGCCGCCCTCGTCTGCCACGCCCTCGACATGGCGGGCTTCCCCGACGTCACGCGCCGCTTCTACACCTGGTGCCGCGAACTCCTGACCGAGGAAGGCTACCTCCTGCACAAGTACAACCCCGACGGCACGCCCGCCTCGTCGTGGCACCCCTGGGTGGTCGACGGCAAGGAGCGCCTGCCCATCCAGGAGGACCAGACGGCCCTCGTGGTCTGGGCGCTGTGGCGGCACTTCTGGCACTACCGCGACGTCGAGTACGTCCGGGGCCTGTACCACTCGCTCATCTGCAAGGCCGCCGACTTCATGGTCCGGTTCCGCGATCCCGAAACGCATCTGCCCCAGCCCTCGTACGACCTGTGGGAAGAGCGGTTCGGCATCCACACGTACACGGTGGCCACGGTGTACGGCGGCCTGGTGGCGGCCCGCAACTTCGCACAGACGTTCGGCGACCCGGTGCGGGCCGAGCGTTACGACCGCGCGGCCACCGAGGTCCGCGAAGCGATGGCCAAGCACCTCTGGAGCGACAGCCTGAACCGCTTCATCCGCCGCCTCGTCCCCACCGACAAAGGCGACTGGGAGGTCGACGCCACCATCGACGCCAGCCTCTTTGCCGTCTTCAAATTCCACTGCTTCGAGGCCACCGACCCGCGCGTCAAGAGCACCATGGAGGCCGTCGCCAAGGCCCTGTGGGTGAACACCCCAGTCAGCGGCATGGCGCGGTACGAGAACGACACGTACCACCGCGTCTCGAGCGATAAGCGCAGCGTGCCGGGCAACCCGTGGTTCGTCACCACGATCTGGCTGGCCGACTACTACATCTCGCGCGGCTCCTCGATCGAGCACCTCAAGGAGGCGCTGCCGATCTTCGAGTGGGCGGCGGCCCACGCGCTGCCGTCGGGCGTCCTCGCCGAGCAGGTCGACCCGTACACGAAGAAGCCGCTCTCCGTGAGCCCCCTGACGTGGAGCCACGGCACGTTCGTGATGACGCTCATCAAGTACCTTCGGAAACTGGAGGACCTGCACCGGTGCCCGACGTGCGGGCGGAGCATCTTCCGCATGGACCGCCGCGGCCGCCACCAGATCCGCAGCCACTCCTGGCAGGAGGCCCATCAGGTCACCGAGACGGACGAGCATACGCCCGACCTGGTGACCGTCGGCACGTTCAACGACGACGGCCGCCGGATCACCATCAGCGTGGACTCGCGCGACTGCGTCGGCTGCGGCGTGTGCCTGGCGCGGTGCCAGCCGAAGATCTTCGAGATGTGCAACGACAAGTCCTTCATCAGCATCAAGCGGCTGGCCTCCTGCATCCTGTGCCGCGAGTGCGAGGCCAACTGCCCGATCCGCGTCATTCACCTGGACATCCAGCCCGAACCGTCGTAACGTTTGGCCGCGGCTGACCTGCCGTGCAGCCATGACGAACGGCACGGCCGCCATCGCCGTGCGTCACCAGGCCGGGGGCTCACGACAGTCGCGCCTGGTTCGCCGCCCGCCTGGGCGGGCGCGTCGCTTGCCGGCATGGCGCCGCGGCGCCCGTTGTGCGGCGCCGCTTGCGGGGCGCGTTTTCATCGGAGCCAACCTTGCATCTGGATTCATCGCACCTCAAGGACCGCGACCGGGCCTTGACGACCGAGTGGCTCCTGGCCGACGGGGCGGGGGGCTATGCGTCCTCGACCGTCCTTCTTTGCGGCACGCGGCGCTACCACGGTCTGTGGGTTCCCGCGCTGAAGCCGCCCGTCGACCGCCGCGTCGTTCTCTCGCACATCGACGAGCGGCTGGCGGCCGGCGGCTGCGAAAAGTACCTCTCGACCACCGAGTACGGCGGCGGCTTCTATCCCGACGGGTCCCCGTACGCCGACCGTTTCGACCTTGAGCCGCTGCCGCGCCTCACGTCGCGCGCCGGCCGGCTGACGGTCGAGCGGGAGGTCCTGCTCCTGCCCGACGGGGCGGGGGGGGTGTGCCTGACGTACCGCGTGCGCGGCGACGGGGCGTGGGCGCTGGACCTGGCGCCGATGCTGGCGGTGCGCCCCATCCACCACCTGGGCCGCAGGCACGAGGGTTTCCGCGTGGAGGCGGTGGCCGCCACGGCGATGGATGAGCGCGGCGGGTCCGGCGCCCCCCCGCGCGGGGCGCCGGCCTTGCGCTGCCTGTCGCCGGGTGCGCCGAGCGTTTATTTATGGACGGATGTCGATGCCGCGGTTGCCGTCAACCCGCTCTGGTACTACGGCGTTTTCAGGCGTGTGGAGCGCGATCGGGGCTTCGACCACTTCGAGGACCTGCTGGCGCCCGGCCGGTGGACCTTCCGCGGCAGCGGTCCGGCCGAGTGGCACGTCTTCTGCTCGTTCGACCCGCCGCGGCCCGTCGACGTTGAGGCGGCCCGCCACGCGCACCTGGCGCGGCAGGTGGAACTGGCCGTCTACGCCGGGTCGCCGCGCGACCATCGCATCGCCCGCCTGGTGCGTGCGGCCGACGCGTTCCTGGTGCGGCGGCGCCTCGGCGGCGAGGACCTCGCCACCGTCATCGCGGGCTATCACTGGTTCGGCGACTGGGGCCGCGACACCATGATCGCGCTGCCGGGCCTGGCGATGGAGACCGGCCGGTTGGACGTGGCCGAGAAGGTCCTGCGTGCCTTTGCCGCCGCCGCCAGCGAGGGGATGATCCCCAACTGCTTCGCCGAGGAGACCGGCCTGCCCCAGTACAACACGGTTGACGCCAGCCTGTGGTTTCTCCAGGCCGTGGCGGCGTACCTGCGGGCGGGGGGCGACGAGGCGTTTGTCCGCCAGTTCCTCTGGGGCCCCGCGTGCGAGATTTGCGAGCACTACGCCCGCGGCACGAGGTTCGGCATCTCGTGCGGCCCGGACCACCTGGTTACCGCCGGTTCGCCCGACACGCAGTTGACCTGGATGGACGCCAAGGTCCGCGGCCGGCCCGTCACGCCGCGCTACGGCAAGGCGGTCGAGATCTGCGCCCTCTGGATTTCGGGCCTCGGCCTGATGCGCCAGGTGGCCGGGCGGCTGCACCTGGGGTGCCCCGCGCCGGCGGCGGCCGTCGAGGATGCACGCCGCGCGTTCGAAGAAGTCTTCTGGAATCCCGCCGCCGGATGCCTCTATGATTGCGTATTGCCGGATGGGCGGAAGGACGCCTCAGTGCGGCCGAACCAGATTCTCGCCGTCGGGCTGCCGCACGCCCCCCTGGCACCGGATGCTGCCCAGACGCCCCCGTCTGGGCAGCCGGCACAGATGAGTGCACCTGTGCTGCAAGCACAGCCGGGGGCGCCTGTGCCGTATGGGCAGCGGCCGACCCGGCAAGAGATGGCCAAGGCCGTGGTCCGCAAGGTCCGCGAGAGACTCCTGACGCCGCGCGGCATGAGGACCCTCGCGCCCGACGATCCCGCGTACCGCGGCCGGTACGTCGGCGGGCCTGACGATCGCGATGCGGCGTATCACCAGGGCACCGCCTGGCCGTGGCTCCTTGCGCCGTACGTCGACGCCGTCTTTGCGGCCGAGTGCAAGGAGTGCGCCCGGGCCGAGGCGGGGCAGGTCCTGGCGGGACTCCTGGATTCGATGGGGGAGGCGGGCCTGGGCTTCATCGGCGAGGTCTACGACGGCGACCCGCCGCACCGGCCCGGCGGCTGCATCGCCCAGGCCTGGAGCGTGGCGGCGGCCATTCATATCTGGCGGCGCCTTGAAGCGGCGGGAACATGATGCATTTCGGATTTCGGATTTCGGATTTCGGATTGCCGTGTTTAGCCGCGGCCGGAACGGCCGCGATCGTTGGGCCGGCG
>Ga0315280_10003656_pt1 | contig 23429 bp, 20 predicted proteins | sample YL17G06_40_MG_FD_203697 | JGI IMG/M metagenome (GOLD analysis project Ga0315280, IMG submission 203697) | Sediment microbial communities from Yellowstone Lake, YNP, Wyoming, USA - YL17G06_40 | ecosystem: Environmental > Aquatic > Freshwater > Lake > Sediment | place: USA: Wyoming | collected... | reverse complement strand
TAAGCTATCAATCCTACATGGTTTTCGGTCCTTATCATTACGCCTGAAAAAGGTAGCCGCTCTACAGTTTTTCCGACATCCCCCTGCCCGCTCTATAAGTTTTGAGATTTTTTCACACCTTCCCTTTTCTAAAGGGGGAAAGAAGGGGATTATTATAACCTGAACCTCGGATCGAGCACATCGCGCAGGCCGTCACCCGCAAGGTTGAAGCCAAGGACAACCAGGAATATGGCAATTCCTGGAAATGTAGCCACGTGGGGAGAATTAAAGAGGTATGCCCGGCCGGAGCCGAGCATCGCACCCCACTCTGGTGTGGGTGGCTGAACACCTATGCCAAGAAAACCCAGACCCGCAGCAAAGAGGATAGCCATGCCCATGCCCAGACTCGTCTGAATGGTGATGGGTGCCATGACATTTGGCAGGATATGCCTAAGCAGTATGACCCTATCTCGAGTACCCACGGCCCTCGCCGCCTCGACATAGGTCTGTTCCCTAACCGAGAGGGTGCAGCCCCGCACCAGGCGAATGTAAATGGGCACCATGCTAATGCCAACGGAGATGATCGTGTTCTTAAGTCCGACCCCTAAGACAGCCACGAGGGCTAAGGCCAAGAGAAAGCCTGGGAAAGCAAGCATCGTATCGGTCACGCGCTGGATGCCGAAATCAACTTTCCCGCCATAGTAACCAGAAACAAGTCCTAACGGTACACCAACGAACAGTCCCACAGCGACAACCCCGATAGCGATCAGCAGCGAGACTCGGGAGCCATATATAACCCGGCCCAGAATAGATCGGCCAAGTTCGTCCGTGCCCAGAGGGTGTCTCATAGAGGGGCGCTCCAGCGATCTCATCAGATTCGGAGCCGATGGATTGCCCGGAAAGATCACTGGGGCCAGCAGTGCAGTAATGAGGTAAATCAATATCAGAATACCACCGAAGAAGGCTGCCTTGTTGCGTCTGAGCTTTGCCCAGTTGCGCTTAAGCTGGCTATCGGCCGAACGTTGGGTTCTCCAAGCTTGGGGGTGGGTCGTCTCAGTCATACCGTATCCTTGGATCGATAAAGGCATAGATCATATCGACAAACAGGTTGACCAGGATGTAAAGGAGCCCGAAGATGAGAATCGTCCCCTGAATGACCGGGTAATCACGAGCCAGGATTGAGTCTACAATGAGCCGGCCTACGCCCGGCCAAGCGAAGACCGTTTCGGTTAAAACTGCTCCTCCAAGAAGTAGGCCGAACTGAAGGCCCACTACGGTGATGATCGGGATGAGGGCGTTTTTCAGAGCGTGCTTCACGATGACCACCCGTTCCTTGAGTCCCTTGGAGCGGGCGGTGGTGGTGTAATCTTGGGAAAGGGCCTCGATCATGCTGGCACGGGTCATACGTGTGATGAATGCGACAACAAAAGCAGCCAAGGTAAATGAGGGAAGGATCATATGCTTCCAGCTGCCAGTGCCCCCGGCCGGGAGCCATTGAAGGACCACTGAGAATATAACAACCAGCATCAGTCCAAGCCAGAAGACGGGCATGGAAATGCCAAAAAGGGCCATCGAAGTAAATAAGTAGTCGATCCAAGTATAAGGGCGCACCGCTGCAATGATTCCAGCCGGGATACCGAAGAGGCAGGCAAGGGTAATGGCTGCCACAGCAAGCAGCACGGTATTCGGGAGCCGCGCCCAGACCTCCCTAATAACAGGGTTCTGAGTCCTGGCGGACCGGCCCAAATCAAACCTTACCAACCGGCTGAGGAATAAACCGTACTGCACAATGATCGGCCGATCGAGGCCGAGTTGGTGACGGATGAGCTTTACATCCTCGACGCTGGCCATCTGCCCGGCCAGCACCTGGGCTGGATCACCGGGTAGCATCCGGAGCATGAAGAAAAGGAGAAGCGATATCCCGAACAGAACTGGAATGGTTGAAAGCAGGCGTTTTACGACATATTGCAACATTGTTTATTTGATGTTTGAGAATAATTTTCAAATCCCCCCCACCCCCCTTTTCTAAAGGGGGGAGAGGGGGGATTATCTTTTACTTCTCCATTTTGATGTAGGTCGGATAAAATTTCTCTGTGCTGGTCACGACCATCCCTTTGATCTTCTTTGAGTACGCCATAACAAATTTCTCCACATGGAGCCAAATCCAAGGGCAGTCATCCCAGACCATCTCGGAAGCCTTCTTGAGGATCTCCAACCGCTTCTTAGGATTCTGTTCCATCCGGGATGCATCCATCAGCTTATCGTATTCAGGGTTGTCGTAAAAGGCTGATCCTAAACCTTTGGGCGGATTCACGCTGGAGTGAAACTGGCCGTAAAGACCCATATCAGCGTCGAGAATCAAGGGCCCCCAACCCAGCAGAAAAACTTCTAACTCAGACGCTTCGATGGGCTTTTGCAGTCCGGCAACGTAGGTTGGCCAGTCAAAGGTTCTGAGCTCCGCCTTCACTCCAATAGCCTGGAGGTAAGCCTGGACTGCTTCAGATATCTGTTTGTCGAAAAGGTAACGACCTTGAGGTGTACGCATATTGATGGTCTGATTGAAGTCGAAGTTAGCCTTCTTTAAAAGTTCTTTTGCTTTTTCAGGATTATAGTCGTACTGGTTCGCCATTTTGTGGAAGCCGTAAAGGATCGGAGACACAGCACCCTCCATAGGAACAGCCGTATCAAAGAGAATCTTACTGCAGATAGCCTTCTTGTCTACCGCATAGTTGAAAGCCTGCCGAACCAATTTGTTCATCGTCACACCCTTCTTACAATTCAATCCCATGAAGATCGTTCTTGTGTCCAGAGGCATTTCGACTGTGATGTTAGGGGCAGCCTTTAGTGCTGCAACATTGGAGGGTAATGGTTTGTAGCAGACATCGATCTGGCCGGTTCTGAGCATGGCTTCACGGGTAGCATCTTCAGGGATAATTTTGAAAGTCAGCTTGTCCACAGTCGGTTTTTTGCCATAGTAGTTCTCGTTACGGACCATCACGATGCGATCGCCCTTCACCCACTCCTTGAGAACATAGGGGCCAGCACCGACCGGATTCTGTCGAACGTCATCACCATATTTTTCGATCGCCGCTGGAGAGATAGGGCTGGTGAGCGTCATAGAGAGCGTCGGGGCGAAGGGCGCAAAAGGGTATTTGAGTTCGATCTTGATCGTGTAGTCGTCAACGATCTTCACTTCCTTAATCATGACAATCGAAAAACGTAAAGGCACCCTCATCTTTGGATCAAGCGCTCGGTCAAAATTGAGTTTGGCAGCCTTGGCATCAAAGGGAGTCCCGTCGCTGAATTTCGCACCTTTTCTCAGGTGGAGGGTGTAGGTCAAGCCGTCCTTGGACACCTCGTACTTAGTTGCCAAGCGTGGCTCCAACTTGTTGTCCGGGGTTTGGAAAAAATAGTTATCTTGGATCAGGTCGGACAAGTTCTGACACAAAGTGGTCGTATGTTCCTGCGGGTTCAAGGTGTCGGCATCTATACCGATGCCGATTCTGAGCTCACTGATCGCCCGTGCCTGCTGGGGTAAGAAGCCGATTGCACACATCATGACGAACATCAAAACAAAAAATGCTTTCACTGTTCCTTTAGATTTCATCATCCTTCCCTCCTTTGTAGTAAGAATTATTTCCACCTAACAAAAAAATTCATCACCTCCTTCTTTGTCAATACAAACCCATCCAATGCTTTTCCGTTGTCAACTCAGCGCGTTCTGATAAATTCCCCCTTAGAAAAGGATGGCTGGGGGGATTTGATAAGTTACAATTGGTTCTTATGAAAAAAGCCCTCCTTCATGATAAGCAGAATTTTATCTTTGTTTTGAAGAAGCCTAATATCCTTAAGAGGGTCTCCATCAACAACGACTAAATCAGCCAACTTTCCCTTATCAAGAGTGCCGATTTTCTTCTCCAGACCCAGAACCTCCGAGGCAGTTTTGGTGGTTGCTACAATAGCCTCCATCGGGGTCATTCCTGCCTTAACTAATAATTCCATCTCTTTCAAATTCTCACCATGGCAATTGAATGGAGTTCCTGCGTCCGTGCCCATAGCAATAGGGATCTTTGATTTATAAGCTTTCCGAACACTTTGGAAATGGCATTTCATCACCGCTTTCGATTTCTCCACTGCATACCGGGGAACACCTCTCTTTACTCCGCCTCTGATAATTTGATAGGGAGCATTGAGAGTGGGCACGAGATAAGTATTCATCTCCAACATTAATTCAATCGCCTCATCATCCAAGAAAAATCCATGTTCAATAGAATTGACCCCTGCCCGAAGCGAATTCTTAATCCCTTCAGTACCCTGTGCATGAGTGGCCGTCCGTCTCCCTGCCTTTTTCGCTTCCTCCACCCCTGCCATCAATTCTTCCAGGGTGAATTGGGTTGCACCGGGGTCCACGCCCTTTGTCATGACCCCTCCGGTGGCGATCAATTTGATAAAGTTCACGCCCATCTTCAATTGTTCTCTTACTGCCTCCCGAACGCTATCGACTCCGCTCGCTTCCCGACCAAACTGCCACCCATGACCTCCTGTCATACAGACAAGTCTGCCGCTGCAGATCATTCTCGGTCCCTGAAGGAGTCCTGACTCAATTCCATCCCTAATGGCAAGGTCAACATAGTCCCTTCCTCCCATATCCCTTATGGTCGTCACTCCAGCTTCCAAGGTCTGATGGGCATGATGGGCGGCCTTTAAAGTCAGTTGAGGGGTGGAATCTTTTGAGACGGAGGCCATCGGATCAGGACTTCCATCGAGGCAGAGATGGACATGGGCATCGATCAAACCGGGAAGGACGCTCTTCCCGAAAATATCAAAGACCTTATCTTTTTTCGAGGGTCTAGATCTCTTCGCGGGCCCTACAAATGTGATCATATTGCCATCGATAGCAACTGTTCCCCTCTTAATCACCACTCCCGTTCCAACAATGACATTTCCATTCCTAAATATGACAGCCATGATTTCTCCCTTTGTCCTTAGTCACTAGTGTCGTGTCTCTAAAACTTCTTTACAATGATAATAAGGGTTGTCATTCCCGTGAAACTTGTCCTCGACCTGATCGGGGAACGGGAATCCAGCTGAAAAGACTGGATTCCGGATCAAGTCCGGAATGACGTTCCGTGTAAAGTCTTTTCTGAGACAGTACACTAGTTATTTGTCACTGGCCAATTGCTTTTTGCTTTCTGCCTACTGCTTTAAAATACTGGACCGTCCCATCCGGATACACAGCGACTTTTGCGTTATCTCCCCACTCCGCTTTCAAAATGTCTAAAGCCTCTTCCCACGTTTTTACCCAAAGAATCGAAGAAACCTTTCCAAAGAAAGAGGCTCCCACATGATCTTTAAATGGCGAAAGGACGATAAATCGTTTCACCTTGGTCGGCAGAGGTTGGGGAAGCTGAAGCCTTCCTTCTCCACATTTTCCAAATTCTCCGAACAGATAGTGGACAACTTGGCCTGCAGGTTCGTTGGCAATGATCACCAAGTCCCCTCCCTCTTCCCTTAATGAAGGAATTCCAAGGAAGGGAGTGATCGCACACTCATTTGGCTTTGAATAGGCGTTGACCACCACAACATCCATATCTTTCGCTGGAGTGGTCGCATAGACCTCCTTTGCCAACTTTACTCCTTCTCGATGTTCGAGGATGGGGTCTCCGACAAAGAGACTGGTGATCTCTCCTCGAAGGTTGAGAATGGCATCGATTTTCACATCGAGGCCAGCCATCTCCGTTGCTTCCTCAATATCGAGGCGAGCAACATTTCCCTCGATTTTCCCTACTCCGACGCTTCCTGGGTGTTCTTGAACAATCTTTCCGTGATTATAGGCAATTGTGTCTATGTGGGACACTCCAGGAAGGATAATCTTTCCCCCTCCTCCAAACCCTGAGAAAGAGTGAGGAACGATCGACCCGATTCCAATCTTCAGATCGCAGGCCATCACCTCTTGATTGATCGAGACAGGGGTTTCTCGGCTCGTCTTGCCTAAGTATGTACAATGATCGAAAGGATGATGGTTATAGACAGGAAACCGATCCAGAACCTCCTGGCCTAATTTCTTTTTAAAGTCGACTGCCGTCTGTGCCCCATGGGCTCCGAGAGCTGCGATAAATCGAATCTGCCCATCTGAAACCCCTGCTTTTTCTAACTCCCTGAGCATATAGGGAACAATCTCATAAACCGGGGTTGGCCTGGCAAGATCATCGAATATAATGACACCTTCCTTCTTCCCTTTGGCCAGTTCAGCAATCGGTTTCGTTCCGATGGGATGATGGAAGGCTTTTTCCATCTCCTTCGGTGAAAGTTTTTTTCTTTCCCCTCCCTTCATCGGGCAGAAGAAGATGGACCAGGTTTGGGGAAATCGGAGTTCCATCTCGGTGTTTTCATACCAAAGAAGTTGCGGAATCCTGATTTTCACTATTCTTCTCCACTATACATACGGATTTCGGGATACATAAACATAACCGGAAAAGGCTTCATTCCGCAATTGACAATCCGCATTCCGCATTTTGATTTAAAGGCCGAGGTAGCTTTGGCGGATATGTTGATTTTTGAGGAGGGAGACCAAAAGCTATACCAGAAGGTATTTTTTCCTCACTTCCTCATTATCTCTCAGTTCCTCTATGCTTCCATGATAACGAATCTGACCGTTATCAATAATATAGCCGCGATCACTTATTCTCAGTGTAGATCTCACATTCTGTTCAGCAATGAAGACGGTCAAACCAGCCTTTCTTAACTTTCTTATCTGATCTTCTAGAGCTAATACGAGGAGGGGTGCCAACCCTTCAAAAGGTTCATCAAGGAGGATAAATTCTGGATTCCCCATCAATGCCCGGGCAATGGCCAACATCTTCTGCTCCCCACCGCTCAGGCAACCACCTCTGCGAGATTCTATACTTTTCAGGGCAGGGAACAGCTCATAAACTTTCTCCCTGCTCCATCCCTCGCCTTCCCTGGCTTTTCTTTCACCGATCTCCAGGTTTTCGCCTACCGTAAGGTCTGCAAAGATTCTTCTATCATCAGGGATATAGCCGATGCCCTTGCGTGTGAGCAAATAGGGCTCAATGCCAACAATCTCCTCCCCCTTAAACTTGATGCTTCCTTGCTTTGGGGGTGTGATGCCAATGATGCTCTTCATGGTGGTTGTTTTCCCTGCTCCATTTCGTCCCAAAAGACATACCACTTCCTTTGGATCAACCTTCAAAGAGACACCAAATAGAATATGGCTCAAACCGTAGAAGGTGTGAATTCCCTCCACCTCAAGCATCACTCACCTCCGAGGTATGCCTCTTGTACCTCTTTGTTGCCTCTCACTTCTTGCGGAGTTCCCTGAATGATCGTTTGCCCGTGGCGCATCACCATAATACTTTGCGCAATGGAGAAAACAATTTCCATATCATGCTCACAAAACAAAATGGTTAATCCCCGCATCTGTGCCAACCGCTTGATGAGCTCTATCGCCGCCAAGGTTTCTTCAGGAGACATGCCAGCCGTCGGTTCATCCAGTATCAACAGCTCTGGCTCATTCCCCAAGGCAACGGCTATCTCCAGTATTTTCTGGTCACCGTGGGAGAGCGAACCCGCAATGCTTTTTTCCTTTTCTAATAACCCCACGCTTTCCAATATGCTTCTCGTCTCCTTGACAGCAATGCTCTGAGCCGGCCGGAAAAGGTTGGAACTCCTCCTCTGATGGGACAGGACTGCGACCTGAGCGTTCTCAAAGACCGTAAGCCGGGGGAAGATGTTAACAATCTGATAAGATCTAGAAATTCCTTTCTTACAGATTTCGTAAGGAGGTAATTGGCTGATATCTTCATTCTTAAAAATAATTTTCCCTCTATCCCGCTTCAACGCACCCGTGATGAGGTTGAATAAGGTGGTTTTGCCGGCGCCGTTGGGACCAATCACTGCCACAATTTCTCCTCTACCAACGGTGAGATTAGCTCCATTGACTGCCATAAAGTCATCAAATGACTTCATCAGGCTTTCCACCTGTAGCATCTATCATTCACCCCGTTAGAGAAGCCCGCTGCTCGCCCCGTGTGAAGCTTCACTTCTATCGGGGCTCGCAGCGGGGATTATGGTTCTTCCCTTTTCAGCTCACACGGGGTTTAATGCCCCGTGTGAGCCTTCCCGTTAGAAAGTACCTGCCTGCCGGTAGGCAGGGAAGACTTTCTAACGGGGTTTACCCTTTTCTGCTACTTCTTTCATCCCAGGCTTAAATAATTTCTGGAAAAAACCCATGACGCCCTCTGGTAAAAAGAAAATCACCAGAATGAGCATAATTCCAAGAATCAAGGTCCAATACTCGGTATATCTTCCGACAAAAGTTCTTAAAGCTACGGTAATGGCTGCTCCCAATATAGGGCCAGCAAAAGTAAACCATCCCCCTAAAAGACACATGATGAATATCTCAAGAGACAAAGTCCAAAATAATAGGTCAGCAAACACCGAACGCTCCAGCACCACAAACAGGACTCCCGCCACTCCCGCAAAAAAAGTAGCGATAACAATCCCGAGGAGTTGATAGCGCCTGACGTTGATGCCTACCGCTTCGCATCGCTGAGGATTGTCCCGAATCGCCTGTAAGGCATTCCCGAAGGGCGATTTCAAAATCATATACATCGTGATCAGGCAGAGGGCAAGGATGATCAGGATAAAGTAATAAGAACTATTCAAAGACGAAAGAATGGAAGGCATTGGAACGCCATGGATGCCATCATCGCCCCCAGTAAAGCTATACCAACGAAACACAATTGCCCAAATCAACGAACCCAAAGAAATCTGAAGCATAGCAAAATAAAGCCTGGTCAGCCTGACACAAAACCAACCAATGATGAGGCCTGTTATCGCTGCCACAATGGGACCGACAATGAAACCGATCCACATGGGTATGGAGCTTTTAGTGAGCATCAAGGCAACAGCGTAGGCCCCTACTCCATAAAATACACCATGATGAAACTGGAACATCCCTCCGTATCCCACCACCATATTGAGACTCATGGCCAGGAGAGAAGTCACGTAAATCAAAGCAAGGATATAGACAAAAAATCTGGGAACAAAGATCGGTAAAACAATAAGCACGATAAGGATCCCAGCTACAAACCCAAACCATTTTGAATAAACAATGTTTTTAAACAATCCTTACTCTCCTCACTTACCAGACGGATTTAAGCAGACCCTTTGGTCGCAAAAGCAATACAATCACGACTGCAATATAGGGAAAAAGGATAGCAAACTGAGGCCAGAACAGTACGCCAAAGGAGTGAGTCACACCAAAGATGAGGGAGCCAACGAGAGCGCCCCACATGTTACCCAGTCCCCCAATCGTTACAATCAGGAAGGCCTCGATGATGAGGGTGTGATCCATCCCCAAAGTGATACTCACTGTAGGGGCAACCAAGGCCCCACCCACCCCCGCAAGGTAACAGCCGATTACAAACGCCACGGCAAATACCCAGCTGACATTAATTCCCAGTACGGCTACCATCTCCCTATCCACTGCGGCCGCACGGGATATCTTACCTATCTTGGTCTTAATGGTAAAGAGCCAGAGGGCGATGGCCACCAGAGGACCAATAAGAATAAGGAAAAGATTGTAACGAGGAAACGATGCACCCATGAGTAAAACGGAACCTTTGAGCAATGCAGGTGCTGAAACAGACTTATATTCTGCACCCCAAACAATCTTTACTAAATCTCCAAGGATCAGGGAAATGGCAAAGGTAAATAAAAGCAGCATCAGGTGCTCTCTCTGATAGAGATGACAGAACAGAGCCCTCTCCGCAATTAAGCTGACCGCGGCGACCAATAAAGGAGCCACGATTAAAGCAATCCAAAAGCCAGTCGATCCGGCAAACATTTTTGTGAGGCTGAAGGTGGCGAAAGCTCCGATCATGTAAAGCGTGCCATGGGCGATGTTTGGAACCCTGAGCACTCCCAGAACGAAACTTAATCCGGCGCAAACGATGAACAAGATCATTGACCTGCTAATTCCTACCAATAACTGACTGATAAGTTCTGCTGGGCCGAAAGTCATCTCTCTAATCCTCTCTGGCTCACCTTTTTGAATCGAGAAAGATCCTCTATTATAGACATAAAGGCCATGGTACCCCTCTATTTCAGAGATAGGGACCACTCCCAATCTTTAACTACCGCGAAGGATGAAAATTTCTCAAATTTTTAAGTTAAGGTAAAGGCTACGAGGCCCGTTTGGTTTAAGGTTAAAGGGTTACGTGAACTTCTCAAGCCGAAGGACGTAACCGTATGACGAAACGGGCATCTTTACCCTTACCTTTGGACAACACCTATTTTCTATTTAAAATATGAAATACTTATTGACCTCGAGCCTTCTTGATCTCCTCGATACTGGGCATCACATCCTTGGCAGGAATCGTCACAATATCCGTTGCGATAAGGAAAGGATATCCTGCCACCTTCTTGGTCACACCCATATACATCGGTAACATAGCTTGATGATCAAAGGCTCTCATCTCTATCTCACCAATCGGACTATCCACTTTCAGCCCACCTAAGGCATCGATGAACTTCTCTTTATCCATCGTGCCGGCTTTCTCCAATGCTTTAGTGATGAACTGGGCAGCAAGGTATCCATAAAGGGCACCTACCTTCGGTTCCCTTCCGTAGGCATCTTTAAAAGCCTTTGCGAATGCCTTGTTCTTCGGTGAATCCGGATAGTAAAAGTGATAATTTGAAGTACCAATCACTTTTTCAGGAGCATCCAGACCCAAAGGTGCAAGAGTACTATGCTCTGTGGCCGTGTGGATGAACATCGGAATCTTCTCTGAAAATCCTGTCGCCTTAGCTGCTTTCATGGCATTCACCATACTTCCCCCCCCCGTCGCAAAGATCACTGCATCGGGTTTGGCCGCTGTGATCGCCATCAGGTAAGGTGTCAATTCTGGTTCTCCTACCTTCCACCATGATTGCCCGACCAACTCCACTCCAGGTTTTAGCTTCTTGAGATTACCCCAGACACCATCTGCAAGGGCATGACCATACTCATAATCATCCCCCGCAATCCAGTATTTCACATAGGGTCTCTTAGCTAAACCAGCTGCTGCTGCCTTACCAATCATCACGGTATTCTCAGTAATGGAGAATACATAACGATGTCCCTTTTCTCCTGTGATCTTGTCACTTTTTGAAAAAGTGACCAGGAAAGGTATCTTTTCCGTTTTGCAATATTCAGAAACCGCCAGAGTCCCAGCGCTGTTGATGGTTCCCATCAAGATATCAACTTTCTCCATCATGACCAATTCTTTCGCACTGCTGAGACAGAGGTCGACCTTAAACTTATCGTCTCTTGTCGTAAATTCTATTTTTCTTTTCAGAACACCCCCTTTGGCATTCACTTCATCGGTGGCCAATTTAAAGGCGTCTCGAACATCATAAGTATAGGCGGTAGGGGGACCGGAATAGGTGTCAATGATTCCTATTCTAATAGGACCCTGGGCTTTAACACCCGCAGGAAGGAGAATAAGCCATACAACCAACATAGATGCAAAGAATACAAAAGTTCTCATGCCAAAAATTCGTTCCATTTTATCCAACCTCCTCAATGAATTTGTGTGATCTCAGGAAGGGAGTTGGATTGCCCAGCTCCCTTGTCCTTCCAGAGAATTATGATCCTCCGCGTGCCTTTTTGATCTCCTCGCAAGTTGGCATAACCTCCTTGCCGGTAAGAGTAACGATATCCGTAGAGATGAGAAAGTCATATTGGGGCACTTTCTTAGTTACGCCCAAAAATAAAGGTAACACAGCTTGATGGTCACAGGCCCGCATCTCAACTTGGCCCACCGGGCTATCTACTTTCATCCCCTCAATGGCATTAATAAATTTCTCTTTATCTATGGCGCCTGCTTTAGCAAATGCCTTAGCAATTAAATGGGCTGTAATATATCCATGGAAAGCTGGAAATCCAGGCGGGCCTCCGTAGGCATCCTGGAAAGCCTTGACAAAAGCTTTATTGGCTGGGGAATCCGGATGATAAAAATGATAGTCCATGGTGCCCAAAACACCTTCGGGAGCTTCTGCGCCTAATGGTTTGAGAACGGCATGGTCTGTGGCGGTATGAATCCAAATAGGAATCTTTTCAGACATACCGGTCGACTTGATTGCCTTTAGAGCATTGGTCATGCTCGCACCCCCGGTTGCAAAAATTACAGCATCTGGTTTGGCAGACGTAATCGCAGTAATATAAGGTATCAAGTCAGGTTCTCCAACCTTCCACCACGACTGACCGATTAACTCCACTTTGGGTTTCATTGCCTTTAGGTTGCGCCAGGCAGCATCAGCGATGGCATGCCCGTACTCATAATCATCACCTGCAATCCAGTATTTCATATACGGCTTCTTACTTAGGGCAACTCCTCCGGCTTTGCCAGCCATATATGTATTTTCGGCTGTGGAAAAAACATAGCGATGTCCTTTCTCCCCGGTGATTTTCTCAGTCTTTGAAATCCAAACGATGAAAGGTATCTTCTCCCCTTTCACATAATCGGATACGGCCAAGGAAACAGCACTGTTGATAGTCCCAACAATAAGGTCAACCTTCTCCATCATGATCAGCTCCTTGGCCATGCTGAGTCCAATATCCACCTTAAATTTGTCGTCACGAGTCGTAAATTCGATCTTCGTCCCCAGAACGCCTTTTTTGTTGATGTCATTTAACGCGAGTTTGAAGCCGTTTAGTGCATCATTTCCATAAACGGCGGGTGGCCCGCTGTAGGTGTCGAGGATCCCTACCTTGATTGTGCGCTCAGCGTTAGCACGGGTAGAACAAAAGATAAACAGCAGGGCAGAAAACACTGTGATTAATGTAAACCCTTTCATGGTAACCATCTGTCTCATTTTTATCTCACCTCCTGAATTAATTTGAATAGTTATTGTTCCTTAAACTTCCTCCTTGAACCCCTCCTTTCTATAATTTAAACGTTTTCTCTCCCCGATTGAAGATGCCTTATATTCTCAAACTCTGAATCGATTGTCAACACCTAAAATCCCGCTATTACCCCCTTTTGCTAAAGGGGGGTGGGGGGATTAGGAAGATTTTTTCTTCATCATCTCAGCAATTAGATCAATAAATCCAACAGGGTGATAACCTGTCATCCCTCCATCTGCAACGATGGTTGTTCCATTGATATAACTGGAATCATCAGAGGCCAAAAACAGGGCGATCTTCACAATCTCTTCTGGGTTTCCAAGCCTTTTAAGAGGAACCTGTTGCGTTAATCCAGAAACAAGGATTTCTTTATTGAGGATGGGTGCATTCATCCCCCCTGCGACAAACCCTGGGGCAATGGCGTTCACAATGATATGGTACTTACTCCATTCGTAGGCCAGGACTCTGGTCATGGTCATCACCCCCGCCTTGCTGACACAATAGGGTAAAAAACCTTGCTCACCGAGGATTCCTGCCGCAGAGGAGATGTTGATGATCTTTCCACCTCCTTGCTGGATCATCTTCTTTCCGACTGCCTGGCAGCAGAGGAACACTCCCTTTAAATTCACATCGAGCACCTGATCCCAACCCTCCTCTTTAATCTTTTCCGCTTCCAAGATGAAAGGGTTGACCCCAGCATTATTCACCAGGATATCGATTCTCCCGAATGAGTGGATGATCTCTTCCACCATCTTTGTCACATCTTGAGATAGAGAGACATCTGCACCAATGGCCATGGATCGCACCCCGAGACCCTCTATCTCTTTGGCCACTGTCTTTGCCTTTTCCAAATTTTTGCCATTGATGATGACCTCTGCGCCCTCTTTGGCAAACCCTGAAGCAAATTCTTTTCCGATTCCTCGGGTAGAACCAGTGATCAGTGCAACCTTTCCTTTAAGTTTCATTCTTTCACCTCCGGATTGACATTCTTCATCGGATCATCTTCAATGATACTTCTGTCGTACTCTTTGCAGCCCGTTTTCAAGGACCCCCGATTTACATTCCTTCTGTTTTCTATATCCAATTCCCATTTCAAGGAATTGAAGGTGATATAATGCCTCAGGTTATGCAGAGATTTCTCGTTCCTTATGACATGATCGTAAAAAGATTTTTGCCATTGAAATTTATTATCATTCTTAATCTCTTCATTTATTTTTCGTGATGAAAATGTCTTAAATCCACGGATCATCTCTGACAATCCATGGGTAGGGACCGGTTTCAAACCGTTCCCTACAGTGTTATTGTTCAAAATCACAATTATCCCGTGTATGTGATTTGGCACTATGACGAATGTATCTAATGAACAATTTAAATAATGGGAGGGCAAATCATCCCAGCACTGATTAACAATTTTTCCATATTGATTCAAAATCATCTCCTCTTTTTCTACTTTCCCAAACCACTCCTCCCTATTTTCTGCGCAAATGGTTATGAAATAATATCCATTCTTAGAGTAATCGTAATTTTCCAATCGGGTTCGTTTTCTTTCTCTCATCTTCTTAAAAACCTTCCAACCCTTTCCTCAAAAAGGTGGTTCAAACGGCCACTGTTTGATGGTGACCAGCCGAAAACCTTTTCCCAAACCTCTGGGCTCTCCATGCACAGGTAGATAAAAAGATCAGGATCCACCTCTCCCAGCCACTCTACCATCTTACGATACATCTTAATGCGAATTTCCTTAAAATAACGGAATTTCCCATCCCTCCCCGGAAACAATTCACCCAAAAATATCCTGGTTTTTGGGAAACGGTCCTTAGCAATCCCTTTGAGTCGGGGTGGATATCGAAATCCTCCGAGACTGATCCAGACCACCCTTTTGGGATCGATTCGTTTGAAAAGGGAATGGATCGTTTCCTGGTACCCCTTCTCCCAGCCTTCATGAAATATGATGGGATCGAAATGAAATCCTACAAGGTAACCTTCTTTTTCACATCTTTTCGCAGCATCGATCCGCTCCCCTAAGGCAGCAGTTCCAATCTCTTCTTCTTCGATCATTTTGGGAGGATTGAGCGACCACGAAATGATAGTCTTTCCCCGATGCTTCAGGTGGAGGAGACGATTGACTTCGGCCGACTTCGTCTTTAGCTCCAGAATTCCATTTTTTCTCTCCGCAAAAAAGGGAACGAGGATCTGTGAGAGGGGAAAGACTGAATCTAAAGCCAAGCTGTCAGAGAGTTCTCCTGTTCCTAATCGAAGGAAGGGTTGGAAATTCCTGGAAAGAAAGGTATCGATCTCCTGAAGGAGGTCATCCCAGTTGGTATATAGGGTAAGAAAGGGATTATTGAGGTATCCTTGAAGAACGCAGTAGGAACAGTCCATTGGACAATTGGTGACGGCGTTGACTACATAGTACCCGCAGCAGATATGCCGGGAGGTCCCTGGACATGGTTTCAAACGCCTTCCATAAAAACGAGTAATGAGAAGATTTTTTTTACCCATCCCAATCGGATCTTGCATAGAAAGAAACTGTTTGATCAGGGATCTCTTATCTTCGATCCTTTCGACAGGGATATGGGGAAGACCCCTTAAGACGGTTTGGGAAACCCAATCCTTCTCAGCCTTCTCGTCGAGATAGATTTTTTCAATCTGAAAAGGCAACATCCTCGAAACCGTAAATTTCAAATGTCAAAGTTCAAATGTCAAATCAAATCCAAAGCTCAAATTTTAAAAACTCTTTTGATTTTGGCATTTGACATTCATTTGACATTTGGATTTTGAAATTTGACATTGTTTTTCTATTAATGGCCATGCATCATCTCATGAAACTCTTTTTTATCTCCAAGGAGCACTAACGAGTTCAGGATGGATCGATATTCCTCCACTGTCTCAAATCGAAATTCGACCCTTAACCCTGTCCCGTCAAAAAAGGGGGGATGATGGATCGATACATTGAAAGGCAAATTCAACTCCTTTCTCTTTTTCTCAAACTTCTCTTCACATTGACGCATCTCTGGATAACGGAAATCCATGAGGACTCTTCTCACCTGCTCGGTCCTCTGAGACGGGGTAAGTTCCCTTCCGGAAAGGATGGCCACAATTTCCGGCCGACCAACAATCTCTCTCACCCCGCATCGATCCCTGCGGGAGATCTCTTCCAAAAGGGTAAGCATCTCTCTCAAGTGATTTTCACCCAGTTTCAGTGGGGAAATCAGTGAAAGGAGGGCCATTCGATCTTCCGGGGTAAAGGCCGAAAAAATCCGTATATTGAAACGGGAAACCTCCTCCTTCAATATATATTTTTTCAACTCATCTTCCATTTGAGCAAGGGATAAGTAGGTGTTCAATATCTTCTCATTCGGCTCCAAAGAGAATAAGGGGAGAAAGGTCTTAACCACAATGATGGGATCAATTTGAAAATGATGAATTAGCTTTTCTAAAGCAATTGCTTTTTCAACAGTATTGAACCCGCGCGTTGTCAGATTTTCATGGAGGGAAATGGAAAATAATCTGAAATCTTCCGTCCCCTTGTCTTCGAACACCCTCGCCTCGATCTCAGGAATCTCCAATTCAAGAAAGACAAAAATCCTTCTGAACCCACAGATGATTTGGTATCTATCCTGTTTCTTTCTTAAAAGAACCGGCTGAATTAATCCCAACTCTTGGATAGAAGATCGAAGCCTTCCGAGATCAGCCATAAAATTCACGGAGAAGGTCTCATCCACCACATCAATCTGTTGAAGGGCTATCTTTTGAATTGTCTCCATTTCAACCACCCCATCAGAAAAAGCTAATGTCAAATGTCAAAACTCCAATGACAATTGAATGCCAAATGTTTAAATGTCAAAACCTAACCCCGCTGGGGATTGGAAATTTTAAAATTCATTTGAACTTTGTCCTTTGACATTTGACATTGCAGGATTCGGATCTTTCGATCCGAATCCTATATTTCTATTCCGTATCGCCTCATGATTTCTTGGTAGTATTTTCCTTCCAGTCCATTTCCTCTCTTCAAAAAACCCTTCGAGAGGATTTTGCATTTCCTTTTCATCTCATCAAGAACCATCTCTCTCTCCTCTAAAGTGATAAATGGTTCCGAGAGAAGTTTTTCCAGAGCGATCACCCGATAACGGTCATTTCCCCAAGATCGCTGTGAGAGTTGATCAGGATGACCACCCCGCTTGATAATCAACTCCCGATTAATAAAAAAGATAGGAAAACGTGCCAACACCCTGAGCCAGAAGTCATAATCCTCACACACTGGAAGAGCTTCGTCAAAGAGACCGACTCTCAAAAAGAGTGTCTTTCTCATCACAGCAGAGGAGGGGCTAATGATACAGAGAGGGAGACATTTTTCAAAGATCCAACCAGAATATTTGGCGTGCTTGACCTTCGGGTTGACCCTCTTCCCTCTTCGAATCCAGATTTCATCCGTATAACAAAGGGGGTATTGTGGGTTGTCATCCAGAAAGGACACTTGAACCCTTAATTTCCCCTTCACCCAGAGATCATCGGAATCCAAAAAGGCGACATATTTCCCCCTGGCATGCAGGATACCCCTATTTCTGGCAGCACTCACTCCCTGGTTCTCAGAATATTGAAGGAGCCTGATCCTCCCTCCATACTTCTTGATCTCCTCCCCGGTTCCGTCGTTAGAACCATCATCCACAACGATCAGTTCGAAATCTTCAAAATCTTGGCTCAGGACAGAATCCACGGCCTCCTTCAACATGGGAAGACGATTATACGTAGGAATGATGACGGAAACTTTGGGCATGGTTAAAAAATAATAGTTCGGAGTATTTAGTTCGGAGTAACAACAGAAAACTTATCCAAAGCTTTAAAATCTCCGAACTCTGAACTCCGAACTCATAACTTTATTATCAAGTTAGGCGGCTCGCCGCGTCTTTTTTTTCAATCGGCTGATTTGTTTTCTCAAAATCTTTGCCATTTTCAAATTTCTCTGTTGAAGGGCTTCCTCTTTTTTCAGTCTCAGGTCCCTCACCTTCTGCTTCAGCTGGGCGACCGTCAGAACGACTTTCTCTTTCTTAGCGACAACCACTTTTTCTTTTTTCGGCTCTGGCTCGGTGATGCCCTTCGCTTTCCGGATGGCTGCGATCAACTCCTCTTTTTTCATGGCATGGACCCCATGAACTCCGGGCAATCCGAGGGCCGTCTCTCTCAGTTCCTTTGCCGTCATCTTCTCTAAAGGCTTCTCTTTCTTTTCCATTCTCATCTCCTCCTCATCGTCGTTGGAAGACAAACACCTCCGTCATTTAGAAATGCCGATGGATGGTAATTTATATGATTTTTTGAGCTAAAGCAACCCTGTTTAGAGGGAAAATGAATATTTTTCGGCTTTAGTGATGTGGTAAAAAACGAAAAAGGGGTTAGCCCGATGAGCTAACCCCTTTACCTTCTGGCGGGAGCGATCCCGTCACTTGCGTCGGGACAACCTCCCTGAGTTACGCTCGGGACGTTCTAACCAGGCTCACAATGTAGTTGCGATTCTTATGACTCTTGATCTCCTTCTCGCGCCTCATCGCTTCGGCCTTGGAATCAAATGCTTCTTGATAGACAAGCTTCCAGGGACATTTACCCCGTTAGAAAACCCTGGCATTTATGCCGGGGATGTTATAAATAGAAAGCGTCAGCTCCTTGTGAAAGCGGGGGCAACACCCCATCTTTCTAACGGGGTTTACTCCTGGTATAAGCGCTTCTGCCCTGGTTGTGACGAAGGAGTCTCTCTTCTAAATTGGATGTGTGACCAACATAGTAGGTCCCGTCTTGTTGACTCTGTAGGATATAAATGAAATTCACCATCCTCGATACAGAGAAGCCTCGCCCTTTGGACGAGGCTTCTAAATCTGGCGGGAGCGACGGGGCTTGAACCCGCAACCTCCGGCGTGACAGGCCGGCGCTCTAACCAATTGAACTACGCCCCCGCTTCTCTTCCATTCTATAATAAAACTTAGCAACCTTCCCGACTTACAATCGGGACGCTCTAACCAATTGAACTAGCCCCCAATATCATTTTCGATTTCAGATCGTAGATTTTAGATTGAAACTAATTCATCAATCCGAATTCCGCAATCCGCAATTATATGGTAGGCGGAATCCCGTCATGAAGACGGGACGACCTCCCCGACTTATAACGTCGGGACGCCCGAACCAACTGACATCCAAAACACACCATGCTCCACCGAGCATTGGTAGGCGGAACAGGGCTTGAACCTGCGACCTCCGGCTTGTAAGGCCGGCGCTCTCCCAACTGAGCTATCCGCCCTTCAAGCCAATTTTATGGGATCATCCTTGCAATGTCAAGAAGCAGTTCAATCCCCGGCCTGCCCTGCCTACCGGCAGGCTGGCGCAGGCCGATAATAAATTAACTTGTTCAGAATTTTGAATTTTGATCATTCGATATTATTTAAAATTTGGGATTTGGAATTTGGGATTCATAATCTTTCTTAGGCGACTTCCACTTCCTTCTCATATAGCAGGATCGGGCTCTCGTGATGGAGAACGACCTCTTCACTAACAATGCATTCACGGATATTGGGTTGGGAAGGGATCTCATACATCACATCCAACATGATGTTCTCCATAATCGCTCGAAGACCTCGGGCCCCGGATTTCCTCTTGAGTGCCTCCTTGGCAATGGCCATCAAAGCCCCTTCAGTAAATCGGAGTTTCACATTCTCAAAATCGAAGAGTTTCTGATACTGCTTTACCAAGGCATTCTTCGGTTTCTTCAAAATATCGACGAGAGCATCGATGCTGAGCTCTTCCAGGGTAGCGATCACCGGAAGCCTTCCGATGAACTCAGGAATCAATCCAAATTTTAGGAGATCCTCCGGTTGAACCTCTCTCAGCAATTCTCCCATATCCCTTTCATGTTGGGATTTGATATCCGCTCCAAAACCGATGGTCTTTTCACCGATCCGCTGTTCGATCAATTTTTCCAACCCAACGAAAGCCCCTCCGCAGATGAAGAGGATGTTGGTCGTGTCGATTTGAATGAATTCCTGCTGAGGGTGTTTTCGACCTCCTTTCGGAGGGATGCTCGCAATGGTCCCTTCGATGATCTTGAGCAGGGCCTGCTGCACCCCTTCTCCTGAAACATCTCGTGTGATGGAAGGACTGTCCGATTTTCTCGAGATCTTATCGATCTCGTCAATATAGACGATCCCCTTCTGAGTCCGTTCGATATCATAATCAGCCGCCTGAAGGAGGTTGAGGATGATATTCTCCACATCCTCGCCGACATAGCCTGCCTCCGTCAGACAAGTGGCATCAGCGATCGTGAACGGTACGTCGAGGATGCGCGCAAGCGTTTGGGCGAGCAGCGTTTTTCCGGATCCTGTGGGCCCAATGAGAATGATATTCGATTTCTGAAGTTCCACATCTCCTGACAAGACCCGTGAATCAATCCGTTTGTAATGATTGTGGACAGCAACCGACAAGATCTTCTTCGCATGCTCCTGGCCTATGACATACTCGTCTAACTTCGCTTTGATCTCCGTGGGTTTGGGAACGGTCAATCTTCCCGGAACGAATCGGTCCTCGGTCTCCTCGGCGATGATCTCGTTACAGAGTTCGATGCATTCGTCACAGATATAGACGGTGGGGCCCGCGATGAGCTTCCTCACCTCATCTTGACTCTTTCCACAGAAAGAACAATGCAAGACGGTCCCGTAATTTCCTCCGTTCGCCTTCATCTCCTCCTCCTTTCCGGAAACCCTCCCCGAGAACTACCCCTGAGACCGGACGGGGCGTTGGATGACCACTTCATCAATAATGCCGTATTCCTTGGCCTGAACTCCACTCATGTAGAAATCTCGATCGGTATCGGCCTGGATCCTTTCCAACGTTTGGGACGTGTGTTTGACCAGAATCGCATTCAACTCTTCCCGGAGGCGCAGGATCTCCCTTGCCTGAATGTCCACATCGGAGGCCTGTCCCTGGAAACCTCCTATCGGCTGGTGAATGAGGATCCTCGAGTGGGGAAGGGCGTATCGTTTTCCCCTCTCCCCCGCGGCCAGAAGAAGAGCGGCAATGCTGGCGGCCTGCCCCATGCATAACGTGGACACCTTGGGACGAATATATTGTATGGTATCATAGATGGCGAGCCCAGAGGTAACAATCCCTCCGGGAGAATTAATATAGAGGTGAATATCTTTATCCGGATCTTCCGATTCCAAAAAAAGCATCTGGGCAATTACCAGATTGGCCACATCATCATCGATGGCCGTTCCAACGAAGACGATCCGCTCTTTCAAAAGCCGAGAGTAGATATCATAGGCTCGTTCGCCTCTCCCATCCCTTTCAATCACAATCGGTATTAGTGTCATCGCATCTTCCCTCAAAGATAGTTTCTGCCTACCATCAGGTAGAAATGTTAGCCTTCTGAAGGAGAAAATTCAGGGTCTTATTGCTCATGATCCCTGCCTTCACCTCTGGGATTAACCCATTCTTTTCATAATATCGCTTCACCACATCGAACTTCTGATGAGTCCTTTCCGAAATCTCTCTGAGGCGATCCTCTGCCTCTTCATCGGTGACGGTAATACCTTCTTGACTCGCTATCTTCTCCAGGATCAGGAAGGTCCTGACCTGCTTCCTTGCCATCTCTCGATAATCCTCTTGGAGTTTATCCTCTGAGACGCCCAGATTCTTGAGGTCCACTCCCTGGGTGGCCAACCTCAACTTGGTGTCTGAAGCGTAGGCCTTGGCCTGCTCCTCCACCAAAATTTCGGGAACCTCGAAGGGGTTCGCCTGAAGCAGTTGATCCACCATCTGGTCTTTCAACTGGCGCTCCAACGCCAACTCCTTTTCCTTTTCAATCTCTCCCCTCAATTTCACCTTCAACTCTTCTAAAGAAGAGTAATCTCCCAAATCCTTTGCAAATTCATCATCCAAGAGCGGGAGGATCTTCTCTTTAATTTCTTTAATTTTAACATGGAATGAAATCGTCTTCCCGGCCCACTTTTTGTATCCGTAGTCCTCGGGGAAGGGAACCGCTATCTCTCTTTCCTCCTCTGGTTTCAGTCCAATCAAGTTCTCCTCCAAGGCCGGAATGAATCGGCCACTCCCCACCTCCACAGTAAAATCGATCGCCTTCCCCTCTTCCAACGGTTTGCCATCCATCTTTGCTTCATAATCGACGATGACATGATCTCCACTCTGGATGGGCCTTGCCTCCGATATGGTTTTCAAATGAGCGTGAAGGTCTTGAAGCCTTTTCAGCCTCTCTCCTACCTCTTCATCTTTGACCTCCTCCTTTTTCCCTTCAATCTTCAATCCTAAATACCCTTCCGGTTTGATATCAGGCTTCACTTCAATAGTGGCAGAGTATTGAAACGGTTTCCCGTTCTCGAGTTCTCCGGGTTCGATCACGGGGTCAGAGACCGGGTGCAAATCCTTCTCCGAAAGGGCATTTGGATAAGTATTCTGTATCAATTTCTGGAGGGTCTCAGCCTTGACATAATCTTTGAAGTGCCTTTCCAAAATGCTCCTTGGAGCCTTTCCCGGTCGGAATCCCTTGATTTTGGCCTTCTTCCTCAACTCCTCATAAAAGGAATCGATCTCTCTTGTTACCTCATCTCCAGGGACTTCAATATTCACCTTCTTCTTAATCGAACTGATTTCCTCAACGTTGATATTCATCAAATGCCTTCCAGTCATTTATACATGACGACATAAATCTTATCCAGTTTGTCATTCCGGGCTTGACCCGGAATCCAGTGTTTTCCTGGATTCCTGCTGGAGTTTACCCCGTACTCGATACGGGGCAGGAATGACGTCCTTTGTCGTGATTAATGTCGCTGTGTATAGTCATTGGGTTATTGTGTCATTGTGTTATTTACTTTCTGCTTTCTGTCCATTGCCCATTGCCTCTTGCCTTTTGTTTTGGTGCCGAGGGCGGGACTCGAACCCGCACAGTCTCTCGACCACGAGATCCTAAGTCTCGCGCGTATTCCAATTTCGCCACCCCGGCCTATTTTTTTCCTCCCCTTACTACCCAGTCGGGAAGAATCTGGAAAGTGTAGGTAAAGGTTACGAAGCCGGTTTGGGTTTGGTCTCAGGGCTAAGGCTAAGTTTTTGAGACCAATTACATAACCTTCTGACCCCACTGGCATCTTAACCATTGCCCACTGACGAATGCCTCTTATTTCCTGAGTAATTGGTGAGCCGTGCGGGGATCGAACCTGCAACCTACTGATTAAGAGTCAGTTGCTCTACCGATTGAGCTAACGGCCCACTTTGCCAAAAAGATCATTGCAAAATGGTCAATTAACAATGGGCAATTAGCAATTCAACTGCATTGCTAATTTTGTCCCGCCTCAGCGGGATTAATTTTGCAATTTGCATTGGTACAGACCATGGCGCGCCCGGTCCGACTTGAACGGACGGCCTGCGGATTCGAAGTCCGACGCTCTATCCAACTGAGCTACGGGCGCTTTGGGGTGAGTGAAGGGACTCGAACCCTCGACCACTGGGGCCACAACCCAGTGCTCTATCCAACTGAGCTACACTCACC
>Ga0315280_10003655_pt1 | contig 23429 bp, 19 predicted proteins | sample YL17G06_40_MG_FD_203697 | JGI IMG/M metagenome (GOLD analysis project Ga0315280, IMG submission 203697) | Sediment microbial communities from Yellowstone Lake, YNP, Wyoming, USA - YL17G06_40 | ecosystem: Environmental > Aquatic > Freshwater > Lake > Sediment | place: USA: Wyoming | collected... | reverse complement strand
AAGCGGGTCGGTCGTTGAGGCAACCACGCTGAGGGACGGGCACTGAGCCCAAAACCAACGAAGGCTGCCCGGACCCAAGACCATGATGAATGATGGAACGGATCTTGTTAGATTTTCACACCCGCTGGGGGTGGTTGACGCGGCAGAGGATATGCTTGATTCCATGGTCGGTCAGGTGTTGTTCGAATTGGCTGATGCCTTTCTCCTTTCTTTCGCCTTCACTGGCGTAGAACTGGCTTCCGCGGTCGGTCAGTATTTCGTCTGGGCATCCGTAGTGCTGGATGGCTTCTTTCAGGACTTGTAACGTGTTCGGGGCTGTGGCTTCCTGGAATACTCCGTAGCCTACTACGTAGCGGCTGGCATCATCCAAGATGGCCAGTATCCATTCCCCCGTGTTGAGTTGCTTCCAATCCATGTGCCAGAGGCTCATGCTGTGCGTCCGCTCGTAGCGGACCCAGCTTCGTCTTCGCTGTTTGCTGGGCTGTGGGGTGGCTTTACTGTTCATGCGGAGAACCTCATGGATGCAGTTGTGTGGTATGTGTACTCCTAGCTTGGCGTTGATTATTCTTTCCAGGTTGACTGCTCCCAGCTTATGCTGATCGTAGGCTTCGAGGATCATCGCAGCCTCCTTCAGGTCTCTGCTGCTTCTGGGGCGGCCTGGCTTCTTGAGGGTCGGCGTTATGCCTGTCCCTCTGTAGGTTTGCCAGAGTTGTTCTACGCGTCTGCGGGTCACCTTCTGTATTAGGGCCAGTTCTCCGCTGCCCCTCCCCCTCAGTTTCTCTTGGATGAGCCAACGTATCTTTCTATCGTTGAGTTTCACCCTCAGAAGCTTAGCTTCATATACGAAATGATTTCCGGATACGAGAGAAGCGTGGCAAGGTGGAAATGCTTATATGCGCTGCCCGATCTTCAGGACTACTCACGTCCTTGGAGAAATGAACTGCATGAATGTCTACAAAAAGTGCCTCTTTGTGCTCATTTTGGTGCTTCTGGCAATTCTGCCTAACAGCAGGATGGCCGATGCCCAGACAGCTGAATATCCTGCAAGATATGGTGGGAAACTAGTTGTAGCTCTAAATGGGGATCCATCTACGTTAAATCCGGCCTACACTACTAGCTACAACAATCATCTTGTAGCGGGCCAAATCTTCAACGCCCTTGTGGAGTATGACCCTTGGACCGTAGAACCTGTTCCGGAACTTGCTGAGTCATGGGAAATCTCAAAGGACGGATTGACCTACACATTCCACCTAGTGAAGAACGCATTCTGGCATGACGGCAAACCGTTCACGTCTGCCGATGTGAAGTTCAGTTTCGAGCAGGCTATCATACCTTTTCACCCGCGCGGTCGGGCAAGCTTCGGCTTCATAAAATTCGAGACCCCGGATTCATACACTGTCGTAATGAAACTTGCCTATCCGTTCGCCCCACTGATCAATACGCTCGGAATCTGGTATGCAGGGATTATTCCTAAGCACATCTACGAGGGAACAGATATTATCAAGAACCCACGAAACTTCGACAATCCGGTTGGCACTGGGCCATTCATGTTCAAAGAATGGGTGAAGGGTAGCTACATTCGTTTTGTGAGGAACCCGAACTACTGGCGAAAAGGTGCCCAAGGCGAGAAATTGCCATACCTTGACGAGGTAATATTCCGCTTCCTGCCGGACAACGCGATGGGTATGCTTGCCTTTGACAAAGGCGAGATTGACTACATGCCAATGTATGTTCCCCTACCCGAAATAGCCAGATACATGAATACGCCCGGCGTTAAGGTGATTGACAAAGGCGCATTCGGATCCATGTGGACATACTTCTTCAACCTTGAGAATCAATACCTAGCACAGAAGAAGGTCCGTCAAGCAATAGCCTACGCCATAGACAAGGAGTTCATTTTCAAGACAGTATCCAACAGCCGGGGTAAAATAGCAACCGGGCCTGTAAGCAGCGTAACAGGATGGGCGTACACTTCGGATGTGAACCTATATCCCCACAATGTCACTTTGGCGAATCAACTTCTGGACGAAGCAGGATTCAAGAGAGGTTCTGATGGAACAAGATTCCGATTAAGACTTAACGTAGGGGCAACAGGTCGAGATAATGGTGTTCCCGCTTCTGAGATAATCAAAGACCAATTGAGAGCAGTTGGAATCGACATAAGATTAGAAGTTCCTGAAGAATCGGTCGAAGACCAAATAATATACATGAACCATGACTTCGACATCGCGCTCACCGCAGGCCTATCGACTGCACCTGATCCGAACATGCTGAGAGGATACCTGGATGGAGCCTCCATTCTGCCAGAGGGAAAGAGAAGACCTGGCCTGTGGAACATAATGATGTACAACAACACAAGAGTAAACCAGATCTTTGCCCAGGCAGCAGTGGAGAGTGACCCGGCCAAACGTGCAGCACTCTACAAAGAGATGCAGAAACTCGTTGTGGAAGATCTTCCGTGCATGTGGATTGTTGAGGATGTCTACTACCACGTATTCAAAGACACTTTTCCGGACGCCAAAGAATGGAAAGGTGGAATTCCGGTAGGTCCTTACGGAGGAATACGGGAGAGAGCTGACCGCATATTCTGGAAGAAAGGAACAGCCTTTGCAAGCCCAGCAACAGCATTGAGCGCGATAAACGCTGCAAAGACCACACTTGAAGGTCTAAGGGGGCAGTTCTACGACGTTGATGCTGGTATGAAGAAGCTTGCCGACGCCCAGAAGGCTTACGACTCAGGGGACTATACAACAGCTCTCAGCCTTGCCGAACAGGCCGGAAAGCTTGCCACCCCACCGTACGGGTTGTACACGGGAGTGTTTCTGGCCGTCGTAGTAGTTGTGGCCGCCGTAGTATACATGCGAAAGAAACGCAAAGCATAGTCTAGGCAATTTAGAGCGAGTAGAGGGTATAGAACGATACCTCTACTCAGCCCACGTGCTTTTTGAAGAAGACAATGTTGAAGACTCGAACACCACAAAAGGCTACAATGGAGCCTCGCGCGCTCCTGCATACCCAGAAAAACAGAAAGAATAAGCCTGATTAACTCACATGTTCATGGTTAGCGTACGTCGCTTATTGAGGAGAGAGGAAATGGTTCTTATTCTCACGAAAAGTGATATGGAACTAGTTCTAACAATGAAGGAGAACATCGGAGTTCTCGAACAAGCTTTCAAAGAGCAGGCTTCAGGCAACGTTGATATGCCTTTGAGGCCGACCATCGTTCTGGACGAGTTTCACGGAAGAGCATCTTTCATGCCGGCATATGTTGGGGGAGACATGAAGGCTCTTGGCATAAAAGTGATTTCAGCGTTCCAAGACAACCCGACAAAGCACAATCTGCCATTCATACAGGGAACTATTCTACTCCTCGACGCGAAAAACGGATCGTTGTTGGCCATCTTGGATGGTGGACATGTGACAGCCATGCGGACAGCGGCCGCCAGCGGAGTAGCAACGAAATACATGGCACGGCAAGATGTTGAGCAAGTGGGAATCTTTGGTGCGGGAATCCAAGGTGAAACTCATCTTCTCGCAATGTGCGAGGTGAGCAAGATCTCTAGAGCTTTGGTCTTTGACGTGTCAAAACAGAAAGCCGATGCCTTCTCAAAGAAAATGAAGAAGGAAGTTGACGTGGAAATCTCTGTTGCGAATTCGGAAAGAGAGGTTATCAAGGACTCAGATATCATTGTGACGGTCACTACCTCGAGACAACCGGTCTTTAAGGGAGAATGGTTAGAATCTGGATGTCATATCAACGGAGTGGGATCTCATCACGGGCCTGGAATTCGAGAAGTGGATGCGACAACAGTCAAGCGTTCTTTGGTTGTGGTTGATTCGAGAGAAGCCTGTCTTAAGGAGGCTGGAGACCTAATCGACCCTATAGCAGAAGGAGTAATCTCGCAAGAACACATCTATGCTGAGCTCGGAGAAGTGGTGGCAGGTAAGAAGAAAGGGCGAATGAAGGACGGCGATATAACCTTCTTCAAATCTGTTGGATTGGCGCTTGAAGACGTTTCGACAGCCCTCCGAACTTATGACCTAGCGCAGAAGCGTGGTGTGGGAAAGAACGTGGCCATCTAAACAGAGCGCGACGGCTACTGCAAAATCGAAACGTTTATCCAAATCACGAGCTCTTCCTCGGAAATCAGCCCGGTCGAATCCTATGCAAGAATATATCAACTCAAAGAAGATGAGGAGCTGGAGCGCATCACATGGCGGGGGTTAGGCGCGCGCTGACGACCGTGAATGTCTATCCTTTCAGGGCTGCTCTCGATCTTGTTCCCATAGTAAAAATGGAACGGATTTGAACTAGAAGTATGGCGCCGGGAGGGGGATTTGAACATCAAGTTCAGAGCCTACCCAGAAGAAGGCAGACATTCACTACATTAAACCTTCTCTGAGAGTCAAACCTGCTGCCTATCGCCACCCGATGGGTGCCGGATCTTGTGCTGGTGACGTTTCTCGGGGTTCTGATTTGGACGAGAATTATCCCAAAGATGCTATGGCCAAGTCGCATCTCAATATCAATCCTAGCCGGAATCAGCATGAGCGTGGCATTAACAGGAGCTATTTCATCACAGATAATAGGTCAGGTGCGACAAATGGGATCGTGGCTGGGTCCGAACCTAATGCCAGACATATCCAGCATCATCAGTGGATTGGCCGCAATTACCACGATAACATTCTTCCTGTACACGTTTGAACATAAAGGGATCCTAGGTGGAATCGCGAAGACTGGACGTATATTCATAATGTGTGCGTTTGGCGCGATCATGGGAACTTTCCTCATGGGGAACTTAGCCACATCAATTGCTCAAATCCCCAATCTAGTGACAGGCTACGGCACATATGTTACAGCTGTGGCCGTTCTACTGATTATGATTGACGTGCTTTCCTCAAGAAGAAAACGTAAGCTCTCAACATCCGGTACGTAGGCGAGCACTGATTAAACAACACCTTCCAGGTCCTCGTTTTGCAGGACAGAACGAGTTCAAGCATGGTTCTAGAGGAACGTCAAAGTGAAGCTTCAGAGTAAGGAGTTTTACAGGGTCTGTGCGCGACCGACAGTTGTCATATCGACCATATCCCAGAATGAAATCCCCAACGCAGCACCGTTCAGCTGGACCTCTCCAGTGTCGGTCGATCCGCCCAGGTTTGGCTTCTCATGTAGCCATAAACATGACACTTGGAGTAACATTATGAAGAATGGTGAATTCGTGGCCAATTTCGTGGGTCAACAATTTGGCCCACTGATGCACATATTGGAAAAGGATTTCCCATATGAGACAAATGAGATAGAGAAGGCAAGTTTGACGATGGAGAAATCCAAGACAATAAGACCTCCTAGAATAGGGGAAGCTTATGCTTGGCTTGAGTGCAAAATGGAAGATCACTTGGGTACTTGGGTGGTAGGACAAGTCTTGGAGGCAGAGATGAAAGATAAGTACGCAAAGAATGTTGTTGACCTTCAGAAGGCAAAACCGCTACAACACATATATGCAGAATACTTCACTACGGAGATGAAGATCAGAAGATACAAGAGAGCCTGATCATACCATTACCGACATGACGTGGCAATACGAACGCGTTCGTAAGCACGGTGCCCAAGCGTTATCGAAAACAAGTGACTTGCGTTGCGTCCTCGAGATTGCACAACGTAAGAGGTTTGATGAGGGGATGGGATTCGCGCACCAATTTACCAGTAAAAGCTGGGCCAGAAATTTCTCTTAAGCAGTTGATTGGCGGGCCCGCGGGGACTTGAACCTACCTAGTTGAATTTCTCGGATTCGGGAAATTGCAGCCTGACCTAGGTCAGCAACCGCTGGAGCGGTGCGGCCGCCGGGACTCAAATCGCTAGCAGTGGAAGTTGGACCCTCGGGAAATCTGTCTCGCATCTGAAGACAGCCGAGCAAAGCGGTATACCTTACAGAACCCAATGGTAGCCCGGGGGAGAACCAAACAAATCTGTTCGTATCTCTACGGCCGGCCGTAGGTTGAGGCGTATGCCTCGATCAGCATCTCCAACCAGGCTGCTGTTTCTAGTGTTGACTTCTTTTCCTATGCGGCTCCAAATTCTGGAACATAGTGAGAATATGCTTCAGCAACAACATTCCACATTAAGAGCGTCAAGACATTACTAGAGTGTCGCCACAATTGCTTAGAAGAGAAGAGTTCACAGGAAGCAGCAACGCTGCATGCAGAGAGGAACTATCGAAGCATCCGCATCATATGCTACATTCCCACAAACGCTATAGGCGAGTTTCTTCTCCCTATCTAGAGGGAGATCAACGATGTCGAAGCAGATCATAGCACCTTATCGAAAATCAGATAGCTTAGTGTTTTTGAGTGGAGTCACCGGAGAGCCTGGTGATTCAGAGACCCAAGTAGTCAATGCCTTTGAGAAAGTGAGACAACGCTTGAAGGAGGCAGGCACATCGATGGAGAACATAATCTCAGTAGTCGTTTACTTGGTGAATCTGAATGATCGAGAGACTGCTCTGAATCCTATCTGGGAGAAGTACTTTCCAACAAATCCGCCTGCTCGCACCACGGTTGAAGTAGGCTTGGGGAAAGGGAGACTGGTAGAGATTCAAGTAGTCGCTAACATGCCTCCCAGATGACCGAACCAGAACCGCCTTCTTGATGCTGAAGGTTGTGAAAGCATCGGCTTTAAGGAACTACTGGCAGATCATTCGTGACTCCACAGTAACGTGCGCGTACAATCTCAAGACTTAAAACCATGAAGTGGCTGATGACTTGCACAACATCCCATCGTGGTGTGATTGAGTGTTCAATCTAGCCAAAGCCAGAAAACTGATGGAAGAGAGAGGATTTGACTGTGTCGTCGCAACGTCTCACGACAATGTCTACTACAGTTCTGGAAGCGACATATCGACAATAGACATGCTCAAAAGACTTGCAGCAGTCATCATTCCACTGGACAAAGATCCAGTATTCGCTGTCCATGCCAATGAGCAGGTGACCGCTCATCAGGCAACATGGATCAAAGACACTCGAGTGTATGAGGGAGGTGAGTGGGAACCTCTCAGACCGATAGGATTTGTTGCAGATGTCCTGAGAGAGAAAGGGCTCGCACGGGCAAAGATAGGTATAGAACTATTCGACATTCAGGCGCTTTGCGCAGACCATCTAAGACAACTATTGCCATCCGCGGAATTCTCTGACTGTCAGCCAATCTTTGATAAATTGAGATCGGTGAAGTCACCCGAGGAGTTGGAGCTGCTGAGCCGAGCCAACATGGCGACGGCAAAGGCGATTACGGTTGCTTTTGAGATGGCTCGCATGGGCGATACAGAAAGAAACATAGCGCAAAACATGATGAATCTCGCTATCGAGTATGGAGCAGACAGTATAGCGTTCACAACTCTCGCGGCTGGACCGAACATATTCGAAACACATCATGTAGCGACCGGCTACAAGATCGAGGAGGGCGATTTAGTACATACGGACTTTGGAGCATTCTTCAAAGGCTACATGTCAGATATATCCCGCACAGCTGCGGTTGGTCGCCCTGATCAAACACAACTGAAGGCCTACGATATTGCCGTCCAAGCTGAGCGGGTTGCTGGTGAAACCATGCAAGAAGGGGCAAAAGTCATAGACGTCCATAACGCTGTGAAGAGACTCTACGAATCGGGAGGGCATCCATACAAGAGAGTGTTTGTTGGACATGCTATAGGCATAGGGTGTCATGAAATTCCATTCCTAGGGCCATCTCACGGAGACTGGGTCTTGGAAGCAGGAATGTTCTTCGAAGTGGAACCAAGTATCGTTATCGACTATGCTCGTGTTCATACAGAAGATTCCTTTATAGTCGGAAAAGGCCCGGCTAGGAATGTTTCGGAATACCGAGACGTATCGCAAATACAGGTAATCAAATGAGTGCACAACACGCTCGTCTTCCCGGTTTTTGCAGTACGGATCCGCATGCGTCTGGACCGTATTGCGGACCATCATAGCCTACAAATCGGCGCGTGTGAAAAAAGACATACTCATTGCTCGCGCTAAAGCCTCGACCCCTTAATCATGTTTGCCTAGCACAACGTACAGTTGTTGATTCGTCTGAACAGTAGATGCGAATTTAGGTCTGGCCGGTTGCGGTGTTGACTAGTCAAATGCGTTTGGGGTGGACCTTGGCTGTGTGGTCTGGGAGGTTGATGAATTTGAGTTTGGCTCCGCAGAGTTTGCAGATCGTCCACTCTGCGTGGGTGGTGGGGTTCATGAGGCTCTGATAACTTCTAGGGCGAACCATGCCTGTGAAGGATAGTCTAATATATGCAACACACATCGTCCCTTGACAGTTGGGGTCGACTATGTTCTATTCACCCGAGAAAGAGACCGATGAGACCGCATCGGACCAAAGCACCGAGATACTCAGGCAATTCCAGCAGGACACCTGGTTGTGGCTCAAAGGAGTTGTGGACCTGCATGTGTATTGTCTGCCATGCGTCTACATGAGACTCTTTGACGAGATCGAGATAGCAAAACAGTTTCGCGCTTTTGGCTACAGAGCCTTCGTCTCTAAACGTCATCACTGCTGCAATGCTGACAGCACCAAGCTCGTCATGAAGCATGTGCCGGGAATAAAGGTCTACGGGGGGGTCGTCTTGAATTGGTGTGTTGGGGGATTGAATCCACATGCTGTAGATGCTGCTATTCTTCTTGGCGCAAAAGTCATCTGGCTCGGAAACCAGCATGCCGGCACGTTGAACAAAAAGCCATTCTACACCAAGTACAACGTGCACAATCTGCCAAAGGACCACGTCTTGCTTGCTAGGAAGGTAAAGGATTTCATGGTTGCACCTCCGATTAATACAATAGATCTCGATACAGGCGAACTGGTTGCGGAAATGTATGACATCATAGATCTCATAGCTGAAGCAGGAGACATCATCTTGAACACGTGCCACATCTCCTACAGGGAGTGTGAGGCGGTCGTTCCTGCAGCTAAGAAGGCAGGCGTGGACAAAATCATGATTGACCATGCGCAGAACTTCAGTGTAGAGGAGAACAAGAAACTCGTCGAAGCAGGCGCGTATTTGGAGTTCGATGTCCCAAAGGATGAGTCGATGCACATCAAAGTAGCCGAGATGATAAGGCAACTCGGTGTTCAACACTGTGTCATAACGTCTGGTCACGGAGCAATTACACACAGTCACCCAATCGACGCCATGAGGCACATGATGATGTCGCTTCGTATGCACGGATTCAGCGAGAAAGAGGTAGACATGATGACAAAGGAGACGCCTGCAAAGCTGCTTAGTCTTGACGAAGAGCCAAAGCCATGGAGGGGCTTCATCTAAGATCAAATAGCCTCAGCGATTTGGTGCTTGAAAACTCTCGACGAATAGACGCCAGAGTCAGCGGTTCGAGGCAGGATACGCAGGCATTAACACCAGAGCCCTCCTTTTCCATTCCAGTCTGAAACGTCGCCACGTCGCCTGATTTCTGGCTCAACTGTGAGATGCAAACATGATCACCCAAAGGCCCCCTCTATCTCATCCATTTCGGGCGTCACCTCGATGAGTCGAGATTCCCAAAGGTATCAGAGATGTCTAAGAACATCAAACGCCATTTCGAGGTCAGAGCCTGATATGATCGATACTATCAGTAGGTTAGCTCCAGCTTCGCGATATCGATTCAACGATTGGGAGACCTCGTCAGGTGTACCGAATGGACAGAAGCTCTTAACAAGTTCCTCACTGAGCGATCTACCGGCCGCCTCAGTTCCTTCATATTTGACTTTCGTTCTGAGGGCTGGTAGTATAGCGATCGGAGAGTCTATTGACTTGAGCATGAGTTCTCCCCGCCCCTCTCGTGCCAAAGCCCTCGCAACATGTGGAGCAGCAAGGCTTCTGGCATGGCTCGGGTCCATGGAAATAGCCATCTGGACCGTGGCACATATCTCGAAACTCATTCGCAGCTTTGCTTGTCTGCGAGTATCTTGAACGAGATTAGCTGCACGCCGTACGTAAGACGGAGACATGCCAGCGCTGAAGAGAGCGCCATCTCCAATCCTTCCTGCCAACTTTAGCATCTTATCCTTTATGCCCGCTAGATAGATCGGGATGCCTTTCCGATAGGCTTCAAAGCCCAAACTGGCCCCCTGAAGAGAGAAGAAATCCGATTTGTAATCGAAAGTCTCTCCGGATAGAAGTGTCCGAATGATATGAACAGAATCCTCGACATATCTCAGAGGTTTCGTTTGATTCACACCTAGTCTGGCAAGGCGTTCAGGATTGCCACTGCCTATTCCCATGATTGCACGACCTCCTGAAAGCTCGTCGAGGCTGGCAATGAGGGAGGCCAGAAGAACTGGGGATCTTGTGTAGGGATTGACCACGTTCGGTCCTATTCTCATTCTGGATGTAGATGAGGCCATGCTCGCAAGCGCGATTGCTATGTCCCGCCCTTCACTAGGGTGATCAGCATACCAGACTGAGTCCAGTCCCGTCTCTTCCGCCATCTTCGCATGACGTATCATTTCTGGTAACGGTGTTTCCAAACTGGGTGCGATTCCCACCTTAATCATAGTACTCAACAGAAAGGCCTTCGCAATTGATCGTCTTTATAAGATAAGTGAGCGGCTACAAATGCAGCGATGAAACTTGCTTCTAAATGCCGATAGGGCAGTCAAAATCATGGAGAGGCTTGGACTGGACGCATTGGTCACCTCAAGTCCTCATAACATAAACTACGTTTCAGACATTAGACACGAGAATCGAACTCGTGTATTGATGTTCGCTGTGCTTTTACGAAGCAATTGGAGAGATTCCGTGCTCCTTATGCCTCTTGGTGACATGCGGGACGTCGCCGGCACGGACCACACATGGATCAAGGATCTCCGACCCACAGGTAAGTTCCTTGTCTACAAAGAAAAGGACGCAGAAATGGACCCGCGAGAGACTGACATTTGGAAAGTTGTGCTGAGGCCGAAACTGGATTCGATAGATGCCCTTGTACAGACGCTTGACGAAAAGGGCCTTAGAGGGAAACGTGTTGGCCTTGATGAATCTTGGTTGATGAAAAGCGTATATGATTTGATACAGAGCAAGGTTGAGAGAAATCTGGGAACACGTGTCGAGTCAGGATTCAGCGCATTTCGAGAAATCAGAATGGTCAAGACTGAGGAGGAGGTCAGACGCCTTAGAATATCAGCTAAGATAACGGAGGAAGCGATCGCGGCCGCATTGGACGTCGCGAAAGAAGGCGCTTCCGGAGAGGAAATCGTAAGAAGCTACATGAGAAAGGCTTGGGAGATGGGCGCCTATCCGACAAATGAAGGCATAGGCTTTGGGAGACTGGCCTTCTTAAACAATCGACAGAAACCTTCACGTCACCGACTTAAGAGAGGTGACCTAATACGATTCGATGCCTCATTGGTTTATGAGAGCTATTATTCTGACGTTGCGCGCACTGCAATTCTAGGTGAACCCACGACGAAGCAGAAGCGCATCTATGAGGCGGTGAAAGTCGGAAATGATGCCGCAATGGAATTGGTTAGGCCCGGCGTGAAGGTTTCACAGGTTTTCAAGGCAGCGGTCGAAGGCACAAGAAATGCGGGCATACCAGAATTCGACAGAAGTCACTGTGGCCATGGAATAGGAATAGAGCTCTATGACGACCCCCTCATTGATCCAACAGACGAAGCCGTATTCGAAGAGAACATGGTGATCGATATCGAGAATCCATACTATTCGATTGGATTCGGAGCGGCTCACGTGGAGGATACGATTTTGGTCTTGAGTAAGGGGCATGAGAGGCTGACCACAAGCAGCAGAGACCTCCTTGTGCTATAGGGCATGGGCGGGCTGATTGCATGAGCTTCGTTACAGGTCTTGAGTGTCTGAAATGCGGAGCTAAGTATCAAGATGAAAGAGTGTTCTCAGGTTGTCCGCGTTGTGGAACGGACAGTTTTCTGTCCACAGTTACTGTCTTCTACGACTACGATCGGCTTCAGGACAAAGTCGCTAGGAAGAGCATCGGACAGGGAGGCCGGGGAATTTGGAGATATTCTGAGTTACTGCCTGTGAGGCAGGATAACCATCGGATTACCTTGGGCGAGGGTAGCACACCTTTACTCAAGTGCGCATCCTTGGGCGAGGCTCTTGGACTGGACAATCTCTACGTGAAAGATGAGTCGAGAAACCCGACATGGTCTTTCAAGGATAGGAACTGTTGCTGCGCGATATCAAAGGGGCTTGAGCTTAACGCAAATGTTGCAGTGATCGCATCCTCAGGTAACCATGGCGCATCAACAGCAGCCTACGCCTCAAGAGCTGGAATGCAGAGCGTTGTTTTCGTCGAGGGATCGACCAATGACACTTTCATGACACAGATCCAAGCTTACGGAGGATTAGTGGTGCCGGTCACGACATCTGAGGGGAGATGGGCACTTATGGAGAGGTGTGTTAGGGAGTTAGGTTGGTATCCCACTGGCTCCTACACAACCCCAATGCCAACAGGTCATCCATATGGGATTGAGGGGTGCAAAACTCTCGGCTACGAGATTGTCCAAGATCTGAGGTGGAATGTCCCAGACAAAGTGGTCATCCCGCTGGGATTGGGAGAAGGATTCTATGGCACATGGAAGGGCTTCTGGGAGTTCAAGAAACTAGGACTGGTGGACAGTGTGCCTTCAATTGTTTCCGTGGAAACAGAAGGAGGAGCGCCACTAGCCAACGCACTGAGGAAAGGATTGGACTATGTGGAGAAGGTTCCTCGCGCGCCAACCGTTGCAACCTCCATCGCAACCAACATAACCAGCTACCAAGCTATGAGAGCAGTGAGAGACTCGGACGGCGCAGCAGTGACGGTCACTGATGAGGAGATTCTCACGGCTCAGAGACTTCTGGCGGCAAAAGAGGGGCTGTTTGCTGAACCGGCATCAGCGGCCGCGTTCGCCGGTGTCAAGAAGCTTAGAGAGGGAGGCGAACTGGAGAGGGATGAATCCATAGTAATAGTAATGACTTCCTCTGGATTGAAAGACCCTGCAGGTTCGATGAAGGTTCCGCGAGAGCTGTCAGTGATAGAGCCAGAGTGGGAGAATTTCCGAGACTTCATGAATAGAACCTACCACATGTCTCTCTAGTTGAAAGATGTCTAAACAGTCCGTTTCCTGCTGGAACCCCACCATCATGCTACAGTTTCAACTGATTTCATGCTCAGTCACCAGATGGCACGACTTGAGGCATTTGAGGACACATCGATACCATACGATCATTTCTGTGCCTGCCTGGAGTGAATGATTCTGCCGATCTCAGTGGACTAAACAAGTCTGAGGGCGGAAATAGGAGTTGCCAGTCAGAGCGAGGAATCGGCCACAGTCAGTCTTAAATCTTCAATGGTGGACGCAAAGATCCACTGATCAACTATGGATTGGCCTTACCGAAGCAAGATCCTCGAAAGACTTGGAGTCAGGTCTATGATCAATGCTCAGAATTGGTCAACGAGCATTGGTGGAACCTACTTGGAACCCGAAGTGGTCGAGGCTATGGCAGAAGTTTCCAAGGTCTTTGTTAACATGCATGATTTGATTGACAAAGCCTGCAAACGCGCGGCAGAACTCTGCAAAGTCGATGCAGCACATATTACCTCCGGGGCCGCCGCGGGAATCACCATGTCCACGGCCGCCTGCATCGCTGGAAGAGACCCTGTTAAATGGTCCAACCTGCCTTTCACTGACGACCCTCCAATAAACGGAAGGAATCAGATTCTCATACAGACAAACCAGTCAGCCTATGAAGAACAGTATGCCGCGGGTGGGGGACGACTAGTCAGGGTGGGCGGGCCCGGAGGTACGAGCGCCACTGAGCTAGAAATGGCAATCAATGAGAAGACAGCGGGCATTGCAGCGGGTTACCATTACAACACAACACCGAGGGGGTGGGTATCTTATGAAAGCTTGACAGGAATTGCCAAGAGGCATGATCGGCCCTGCTTCTGTGACTGTGCTGGCGCTTTTCCCCCCTTTGAGAATCTGCATAGAGTCATAGAATGGGGCTTCGATCTCGCAATATTCAGTGGTGGAAAGGGAATTCGCGGACCACAAGATACCGGACTCATACTCGCCGGTGGTGACCAAGGAATTGAACTGATTGAAGAGATCAAGAAGCAATCATCACCAAACATGGGATTTGGAAGAGCTTACAAAGTAAGCAAAGAGAGCATCGTTGGCCTTGTGACGGCGCTTGAACTCATACTAAGCCGAGACGAACAGGCGGAGTACCAGAAACAACTGGCGAAGGCAGAGTACATGGCCAAACGCCTCGAAGATATTCCGGGAGTCTACGTTAGCGTAGTACCAAACGACGGGAAGACATATGAGCATCCAATGATGGCTCGTACACCCACAGTTAGAATAGACATTGATAAAGAAGCACTTGGCCTGACAACGGTTAGAAGTGTGTACGAATGGATGCAGAAGGGTGATCCAGGGATCTTCATCAGGTTTCCAAGATTCGAAGATCGAGAGTTCGGACCTTTCACAAACAGAGCATCAGTCTTCCTCTTTACGTACTTTCTGCGGAGTGGGGAAGAGAAAATCGTCGCAGAAAGGATGAGGGACGTTCTTACACGACATCCGTGGAGGAAATAGCTCTAAGCTTCTTTGTCAAGATCCTACTATTGACAGGAGTGACATCCTTACCATCCGCATGAGAAGAGGCCTGCGTAGAAAGCGCTTAGCCCGCTCCACTGCCAACGTGACGAGGATCTAGATGAAGAGAGTTCCAGTCGATGCGCTTTAGTGCACGTCAAGAGACTCAAAGGGGAGAGGGGACGGAGCCAGTTCAGCTTGGAGCCTTCGCTTTTTTCCGTTTCCGGAAAAGCAGTGCCCCAGCGATAACCAGCACCGCAATGACTCCTGCTGCGTACAGAGCATATGGCGGTCTTGAAGCTTTCGCGGCTTCACTTACCAGTGTTAGAGCCTTGCTGTATTCTCCTGCATTCAATGCCTGCTTCGCTTCGCTGAGCTTCTTTACAGCATCGCTGACATCATACATTTGCCCTTGCAATCTCTTGATCTCAGCCTCAGCCTTCGCGATTTCTTCTGCTATACCCTCTGGAGAAAGCTCGCTGCCTTTCTTCCACCAGACATTATCTTGTCGTTCTCTCATGCCTCCGTAGATTCCCGCGGGTATCCCGACGAAGTCATCCCTGTAAGCCGACCAGTTGTCAGGTTCTACGAGCCAGATCAAAGGCAGATCCCGCACAAGTATCTCTTGTAGCTCTTTGTACATTTCCAGTCGCTTGTTCTCGTCCACTTCTCTTTGAACCTTCTGGAAAAGTTCGTCGATCCGCGGATTGCTGTACTGCATACCGTTTGTGAATGAACCTTTGCCTATTTGTGAGGTCAAATAGGCTCTAGCAGCACCCACGCTCGGTTCAGCCAAGGTCGACATCGATCGCCACAGAGCCATATCGTAATCGAATTTGGCCCAGACGACATCATACATAGTTGCTGGCTCCATTGGTTTCAGAACCAGGTCGATGCCGATCTTAGTGAATTGCTCGCGCAGAACCTCAGATGTCTTCACTTGCGAGAAGTCCGCCATGTCGTAAGCAAACGGGACCTTGAGCCTGATACCGTCAGGCCCCTTTTTCAGTCCTATTTCATCTAGCAATTGATTGGCCTTTTCACGATCGAGTTTGTAGACAATTGTTGTGTTGGTTGCAGGGTTGAATATTGTCTTCATGAAGCTGTGTATCGGACCACTGGCCGGGTTACCCTTTCCATAGAAGGCCTTCGCGATTATCTCCGTTTTATCGACCGCGTGAGCGACAGCCTGCCTGAACTTGAGGTTGTTGTAAGGCTCGCGCTTGAGGTTGAACATTATGTTACTACCGATTGTGTTGAAACCCTCGTCCCCAAGGTTAGTCACCACGATTCCAGGAACCTTTCTTAGTCTGTCTACCTCACTCAGGGGCAAGTACATAGGAAAGTAGTCGATTTCACCCTTCTCTAGCGCCAAGATGGCACCCATTGGATCACGTGCAACGGGTTTGATTATGATCCTGTCTAGGTATGGTCTTCCTTTCTTGAAGTACTTCTGGTTCTTGACCAGTGTGATGTGATCTCCCTTGACCCACTCGACGAACTTGAAAGGCCCGGTTCCGATTGGAGGCTTCTCACCAGTTGCATATGGATTCGTTCTAGGATCACTTCCCTCGAAGATATGCTTCGGTCCGACTCCTGCGTTGAATAGTCCTAGGAACTTGATGAGAGGGGGGAAAGCATACTTCAATCTGAATACTGCCGTGTACTTGTCCGGTGTATCGACTCGCTCAATGCAGCCAAAGCTCTGCTGTCCGGTTGGGTGATATTTGGGCAGTAGCTCTTCAAAGCTGTACTTGACGTCAGCGGAAGTGAAAGGTGTGCCATCATGCCATTCAGCATTCTTGACAAGGTGCCACGTGTAAGATAGGCCATCCTTCGATATCTCCCACGATTCGGCCAGTTCCGGCCTCTCGCTTCCATCCAGATTGTAGTCGATCAATGTGTTGAAGATCTGACCAGTAACGAAGTGGGCGTAGATAGAAGTTGTTATGCTGGGCAGCAACGTAGGCGGGTCGCCGGGATTCGCGACAATCATTGTTCCGCCATATCGAGGCTTCTGCTCAACTGCTTGAATAGGATTGGAAAGGAACACGAGTGTTATCAGAAATGCAGCAGCAAATAGTGTCTTCATCTGTTTTCCCTTAGGCGCATGTGCGCCGACCAATATTCTCAACCTGCATACTTAATAAGTTTTGCAAACGCGTCCGATCTTGATTGTTTTGACTCATTCAGCTGTGTGTGTGGCACGCAACTTTGTGGCCGCTGCCTACGTCGACAAGCTCAGGTTCCTTTGACATACAGCTCTCTTTCTTTATTGGGCAGCGGGTGTGGAAGCGACATCCCGGCGGCGGTGTGATGGCAGAGGGAACGTCCCCCTCCAAGATGATCTCACTTCTGCCCCTCGTCGCTTCAGGATCAGGGATAGGAGTAGATGAGAGAAGTGCCTTGGTATAGGGATGCATTACATTCTCGAACAATTGCTCCGTGTCGGCAAGCTCAACGATTTTTCCCAGATACATCACTGCCACTCGATTGCAGAGAGATCTGACAACCGCCAAGTCATGGGTGATAAACAGGTAGGTTAACCCAAGGTCTCGCTGAAGTTTCTTCATCAAGTTTAACACTTGAGCTCTGACCGACATGTCCAATGCGGAAACAGGTTCATCAGCAACAACGAATTTCGGCCTCAGGGTAAGCGCTCTTGCTATTCCAATCCGCTGTCTCTGACCACCGCTGAACTCGTGGGGAAATCTATCTAGATACAAGCTCGCCGGGGTTAGGCCTACAAGTTCCAGCAGGGTACTGGCTTCCTTCTCGATCTCTTTGTCATCCACGATGTGGTGAATTCGTAATGGAGTGGTCAGAATCTGTCGTATGGACTTTCGAGGATTCAGTGAGGCGAAGGGATTTTGAAAGACAATCTGCATCTGTCGCCGGAATCGCAACAACTCATCTCCACCGAGTTCGAAGATGTTCTTGTCCATGAAGTAAGCTTGGCCTGATGTAGGTTCCAAGAGTCGAACAACTAGACGGGCTGTCGTCGTCTTACCACATCCGCTTTCTCCAACGAGACCAAGCGTCTCTCCCTCCTCAACATGGAAGCTTACACCATCAACCGCGTGAACAACGCCTTTTCTTCGTTGGAAAAGGCCACCTTTCACGGGAAAGTGCTTTCTAAGCCCCTCGACTCGCAAGATACCGTTCATTCTTTCTCACTCTCATACAGCCAACAGTTAACACAGTGGCTGGGCTCAACCACGAATGATGGAGGAGGTCTTTCGCAGCAAACACTCATAACGTTCGGGCATCGCGGATGAAAGCGACAGCCTGATGGTGGATTCATCAGGTCTGGCACCACTCCATCGATTGTAGGCAGAACTTCCTTGTACTTATCTATTCTCAGAATCGAGCTCAACAGTCCAATTGTGTAGGGGTGTTTAGGTCTTTGGAAGATTCCGTAGACATCGGCCGTTTCAATGATTTTGCCAGCGTACATCACGCAGACCCGATCACAAATCTCAGCAATGATGCCCAGATCATGTGTTATCATGAGAATCGAGCTGCCAAAATCTTTCCGTAGCCTCCTGATTAGCCTCAGAATCTGAGCCTGCACGGTGGCATCCAATGCCGTTGTGGGCTCATCCATGATCAGTAGGGAAGGCTCACAGGACATTGCCATGGCGATCAGTACACGTTGCCGCATTCCCCCACTCAGCTGATAGGGATAGTAGTTGACAACCTTGTCAGGAGATGGAATCTGCATACGTTCAAGCATCTCGATCGCTCTTTGCTTTGCTTGAAGTCCAGACACCCGTTGGTGTTCGACAAGAACTTCTGTCATCTGCTCGCTGATCCTCATTACAGGATTGAGGTATGTCATTGGGTCTTGAAAGACCATTCCAATCTCCCTCCCTCTGATCTCACGCATTTCATCCTTAGAGAACTGAAGAAGATCTTTTCCTCTCAGAAGGATTCTCCCTTGGACGATTCGACCAGGCGGGCTTGGAACCAATCTCATTATCGAGAATGCTGTCATAGTCTTTCCACAGCCAGATTCACCAACAAGTCCGACTGCCTCATTTGCATCGATATGTAGCGAAACGTCGTCCACAGCCTTTACAATCCCCTCTGATGTGAAGAAGTATGTCTTCAGCTCCTCAATCTTCAACAGATGGCTCGTCAAGCTTGCATACTCCTATCGTTCCTTCAGTTTCGGATTGAGTGCATCATTAAGTCCGTCTCCCACGAGATTCAATCCAAGCACCGTTAGAAAAATCGCCATTCCAGGAAAGGAAGCCATCCACCAAGCTTGCCTGAGAAATCGCTGAGCATTGTTCAGCATGTACCCCCAACTAATCATGCTAGGATCTCCCAGCCCTAGGAAGCTGAGACCCGCCTCGACAAGAATGCCGCTCCCAACCTGAAGTGACGAATTCACTATGATTGGAGGTAGCGCATTTGGTAGGATCTCCGAGAAAACGATTCTTAGATGCCCCATTCCAAGAGCAGTAGCGGCCTCTATGAATTCCCTCTCCTTTAAAGAAAGATACTCGGCCCTCACAAGCCGAGCGGTCACTGGCCAACTCAGAATGCCTATTACGAAAATGACATTCCAAACGCTTGCACCAAACAGTGCTACGAGTATGAGGGCCATGAAAAACCGTGGAACCACCTGAAATACTTCCGTGATTCGCATCAACATGCTGTCAATTCTTCCTCCGTGATAGCCAGAAAAAGCTCCGATCAATGTGCCGATGAATGTTGACGTAGCGGCTGCCATGAATCCGACCAATAGCGACACTCTGCTTCCGTATACTACACCACTGAACACATCTCTTCCGAGGTCATCCGTACCCATCGGATACTCATCTGACGGTGGGATGAACCGATTCGCAACGAGACTGAAGGGAGCATTTGACACTATGCGAGGAGCAAAAACCGAGACCAAGATGAAAAAGCATACAATGATAAGGCCAACAACCGCGGCCCGGTTCTTCTTGTATCTGTTCCAGAACTGCACGATCCTGTGCGGTCTCTCTCGCAGCCCCCGCTCCGCCAGCAACTCAAGATCGTCAGAAGATCTTGTTCTATCTGACAACAGCATCTACCTATGTCTTATCCTTGGATCGAGTAGACCGTAGACGATGTCCGTAGCGAGGTTGGCTATGATCACCGATATCGAAATGACTATGAAAAGCCCCATCAACACCGGATAGTCCCGCGTGTAGATTGAGTCGTACATCAATCGTCCGAGGCCAGGCCAACTATACACAGTCTCAGTAAGTACCGCTCCAGCAATCATGAACCCCAACTCCATCCCGATCACAGTAACCACAGGCAGTAGTGCGTTCTTCAAGGCGTGACGATACACTATCCTTCTCTCGCTCAAGCCCTTGGAGAATGCGGTTGTGATATAGTCCTCTTGCAAGACCTCAAGCATGTTTGCTCTCGTCAAGCGTGCGATCAGTGCTAGATGATAGATCGCCAGACTGCTCGCAGGCAGCACCAGGTGATGCAGAACATCCAGAACATATTCAATGCCTGTCAGGTCAATGCGGAGTGAGGTTATCCCTTGGGCGGGAAATATGCCCAGCCAAAGTGCAAGGACGATGAGTAGCATTTGAGCAAGCCAGAACACCGGCAGAGAATATCCCATAAGTGACCCTGCCGTGATTAGGTTGTCTCTAATCGAGTACGGCTTGGACGACGAGACCACCCCAACCACTATTCCCAATACTGATGCCAGCAGGGCTGCAGTCCCCATCAGTAGTAGCGTGGCTGGAATTCTCTCTGCGATTACTTGGATGACGGGTTGTCTAAAGAAGTAGGAGCGGCCCAGATCCCCCTTGAGCACATTTCCAATATACATCACAAGCCGCTCGTGAATCGGCCTGTCCAAGCCATAGTGAGCCCTCATCATGTCGTAGTACTCTGGATCTCCGAACTCACCTGCGATGAAGACTATGGGATCACCTGGGGCAGTATGAATGAGAACGAAGTTCAGTACTATTACGACGAAGATTAGTGGAATTGCTTGGAGTATACGTGAGAGGACATAGGATTTCAGAGAGTATCCTTCTTGGCTCACTTTGACACCACCAGACAGGGTGAAACATTTTCCTGAAATGCTAGTTCGTAGGCTTCTTGAGTAGGGCGCCATGCCTTTTCAATCAACGATTCGATTCCCCGTAACCTCACGTACCAACTGAAATTGACTGCGACATTTCCCTCAGTTTCTGCATAGCGGAAAGGGCAGCTATCCAACTTGTCTTAGGGTTTGTCGGAGAAGGAAGGTTCTCAACCCTGACAGTAATCCTGCCTGCGGCTCCTTCGGCAGATATCTCATGGATATTTCTCTCCACAGTGGGGTCGACGATGACTCTGACAAGCGTTTTCTGACTTCCGATTCCTGCTAGGCTGAGAGCAGCTGCGACGTTCACGTTTGCAGGGAACGAGGCGGCGGCATCGCTTGCTGGCCCCTCGTATATCTGCGTGGGTTTCTCAATGGCTCGTAGATCTATCTTGTTCCTGACCACGTAGGGTGCTCCTTCAAGAGCCTTTGGTGGCTTCCGGGACGTTATGATAACCCGTTGGAGACCGACTGTCGATGCTGCCTTTATCCAGTCGAGGCCTCCGATCGCTCCTGATGGAACACATATTTTCGCTTCGCTCTTCCTCAGCATCTTTTCTACTTCCTCATAGAATTTGCTGTCGGCAAGAGCACCGACGCTCATGATCATTACGTGCTTGCCAGTTGTCAGAGCCTTGGGAATAATAGCTTTGGCCGCTTTCTGTGAGGCTGCCTCTATGACCAGATTCACGGTTGAGTCGTGAATGATGTCGTCCGAGTTCTCGGCGATTCTTGGCTCAATTCCGAGTTTTCGGCAAAGTGAAGTGGCTCTCTCTTTGACCTCATCATAGACTGCTACAAGTTCCATGCTACCTTTCATTTCTTGTTCGATGAACTCAGCTAGACTCGTACCAATGAATCCGCAACCTATGAGGGCGACTTTCATAACTTTTCTTCCTGAACTCTGCTAGACCCAACCAATAGTATTTACGTCTGGTTGCTAGAAGTGTCTTTGCTTAGTTGTAGTGCTGAGGTCTACGAGGTTTCTCAACAGTTCAACGAGAGAATAGGTCATGGCCCCTGTTCCGTCAACGGTTGGTGTGCATCCTGTGGTTGAGCCATCTTCGCATCCAGTATTGGCGCAGTTCATGAGAATTCGTCTCTCCATTTCCGATGTATGCATTATCGACGGCGTGCCTAACAGTATCGCCATACATGCTTCAACTCCGTAGGCTCCCCAATTGGATGTCGAGGCAGGAATCAGAACATCGGTCTCGACAATCGAAGCGATGCCTGCACCGCATGGGCACTGACATTTGGCTCCGAAAGGCTGGATCTCTCTCACAGCATCGTATATGTTGCCGAATCCAATCTCATTTCCATTGTCCCCGATGCCAATCGTCAGAATACCCCGAGATTTCGCCTCGTCTATCAAATAGTCCAGCTTTGCTTCCGTGTCAGTTCGAGCTGTCCCCATAACCGAGTGATAGTGGCCTGCCTTGTTCCTACCCTTTCTCTCAACGGCAACTACTGCAGATGGACCTGTCTCATCCAACAGCCTCCTCGCTTCTTCCTTAGACTCCTCGACCCCGGCACGTGAAAACCCGCGGATCACAACGCTGTGAGGTCTCTTCTTGGCTATACCAAGCTCTAACGGAACGAGCCCTGCTCCAATACATGTCTGAGTCATCACATCTGATGTTTCTCGCTCTGAGACAAGAACTGGTTTTGCACCAAGAGCTACATCGAGAGCTCTAGCCAGTCCAGCGGCTCCAGGAGGACCATCTGTCTCACCTCTCGGAAGGAAGACAGGATGCAGAACGCCTGTCAAAAGAAGAACACATGAGCCGTCACCTACTCTCTCAGTCAACTTCTCTGCTGCAAGAAGCGTCAGGGGTCTTCCATGTCTTCTCAGCGCTGCCTCATACAAGAGATGGATTTTTCCCGCTCTGAATTTTCGTTCTTCAATGCCAGACGGTAGAGCACCGGCCGGAACTGTTGGAGGAGTAATCACAGACGTAACAATCTTGTCAACCGAGCATCCATAGTCGAGAATCCAGTCCGGAACAACCTTCTTCCAATCACTCACGTAATCCACCTTCTGCAATATTGAGTTATGCAAGATTCATATTAGTCTGGTGGAGCCCGAAGCTTAGTTTGTTATGAACCTGCACTGGGCTCTCTCGACTGGAGAAGATTGGTAAGCCTTTTTAGATGACATACATCGACACATGAGCTTCTGGCGGGCGGTCATTTGGACAAGAATAAGGAGATTGTCGAAATACTGGTTTTGACTAGTACCTAATCACTACCAGCCGATCGAGTCCCGAGGGTCTCACTTCTCCAGACAAGAGTCGGAATTTGCACAGAATAGACATATCATACAAGATTGAGTAGTGGCCTGGGCTACTGCATATTTCCTGAGTCCAAGAAATTCACCGCTAGAGGTTCAGGTCCCCGCGGATGCGCCATTTATGAGATTACAGGATTGATCTGTGCTCGAATGATCATCTGGCCGTGAGGACCGTTTGAAAAGGACCCGGATGAAGTTTGTGGCGGGCCCGTCGGGACCAGACACGCTCCAAGCGTGGCGCGTCTACCTTATTCTCGTCACGCATGTCATACACATCCCATATTCCCCTAGACATCACTGCACCTTCTCTTTTGTCTTTCCACCTGTCGCATAGAGTTTGAATCTGTTGGATCCGCGTTTCGACGGACATGCGTATTGTGATCTTCTGCGATAAGTGCGCGCAAAGGAAGAGATTGACCAGTGGT
>Ga0315280_10003654_pt1 | contig 23433 bp, 19 predicted proteins | sample YL17G06_40_MG_FD_203697 | JGI IMG/M metagenome (GOLD analysis project Ga0315280, IMG submission 203697) | Sediment microbial communities from Yellowstone Lake, YNP, Wyoming, USA - YL17G06_40 | ecosystem: Environmental > Aquatic > Freshwater > Lake > Sediment | place: USA: Wyoming | collected... | reverse complement strand
TGTAGCGGTTCGATTCATCGAATCTCTTTCCATTGTCAGGGCGAGCGAAGCGAAGCAATCTCTATCAAAGATTCAGAGTCTTGATTTCAGCCACGTCTTTAGCCTGAGGCTCGGCTTGAGCTTGCCCCTCACCCGAGCTAGTTTCAGGTAGCTTTCCATTAACGTCTCCGGCACATCCGGTTGTTCGGAGGATGGCTTACGCACCAAAGTTAATGCTTTTGTTGGGCAGGTGGAAACGCAGAGGCCACAGCCGATGCAGCGGCTCAATTCGGCAGCAATCTTGCTTCCATCGTCCAGCCGCAACGCTTCCATCTGGCATCGATCCAAGCATATACCGCACCCGTCACATAATTCATCGTGGACAGACACCCTGAATGGGGAAGAAACGATACTGGCAGGCTGGGGATGCCGCTTAATGGTCCGGAGGACTCCGCAGCAGCAACCGCAGCAGCAGCAGATGTTCCCTATTTTTTGGGAATTGCTTGGCTGTAAAACCAACCCCTTTTTATCAGCTTCCTTGAGGATGCGGAGGGCTTCCTCCTGGTCGATCATCCGACCGAGGCCGTTTTTCAGGTAATAATCGGCTCCATTGCCAAAGACCAAGCAGGACTCTTCTGGTTTATTGCAGCCTTCTCCTGCTATCCGTTTTTCTCTGCGGCAGATACAAGGCGCGACCAGAATTCTTCGATGGGAGCGCACGAGCTCCTCAGCCATTTCGTAGGGCATGACTTTATGTTCGACCGGAATGCTTTGCCCGACAGGAATGGTGCGCAGCTGAGGAGCTTTTTTCCAGATTTCAAAGTTGAGCAAGGAAGGGATGTATTCCCCCATATCCCGGACAAAGTCTCGATCGAGAGCGTTGACATGAAATTCCCATATGCCGATAACAAACTGCCAAGCCATATATTTTGGAGGGCTATCCTTTGGCTGGATGCGGTAGATCAGTCCCTTTTTGGCCATGTCCTCGAGCTTTTGCGCTATTTCATCTGCCGGAAGATGGAGGCGCTTGGCGATTCTAGCCGGTTCCTCTGGAAAAGGCGTCAGGCGCAGAGCTAGTCGGGCTTCCTCAGGCGTAAACAGGCGACGCAGGATTCGGAGCTCGACGCCGCTCTCTGTGGAGGGAAACCCTCCTGGCATATCGTCAAGATGTTTGGCCAGTTGCTCATAGATGTCTTTTATCATGTTGACTCCTAAAAGGGGACTGTTCACAGAAGCGTCCCCTTTTTATCACCTATGTCAAGGATACTTTTACCAGCTTCTTTACCCTCGATTAGAGCTTATCCGAATATTCGGGCTTGGTCCGACCCCCGCGTTCCCGCGTTCAAGGATAGGATTTAGATGATAACTAAGGGAGCTTCCCTTCCTCCCACTCCTTCATGATCTCGGCGAAGCATTGGAGTCCACTCGGGATGACGGCGCCGTAGCCATGACCGGGCTGGGTCCAGGCGCCGGCAAGATAAAGGTTTTTGATAGGCGTTTGGTGAGGAAGCCGTCTCGGCATGGAGTTATCCAAGGTCTGATCCCAGCCGTAGATCGCTCCGCGGTAGTTGCTTGTGTAGCGCACGTTGGTCAAAGGCGTCCCGATTTCCTTCACTCCAATGGCCTTCGATAGTCCGGGCAGGAGGGTTTTTTCAACTTTTTTGATCAGGACATCGGCCATTCGCTCTTTCTCCGCCCAGTAGGCGTCCTTTTTGCCCGCAAAATAATCGGCCTCGAACTTTTTCCAGGGCTCATATCCCTGGAGGACGATGATGTTGATTGTATTTTTGCCTTCAGGAGAATACCCCTTGTAAAGGTTGTCGTAGAGAGTCAGGCCGAAGCCCGGGTTTTCCATATCACCCGCGAGCGCCGCCCGGTAGCTCTCCTCGATGTCGTACCCTGGATCATAGAAGATCTCGCTGTCGGTGATTCCAACTTCGCGGACCAAGTCTTTCTTCAACCCCAGGAAGACCTGGAAGGAGGAAAGGCTGACACTGAAGCCGTCCAGCTTGGCCAGATAATCCTTCAGGTATTCCTTCTCGTCCATCATCTTGTGAAACGTGTCGTAACCGTTGGCGTTGGAGATAACCACCTTTCCCGTATATTCTTTTCCGTCGGCCGTTTTCACACCATAAGCAGCGTGGTCTTTGACCAGGATGTTTTCCACTCGCGTCCGCAGCAGGACTTTTCCGCTATGCTCTTCGATAAACTGCACGAAGGCATCGCTAATCTTCTGCGATTTGCCGACGGGGTAATAGCCGCCCTGAGCAAGATATCCCACCAGAGGCATGGCATAATAGATGCTGGCGAGTTTAGACGGCGGAAGGCCGAAGTATCCCCAGAGCGAAGAGACAATGGCCTTCAGCTTGGGAGACTTGATATAGGCGTCCTGGAACTGCCCCCACGTGCTGATGACACTTTTAAAGAGGTACGGATAATCCTTGGGAAAAGATGACATATCGACTTTGCCGCCCGCACCTGAATATTTATTGAGGTCTGAAACGAGGCTCTGCATCGCTTGGAAGAGGTTTCGAATGCCCTCTGCTTCTTCGGGAAAATACCCGGCTAGGATTTTGATGTATCCCTCGATGTCTTTTGGCGGTACGCGGATATCGTAGTCTGGGAAAATGGCCCGATAGAGGACTTTGTGCGGCACGAATTCGATATCTTTTATCTCGGGGAAGCCGGGGATGAGGTTGTGGACGCCAGCGCGTTCGCTGACCATGGTGGAGTGAAGCGAGACATCAAATACGAAGCCTCCGGGGCGTTTGAAGGTGGTGGCATAGCCGCCGGGAACAAAATGTTGCTCCAGGACGAGCGGTTTGAATCCCTGGCGGGCAAACGCGGCAGCGCAGCTCAATCCTCCCAGCCCTCCTCCGATGATGATGGCGTCCCACTGGTCATCTGATGTGGAAGTGCACTCGCTCCTGGGAAAGGAATCCCAGTCGAGAGCCAGAGCGGGAATCCCAGCGAGCATGGCTTTCAAAAAATCTCTTCTAACGATTTTTGCTTTGAGCATTGTCCTTCCTTTCACTTTTCATCTTCCGCCATTATCAAATCGGCGGTGGGCAAAGTCAATAGGATTTGACATTTCGTTTTGGCGCGATTAATCTTTTCTCTTCTCCAATTTTTTAAAAAAGGAGGAGGTATGGCGATAAAGTCTTCGGCTGGGCCAACGGCGACAGGGCCACAGTCGGCGTGGCGGCAGAGGGAATTGGTGAAGATGGATTCAGCAGTGCCTGGCTCAACTCCACGTCCATCGACAACGAGGCGAAAGTCATCTCCGGCGAGGCTGCAGGAACCAAAGGTTTTACATCGGGAGACATTCCGGCTCGGACGACCTCGTCTGGTTCCCGAAGAATGCCTCGAGAAGATCGCTTTGAACGACAGAATTCAAGTTAAAGCCCGGGGCGTCGGGCTGAAGATCGAAGGCCTTGAAGACGTCAGGGTGAATAAGCTTTCCCCCGAATTGCTGGAAAAAATGGGGATAAAGATAGAGCGTGGCCAGCCTGTCGTGCCCGTGGTGATGGAGATCCCGGGGCATATCATGGGCTCGGGGCTGGGATTTCCGTTTGTTGAGGCGCTTAATTGCGATGTTCAGACGACCTGTCCGGAAAACGTCGAGGAGTACGGCCTGAAGAAGCTCAGGCTCGGGGATCTCGAGGCGATCAAAGGCCATTATGATGTCTACGCGCCCGGGAGATATGAAAGGGCTGTGTCTATCGGCGTCGTCATCCACGGATTCAGCGACTTGGCCAGGCATAGCCTGGGCATGAACCCGATGCTTAGTGCCCTGCCGGGCAAGATAAAAACGAGGCTCGACCCGAACGCCGACACCGCCTACTATCTTGGAATCAGAGCCAAATAATTTAAAGGAGAAGGGGATGGAATATTTTGAGCTCATCCGGCGGCGATATAGCGTGCGCGCTTATCAATCGAAACCAGTGGAGGAGGGAAAACTCAATAAGGTGTTGGAAGCGGCCATTCTGGCTCCGACAGCGGCCAACCGGCAGCCTTTCCGGTTGATTGTCATTCAGACGGCGGGACGAGAAACGGAACTCAAGCGTGTCTATCTCCGGGAGTGGTTTGTGCAGGCACCGTTAGTAATTTGCGCCTGTGCTGTGACGGCGGAGGCCTGGTCTCGAAGGGATGGAAAAAATTACGCTGAAGTGGATACGACGATCGCCATGGTCCATCTTATCTTGGCTGCGCACGACCTTGGGCTGGGGACGTGCTGGATTGCAGCTTTCGATCCCGCAGCGGCAAGAGAATTATTACAGTTGCCCGATGGTTTAGAACCCGTTGCCTTCACCCCCTTGGGCTATCCTGCTGATGAATGGAAGCCAAAAAAGAGACGCCCTCTGACAGACCTCATCCAGTACATCCGATGACTTCGCCAGATTGCTTCACTTCCTTCGAGCGCCCTCATGACAGAAAAACAAGATGCGAGGAACTAAGTGTCGTGGCGATCTCATTGCTACCTAGCTAATGACATTTATTGTTTTTGTAAAAGTGATATAATATCTTCTCCTAAGAAGGGAGGAAGATATGGATATGGTCATAAAGAATTATCTTGTCGGCCTGAAGCTGGAGGAAGCGCAGCAGTTCAAGAATATGGTGGTGGTTCCGCTCGCCATGTCGCCCGATGGCGGGCCGGAATACATGACGCTCAAGGAAGCACTGGAGAAAAACCTGCTCATTGTAAGCGAAGTGAGCGAAAGCGGGGCTGTCCCTCAGCTCCAGGTGAGTAACAAAGCAGAAATTCCTGTGCTTCTGCTCGATGGCGAAGAGCTTGCAGGCGCCAAGCAAAATCGCGTCCTCAACACGACGATCCTCATTAAAGAAAAGTCAGAGATAGTAATTCCAGTCACCTGCACTGAGCAGGGGAGATGGGCGTATGTTTCGAAAACATTTCATGACTCAGACACGATGATGTCCACCAAGTTGAGAATGATGAAGGCTCAGACCGTCTCAGATTCGCTGAAGAACTCGCGCGAATTCCGGTCGGATCAGGGAACGGTGTGGGAGGGAATCCGGCAGATGGCGCATGAGACGCAGGCTGAATCCAAGACCGGCGCCATGAAGGATGTCTATGAGGCAAAAATGGCCGAGCTCGATGAGTACCTGAAAACTTTTGCCTGCGTGCCGCAGCAGAGGGGGCTGCTGGCGTTCATCAACGGGGAGGTTGTGGGGTTTGATTTTATCTCGAAAGAGGAGGCTTTCCGAGTCCTCTATCCGAAACTTGTGAAGAGCTATGCCATGGAGGCGATTCTTCAGGCAAAAAACGAGGCTCCCAAGCTGAAAGCGGATGCTGGCAAGGCTTTTTTGGAAGAAGCGGTTCAATGCGAAGAGAAGAAATATGAATCAGTGGGGATAGGCTGGGATTACCGGTTTGAGGGCAAGAATGTGGTAGGGTCTGCGCTCGCGGTCGAGGACAAAGTCATCCACATGGCATTCTTCAGGATTACGGAGAGCGAGAAGGCCGGGCGGATAGCTGAGCTGAGGCGTAGGCGCGGGTTTAGGGTATAGAAAATGGCCGGCAACCATGGATATATGTATCCTTATATTTCGGTAGGCACAAATTTCTGGATTTTTTATGCGGAGATGGTTCACCCTTTGCAGAACAAAGAGGAGCCAACCTACAGGTTGGGCTTCAGCTTTTCATTCTAACTTTTAGAGCTTTTCAATCTATGATCGCCTGATAAGCCAGCCTTAATGTTTTCTGGTCCAGGTTGAGATCTCCGGCTGGGTGAAGCTGACCCATGAAGATGGTGATCATGTCTTCTTTGGGGTCGATGATGAAAGCAGTATAGAAAAATCCTCCCCAGTAAAAGGAACCGACGGAGCCTAACTCGCTGAGGTGTTTAGGCTCAGCGTTAACGCCAAACCCGAGCCCGTAACCTGCGTCATCGAGCTTGCCCCAAACATGATTTTGCGTTATTAATTCAACGGATTTGCGGCTAATCAAGCGCACACCATTCAGTTCGCCGCTATCCAACATCATCTGACAGAAGCGATAATAATCTTCAGCCGTTGAGCAGAGGCCGCCGCCTCCAGAAAAGTAAGTTCGCTGTCCGCGGAGGGGATAATCGGCTGAGTAAACGAAGTCGCCTTCGACAATAGGCTTGTCAGGGAAACGCTGGAGCCCTTTTTCCGGATAATAGGTATACGCTGCTGCGAGACGTGTGACTTTGTCATCTGGCAAAAAGAAATATGTATCCTTCATCCCCAGCGGCTTGAAAATCCGGTCCTGGAAAAATTTATCGAGGGGAGTTCCTGAGACGACTTCCACAAGATACCCGAGGACATCATCCGACAGGCTGTATTCCCAGGCATCCCCGGGCTGAAAGAGAAGAGGGAGGGACGCGAGCCTTTTCACAACATCGCCGATCGTGCCATCATTCTGTGAAAGGCCGTGGCCGATTCCGGCCTCATGATATTTTTTACCCAAGCGAGGATTCCAGTGATAGGTGAGTCCGGCTGTATGGGTGAGCAGGTGGCGGATCGTGATGGGGCGATTGGCATTGACAAGCTTGGCTGGTGGAGAAGTTGCGTCCTTGGGATAGGGTGGGTCCAAGACTTTCATATTTTTGAATTCGGGTATGAAATTTGAAACGGGGTCATTCAGCATGAAGTGTCCTTCCTCGTAGAGCATCATGACGGCAACGCTGGTGAGGGGCTTGGTCATGGAACAAATTCGGAAGATGTTATTTGTCTGCATGGGCTTTTTCGCCTCTCGATCGGCCAGGCCGAATGCTTTGAGATAAGCAATCTTACCGTGGCGGGCGACAAGGGCGATGGCGCCGGCGATTCGTGCTTCATCGATTGTCTTCTGAATGGTCTTGTCGATGCGTTCGAGGCGCTTCGAGGAAAGGCCGACATTTTCGGGCGAGGTGGTTTTAATTGGAGCTGAGGTAGTGGTGGGAGTTGGCGTTTTGGCTTGAGGCGTTTGAGAGTGAGAGTAGGCGAGGATAATTAAAGAAAGCGCTAACACCAAACAAATTAGTGACTTCCGGCCTAATCTTTTCATTAAGCTCCTCCTCTTTTTTTTAAGTGGCACTATTATATATCAAAAAGGGAGGGGAAGACTTAACGGTTTAAGAAAGTTTTGCAAGTTTTGTCAATTGCCAGACAATAATTGTCAGATTAAATCAGTTTATTTTAAAAAAATAATATAAATTATTTATTATCAATATATTAAAATTTATATATTTTTGGCATAAAAATTGCTGTCAATAGATCAGATAGATTTATCTTAGCTTGTTTGGCAACAGAGTATGTTGCTTGAGAAAAAGGAAATTTAGATATTGAGAAAAACGAGAGGTTTTACCCTCATTGAACTTATTATTGTCGTTGCGATCATAGGGATTCTTGCTTCTCTTCTTGTCCCCAACTTATTGGTAGCCCTTGATAAAGCTAAACAGAAAGCTGCAATGAGGGACATCTTCATTCTCGCCACAGGCTGCGGTGAATATCTCACAGACCATGGTACTTGGATTGCTGTTCAACAAAATGGCGAATTAGTTGCCCAAAATGATTTTATCCGTGCTGTTGCTCCCTATCTCAAAACAACCCCTGTCACAGATTCTTGGGGAAAGCCTTTTAATGTCTATGTTGGAAAGGATGCTGTCGATAATTCAATTCCTGGAATCCCCGCCTCTGATGTCGGGGAAGAGGATTTTCTTATTTTGTCACACGGAAAAGACAATAAACCTGGCCCTACTTATAAGACCTTTAATCCTCAGGATCCTGAAGCAGGAATCTATGCAGTTTTGAAAAAGGCTGACTTTGATGAAGACTTGGTCAACTGGAACGGCTCCTGGATTATTGGACCCAGAGTTTCAAAACGAATTACGTGAACGTGATCGAGCGGTCAATTATTTCGTTTCTACTGGAATGGGCATCGGTTTGCGAGGCAGCATCTCCTCCCGCAGGGCCGTGTTATAGACAAACCAGGCCATTACAATGGCTGACTGAACAAGGTCTTCAGGGACACAATGGTCATAGACATCCTGGTTGGTGTGGTGGAGTGCCGGTGTATAATCCAGGGGATCTTGAATAAACTGGAATCCCGGAATGCCGATCCAGTCAAAAGGCTGATGGTCGGTCCCCTCAGTAGGTTGAAGGGCAATAGTCGTCACCCCGAGGTCCTGGAGCGGCTTCATCCATTCTTCAAAAATCGGCCTCACCTGGAAATTTTCCTGGATGTAAATTCCTCTGATCCGGCCTGAGCCGTTGTCATAATTGAAGTAGCCAGAGATTTTATTGTAATCGGGCCTGGCGATAATCTTCGTGGAATCTCCGAGTGGGTTTCGCCAGCGTTTCTCCATGGCTTCCTCGTCGAACTGCTTGAGGATATTTTTATCCGTATCTCCGAAGTGCCTGGCCACATAGCCTCTCGAACCATAATAGCCTTCCTCTTCGCCGGTCCAGAGTGCAGCGCGGATGGTTCGCTTAGGCTTTACCCCTAAGACTTTGAGGATTCTTATCGCCTCCATGACCACGGCACATCCCGCAGCATTGTCCACAGCTCCTGTGCCTGCGGCCCAACAATCGAGGTGTCCTCCGAGCATCACCAGCTCGCCTTTTTTATCCCATCCCGGAATTTCCGCCACCACGTTATAACCTTCCTTGTCTTTATCATAGATTGTATTTCTCACCTCGATCTCAAGGGTTACGGGAACTTTGAGGTCCATAATTCGGCAAATCCGGTTGTAATGCTCGGCGGCCACAACGATCCGCGGATTCTGGTTGGGCGTCGAAATGTTTTTGGGCCCGCCTTCATAAGCATCGACTTTGACCGTGCCGAAGTCGCTGCGGCTGGGTTTGCTTGGCTCAACCAGCACTCCCACTTCCTCAGAGCGGTAAAACTCTTCAAGCTCCTCCCACTTCAACTCTGGCTTTTTCTCCTCTTCTTTTGCTGGCTTTACAGGGATGGGCATTTCAGTGAGTTCTTTGAGGTCTTTATCGGTGAACCTCTTGGCAATGGGCTCGAAGGAGGGATGAACCTTGCGCTCTGGTTGGGTGAAGACAATCGCTCCTTTGAGCTTGCCCTTGTATTTTTCAAAATCCGCTTTGGCTTTAATCTCGACAGAAATGGGCTGGCCTGATATCTTGCCTTTGGTGCTCGATGTCCAGGGCACGGGGTAGGCGACAATCGGCTGGTAGGAAGGCTCGATCATGTGGACGGAAATATAATCATTCGACCAGCCCAGTCCAAACTCGCCACACGGCTCGATCGCAACATTTTCCATTCCAAATTCCTTGAATTTATTGACGGCCCAGCCGTAAGCTTTTTTCATGGCCGGCGAGCCCGGTATCCGGGGGCCGATGACATCGGTCAGGTAGCTGAGGGTTTCCATGACGCGCGAGCGGCTGGTTCCTTCCTCCCAGATGCGGCTGACCATTTTTGTGTCGGCCCGGTCCGCTCTGTCTTGCGAAAAAGAAGATGAAAAAACAAAGATAGCAAACAAAACAATCATGACCAGAAATCGATTTTTTTTCATCGAGTCTTCCTCCTTGGGAAATTTTAAGCTCCCATTATAGTTTTCTTCTGTTAAGTCGGTAAAGAAATATTTTTTAAGGGGAAGCATCTGTTTATGTGATGCCACTGATAAGGAATAGGGTCCTGTCACGGCTCCTCCCCATCCGTCCTCACCTCCGCTCCTGCAAGATACTGCAAGGAAATGATTCGAGCGCCATGAGGCTCCGGGCGGGTGGGGAGCCCCTCCGCCGTGCCACCCTCCTTGGATTGTCGCACCATATCACATAAATAGATGCATCCTCTATGGCTTTATTTCTTGCATATTCTGTTTCCTTTTTATACCATTCCTAAATAAACTGGGAGCATGAATAGCCTTGACTCTAATCATCGACTCTTTAAACTGCTTCTCTCTCAAATCTCATTCCAGGGGGAACAATGAAAGAAAAAAGAACGCCTTTCCCAAAGGTCTTTTGGATTGCCAATTCTGTCGAAATCCTGGAGCGCTTCGCTTATTACGGAATTTACATGGGGTTTGGTATTTACATGGAATACCTCGGCTACTCCAAAGCCCAGCTTGGAATTGTTCAGAGCATTTTCCTGTTGATTTCTTATGTGATTCCTGTCCTCTCCGGTACTTTCGCCGATAGATTCGGGTTTAAAAAGGTCCTCATCGTCTCTTACCTGGCCTATCTGCCCTCGGTTTTGCTCTTGATCGTCACCAAGTCTTTTTCGGGCATCGCGCTCACCATGCTCAGCATCGGGCTGGCCGCCGGGATTTTCAAGCCGCTCATCTCCGGAACCGTTCGCGCCGTCACAGACAAAACCAACAAGACGCTTGGTTTTGGCATTTTTTACGCGATGGTCAATATCGGCGCCTCCTTCGGGCCCATTGTTGCCGGCAAGCTCCGAGCCATCTCCTGGAATTATGCGTTTTTGGCCGCAGCGATTGCCATTGCCGTGATGCTCGTGTTTACGATTTTATTCTACAAAGAGCCAGAGAGAATCAAGGAAGGGGTGACGCTCGGTCAAAAATTCAAGGAAATCTATATCGCCCTCTCAGACCTGAAGTTCACCCTTTTCCTTGTTTTGCTCGGAATTTTCTTCTGGCTTCCCTTATGGTCATTTTTTAATTTGCTCGCCATTTATGTCGATAAAAACTTGGACACGGTAAGGCTTTACCTGAACCTGAAGGGAGTTTTCGGCGGCGCTTTTTCCAGCATTTTTTCCCGCGCCGATGAGGGAGGCGCGAGAAGAATCCTTGGCGAGACGATCTCTCACACAGGATATATCATAATGATTTTCCAGGTCATCATTTCCAGGATATTTGAGAAGTTTAAGGCGATTCCTTCGTTTCTATTTGGGCTGTTTGTGGGAGCTGCGGGGCTCGTCTTTCTGGGGATTGCCAAAATCGCAGCACCGGCGTGGGTCTTTCTGGGAATTCTGCTTTTCGCTTTGGGTGAAATGATTTGCTCCCCGCGCATTCAGGAGTACATTACCTGGCTTGCCCCTAAGGACAAGGCGGGGTTGTACATGGGTTCCAACTTTCTTGCGCTGGGCATTGGCGGTGCGCTGAGCGGCCTTACTTACACCTCTCTTTATGGATACTTCCGTGACAAAGGACACCCAGAATATGTCTGGTTTGCTCTGGCCGCCCATTTTATTCTCGGCTTCATCGTCATCTATGCTTTTAGCAAAAGCGGCAGGCAGCTCAAGGAAGTCGAAGAATGATAATCGAGGCAAGTTCAAATAAACGATTTCTGATTTTAAGCCCGATTTCCTCTGGACATACGGAAGGTGATTTTCTTACCTTTGGAAATGGTGACATGTCCCCCAAGCGGGACCGCCATCAGGTCTCTCGTGATATTATGGCCAAAATTGGAGACGGTGAGAATCGGGAGTGGATATCCCTGCTTGCGTCTCCTCTGGATGATATCGCTCAAGTAGGTCTTAATAAATTTGAGAGCCTCTTTCTGATGTTTCCTGTAATTTGAATTTTTGCTGTATTGGCTCAGCGAACCGACCACAATGCCCCTGATTTTTCTAAAAATCTTATGTCTTCTCAAGGCCGCCAACATCCGGTGAAGGTCTTCCACATCCACCTGAACGTCTTCGAAAAACAAGATGTGCCTCTTCCAGCTAAACTTGGGAGGGTCCACCCGGTTTAAAAAATTAACAAAAGTGGAGAGGTTTCCACCGATGGGGATTCCTGAGAACCTTCTTGGCGGAGGAGCAGTCAGCCAAGACGAGCCCTGGTAATAAATCTCTTCTCCTGAGATCAGCGCAAAAATCTTTTTGAAGTAGCCCTTTCCGAGCTTCAGGGAGGGAAAATAGACAGCAGGGACGCGGGAGGAATAGTAGATCTCGTTGAGCAAGAACGTGAAATCCGAAAAACCTATAAAAATCGGCTTCCGATTTCGGATGACCTGATAGTCCTTTTTATCGATTTCCAGGGCCAAATCTTCTGCGCCTGTGCCGCCGGCCACAGAGATGATCAGGTCAAACTCCCGGATAACTTTCTTGAAATGCTCGGAGCGCTCTTCGGTTGAGGCAGTCACATGGTCTATCTGTTCGTCGCTCGAAAAAAGATAGGGACTCAGATAAACCTCTTTAACTGCCAGGAGTTTCTTCAGCAAGCTTACGGTCTTATTGAGGGCGCTTTTTTCGCTTCGCGGCAGGCAGGTCGAGGGAGCGATGAAACATGCTTTTCGGATTTTCTTTTCGGGCATCGTAGATAAAAAACAGACTAACAGAAAAGAATGCGCCTTTCAATAGCTTTCATAGTGATGAGGCCGGGTTTTACCTTGCTAATTTATTGATAATAATAAAAATAGAAATTATTCGGTTTTTTTAGCCTCAGAGCGAAAATTTTCCGCTCAACCCCTCGGCAAAGATAGCCTCAATTTCGTCTCTGTCCGGGTTATCAAACCAAAGCGCTCGGGCATTTTTCAGCTTTTCTGGGGAGGCTCAGGGACTTGGATAAGGCCTTGAAGTTGAGCCTCTAATTGGTCCTGGGGATTAAAACCAATCATCCTCTCAACCTCTTCTCCCGCCTTAAAGACTATTAAGGTCGGAATGGCCATGATGCTATATTTTTGAGCTGTTTTGAAATTTTCATCCGTATTGATCTTAGCGAACTTTATTTTGCCATCCATCTTCTGAGCCAGTGCCTCGAGCACAGGGCTCATCATGCGGCAGGGGCCGCACCAGGGAGCCCAGAAGTCGACGACGACGGGAAGCTCGGATTTCAATACTTCAGACTCGAAGGTGCTATCTTTAAGCTCTGTAATATTTTGCATATCATATTTCTCCTTCAAGTAAGGTTTTTAATATATGGAGAACTAGTTCATCACAGATTCTGTAGCAGATTTTGGTTTTCGTCCGTTTTCCCTCGATAATTCCCGCCATCTTGAGAGTTTTCAGGTGCTGGGAAACGTTTGGCTGGGAAATATCCAAGCATTTCTTTATCTCTGTGACGCAGCATTCTCCTTTAACCAGCCTTTCCAGCAATTTAATCCGCGCCGGATGAGCCAGTGCTTTAAATTTTTTTGTAAGTTTTATATAGGATTGATTGCTTTTTCTCATTTTTAGGTTAAATAATAATGATTTTATTATATAATAGAATTATTATATATTTTTCTTTCATTTGTCAAGAGAAAAATAAAAAATAATCGACTGGTTGGTGGCCAGGCCGGTCCCTGTCTGTTCTTGACCAAACCCACCCGCCCCCCTAGGTCTTCGAACACACAGGAACCAGCCTGGCCCCATCTATTATAGGAATTTTGTGCTCTTTTTTGTGTTACCGCACTTTTCGTCATAGGGCCGTGCAACCGTAGATTCTCCCAGCGGAGTGCGACAGAATATGTATAAAAAAGTAAGAGGTTAGAAATATGTGGTGGTGGAGGGGTTACTGGTGGTGGGTGTGGAGCGGAATGTGGGGTTTGTTATGGATCGCCTTTATTATCGGCTTTATCTTTTTTATCAAATGGCTGGCCCAACAGAGCAAGCCCAAACAAACCAAACGTGAGGATGCCTCGCTCGAGAGGTGCTGCAGATAGAGGACGCATTTCCGACTCTTGTTTAGATTGAAGAAGCGAAAAAAATAGCGATTTTGGGAAATAATCAGATTTGACTATTTCCCCTTGAAATATTATTTTAAAGAACAATAGGGTTAGTCGAGATGAAATGCCCGAAATGTCATTTTGAAAATCCTGAAGACACGCGCTTTTGTGGGAATTGCGCAACGCTGCTACATCCTCCTGAGAAAATAGCAGTCTCCACAACCGAAACCCTTCAGACTCCCATCAAAGAATTAACCACCGGCTCTACCTTTGCCGGCCGCTACCAGGTCATCGAAGAGCTCGGCAAAGGCGGCATGGGGAGAGTTTATAAGGTTCTCGATAAAGAGATCGAAGAGAAGGTTGCTCTTAAACTCCTCAAACCTGAGATAGCCTCCGACGAGGAAACGATCAAGCGTTTCCGGAATGAACTGAAATTAGCCCGCACGATTTCCCACAAGAATATCTGCCGGATGTATGACCTCGGCCAAGCCGAAGGAAATTATTTCATCACCATGGAGTATGTGCCAGGCGAGAATTTAAAGAGCTCGATCCGGAGGATGGGGCCTTTGAGTCCAGGGAAGACGATCTACATCGCCAAACAGGTCTGTGAAGGGTTGGCCGAGGCCCATCGCTTGGGTGTTGTCCACCGTGATTTAAAGCCGCAGAATATCATGATTGATCAAGATGGGAATGCGCGAATCATGGATTTTGGGATAGCCCGGTCGCTCAAAGCAAAAGGAATAACAGGCGGCGGAGTCATGATTGGAACTCCTGAGTACATGTCGCCAGAGCAGGTCGAAGGGAAAGAGGCGGACCAGCGTTCGGATATTTATGCACTGGGGGTGATTCTTTACGAGATGGTGACCGGCCGCGTTCCATTTGAAGGCGATACTCCCTTGAGTGTCGCTTTAAAGCAAAAGACAGAGATGCCGCAAGATCCCAGAAAACTCAATGCCCAGATTCCCGAAAGCTTCAGCCGATTGATCCTCAAATGCCTGGAAAAAGATAAGGAAAAGAGATATCAGGGCACTGAGGATCTTTTTTCAGAGCTGGACAAAATAGAAAAAGGGATTCCGATAACAGAGAGGATTCTCCCCAAGAGAACGGCAGCAACAGAGGCGATTAGGAGGATAAACTGGAAGAAAATCGCCGCGTATATGGGTATTTCTGCTCTTTTGATTTTGCTCATTGCGGGTGGCATTTATTTATTTAAGCCCAAAGCGGGGCCAATAAATTCGGTTGCAGTGCTCCCCTTCGGAGTTGAGACTCAAGCCCCTGAAATACAATACATCGGCGACGGGCTCACCGAGAGCCTGATCAGCATGCTGTCCCAATTGCCCCGTCTCAAGGTGATTTCGAGTTTTTCAGTCTTACAGTACAAGGGCAAAAAGATTGACCTGGATGAGGTAGGCCAAGATCTAAATGTGAAGGCCGTGCTCACCGGCAGAGTCTCCCAGCGTGGCGAAAGCCTGTCCATAATAGCGGAACTTATTAATGTAAGAGACAAAAGCCGTATTTGGGGAGAGCAGTACAACCGAAGAGTGGGCGATATTTTTGCGCTTCAAGAGGAGATCTCGAAGGAAATTTCCAAGAATTTGCGTCTCCGATTGAGCGGGGAAGAGAAGAAAGTCCTTACAAAACGCTACACAGAGAATTTGGAAGCATATAAACTCTACCTTCAGGGTAGGTTCTACTGGAACAGGCGGACTCCGGTTGATATCCAAAAAGCCATAGAATGTTTTGAGAAAGCTGTTGCTATTGATCCGAGCTATGCCCTGGGGTACGCCAGCCTCGCTGAAACCTATGCGGCGATAGGAAGTCTGCTCTGGCAGCCGTCAAGTATTGTCTTTCCCAAATCTGAGGAATACGCTCTTAAGGCCTTGGCCATCGATGAAAAGCTTGCCGAAGCTCATACTGCCTTAGGTGCCGTCAAACACTGGTGGAATTGGGATTTTCCGGCAGCAGAGAAGGAGCTCCGCAGAGCCATCGAACTGAATCCCAACTATGCTACTGCCCACCAATGGCTTGCTGAACTCTATACTGTTAGGGATAGGCTCGCTCTGGCGCATGAAGAAATTCGAAAGGCTCAAGAACTAGACCCGAATGCCATTATCATGAAGGTCGTTGAGGGACTTAGTTTTCTTCCTCAAGGGCGTTTTGATGAGGTAATCAAAATTCTAAAGAGCGTAGCGGAAGAAAACCCTGATTTTGATGCTGCCCGCGAAGTCCTGGTGCATGCCTGCATCGGGAAGAAGGCATACGATGAAGCCTTAAAATATGCAGAGGAGATGAGGGACCCCGCCTTTCGCGACAATTTAAAAGTGCGCATTTTGGCTGCCCGGGGGGAGATTGAGGAAGCTCGAGCATTGTTAAAGAGGAGTTTAGAAATTTATCGAGAGAGATATTTTGATCCGGGACTTCTAGCACTCGCTTATGGAGATCTGGGAGAAGTGGATGAGGCTATCCGCCTGCTCCAGCAATCTTTTGAACAGCGCACTCCAGGGATATTCATGGCCAAGATTTATTTGGGTAGCGAGAAACTCACCCAGGACCCGCGGTATAAAGAAATCATGAAAAAAGTTGGGATCAGACCTTGACTTCGGACAATGAGTACAAATGTACAAAATGGGTTTGCATTGTCATCGCGGGCGTAGCGCGGTAATCTAACTCGAAGGGTCATTCCGAGCAGAGCGAGGAATCTCAGGATGCTGCCCGACAATTATGAGATTGCCACGACATCTTCGATGTCTCGCAATGACCTTTGCAACTAGATTGACGCACCCTTCGGGAGTGCGATGATAATAGAAAAAAGCGAAATCAACGAATCCTGCTATCCAAGGAGAGTAAAATGAAACGAAAAGGTTCGTTATTGGGGAAATGGATAATTTTATTTTTTGCTTCATTGGCCGTTGCCGCAATTTTCTCCGGCCAGGAAATCAAGGCCAAAGAAAAAATTCTGGACATGACCTATCCATATGAAGAAGACACGATTTATTGGCCGACCACCAAACCCTTTCATCTTGAAAAACTTACTTGGGGAATCTCTCCCGGTGGCTGGTGGTATGCATCGAATGAATACAGCGCTTCAGAGCACGGCGGAACTCATACCGATGCACCGATCCATTTTGCTGAGAAAGGCCGGACGATGGACAAGATTCCTCTTGCTGAATGGATAGGCCCTGCCGTCAAGATAGATGTCAGCGTCAAATGCGAGCAGAATCGGGATTATATGCTCGCTGTTGAGGATATCGAGAACTGGGAGAAAAAATTCGGAAGGATTCCCGATGGCGCCTGGGTAATCATGTCTTCCGGAATCGATGCTAAATATTATCCCGACAAGAAAAAAGTCTTGGGGACGGATAAACGGGGCTTGGAGGCGATTCCTGAGCTCAGTTTCCCAGGCTTCGGTCCAGAATCTGCTGAATTCTTAGTCAAAAACAGAAACATCACAGGCATCGCCATCGACACACCAAGCATCGATGCCGGGAAAAGAACAGATTTTAAAGTCCATCAGATCATCTGCGGAGCAAACAAACTAGCCCTGGAAAATATTGCCAACTTGGATAGGCTTCCTGCCTCCGGAGCCACTCTCTACGTCATCCCGATGCTGATCAAAGATGGAACCGGGTCCCCCGCCCGCGTCTTCGCGGTTCTCCCTTGATTATTGGTTTCAAAGGTTGCGACTACCTTTTTATAAACTGAGCATTGAGCGCTGAAAGGAGCTAAAATGGGAGTCAAGAGCCTCAAAACAGAAATCCTGATCATCGGAGGCGGGCCCGCTGGCTTAACGGCTGGCCTGTATGCTTCGCGTGCCGGAAGGAAAACTATCATCCTGGAGGGCAAGGGTGGATCCCGCCTTTCGGTTGGCTATAAGATAGAAAATTACCCTGGATTTATATCGATCGATAGCTGCGAACTTCTCCAGAAATTCAGAGAACACGCCCAACATTTCGGAGCTGAAATTCTGAGCGCGGATGCTATCGATTTTAACCTTGCCTCAGACCCCAAATATGTTGTAACTCGCGATCTGGTGATCGAGGCCAAAGCAGTGATCATCGCCACAGGCAAGCTCTTCACCAGAGAAAAAATGATTGCGGGAGAGGAACGGTTGCTGGGCATGGGCGTGAGCTACTGCAGCACCTGCGATGGGCCTCTTTACCGCGGCCAGAAAATCTGCGCCTTCGGCACCTCTGACGAAGCAGCCGAGGATGTCCTAGCTCTGCATCAGATGGGATGCCAGGTTCACTGGATCCTTGGCGAAGTCTCTGAGATCAAAGTTTCGCCAAACCTCCTCGAGGATATAAAAAAGAAGAATATTCCTCTTTATCTCGAAACTAGAGTCAAAGAAATAGTGGGGGAGAAGCGCGTCGAGAAAGTCATCATCGAGAGAGAAGGGAAGGAAGCTGCGATTGAAGTCTCAGGTTTTTTTGTTTTCAGGGAAGGCCTCACTTCACCTCTTTTTCTCAAGGCCGGAATCAAGCTCGACCACAAGCAATGCATTGCGGTGGACCGTTTTCAGCGGACAAATCTGGAAGGGATTTTTGCCGCAGGAGATGTCACTTGCGGAGGGATGCAGATCATATCGGCCGCCGGCGAAGGAGGACTGGCGGCAATGCAGGCTGTCCTTTACATCAGGGGAAAAAGCTAATATCCAAAATCGAAAGAACGCTGAAATTCCCCTAACTTCATTTTTATTTTCTATCGATTTTGGGTAATACAAACGTAATAAGAAAATGATGTTGTAACAACAGAGAGAGCTAAAATGAATTAGTTATTGGCAAACGCCTTCAGCTTTTGATGGAGGAGGGGCTGCTGCAATTTTTTGAGAGCCCTGGATTCAATCTGCCTGATTCTCTCCCGGGTCAGATTGAAATACTCCCCGACTTCTTCTAGAGTGTGTTCAGTCCCATCGCCCAGGCCAAATCGCATCTTTAAGACTTTTGTCTCTTTCTCTGTCAAGTTTTTAAAGGCATCCTCAATTTGTTCTTTAAGGTTGATGTGAATCACTGTGTCCGGAGGAGAAGGGGCGCTCTTATCTTCGATGAAGTCGAAGAGGTGGCCATCTCCGTTTAAGCCCACCGGCATCTCGATGGAAATCGGCTCCTGAGCGATTCTTTTCATCTCTTCGATCTTGGCCATAGAGACACCAGCCTTCTTGGCCAGTTCTTCTGAATTCGGCTCTCTACCTTTTTCCTTGAGCACGGCTTGCGATAATTTGGCTATCCTCTGCATCGTTTCGGTCAGGTGCACGGGGATTCGGATTGTCCGCGACTGATCCGCGATGGCCCTCGTGATCGCTTGCCTGATCCACCAGGTGGCGTAGGTTGAGAATTTGTGCCCTCTCCGGTAATCAAACTTTTCCACAGCTCTCATCAGGCCTAAATTCCCTTCCTGAACCAGATCCAGAAACTGAAGTCCACGGTTTTGGTATTTCTTGGCGATCGAAACCACAAGCCGCAGGTTGGCTGCCACCATCTCATTTTTGGCTCTGTTATGGGTCTGCTTTCCAGACGCGATGGAGCGGAGGAGCCGGCTGGTCTCTTTCTGCGAGCGCTTGATTTTCTTGGCGGCTTTCAGCTTATCAATGATATTTGCGACGATTTTTTCTCTCTTCTCCGGCCGGACTTTAAGGTTTCTGACAAGATGAGTCATCTGGATGATGAAACGGCGGCGCTTGAAAGAATTTTTCCTGGTGGAAGGAATTTGCTTCAGCTTAGAGTTCAAATCCTTTATTTTCTTGATATTGGCCAGAATCTCTCTCTGGATGGATTTGAGATCCTCTTCGGAGTGGTCGTCGACAGCGGTTTCAAACCATTCCAGGACGCTTCCCGGATCATCTTTTATTTTTTCTTCGAGGGCCAGAATTTCATCGAAAGCGAACTTTGTCTGGGAAAGGGCCTTGGTGATTGTCTTTTCTCCTCTTTCCATTCTCCTGGCAATGCTCGTTTCTCCTTCCTTGGTCAGAAGCAGAATGCTTCCCATCTCCCTCAGATAAAGATGAACGAGGTCTGTTGGGCGCGCGACGCCATCAGGAGGAATCGAGTGAACTTCTTTGTTTTTTTCCTGATCCTCCCCTTCCGGTACATTCAAACCTTCAAATTCTAGCTCGGGAACGAATTCTTCAGAGTAAGATTCGCCAAGACTGGTCTGCGTCCTGAACAATTCTTCCTTGTCTTCAGGAAAGAGCAATCCTTGCTCCCCGTCTTGAAAAAGAAGCCGCCTGACTTCGTTTTCTTCAAATCTCTGTTCTTTGGCCATGGCACCTTCTTTGTCCGATTCCCTATTAATCATATGTATTAACTAAGGTATTATTGATTTCGTTGCAAAAATTAAAATAATTATCGGGGAAGCATCTTTTTTGAGGCGGAAGTCTATTTTGCCTGGAGGAGGTTATTCCGAGAATTAGAGATTAAGTCGGTCGCACTTGCTCTTCGCCCAGCTTAGCCTTGTTTTTTTATTTAAAAACTTTCCCTTCTTCAGCTAACCTCAGGGGGAAAAGACGCTCACCCTTGGGATAAAAAACTTATTTTACCCCAATAGCCTACTAAAAAGATAATAATTATAAATTAAACATTTTTTTGATGTCAAGGGCTTTTTGCAGGCTGCTGATCGTTAAGTTCAGAAAAGCAGAGGTTTATTCCCGATGTGGACCCGGGAGAGATGGCGGCTGGCTGCCCGGTAACATTCTTCGACTTGGCTTCGAGGCGTTAGCGGCAGGTCATTCATTTCAAAATCAGGATGGAAGACGAGAAGCGAGTAGGGGAGATCCTTGTTTTCTTCAGAGATAAAACGAGCAATCTCGTCCACTTCCCGCTGATCGACATAATAGGGGACAAGGAGGGTTGTGGATGTCAGCAAATTCTGTCGAGGAAACCGCCGGGCAAGCATCAAAAAATTTTCGTAGGAGCGGGTAAGGTTTGTACCGCAGAGGGCGGTAGCAATTTGGGGATGAAAGGCTTTCAGGTCAAATTTGACAGTTCCCCCGCTCGTTTCTGAAAGTTCGGCCGCCTTTCGGACAAGAGCTGTGTTCCCGCAGCCATTCCATTCCCAGCAGATACGTTTGGTGTTATGGCTGGCGTCGATAACCTTTTGGCCTACCTTAAGGGCGAAAGGAAATTGAGGCTCAGGGGATCCTCCGAAAAAGCAGACGCAGCGCACGTTTGGGGAGAGGGCGGCTTGGATGAGGTCTTCTTCGCTGAGAACGGGAGCGCCGCTCAGCATTTTATGGGAAGAGTTCTGGCAGAAGAGGCAATTGAGGTTGCACCCATAGAAGAAGACGGCAAGGTTGTAACCTTCTTCCTTTGTACCTTCGCAGAACCAGGCGGCGCAGCAGTTTGTCGGGAGAGGGTCCAAATAGGCATGAACCAAGGCAGAATGGTTGGGGAAAATAGTCTTAAGCCTTCCGTTGATGTTTTGACGCAGGCCACAATACCCAGTTTCGCTTGAACCGATTTGACAGGCATTTGCACAGAGTGGGCAAAGCTTACCCTTGGGATTTTGGGGCGGGAGGTCAGGAAGCCTAAATCTTTTCCTCACTCGAGAATGGGCCAATTTAACGGAGCTTGTATCGGGGAGACTCCGAAGACAATCCGGGCAGTACCCGATAACCTTCGCAGCCGGCTTTTTTCCGCAGGCAACGCAAGTGATCACCCCATTGACCCCATTAGATAATACCTTTTGACACATTTACTTACGCTGCAAGTTACCTCGTAGGGGATTGTGCTCAGTCTCCGGGCCACATCTGAGGCTGTGATGAGTTCCTGGCCGAAAATGACGACCTCTGTTCCGACAGGATAGAAGTCATCACCCAAATCCACCAGGATCTGGTCCATCGTGACCCTTCCCACGAGAGGGTACAATCGGCCGCGAATAATAACCTGGTGGTTATTGCTGAGAAGTCGGTTTATCCCGTCTGCATATCCCGCTGGGACTGTGGCGACAAAGCTATCTTTGGCTGTTGTGTAAGTCCTTCCATAAGAAAGAGACGTGCCCTTTTTGACCCGCTTGATAAATATGATCTCGGACCTCAGGGTCAAGGCCGGCCTGATCTTTATCGACTCGCTTATCCCGTCGGAGGGGTAGTGACCATAGATCATGATGCCGGGCCTGACCATGTCGAAGTAACTTTGGGGCAGGTCGAGGATGGCGCCGCTGTTGGCCAAGTGTTTGAGCAGGTGAGGAAAGCCATGTTCCTCTAAATCCCGCGCCACTTTCTTAAACACCTCGATCTGGTGGAGCGAGAATGCTTTATCCTTTATATCTGAGACCGGAAAATGACTGAAGATACCCTCAAGTTTCAAATTTTTTTTGCTCCTGATATATTTAGCGAGCTCCAGTGTTTCTTCAGGCTGGCAGCCGATCCTTCCCATCCCTGTGTCGATTTTGATCTGAACTCTCAATTTTTTCTTTAATTCATGTGCGGCTCGGGAGGCGGCGTCGACTAAGTTTTTTTCACAGGCAGTGATCGTCAGGCCTTGTTCTGCGGCTTGCTTCGCTTCATCAGGCATGATCAACCCAAGAAGGAGCAGTGGCAACCGGATGCCTGCCTTTCGGAGCTCTTTCCCTTCATCTACCGTCGCAATTCCCAGATAATCTGCGAGCTTTTCTTCTTCGATCCATTTCGAAACCGCCTCCGCGCCATGACCATAAGCATCGGCTTTCACAACCGGACAGATTTTAATGTTTCGACCAACCTTCGCTTTGATCCCTAGAATATTCTGCTTGATGGCGCCGAGGTCCACAAAAGCAGCCGTTCTCCTTTTTCCTTTAAGTTGAATCATGTTCCTATTATGCCATAAAAGGAGAAAGAAAAAATATTTTAGACAATAGAAGAAATATTTCAGGATTTATTACATTTTCTTTGACATTTTAAAAAATACTCAATTATAATGAAGTTGAAGATGCTGGCTGGAGAGGGATCCTCCTTTAGCCCCGCTTCCTTTTCCTTTTTCAAACCTTGGCGCCTCACCAGCCAGCTCCCTGTGATCTTTTCCTTATCTCTAAAACATTAAACACTTTTTTGATTTGGGGCGTAAAATATATAGGATAGCATTCTGATCAGAGATTATGAGTCTGCTTTTTTCTCAAAAAACCAGAAAAATAAAAATTAAATTTTGCCTTCTTCTCTGGATTCTCCTCTTCTCTTTCTGCGCTCCTCATCCCCAAGAGAAGCTGCAAATTGCTCCACCCCCTGTGAATGCAGAGGCGAAAGTGATTGAGGCAGAGACATTGACGAAGAGAGCATGCTATGTCTGTTTCAAACAAGCCTTTCAAATTTACGAGGATTTATATGCCTATCCTTCATTAAAAAAGAAGTTGGCCCTCCAATTTTTAAAGACATCGCTTCTCCTCGCCTTCAGGACAAAGGAAATAGGAATCATTAACCCCACTCCACTCAACACCGCTTCTACGCTTATCCTGGAGAATCCCGAACTTTCCGGGTTCTTACCCTGTGTCAAAATTGTCGGCTCTGTCTGGCCAAAAACAAAGGGAGTGATGAGAGACATTGATCCAGCCTATGTCTGGATGATCGATAAAGAGGAATTGGAGAAGATACGGCAGGAATTAAAAGTCAAAGCGGCCAGCGATGAATTTATGGCTTACTTGCATTTGGCAACTTATTGCTACTATGAATATTTAGCCGGGGAGAAAGAGGATATATCTGCCTACTTGAAACTCTATCCTGATTCGAGGCTTGTGAAATACAAAAATGCAACCTGTTTCGAAGTTAACCCTGAGCTTCTCCAGGTCATCCTCCAGCAGGAGCCTGAATTCTACGAGGTCTATTATCACCTGGGCGATTTTGCCCTTCAAAGCGGGAAATTGTTGCAGGCTGAAGGGAATTTATTGAAGGCATTTGAAGGAATTCCGGAATCCCCTCAAATCACGATTCTCCTGGCCAGCATCTACTTT
>Ga0315280_10003653_pt1 | contig 23433 bp, 20 predicted proteins | sample YL17G06_40_MG_FD_203697 | JGI IMG/M metagenome (GOLD analysis project Ga0315280, IMG submission 203697) | Sediment microbial communities from Yellowstone Lake, YNP, Wyoming, USA - YL17G06_40 | ecosystem: Environmental > Aquatic > Freshwater > Lake > Sediment | place: USA: Wyoming | collected... | reverse complement strand
GCCTTTGCGCCGAATTTGGCGGACGGGGTGCGTGCGACAACATTTACCCAAAAAACTACACCTCGCTACAGAATTCAACATCTCGGTGAAATATCCAGGCTAAAGCCTAAACTGCGTTATATCTTAATTGCAGGGCCTCCCAATATACGCCGTAAGATCCGTAAGGATCTTCACACGCTGAGAAGGTGCTATCCTAAGAGAACACAGCATAGGGTGGGTCCCATGTGTATCCAAGGATTCTATGACGACGTATGATTGCCAAGCACCCATGTCAGCCATTCGGAACAGCATCCCAAATATACAGCACGATTTGAATATGGCGTGGACAGCACATCAGACAAAATGCTCAATTTTAGCTTGACGAACAAAGGCGGCGCTAATAAAGTAAGTCCTTTCTTTTATCACGATTTTCCAGGAAGTGTGTAGTGGAAGAAGCTATTGCTAAAGCTGGTGCGCTGATCGAGGCGATGGAATACATCCGCAAGTTCCGCGGAAAAATCGTCGTGGTCAAACTCGGCGGCAGCGTGCTGGAGGATACTACCCTACAAAAAAAGATGCTGACCGACATCGCCTTTATGAGCACGGTCGGAATGCAGCCAATCATCGTTCACGGCGGCGGAATCTACTGTTTGGCCAGCAGCCCGACTATCAGCAACTGTGTCATTAGTGCAAACGTGGCCGAAATGGATGGTGGGGGGATGTGTATTAGCGCCACATGCAACCCAAGGATCCTCTACTGCACCTTCATCGAGAACTTGGCAGGACGGTATGGGGAGGGTGGTGGCCTAGTCAACTATCGAGCAAACCCGACGCTTACCAACTGCGTCTTTATCAGAAACTCAGCAACTTACGGCGGCGGTGGCATCAGCACTTGGATGGGTAGCATGATACTGGCCAACTGTACCTTCAGCGGGAACTCAACGCAGAGTGCTGGCGGCGGGATGTGCGACAGCTCCAGCGACAGCGGCCCTATCCTAACCAACTGTGTCTTTACCGGCAATTCAGCACAGAGGGATGGGGGCGCGTTATTCAGCGTTTGGAGCAGCCCGGTGCTGATCAACTGCACTGTCGCCAGCAATTGGGCCTTCTATGATGGTGACGGGATATACGTGGACACAAGTACCACGACTCTGAAGAACTGTATTTTGTGGGGCAATGCCGGCAACATATTTGATGAAGATATGTATGCAATCAACGCCATAGTGACTGTGACATTTAGCGATGTACAGCATACAAGTACGTATTGGGACACTGTGGTAGATTTGGGAACCGGCTCTATGAATGTAGATCCGTGTTTTATGCAGGTAGGCCATTGGGTTCACACCGATGATCCAAATACCATCGTTGAGCCATCTCACGCACATGCCTTCTGGGTCGACGGCGATTATCATTTGAAATCCCAGGCTGGTAGATGGGAGCCCTCCAGCGGTAGGTGGGCAAAAGATGATGTTACGAGTCCGTGCATAGACGCTGGCGACGCCATGTCTCCTATCGGCCATGAGCCTTTCCCGAACGGCGGCATTATCAACATGGGTGCCTACGGCGGGACAGCCGAGGCGAGCAAATCATATTTCGGCGAACCTGTTTGCGAAGTAATTATCGCCGGCGATATAAATGGCGATTGTAAAGTTGATTTTGCCGACTTTGCGCTTATGGCTCAGCATTGGCTCCAAGAGAGCCGATAGATGCGACGTCGGCGAAAATAACGAAAATCCGCCGGTGCCGCAACCATAAAAAATTTGCCTGCAAAACCTTCCAAAACGTGAACATTTTTGCTTGACTATCGAATACTGCTATACAATAATCGCGCGCCTTGGTAACCGATAGTCATTAAAGGAGATTTGTTATGACAGTGAGGATTGAAGATACCTGCACGGCTTGCGGTCTTTGTTGTGATACCTGTCCGGAAGTCTTTGAAATGGGCGACGATAGGGCTCAGGTCAAGGTCGACGAGGTTCCTTCCGAGTACGAAGACGCCGTGCGGCAGGCCGCCGATGAGTGCCCGGTGGAGGCTATTATCGTCGAATAGACTGTCCTGGCGACCGGCCTCACTTTGAAAGTTGTCGGCTCCTCTGGTGCGCCTGTTTAACGGCGGCTGATAACAATTGCCCGAATTTGCCCTGGGCTAAAACCTCAAGTGCCGCCTCGGTCGTTCCGCCGGGCGAGGTTACTTTTTGGCGGAGCACGGCGGGCGTTTGGCCTTCTTTGTCGGATCCGACCGCAAGTAAAGCCGCTCCTTTGGCGGTTTGCAGAACCAGGTCTTTTGCTATGTCACTTGGTAAGCCTAATTCAATACCTGCCCTTATCATTTCCTCCATCAACAAAAAATAATAAGCCGGTCCGCTGCCGCTAACCGCGGTAACTGCGTCTATTAAATCTTCATCATCGACAACAACTGCCTTGCCGACAGCCGAAAAGATAGATTTTGCTCTTTGCAGCATCGGCTTTGCCAAGTCGTTAGCGAATAGTGCGCTTGCCCCCTCGCCGATCAAGGCAGGTGTGTTGGGCATTGCGCGGACTATAGGGATATCGCCCAGCACCGCGGAAATGCCGGCGGTACGTATGCCCGCTGCAATGGATATGACAAGGGTTTCTTTCTTGACGGCGTCCTTGATACTCTGCAATGCCTCAGCCATATTCTGAGGCTTGACGCTCAAGACGATTGTCTCAGCCCGCTCCGCCACCTCAACGTTGGTTCGAGCCATAACAAGACCATACTTGTTGGCGACAAAGATGACCCGCTCCGATCTTATGTCGCTGACGAACACCTGGTGACGGGCGTAAATATTCGCGGCGATTATGCCCTTTACCAGGGCTTCAGCCATATTGCCGGCGCCGACAAAACCGATTGTACTCACCTATTTCTCCTTGTTAGAAATATAGTTTCACTTTATAAAAAGGGTTTTGCAAAATGGAGATTAGGCACATATTATTTAAGGAAATCCGTTCCTTGATTTCCTTAAATAACCGAGCTAAGTAATTATCTATCAAGTAGTTAATGTTTGAAAAGGAAAAATATGACAACAAATTTTTCCTTTTCAAAGTGTGCCTAATCTCAATTTTGCAAAAGTTCAGTTTATAATTTCGGCGACAGAATAACTGCGGAAAATATAAAATCATTTATGGAGAAGAGCAATGCAAAAACCAGCCAAATACGAGCAGGCCATCAAGACCAAGTATCCTGAACAGGTAGTAATAGCCATAGCCAAAGACAAAAAGGGTAAGGCAAATCCGGTCACTCTGGGCTGGACAATGACAGCATCCGGCGAGCCGCCGATGATGGCAATCGCGGTAGCTAAGACGCACTATTCAATCAAAACCATCCGGCACTCGAAATGTTTTACCATAGCATTCCCCTCCTCGGACATGGCAGAAGCGGCTTTATTTTTCGGCTCAAAATCCGGCCGGGACACCGACAAATTCGCTGAGTTCGACTGCAAAATCGAGCCTGCCCAAAAAATTGATTCGGTGTTGCTTTCGGATGCTGTGGCTAATTTCGAGTGCACGCTGGAATGGCAAAAAGCTGCCGGCGACCACATAATCTTTGTTGGAAAAGTTGTCGCCTGCCACGTCAACACAAAACGCAAGAAGCGGCTGTACACGGTTGGCTCGGGCCACAAAATGGGCTCGTTCTCATAAAGGACCGGCGTTAATTTTTTCGATAAGACTGGGTAGCTCAGCCAACTGGCCTATTCGCCACGTTCCTTCTGGGACTTTTTTTCTGACATTGGCTGCATTGACTAGTAGCGCCGCTTGCATGCCGATTTTTGCTGCGGCGGCAACGTCGTTTCTTATGTGGTCACCTACAAATAGTATGTTCTGGAAGGCTTCGCCGACTCGCTGGGCAGCAATTTCAAAGATTCGGGGGTCGGGCTTGCGAAAATCTAACTCGCACGAATAGATTCTAACCGCGAAGAAATCCAGGATACCCATTTGCTCTAAGTGTTTATCCAGGCAGCAACGGTTCACGGATGTGTTGGAAACGATACCAAGATTAAGTCCCGATTCTCTAAGTTTGGCCAGGGTCCTGGTGATATTTGGCTCGACTCTTGCAGTCTTGCTGAGAGGTTCGTACCAAAGCCACGCCAGATGTTGCCACTGCTGTGGTTCGAGCTCGATTCCTCTTTTGACGCCGACCTTTTTCAGCAGCGCCAGCATGTCGAAATCCCTGCCGGCGACGTTGGAAAGCCAGCTCTGGATACGTACGCGTATTAGGTTTTGCCAGCAATACCAGTGGAAGTTGCCGACCGGCTGGCTCTGGCTTTTCAGATATTCGTAGGACAGTTTTGCCCCTTGTCGGAAAAGCCGCGTCACACGGACTTTGCCAAAACTTAATAATGTCTCGCCAAGGTCGAACAGCACCGCTTTGATTTTCTTAGCTGGCATAATTAGCGTACAGCGTTTAGGGTATAGGGTATAGGGTATAGGGTATAGGGTATAGAACATAGATGAAAATACCCTCAGACTCATTCTAATTTTTCGGGTGCGTCATTCGATAAAGCATCCTGCCAACTTCGTTCAAAAGACCTTCAACTGTCTCGCTCCGATTTATGTAACCCAAATCCTCAGATAACAAATACTGGGTCTCCAATTCCAGCAAGGAGCCATAGGCGACAGAGAGAAACTGGTGGTATTCCATTTTATGTTTCCTGCCGTATCCTTCAGCAATGTTTGACGGTATCGACACGGCGGCCCTTCTCATTTGTTGAGTCAAACCATATACTTCGGAACTCGGGAAAGCCTTTGTGGTTTTATATACCTCCAGGACCAATTTATATGCTTTTTGCCAGACTATGAGTTCCTTAAAGCTCTTCAAAGTCTCCACTTTCACGATCTCCTATCCCCTATCCCCTGTACGCTATACCCTATACCCTGTACGCTATACCCTATTTCCTCATCGGCGGCAAGTCGCCGCCAAAAGCCTCACGCATCCACTCGAACATTTCCCCGTCGGATATGGCTGACACTCTGTCAGCGGAATACTCTGCCTCAATCTTTTCGTTTATTTTGGCGATGCGCCAGTCGTGCTTGGGGATTTCGATTTGAAACCTTGCTTCTATCCAGTGTTTGATGCCCGCGGCGCCGGTCTTATCGGTAATGGCTACACCTGCCGGACGGCTGAGCAGTTTCTGAGTGTCGAAGCAATTGTATATCTCCTCGTCCTTCAATAGGCCGTCTGCGTGGATGCCGGCACGTGTGACATTGAAATCCTTTCCTACCAGCGGATAATTATCGGGAATTCCAATGCCCAATTCTTTGCTGGCATACTCAGCAAGTTCAGTTATCGCCGGGTAGTTGACGCCGGCTGTCTGCCCTTTCAATTGGGCGTGTTCAACAACCAGTGCTTCCAAAGGCGAATTGCCCGTTCGCTCGCCGATGCCGAATACGGCAGCGTTGGCGGCGCTGCAGCCATAGAGCCAGGCTGTTACTGCGTTTATTAGAACCTTGTGAAAATCGTTATGCCCGTGCCACTCCAGCCATTCAGCGGGAAGTCCGATCCGCCGCAGCCCGGCAATTAGTTTCGGAACGCTACGGGGCAAGGCTGCTGCGGCCCACGGCAAGCCGAAACCAAGCGTATCGCACAGGCGAATCTTAACGGGCCTTTTGTACTCCTCGGCGAGTTTCATCAACTGGCCGGCAAAAGGCAGCACAAAGCCTTCGTAATCGGCTCGCGTTATGTCTTCAAAGTGACATCGTGGAATAACGCCGTTATCGAGTGCGGCCTTGACGATGTCAAGGTAGGCACTTAGCGCCTGAGCCCGCGTCTTGCGCAGCTTAAGAAATATATGATAGTCGCTGGCCGAGGTCAGGATGCCGGTCTCGGTAAGTCCCATTTCGGTGACCCGCTTGAAATCAGCGGCTACGGCTCGAATCCAGCCTGTTATCTCAGGGAATCTATAGCCGCGTTCTTTGCAGAGTTCTACAGCTTTTCTATCCCGGCTGGAATACAAGAAGAACTCACACTGGCGAATCAAGCCGATGCCGCCGTCTATCTGGTGCAATAGATCGTATATCCGCAGGACTTGCTCCGGGGTGTATGGAGACCTTGCCTGCTGGCCATCGCGGAAGGTCGTATCCGTTATCCATATTTGATCCGGAATATTGTACTCAACCTGTTGGTCTTCGAACACCACTTTTGGAAACGCAGTATATGGAAAAACCTCGTGGTACAGATTGGGTTTTTCTACATTTACAAGTTCAGGATTTTTGTCCGGCATTCATTGTCTCCAACGCATCGTCAACAGTAGACGGCCCAGCAGGACAGCTTGGATTTTGCCGGCGATGCCGTTTGTGCCTCGCCGGATACGAAAACTGGCCGAGATGGGATTCGAACCCACACGTCCTTTCGGACAGGGGATTTTAAGTCCCCAGCGTCTGCCTTTCCGCCACTCGGCCCGCCTGAATAGAATATCGTATTTGGCGGAATTCTGCAAACAATTTGATGAAAAACACGGGGGTCGAGGGCAACCGGTTAGAGGGTAATGCTGTACGATATGCGGAAGGTCATCGCCTGAATTTTCCGACAATGAATCGCGGGCCAAATCGCTGTAGGGAATCTTTTATTCGCTCCATTTTCTGCGCCAGGCGAATTCTGCGGGCCAGCGTTTTTAGATTGGCGTCATCACCGGCAAGAGTCTTTGCCCTATTCACTGTTTCCTGCGCTTCAGCCAACCGTCCCATCGCCTGGTAAAGGCAAGCCAGGTCTTTCAGTGCTGGGATGTGGTCGGGCTTGACCTCAAGCGCCTGCGTGAGAAACTCCACGGCTTCTTCCAGCCGACCTCTGTTGGCGGTGACGACACCGAGGTAATAATGGGCATCTGCATTGGCACGGTCAATATCAACGGCGCGGAGCAGACAGTGTGTCGACAGCTCCAGATCGCCGATCGCCAACGACATCGACGCCATAGAAACCAACGCGTCCGCATCCTCGGGACCGAGTCCCAGCTCGGAAAGCAGATAGATTCTTGCCTTCTGCTTTTGCTCTTTCATCAGCGACAGTTGAGCCAGCCTATAGCAGGGCCCGGTGAGCTTTTTGTCCTTTTGAATTGCCTGGCTGTATAGCTCCGCCGCCTGCTCATAATCAGAATTACTAAAGGCGATTTCTCCCAGATAGAATAAGGCCGGCGCAAAATCACTCTTTAGCTCAAGTATTCGGTTAAACTTCTCTTTTGCCGATTCAATCTCACCGCCTTCCAGCAAAAACAGGGCGAAATCAAAAATGACGTCCACATCGCCGGGATTGGCGCGAATCTCCGTTAGAAAATGCTCCCGGCTGCGTGCGGTGTCGCCGTCGGCCCAGTATGCCTGGGCGATTCGGTAGTTGATTTGAGGATGACTCGGCTCAAGCTCAGCGGTCCGCAGCCAGCAGCGCACCGCCCTTTTGTACTCGCCCCGGGCAAAAAGGCTGTTGCCGATGTTGTAGTAGCACAGCGCACAGTCAGGGTTTATCTGCTGCGCCAGGTAAAACATCTGCTCCGCTAAATCGTGCAGACCCATTTCGGCATAAGTGATGATACGATTGCAGTAGCAAGGCTCAAATTTAGGATCAAGTTTCTGGATGTGCTCGAAGGTGTCAATTGCCCGGTCGTATTGGCCGGTGCGGGTGTAATCGACCGCCAGCGAGTTCAATATCTCCATATCTTCCGGACATAACTGCAAAGCGATTTCGTACTCGGCTATCGCATCATCGTAGCGGTTCATCGCATCCAAGGTCAGGGCCTTGTTGAAATGCCAGGAGCTGTTGGCGGGATTTATCTCCAGCGCCGTGTTCAGCTCATCCAAAGCCTGCGGCATTTTGCCGTCCTCATAAAGCTCGAACGCCTTGTTGGCCTTGTCCTCAGCCTTGTCGTAATAGCCAAATTCCACATCTTCGGAGAACATAGTCAGCTTTCTCCCGGTTCGTTGCCTAAGCATCGCGCACTTGCCCACCGCCGTTATCGCCCAGCAGGTGCTGTCGCCTTAGAGGTTTTTTTGCCGGTCAGGACGCGGGCGGCTTGCAGCGAAAATTTGTGTGGCTATTTGACTTATAAGCCCTTACAATTGCTTAGCTTAGACCGGCAATGCGCCATAGATGCAAATCGTGTGCTGGTGTGGAGTCGTGGTTTTTCTGGAATGTGGCTGCTGATAGTCTTATAATGTGCAGCCAAGAGCGAGTCGTTGGTGAATCACAGCGGGCATTGGCGTCGCAACGCCAGGATTGTATGGAGAAGCGAAATTATGATCAAAGAAATAAAAGGTCAGGTAACAGCCGGCAAGGGCAATTACGCAATTGTGGTCAGCAGGTTCAACGAGTTCGTAACCAGTAAGCTGCTGGCTGGTGCGATAGATTGTCTGCAACGTCACGGTGCAGCCGACCAGCAGATTTCCGTATTTTGGGTGCCGGGCGCCTGCGAAATCACCCAGGCAGCGAAGAAGCTCGCCCAGAGCGGCAAATACGTTGCTATCCTCTGCCTCGGCGCCGTCATACGAGGACAAACCGCCCATTATGATTATATCTGTCAGCAGGTATCACGAGGTATCGGACAGATTAACTATGATTCGGGTGTGCCGACTGTGTTTGGCGTGCTGACCTGCGATACGCTCGAACAGGCTCTGGAAAGAGCCGGGACAAAGATGGGCAACGCCGGCGCCGATGCCGCACGGACAGCTATGGAAATGGTTAATGTGATGGACCAGATAAGCAGCTCGTAGTTATGAACAACGAACTATGAACTATGGCCATTGATAAGCGAACAAGGGCAAGAGAACTAGCCCTACAAGCTCTGTACCAACTGGATGTGCAAGGCCCGGAATTACTCGAGCAGTTGCCTGAGTTCTTTGTTGAGTGGGAGCAGAACGATTCTATTCGTAGACTTGCGTGGGATTGGACAAAAGGCACATGGGATAATCTGGCGGAATGCGACCAATTGATAGCGGCCTGCACAATAAGGTGGCAATTCAGCAGACTGTCACCTGTTGACAAAGGCATATTGAGATTGGCTGTATATCAATTGAGGTTCTGCGCGGACATTCCGCCCAAGGTTGTAATGAATGAGGCCATCGAACTGGCGAAAAAATTCAGCACCGATAAGTCCGGCCCGTTCGTCAACGGCGTGCTCGACGCAGTGGCCAAGAATCTAAAAACTTAAAACCTAAAGCTAAAAAGTATGGAATTCCGCAGTTTTACACTTTAACTTTTAAGTTTTGACTTGTTATAGATGCGAACCATTGCGGTATTAAACCAGAAAGGTGGAGTGGGAAAGACTACTACGGTGGCTAACACCGCCGCTGCTCTGGCAGCAATGGGCTCAAAAGTTGTAGCCATCGACCTGGATCCTCAAGCCCATCTGACGATACATTTGGGCGCTATCCCACAATCCGTCACGTCCGGTTCGTACGCCGTCTTGATCAATCAAGCCAACTTTGAGCAGGAGATTCTGCTGGCGCGTCTGAATCTCTGGCTGCTGCCTGCGAACATCGACCTTGTGGGCGCCGAAAGTGAGCTTGTAAGTGTAGTCGGCAGAGAAACCATCCTGCGAGAGGCCATCCAGCCGGTTCAAGACAAATTCGATTATTGTTTTATCGACTGCGCCCCCTCGCTAGGCCTATTGACGCTGAATGCCCTTGCTGCTGCCCAGGAGGTTTTGATTCCGCTTCAGCCGCACTTTTTGGCGTTGCAGGGCTTTGGCAAGCTGTTGCAGACTATCGAGCTCGTCAATAAGAGGATTAACCCCGCCCTGAAGGTAAAGGGCATTTTACTGTGCATGTTCGACAGCCGGGCCTCGCTTCCACATGAAGTCAAGGCAGATATCGAAAAATTCCTCGGTAGTGCACGCGGCACCAATAGTGCCTGGGCAGACGCCCAGATTTTGCCCACTTCTATTCGCAGAAATATCAAACTTGCCGAAGCCCCCAGCTACGGCAAAACAATCTTCGAATATGAGCCCACCTGTCACGGCGCCGAAGATTACCGCAAAGTAGCTGAATTCATTCGGGACACGGGGTGTTCATTGTTAAGCGTTCATAGTTCATCGACAAACAATGAACAATCAACTATGAACGATTCCAATGCAGTCCGGCTGAAGCAATAGTGTAGTACTGTTATCTTTGCGTGGCGTTTCTTTCTAAGAGTCCCCGATTGCGCATCCAGTCTGCGCAGCGGAGCGGCCAGCTTGCGGCGGGGCTGTCTTTTTTGCCCAGGCCGAAACCGTGCCCGCCATTTTCGTATATGTGCATTTCCGCCGGGACGCCGGCTTTTCGCAGAGCAAGATAAAAGTAGATGGTGTTTTCGGGCGGCACGCCTTTATCGTCATTAGCGTGCACGAGAAATGTGGGCGGCGTTTCGCGAGTCACCTGCTCTTCGTTAGAAAGGCTCTGGACAAGTTCTTCATCAGGATCTTTGCCCAGCAGATTTGTTCTTGAGCCGGTGTGTGCACACCACTTATTGAAGGAAATGACCGGATAAGCCAGGATCATAAAGTCCGGCCGACAACTGACCTGGTCTATCGAATCTTTTACGTCGTAGTAGCTGTTCTGGAAGTGTGTCCCTGCGCTGGAGGCCAGGTGTCCGCCTGCGGAAAAGCCGACGATGCCAATTCGGTTGGGGTCGATGTTCCACTCCTTTGCCCGGCTGCGGACCAGCCTTATTGCTCGCTGGGCGTCCTGCAGCGGCGCCGGGTGACCATAGCCTGCGCCGCTATTGCGATGGCGGTACTTGAGAATAAAGCCCGCGACACCGAGCGAATTGAGCCACTGCGCAATCTGATGTCCTTCGTGGTCGATAGCTAAAAATCCGTAGCCGCCGCCGGGACAAATTATGACCGCCGTCCGGCTACGGCTCGGCGCTTCGCCGAGACGAGAGCCGGTGGCAATTTCCTGGGATGGCAGATAAGTCGTCAGGGTCGGCTTGTCGCCTTCGGCATCGCCTTTGGCGCCCGGAGCACCTTGCGGCCAGAGCATCTCGACCTTCGGCGTCTGGGTGTTTTCTGCCGCGGTCATCTCGACCAGCGTCAACGCTGTGACAATCCATGCCAACGCGATTCTACAATGTGGACTCATTCTTCAAGCTCCTTAAAACGAGTTGTTGTGGATTTTGTAGTTGCTCGGTAATAAAGCACAGAAATTTCGCCGCGTAGACTTCGTCTGAGACTATTCGGTCAACAGATAGAGACAGGCTCATCATTTTACGCACGGTCATCTCGGCGTTGCCGGGAACGACTGTTCGGATTACGTTGCCGACCGCCAGGATAGCGCTGGCTACCAGAGCAGGGATTGCCAAGAACGAATCAATTCCGTAGACGCCGAGATTGCTGAGCCCTATGGTTTGACCTTGCATCTCCTCAAACGTCAGGGTATTGCTGCGGGCTTTATCGGTTAGAATTTTTTCCAGTTGCGCGATCTCGGGCAGCGTTTTTCTATCTGCATCCTTTATCACCGGCACGACCAGTCCCTGTGGGGAATGCACCGGAAAAGCAACATTAATCGCATCGGCGAGTTTGAGAATCGTGGTTGGTGAATCGTGAATCGTAGATAGTGAATGATCTTTCGAATCACGAAGCACTACCCACGATTCACGGGTTGCAGACGTCGCAACCATGATGGGATATTTTTTCGCGGCAAGTGCCAGCGCCCGGATAAGAAAAGCGTTGCTGGTGATTTTTGTGCCAAGTGACTTGCTAAGCACGGGTCTAAGTGCCATCAGCTCAGTCACGTCCGCCTTAGATTCGATGTAAAAACAGGGCTTGGTCAGCTTGGATTTCAGCATCCTCTGACCGATGAGCCTTTGGATTCTGGTCAGTGGTATATACATTGCATAAGAACTCAAAGCGTAGAAGTTAAAACGTAAAACTGCGGAATTCCATACTTTTTCGCTTTTAGCTTTAAGTTTTTAGCTCCACTATGTTAGCCGGTAAGGCTTCTGCAAAATTGCAGGTTAGGCATACTTTGACAGGAAAAAACGGTTTTTGTTTTTTCCTTGTCAAACAATAAGCTGTTCTCTGACAAATAGTTAGGCGACTATTTAAGAAAATCAAAACCGGATTTTTTTCTTAAATAATATATGCCTAACCTGCAATTTTGCAGAACTCATTTATCCGGTCAGTAATTCAAATTCCTCCCTGCTGAGGGAATGTCTCAATTTTTGCAGGGCTGCAAGTTCGATCTGCCGGACTCTTTCTTTACTGAGACCCAGGTCGTCGCCGATTTGCTTTAGGGTCTTGGTCTTCTTTTTTATGGGCGAGATTCCCAGGCCGAAATGATTTAAGATCACGTACTGTTCGCGCTGGCTGAGCTCATCTTTTATAACCTGGGCAAGGCTCTGGCGGGCCCGCTCGATAGCTCCGACATCCGCTGCCGCGGTGCTTCTTAAATGCCTCTGAATGCTTGCCAGAGAGGCTGCTTTTTCCTTGCTAAGCTCCGTGCTTCTGCCGGATACCCTGGCATACTCTTTGGCTATGTTTAGCGCGGCTCGTTTGCCGAATCGGAAGCCCTTTGTGTAATCAAACTCTTCTACCGCCTTAATCAATGCGAAATTGCCTTTGCTTATAAGTTCTGCAAAGCTTGTTTGGCTTGTTGCGTGTTTGTTCGCGATGGCGACAACCAGTCGCAGGTTTGCCTCGATTATTAGTTTTTTGGTTTGTTCGGCTTCAGCGAGGCAGTTTTCTATTTCTGTCAAGAGGATGCTTGGAACACGGGGAAGTTTTATCGCGGACCGGCCTTTCCATGCCAGGTATTTCAGATAGTTGTACCTGCGGAAAAGCTCCAATTCACGTTCTCTTGTAAGGATAGGGGCGTTTTTTAATATCTGTAGATATTCCGGCAGAAGCTGCTGCCCGACTGATTCAAATCCCTCGAAGGTAATACTGAGCGTAGGCTGACCTGGCTCGAACGGCTTGCCGAGAATCTTTTCTTTAGCATTTTCTTGGAGAAATTCATCACTATTGATGAACTCGATCTTCCTGGCCAGAAGCATCCTTGCCCTTTGCTGGTTTATAATTCGGTATATCGAGCTTCTATCACGGTTGAACTGCTTGCACAACTGCGGCACACTCAGGCCTTGATTATGCAATCTATACAGTTCAGCCGCTTGCTCCGGGCTGAGCGCACCTGCCGGCTTCTTGAAGATCGGCTTATCGGGATGCAATTTTTCGTAATCCGTCAGTATATACCTGATGGTCTCGTGGGCTTTGCCGGTCTTGGCGCATATCTGGCTTATGATCGCGTAACGGGATAGCGCAGTCTTGGCGGCAAGTCTGCCGGCCTGTTTTATGATCTGTTGTTTTTCTCTGGTTGTCAGCCGCCGAAATGTTCTTGCTTTAGCGACAAGATGCTGATTCTGCCCGATGAATTTGTCCACGGTTGATTGCAGGAATCCGAAGCGTTTGCCCCCATCATCGAAGACGAACTTTCGGGCGATCAGGCCTCGTTTTCGCCAGCGACTAACGGTTTTTGTGGAGACGTCAAGTTTTGCAGCCAGCTCCTCGACGCTATATACTTTTTGGGTTTGGCCGGCGACCGGCGGGGCGACCCGCCCACTTAGCTTGGAGATGAAAATGTGCAAGTCCTCCAAAAGGTCTTCGCCTTTTATCAATTGTTGTTCGACAGGGCCTTGCGGATGATAGCCGGTGATTTTGAAGCACACAAAATCGAAGGGGTATTCTTTGTCGGGCTCGATAATCGCGAAGAGTTTCTCAGCGGCATCGAGCTGTTTTCGGCGATGCTTTTGGGGCGCAAATCGCAGTTGTACCAGCAATTGCGCTAAATCTTGGTTTTTTATCCGACGCATAGTTGGGATACAGAGCGAAAAAAAACAGCGTTTCACAACGCTGTTTCAGGTTTCACGTGTTTGCTCCTTAAGGGCCACTTTGGGGTGCTTTCTGCGGGTACTTTCAAGCCACCAGGCATTTGGCCACATCGACGGCTGAAGCGGCATCGGGGGCATAACCATCGGCGCCAACCTTATCGGCGTAGCCCTGAGTTACCGGTGCTCCGCCAATCATAATCTTAGCGGTAATGCCTGCTGCCCTGAGTGCTTTTATCGTTTTCTCTATACTGGGCATCGTTGTGGTCAAAAGCGCACTTAAGCCTACCAACTGGCTGCGGGTAGCCTTTGCCCGCTCAATAAACTTTTCGGGCCCAATATCGACCCCTAAGTCGGTAACTTCAAAGCCCGCGCCTTTCAGCATCATCGCCACTAAGTTTTTGCCAATATCGTGCAAATCGCCCTGTACGGTTCCTATCAAGAACTTGCCCACGGGTTTGACACCCGCCTTGGCAAGAGCCGGTGCAAGCAGTTCCATCGCCATTTTCATCGCCCGTGCGGCAATAAGAACCTCAGGTATGTAGACCTCGTTCTTTTTGAAACGGCTGCCGATTACGTCCATACCTGCGATCAACCCGTCCTCCAGGATACTTTTGGCTGCGGTGCCCTCCTTGAGAGCCGACTTAGTAATCTCTACTGCCGCATTCTGGTCGCCCTTAATAATTGCCTCAGCTAATGCCTTCAAATCTGCCATCTCAGCTCACCTCAACAAAAATAAGCGAACCTCTGTTCATGCTTTTAGCCCAATTAGAACCAAGATTAAACATTATCCTGCAAGCCAAAACAAGCGCCAAATTAAACTTTTTTGGGCTCCAGAACCGTCTTGTATAGTGCGTTAGCAATGAAATTGTGCGCAAGATGGTGCATTTTTGCTTTTCAAAGTGTGCCCAACTTCGATTTTTTCCAGAACTCATCATACACCTATCTGGTTCCGGCTCGTCTGGACTAGGATGACGGCAAAAAAAGACATTTACGCTGTTTGAAAAGATCCCAGAGCGTGGTATAATTACGGGTCTTATTATCATATAACTGCCTGCTGTGCGCAGGCTGGTCGCATTATGGGTCTGAAAGATGAGTGACTATATAGTTTTGGTAAAGCAGGTTCCAGACGTAAGCCAAATCACCGACAACGCATTTGATCCCGAAAACGGCACGCTGGTTCGGACGCGCTTAGCCAGCGTAATCAACGAGCTTGACACGCAGGCGCTGGCTTTCGCAAACCGGATGAGACAGGATAGCAACGACCGGACCGGCAGAATCATTTGCCTGAGTATGGGACCGCCGATGGCTGAAGAGGTCCTGCGCTATAGCCTCAGTAGAGCCGCCGACATCGCAATCCTGCTTACCGACAGAGCTCTGGGTGGTGCCGATACCTGGGCAACGGCTAATCCTCTGGCGTTCGCGGTGCGCAGGATTGTCAAGGAAATCCTCAAAAACGATAGCGACTATTACGTAGTTGCGGGGATGCAATCGGTAGATGGTGACACCGCCCAGGTGCCAGCCCAGATCGCTGAGGAGCTATTGATTCCGTGTATAGCCTACGCCACGAAGGCCGAGTTTAAGAATGGCCGATTTGAGTTCACCCGGATTATAAGCGGCGGCAGTCAGGTTGTTACGCCTAAAAAGCTGCCGGCGATAATAACAGTCGCCAAATACGAGTATCCGCTGTTCGCCACTTTTGCGGCGACTCGACGGGCAAACAAAGTCCAGGTCATTCGCTGGGGCGCCGCTGACATCAATGCCACACACATCGGGGTGGCCGGCTCCAAGACCAGCGTAATACGGGTTTTTCCGCCCGGCAAAACCAGCAGAAAATGCCGGCAACTGCACGAAATAAAAGATTTAGCCCGGATGATTGTCGAAAGCTCCAAAGGCGGCAACGGCGAAGATGCAAAAAAAAACCAAGCCCAAAAGAAACAGTACGTTCTTCCTGCTAAAAGGGCCAGCAAGTTTGACAGGAGCTTCGAGGGCACGGAGAAGGAAAACGAAGATTATAGAGTCCTGGCCGATACGCTCAAGCAGCTCGGCATAAAAGACGCCAATCAGATTGATGACGCGGCCAAGGACAGAATCCTCGCTGTGGCCGGTGAGCGTTTCCATAAAAAGGCGCTGGAGGACATGATAGAAGGATTCAAATTCACCGAGCCAGCCTTCAAAAAGGGCGAGGTCTGGGTGGTTGCCGAGCATAAAGACGGCACCGTACACCCCGCCACTTTCGAGCTTGTCGGCAAGGCCCGCGAGCTGGCGGATTCTCTGGCGACCAAAGTGGGCGTTGTTGCAGGCGGCTACCAGCTTGAGTCTATGGCAAAAGAATTAATCGCCGCCGGCGCAGACAATATCTATATCATCGAAGACAAGCTGCTGCGGGTGTTTGACCCGGCCGCGCACCGCAAGGCTATCGCCGACGCTATAAACGCCTACTGGCCGCAAATTGTTCTTTACGCCGCCACGCCGCAAGGCAGAATGCTTGCGCCGATGGTTTCATATCGGGTCGGCTGCGGATTGACCGCCGACTGCACGGGCCTGGATATCAGAGATGGTTCACGTAAAGGCGACATAGGATTGCTGCTGCAGACCCGACCGGCCCTGGGCGGAAACGTTATGGCAACTATCCGCACCAAAGGCTCAAAGTCGCAGATGGCTACCGCCAGGCCGGGCGTAATGAAAAGACTGCCGCAAGATTACGCCAGAACCGGCAAAATAATAAGGCACAAGGTCGAGCTTTCGCAGGAGGATGTTAGTCTGGAGGTTATTAAGACGGAAACAGCCGCCGGCGGCGTGAACTTTAACGCCGACGTAATCGTTAGCGGCGGCAAAGGAATGCAAAGCAGGGACAACTATGATCGTCTGGTTGGTGCTCTCTGCCAGGCTTTGAGCAAGAAGCTGCAGACCCAGGTTGAAAGAGGCGCTTCGCGTGCAGCGGTCGAGCAGGGCTTTATTGAGCGGGCGCATCAGGTTGGCCAAACCGGCACGTCAATCGGGCCAAAACTCTATGTGGCTCTGGGAATTTCCGGCGCCATTCAGCACATGATAGGCGTGGCTAACACCGAAACCATCGTGGCTGTAAATAGCGACCCCAGCGCACCGATTTTCAAGCAGTGCGATTATTATTTCGTTGGGACAATCGAAGACACAATACCGAGTCTAGTACAGGCGTTAGAATGAAAACCCCCGGTAAAACCGGGGGCTAAATATCTTTTTGTATTTAGCCCCACGTTTTACGTGGGGTTTTACCCTTACGATTTCGAGGTGAAAGGTGTCGAACAACCAGTCTTACAACCGTGTCCCGAGCGCAGTCGAGGGAAAAGTTTCGGTTCTTGTGGTTGGCGCCGGGCCTGCCGGCCTGGCAACGGCCATACAACTGAAAACGCTAAAGCCCGAACTGGACGTTTGCGTCATCGAAAAAGCAGCCGACTTGGGCAATCACAATCTCTCCGGCGCGGTTTTAGAGCGCGCGCCGCTGCACAGCCTGCTGGACTCGGCTGTGCCGGGCTGGCAGGATACCGATGCCGCAAAAGACGTTCTGGCAAACAAGATCGATAAAGACAACATTATGTTCCTGCTGGGCAAAAAGCTGGCCTTTAATATCTTCTTTATGATCAGGCTTGCAAGGCTCTTCGGCCTAGGGTTCGGCCAGATGATACATAAGGGCGATTATTCGGTCTCGATAAGCAAGCTGACCAAATGGCTGGGACAAATCGCCAGAGGACTTGGCGCCGAAGTTCTGACTGGCTTTGCGGCGGCAGAGGTTATCCTCGATGATGCGCAAGGCCGCGCAATCGGCGTCAAACTCGTTGACCAGGGCCTGGATAAAGAAGGGCACAAACAGCCTAACTACGTCGAAGGCGAAACAATACACGCCGACTTTATCGCACTTGCCGAGGGCTGCGACGGCCTGGTGACAGAAAAGTTTGTGGGAAAAACAAACCTGCAAAGGCAGAGTCCGCAGCTTTATTCTGTGGGCGCAAAGGAACTGATAAAGGTAAACGCCGAGCAGTATGAGAAGTTCACTGCCGGCCGGGTCATTCACGCGATGGGCTATCCGATATGGACGCCGATTATTGGCCCGGGCATGTTCGGAGGCGGCATCGTTTACGCCGGCGTTCAGGAGCATCTATCCGTCGGCATGATTGTCGGCGCGGACTGGAAATACTACGACTTTAATCCGCAGGATGCGCTAACCAATTTCAAAGAGCACCGCTTCGTAAAGCAATTCATTGAAGGCGGCACGGTCGTAGAGGCCGGGGCAAAAATGATTCCCGAAGGCGGTTACTACGCCATCCCGCGAGAGCCACAAACAGGCAGCATAGGTAAAGCCAACGTGATGATTCTTGGCGATAGTGCCGGCTTTGTAAATATGCTCAAAATCAAGGGCCTTCACAACGCCATCGACTCGGGAATGCAGGCGGCAAAGGCCGTCGTTGACAGTCTCGATAAGCCTGAGCAGACAGCCGCAAGATACACTGAGTTAATTGAGCAGTCCAATGTCGCTAAGGAAATGTGGTCAGCCAGGAATTTTCGCCAGACCGTTGCGAAGCTTGGGCCGCTCCAGGGAATGCCGCTATCGGTACTCGGCGGACTTTTGCCGAGATTTCATATCGAAAAAGACTACGAGGCGATGACGACACTGCCCTATCGGCTGAAGCCCAACCCGCAGTTTGATAAAGATACCTTTACCGTGATGGCCGCCACCGAGCACCGTGAAGAGCAGCCTTCGCATCTCACAATCTTGGACAAGAATATTTGCCAAACAAGGTGCACGCCTCTATTTAATAGCCCTTGCATAACGTTCTGTCCGGCTGGCGTCTATGAGACGATTCACGGTGAGGTAAAGCCGGCCAATCCGTCGAATTGTCTGCACTGTAAGACCTGCCAGCGGAAATGTCCCTTTGACAATATCCGCTGGACAGTTCCTGAAGGCACCGGCGGCCCACGCTATAAGCGAATGTAACACCGGCGCTGTCATTCCCGCCCCGTATCAATACGGGGTAAACTCCAGCGGGAATCCAAATATTTAGCCCCGCGTTTCACGCGGGGTCTTCTACTTTTCCGCCGCCAAGAAATTGTCCATGATCATCAATTGCTCGACGTTCACCCATGTGCCGAATAACATCTTCCTTCCATCGGGCGACCAGCGGGGATTCGATGCCCCAGCCATGCCAGCCTTGAATGTGTCATATTTCCCATCAGACACTCGTCCGACGTATATGCCGTCTTCGGATTGCCACGCAATCTTGCTCCCATCGGGAGACCAGGATTTCCGATAGAACCGATCTTGCAGAATCGTACCTCGGAAGACTTCTCTGGTTGTGCCGTCGTCGACAGACACGACCGAGAGGGTTTTGATAGCACTCCCCAGTCCGTACTCGAATGCAATGTACCTTCCATCGGGCGACCAAGCAGGATACCACACGTAGCCGTCCTCATAAGATGTGACCTGGTGCAGATTGCTTCCATCGACGTCCACCACAAAGACCTGCCTTTTTTGGGCAGAGGAAGTGGGTCGTGAGAACGCAAGGCGTTTTCCGTCGGGAGAACAAGTCACGTGGTGCCCGCCCTCGCCGCCGAGTAAAACAGGTCGTCTTTGTTTAGTCGACAGTGAGATTGCGTAGATGTCGAGCGTGTCTTCCCGAACTTCCGGCATGTAGATCGTGTCATTGTCCGGTGCCCACGCATATGTGCTTGTAGGGTGAAAGTCGACCTTCATGATCTCCTGATCATTACTGCCATCGGCAGACATTACATGAAGCATTTCTTTGGAAATGTAGGCGATTCGTTTGCCATCCGGTGACCACACAGCCTCCGTTCCTTCGGCCAGTTTCAGAGGCTCTCCCGTAGGCTGACCTGTTTGAGGGTCGATGGTGGTCGCGAGGACACGTCTGTCCTCGAGACTCCGTTCATACAGTACCCGGCCAGATTCACTAAGCGACCACAACTCGACATCTTCTCCCATGTCCGGCATGATGATGCGAACATCTCCGTGGCTCTTTCCGTTCGCGACAGGGACAGCACACAGGTCTTGCTCAGGGCCGAACGCACGGCGGCTGAAAAACACAAGCATCTTTCCGTCGGGAGACCACAGGGGTTGCTCGTCACGATTGGACCGGTGTGTGATCTGGATCATGTCTCCGTTCTCCACCTGGTACAGGTATAGGTCCTTCTTGTGACAAACACTCACGTGCTTAGCGTCCGGCGAGAATCGGCAAGGATACGCACCGTCGGGCAATGTCAGGTCCTTCTTCCCAACGGTGTCTCCGTTGACCGCCACAATGCTGAAAACGTCACCTTTTCTAGTCAGAATGAGCCGTGCGTCTCTTGACCAATCCATAGCGAATCCCTCCACATCCAGGGAACGCTTTTTGTGTGTATCCAGCGAGAGCATGTGGAGCGTCGAGATCCAGTCCTCCCCTCTTGCCTGGGTGATCGTATAGACGATATTGTTGCCGTCAGGAGAGATCACCGGCCGTGAGGACATGAGAGAGACGAAGGTAGTGACTTCGGTCTCTTGGCCAGAATGCAGGTCACGGACGATGAGAATCGCCGTCGTGTCCTTGCGTCTGCAAAAGACAAGTTTGTCCCCCTCGCGGCTGAGGAAGACCCCATCTTGACTATGGCTGATTCTGAGTTCTTGGGTGACAATCTCAGTCTTGTGGACGTCCTTGGCGGGACCGACAGCGACCGATTGCACGTTGGATGACGACACGGTCTCCGACTTTGCAGGGGAGATTAGTGAGGCCTTCGTATGTTTGGCATCGGGCAGGGACACGCTGCCCAGAATGATAATAAGGATGACAGCTAAAGCTGACCAGCGATATGAATTCCTCTTGAATTGTGCAATCATTTTAATCCTCCTTTTCAATTGAGCTTTGGTTTCTAAAATTCCTGCCACAGCCGGCAAGGGCTGCGAGCAGGAAAAACGTTCTAAGAGACTAACAATGGTTCGGCCATAATCTTTCGCCCGGCTGCTTTCTGTGCGGGAAAGCACCAGGGCATCGCAGGCTAACTCTCTATCCGCCCGCATGTGGTAAAAAGCGAGCCAGACCAGCGGATTGAACCAGTGCAAAACCTGCAGGATGCTCATCAGCCAGCCCAGCCAAATATCGTGCCTTTTAAGATGCGCCAGCTCGTGGAGAAAGACATATCGCAGGTCTTCTGGGCTGAGAGCCCCAATCATTCCTGCTGGCAGCAGTAAACGCGGCCGGATAAAACCGAAAAGGGAAGGGCTCTTGACCTTATCCGTTGCCACTACGCCCAGGATGGTTCGTATACCCATTTCGGCCTTGCAGTCTTCCAGCAGGTCCAGAATCTTCTGGTCGGTCAAAGGGCGTTCGCGTCGAACGATCCGTAAGAGAGCAAAATTATTCGCGCAAATATAGATTCCCAAAACCATCGCTCCTGCCAGCCAGAGCAGCGGCAGCACATTAGCCACTGCAAAATGGGCCGATTCGACCTGAGGCGCGGTATGCGCTGGGGTTGCTGTTGGTAAAGTATCTTTAGCCGATTCCTTTGCCGCTGGTGAAGCGCCGGTCTTGTCTTGATTGACTGCCTGCGAATCAATACTCTGCGCTGCAGATTGTTCAGGCACATATTCTGTCTGTCCCGGCGGTGCCAGTTCGGGTATGAGGCTAAACATACTTATCCGGCTCTGGGGCGCCCACGGTAACACCATGCGCAAGAGCAACACCAGCCAAAGAGCGTGAGACCAGCGAGGGCCGAGTTTGCTGCGCAGGGTTATTTGAACCAGAAGAATAAGACCGATTAGCATGCTGGCTTGAAGCGTCGAGCGCAAGAGCCAGGCAACAAACGGCTGCACCTGTACGCTGAGCGATTGCATTTTTAGTCCCCGCCTTTTTGGTCAAGAATTTTTTTGAGGTCTTTGATTTCGTCCGGCGAAAGGTCCGTATCTTCAAGAAAGCTCGCCAGCATCGGCCTGACCGCACCGCCGTAAACACGCCGAACAAATGACTGGGTCTCTTTGCGTACGCACTTAGACTCGCTGACCGCTGCGAAGTACCGGTACTGTCTTCCTTGCTTTTGAAAATTAAGTGCCCCTTTTTTCAACAGCCTGTTGATTAGTGTCTTGACCGTTCGCGGATTCCACTTGGTTTTTCTTGCCAATTGCTCTACCACTTCGTTGGCTGTCAACGGCCCCTTCGACCACAGCACCTGCATCACCAGCCATTCAGATTCCGATATTTTCGGGAGTTTTTCCATGAGTAAATCTCCTTTTGATTACAGATGTAATTCTAAAAGTATTACAAACGTAATCACATGTCAACAGAAAAATGCAGATTCTGCAAATTTTTTTGTGGGGCTAAATATTAAAGAGTGGGTCTGTAAGCCGAGTCCTGTGTCCCGCCCCCTGTGTCTTCTGTCGAAGACAAAAACGGGGGCGAGCGGCGGTCATTTATCTAGGCCTGCCGTTACCGACAGGCTCAAGCGACCTACCCGCTGGCCGAGCGGTAAGCTTAGCCGCTCATACTCGGGCCAGATACGGCAGAATATTTAGCCCCGTGTTTTACACGGGGTCCGCCAGCCAGCTACTTGGTCTTGCAGGCGGTGGGGTTTACCCTGCCGGCGACGTCACCGCCGCCGCGGTGCGCTCTTACCGCACCATTTCACCATTGCCCGTACCCCAAAAATTGGGGCCGTCGGCTGTGTATTTTCTGTGGCACTTTCCCTGGGGTTACCCCCGGTGGCCGTTAGCCACCACCGTGCCCTTTCCTGCTCGGACTTTCCTCCGGCCTTGGTCAAGGCCAGCGGCCGCCCGACCCACTCTTTTTTATTGATCAGTTGCTATCATAACACAACGTAGGCTTGTTTTCCAGCGTAACTTTCGACGCAATTGCCCATCTTCCAGCAGGCTAACCCAATCGCCCTTTTCTGCCTTAAAAAGCACTTCTTTGGGCCTGATTTCACTGGCTCTGACGCCCGAAATTGGCTTTGTTTGGGTTTGTTTTGCCGGAGTCTCCAAATGGGTAATCTTTTCATAATCCTTTGTGTTAAAGATGTTTATGTTACTTTGGCCTTTTCGCAAATTGGCTTTGTTTTGCATAATTTAGTGCAAATGATCGCCGTCTTCTTGCCATTAACCACGGATTCCACCGATTTCGCGGATTTGGTGAATGTGTTTATGTTGTCTCTCAGCTTGCCCATGTTGTCATCAAGTCATCTACTTAAAACCCCTGTTGCTTCCTGATTCTCGGGTCTCCTGCACGCCGCTATCCTGATTTCCTGGTTTGCCTATTCTGTCTTCTGTTTTCTTTCGTTCTGGCATTTCGATTCTAATCCATTAGTTACGGGCATATTATACCCAGAAATCGCTCCGGCGTAAAGCAGAATTTCCTTTAGCCCCTGATTAACACGGATGGACACGGATTAGATAATTGGTGCGATCCTTTTCTACTTCTTATTGGTCATTTTGTTCGGGTTAATCGAATTTCATTATACCATCATCGAGAAGCCAAACGAACCGATACATTGATTTTTTCTTCTCGTATGATAATATGGCGCATGCATTTGGGTAGCAGTCGCTTTAGAGGTATAACCGAAAGTTGTGGATGGACGGATAGAGAAAGCGGCGTATCCTTAAGGTTTTGAGAGATTATTGTCTTAAAGGAAAGGACACGCCACAT